>Ga0335083_10001999_pt1 | contig 27503 bp, 20 predicted proteins | sample Lox_Sample_42_FD_206716 | JGI IMG/M metagenome (GOLD analysis project Ga0335083, IMG submission 206716) | Soil microbial communities from Loxahatchee National Wildlife Refuge, Florida, United States - Lox_Sample_4.2 | ecosystem: Environmental > Terrestrial > Soil > Wetlands | place: USA...
TCAACGCCGTGGTCTCGCCCGAGCTGGACGAGCTGCGCGACATCGCGGCGGGCGGGCGCGATCGGATCGCCGCCATCGAGGCGCGCGAGCGCGAGCGCACCGGCATCCCGTCGCTGAAGATCAAGCTGAACAGCGTGTTCGGCTACTACATCGAGGTCACGCGCTCGAACCTGGCCGGGGTGCCGGCCGACTACCGGCGCAAGCAGACGGTGGCCAACGCCGAGCGCTTCGTCACGCCCGAGCTGGCCGAGTTCGAGGCGACGGTGCTGTCGGCGGATGAGCGCCGCGCCGCGCTGGAGCTGGAGATCTTCACCGCGCTGCGCGGGCGGGTGGCGGCGCAGGCCGAACGGGTGCTGGCGCTGGCCGGGCGGGTGGCGGCGGCCGACGTGCTGGCGGCGCTGGCCGAGGTCGCCCACCGGAACGGGTACTGCCGCCCCGAGGTCGACGACGCCGGGGTCATCGAGCTCTGTGACGCGCGCCACCCGGTGGTCGAGCAGCTGGCGGCGGCCGGCAGCTTCGTTCCCAACGACGTCCGCCTGGACCCGGCGGCCGAGCAGGTCCTGATCGTCAGCGGCCCGAACATGGCCGGCAAGTCGACGTTGATGCGGCAGGTCGCGCTGGCCGTGATCCAGGCCCAGATGGGCGGGTTCGTGGCCGCCCGCTCGGCCCGGATCGGCCTCTGCGACCGGATCTTCACGCGGGTCGGAGCCGGCGACAACCTGGCCCGCGGCGAGTCGACCTTCATGGTCGAGATGCGCGAGACGGCGCAGATCCTGCGCCACGCGACACCGCGCAGCCTGATCGTGCTCGACGAGATCGGCCGCGGGACGTCGACCTACGACGGGGTCTCGATCGCCTGGGCCGTCGCCGAGCACATCCACGACCGGATCGGCGCGAAAACGCTGTTCGCGACGCACTACCACGAGCTGGCGGCGCTGGCGGCCGACCACCCGCGGGTTCGCAACGTCAGCGTCGCGGCCCGCGAGTGGAAGGGGGAGGTGGTCTTCCTGCGCAAGCTGGTCCCGGGCGGGGCCAGCCGCTCGTTCGGCGTCGAGGTGGCTCGCCTGGCCGGTCTGCCCGGGGCCGTGATCGCGCGCGCGACCGCCATCCTGCGCTCGCTGGAGGTGACGCGGGTAACAGGGGGAGAGCGGGAGGCGCAGCTCGGTCTCTTCCCGACGCCGCCGGCGGAGCCCAACCGTCCGGCCGAGGCGCCGCCGTCGGCCGAGGTCGTCGAGACGCTGCGCGCCGTCGACCCGGACGACCTGTCCCCTCGGGCAGCGCACCAATTGCTGGTCGAGTTGCACAGAAAGTTGACTCGGGACCCCTAGGTCCGGTCACAATTGGGAAACGGCCCCGATGCGAAAGCTCGCCGCCCCCGCGCTGTTGATGACGCTCCTCGCGTTGGGCTCCGCGCGCGCGCGCGCGACAGCCAACCCGGCGTCCTCGCGACCGGCCACGCACGCCGGCAAGCCGCGCACGCCCAAGGTGACCAAGGCTCAGAGGAACGCGCCCGTCGTGCTCTACGCCGTCAATCACCGCGAGACGATGGCGCTCAAGCTGCGGGACAGCCACGGCAGGCCGGTGAAGGGGCTGCAGCGGCGGTTCGACCATTTCCTGCGCTGCCACCACACGAACGTCCAGCACCGGATGGACCCGCGCCTGATGAAGCTGCTTTACCAGACCGGGCACCACTGGCCGGGCAGGCAGCTCGAGATCGTTTCCGGCTACCGCCACCCGAGCGTGGCCAAGAACCCGCACAGCCCGCACATGCAGGGGCTGGCCTGCGATTTCCGGGTAGAGGGGGTCAAGACGGCCGACCTGCGCGACTACCTGCGGCGCACCTTCGACAAGGTCGGGGTCGGCTACTACCCGAACTCCAGCTTCGTCCATCTGGACGTGCGCAAGGACCGCTCGGCTTTCTGGATCGACTACTCCGGGCCGGGCGAGCGGGCCATCTACTCGGCCACGCCGGATCAGGATCTGCGCGACGGCCGGGCCGAGAACTATCACCCGACCAAGATCGACAGCTCATGGGCGGACGTGCCGGGCGAAGCTCCGCCGGCGCCTGGCCAGCCCGGCGAAAGCGCCGAATAAGCTCGTCATTTCGGCCGAATTTGGGCTGAAATTCCGCTGAACTTAGTGCTAACGTCCGGTTTCCCGACCCGGCTGGCTGGCCCCTGACGTGGCCGCCGTGCCCTCAACCGAGAACGGACACGAGGAGGCCTCGATGAGAACCACTGGTGCTTTTGTGCTGGCTCTGTCGCTCGGCGTTGCGGTCACCGCAACCAGCGCTGCGGGCTACGCCAAGGCGAAGAAGAAGGGGGGAGGCGCCGAGGGTCCGGCGCCGACGGCCAGCCCCGCCGAGGTCAACAAGCTGAAAGCCGTGCACCTGGGAGATCCGAACGCCGGGACCTTCAAGTGGGGGATGAAGCCCGAAGAGGTCATGGCCGCCACGCGGACCCAGGTCGAGGCCAAATACCAGAAGCGGATGACCGAGGCCGCGGCCGACCCCGGCAAGCAGCAGCGCATCCACGAGGAGATGGACCGGGAGATCAAGGCGGTCAAGAAGAGCTACACCAAGTTCGAGGGGCAGAAGAGCGGCTGGGACGTGTCGATCATCGGCCCCGAGTTCCAGCAGGGGACCGCCGAGGCCGTGCTGGTCACCAAGGAAGACCTGTGGACCCGCTATTTCTTCTTCTTCGAGGACGGCCTCTACAAGATGTACCTGGCGTTCAACAAGGACGCGCTGCAGGGGAAGTCGTTCGAGGAGTTCGGTAAGAGCATGCAGGCCCGGTACGGCGCCGCCAAGGCGGTCTACCGCGACGAGCGCACCAAGGGCGGCGTGCGCCGCTCGCTCGACCACTTCACCTGGAACGCCAACGGCGACAAGCTGAAGCTGGTCGACCGGTCCGAGTTCTACGGCGTCTACTGCCTGGTGCTCTACGATGCGGCCACCGACGAGCGCGTGCTGGAGCGGCGCAAGGTCGTGAACCCCGGCAACGTCGAGAAGGACGAGCTGGTCGAGGCCGTCTCCAATCGCGGCAAGGACGGCAACGACGAGAACGACGACATCATCGACCGGGTGGTCGGTCACGAGACCAAGAAGCCCGGCACCGAACAGCACGCCGACATCGTCGTTCCGGCGCCGAACCCGAACGCCGGCTTCACGCCCGACGACGACAAGAAGAAGACTTCGGCCAAGCCGTCGTCGGAGTCGAGCTCGGGCGAGAAGAAGAAGGGCAAGAAGGACAACGCCATGGACGGCCTCGAGCTGTAGTCCATGCGGAACCCATTACGGGTTCCGTGCCTGATCGCAGGCTTCACGCTGGCCGCGGCGGTCGTGCCGCGGTGGGCGAGCGCCGACTGCACCGTCCTCGAGTACACGTTTCAGCCGGACTGCTTTCGCGGGCCGTCCGACGCCGACTGCGTCTTCGATCCGCGTCACCCCGACATGGGGCCCCAGGTCGCGGTCTGGCTGGAGAGCGCCGACGGCACGGCCTTCGTCGACACGCTGATGGTCACCGACGCGGTGGCGGTGCACGGCATCGGCAACCGCCCCGGCGTCTGGAACCTGCTGTCCGGACCGCGCTTTCCGTACGGCCGCCGCCAGATGGCGCTGCCCATCTGGGCGCACGCGCGCGGCGAGCTGTACACGTTCGTCACGATGAACGACGGGCTGGATGACCGCCTGACCGACCATGAGAACACGTCGTCGCCCGAGCCCTACTTCTGCCGCCCGATGCTGCTCACCGAGGTGGTGGACGCCATCACCTGCGCCAGCGGCCGGTTCCGCAGCGCAAAGGGGCTGCTGGACGCCACCCAGCCCGCCTCGTACTACCCGCCGCGCGCCGACCTGTTCAACTTCGATGGGTCGCTCTGCTTCCCGCGCACCGACTACCCCGGGTCGTGCGATCCGGGCGACTCGGGGCAGTACTTCGCGATGAACGACGTGGACATCGTGGCTGCCGCGACGCCGCCGTACGGGGCGCCGTTCACCGGACGCTGGGTCGTCCCCTCGGGCCTGGCCCCCGGGGATTATCGGCTGGTCGTCGAGGTCGGCAAGGAGTTCGACAGCAACGCCGGCTACCAGGCCCCGAGCTACGTCGACGCCTACGACGCCCAGTACTACGCCGGCTATGGCCAGATGGGCAACCTGGGCCAGCCCTCGGTGCTCTACCGCGTTCCAGTCACCATCGGCGCCGGCGCGGGCACCGTCTCGAGCACCGCCGACCTGGCGGGCTACGGCGACTGGTCGGGCGCGACCGGGGACGTGAACCCGCCCGACGACACCATCAGCGACGCGCCGGGGAGCGGGGCCGGGCGGCTGCTCACCTTTGCCGGCGCCGGCGGCCCGGCACGGGTCCAGGTTTCGCAGGCTGCCTGCTCGCCGATCGACTGCAGCGGTCCGGCGCCGCCCCTGCCCATGCCGGTCTCGTTCACCGTCTCGGCCGCGGCCACCTCGGCCACGGTGAGCATGGTCCAGGTGAGCGACGGCGGCGGTGGCCCCGTCATCGCCTACGACACGCGCTACGCCACCGTCGCGCAGTCGCAGGCCGTGGATCCGGCGTCCTTCCCGGCCTGGAGCGCGGGCGGCGCCATCGCCCCCGCCGCGCCCGGCTCGCAGTCGACGCTGGAGATCGACGGCCTGGCTCCGCTGACGGACTACGTGGTGGGCATCCGGGCGATCGGCGTCTGCGGTGCGTCGCCGACGACCTACCAGCGCCTCCAGACGTCGCAGATCAAGTTCGCGCAGCTCTCCGGCTGCTTCGTGGCGACCGCGGCCTTCGGCTCGGACCTGGCCCCCGAAGTCGCGGCGCTCCGCAAAGCCCGCGACCTGGCCACCTCGGGCAGCACGCTCGCCAGCGTCGCCGTCGACCTCTACTACCGGTCGTCCCCGCCCGCCGCCGCCGCGCTCAGCCGCTCAAACGTGGCGAGGGCCCTGGTGCGAACCGCACTCAGAGCCCTCGTTCGATAGCCATTGGAGGACAGATCGCGTCGAGCGGAGGCGGGCTGGGCCCGCCGGAGCTCATCGCGGGAGGTTCGGAACCCTCTCTCAGGGTTCCGAAGGCACTAGAGCGGCGCGAACATGTCGGGGCGGGAGGCATCCTTGTTGATGCCCTCCATCAGGTCCTTGCCGTTCGCGGTGATCTGCGCCAGCAGGGTCCGGATGTTGGCCGTGCGCTGCTTGTAGCTCTCCTGCCGGACCTGGTCGGGCGACCCGGTCATCACCGCGTCCATGAAGGGCGTCGGCTTGAGCGGCACCAGGTTGCCCGAGTCCAGCTTGTTGCTGGTCTTGCGGTCGACCCAGGGCGCGCCCGAGCCGGAGCGGATCTTGAAGCCGACCAGCTGGTCCGCGCCACAGTCCTTGCCGCCGTTCTTGCAGACCTGCTCGCCCACCTCGACCAGGTTGGCGACCGCGATCTTGCCGCTGTTGTCGAACACGACGCCGTAGTTCTTGGTCGTCGCGCCGGCCGACTTCTCGGCGTAGGACTTCAGCGCCTCGGCGTCGTTGTCGGAGCGACGAACGTGGCGCTCGACCTCGTTGTAGAGGGCGATCGTGTCGTAGTAGTAGTTGAAGAGCTTGTCGACGTCGGCGTCCGGCAGCCGGTAGTAGTCGACGCGGAAGATCGTGGCCGTGTTGGGCCGCGGGTCCAGCTTCACGCCCTTGAGGTCGGCGATGAACTGCGGGTCATAGGCCAGCGGCTCTTTCTTGGCGGCGGCCAGCCGCTGCTGGCTGCGCGCCACCGCCATGCCGATCGAGTTGAGCGTCTTCTGCATGGCCTCGAGCTCGGACTTGACCGCCTTGGCCGCGTGGTTCGCGGTGTTCATGTTCGCGCGGCCGACGCTGGCGATGCCCATGCCGGCGCCCAGGGCGAAGCCGCCCGCGCCGACGACGATCGAGGCGATCAAGACGGCCTTGCCGCGGCCCGAACGGACGTTCTGGACCGGGGCGCCGTCATCGATCGAGCGGATGTCGAACCCGCCTTGCGGCGCGCGCATGTTGCCGTACGGGTTCATGCTGGCCGGCGGCGGCGCGCCGACGGCGGCGCCCAGGGTGGGCTGGCCGGGAGCCGGGGTGGGGCGCCCGCCAATGGGCGCCTGCGGGCCGGTCGGGGGGCGTCCGGCCTGGGGCGGCTGAGCAAAGGGGGGCCCACCGGGCGCGGGGCGAGCGGCGGGGGGCGGCGGCGCACCCGGTCCGGGCGCACCCGGCGGTCCTCCTGCCGGCGCCTTCAGACCCAGACGGGCCTTGAGGTCACTGATGTCCTTGGTCGGGGGGACGCCTGGCTTCCTGTTCTGATCCACTGAGCTCCTCCGGCGCGGTGGCCTTCACGCGCTTCGACTGGTCGGGCGGTGGGGCGGGGGACAAAGGGGGCGGGCGGCAATAAGCGAGGAAACGGACAGAGGCGGACCATACTGGTGCCCTCCGAACCTGTCAAGCGAGCAAACCCCGCTAAATAAAACAAGACCCGCGTTGCGCAACACGCGCGCAAAGCGGGTCCCGAACGGCTCAGTTTGGTTGAGGGTCCCGAACCTAAACGAAGCTCAAGAACGACTCGATGGCCCAGGCGGAGTCGGGGGGCAGGTTGGTGAAACGAACCCCAACCGTCTTGCCGCCGCGGCGGATCGTTTCGCCCGACGCGGTCAACACGTCCTCGCGATCGGGCAGCTGGAATTGCAGGCCCATGTAGCGCGGCGCGCGGTCCGGATCGGGCTCGAGGATGGGCGCCAGCCGGACGCCGGTCCGACTGATGTCCAGCATGCGACACATGAACGGCTGTCCGTCGAGGAATCGGTTGGCGAACATGTCGATCGTCACCCGCTTTCCCGACCGGCGATCCGGCCCGTGCGAGCGCCGCCGCGAGCGGCGGTCGATGGTCTTGGGGAGAACGCCGGTCGCGTCCCCGGCCCTCGATTTGGCAGCACGTACCGGCGAGCTCTTGGTCTTGGACATCGGCCCCTCCTCAGCGTGATGTCCTACATGTACGCCCAGGTAAGACCGCGGTCAATTTTTTGGACGGTTCCGTCCAAACTATGCCGCACTTCCAAGGGGTTCCGCGCGGTTCCGGCCGGTGGAATGATTGACTCTTGCTGCAGCGCTGCCGATAATTCGCTCTGCTCACCAAAGTCCGGCGCATCGCCCTGCCGCACTGCACATGACTGCATGCGCCGACTTCAGTCCTCTCGGACAAACGTCGAAACGTCCCCCAACATCCCCATTTCCGAGCAGAGGAGCCAGGCATGCACCGCATGAAGATCGGGCTGGTCGCCGCCATCGTCCTAGTCGTAGTCACGGCAGGCGTTTACTCCGCCGTCACGCACGAGATGAAGGACGCGACCATCCGCACCGTTGAGTTCGACGTTTCTCGCGCCCAGCGCATGCACGGTGACATTGCCCGTCTGGAGGCGCTCGAGTTCGCAAACCTGGTCGGCGGCCTGGCCCACCGTCCCGGCGTGGTGGCAGTGTTCTCGAAGCCCGACGAGAACGGCCGCCGCCAGGCGGCGTTCGAGCAGGCCGAGCAGCTCAACGGTCTGTTGCAGACCGGCGGCGCCCGGAAGGCCGACATCGTGGCCATCCTGGACGCCGAGGGCAAAGTCATCGCCCGCGACCTGAACGTGAACGCGATGTTCGGCGAGGACCTGCGCACCAAGTTCCCGGCCGTCGCCACGGCGCTGCGCGGCGAGGCGACCAAGGACATCTGGACGCTGCAGGGGCGCATGACCCGGGTGGCGGTGGCCCCCATCATCCATCCCGACGGCACCATCCGCGGGGCGCTGCTGGTCGGCTATGTGGTCACCGCGCGCGACGCGCAGGCCAAGCGCGACCTTCTGGGCAGCGAGTTGGCCTACTTCCACAACGGCAAGGTGCACACCTCGAGCTTCATCTCCGAGGGGACGGGCGAGAACGCCAAGGAGGACGGGAACAAGACCCAGGCGCTCAACGCCGTGCTGTTCCAGTCCCCGGAGGCCTGGGGGCAGCAGGCCCTGCAGAAGAACGCCCCGACCGACGTCTTCCACCTGACGCTGGACGGTCGCGACTACGCCGCCGTGGCGGCGCCGCTGCACGGCAACGCCTTCGACAAGACCAGCGGCGTCGTGACCCTGATGTCCGTCTCCGACGCGCTCGAGTCGGTGTCGTCGGTCGGCATGAAGATCATCGGCTTCGGCGTGCTCGCCATCCTGGTGATGCTGGCGGCGGCGATGCTGACCTCGCAGCGCTTCATCCGCCCGCTGGACAAGATCGAGCTGGGTGTCGCCGAGATCATCAACGGCAACATCGACTACCAGTTCAAGCCGGTCGGCCCGGACTTCGAGGGTCTGTCGAACGGCCTCAACGTCATGCTGGCGCGCCTGCTGGGCCGCGAGGAGCCGAACGAGGACGAGCCCGAAGAGGAGCAGGACGAGACCTCGCGCTGGCGGTCGGACCAGATGCTGGTCGAGGAGGGCTCCGGCCCCTCGGCGGCGGCTTCGCCCGAGGCGACCGCGCTGGGCCAGGAGGCCGAGCCGGTCTACTACACCCGCATCTTCAACGAGTACGTGGCGGCCCTGAAGAGCCAGGGGAAGCCGACCAAGGGGATCACGGTCCAGGCGTTCACCGCCAAGCTGCGCCTCATCGAGGGTGGCCTGAAGCAGAAGTGGAAGTGCCGCATGGTCCGCTTCAAGGTCAACACCCAGGGTGAGCAGGTCACGCTGAAGCCGATCCCCATCAACTGAAGGCGGGGGCCCCCGCCGGCCCCCCGGATCGACAGGACGACGGCGCCGCGGCGGAGCCGCGGCTCTTGTCGCGGAACCCGCTCGCGGTGCTCGCTCCGGCGCTGTATAAGGGCGCGATGGTCGAGTGCGGGCTGGATGTGCTCTGCAAGGACCGGTTGGCGCTGTTGCGCGGGCGGCGGGTGGGCGTTCTTTGTCACCCGGCGAGCGTGGCAGGGGATCTCACGCACGCCGTCGATCGGTTGATCCAGGCGGGCATCAGGCCGGCGCGGCTGTTCGGGCCGGAGCACGGCGTGCGTGGAGAGGCGCAGGACATGATCGGGGTCGGCGACGACCACGACAGCCGGACCGGGATTCCTGTCGCCAGCCTTTACGGGGCGACGTTCGAATCTCTGGCGCCGCGGCCCGAACATTTGGCCGACATCGACGTCCTGGTCGTCGATCTCCAGGATGTCGGCAGCCGTTACTACACCTACGTCTGGACCATGGTCCTCTCGATGGAGGCGGCCTTCGCGGCGGGGGTGGCGGTCATCGTCCTCGACCGTCCCAACCCGCTGGGCGGCATCGCCATCGAGGGGGGCTCGGTGACCGAGGCGGCGCGTTCGTTCGTGGGGCTCTGCCCGGTGCCGGTCCGGCACGGGCTGACCATCGGCGAGATTGCGCGGCTGCGGGCCGCCGGCATGTCGTGGGCGGGTGACGGGCGCTTTGCCCGCCCGCTGGCGGGCGAGCTGACGGTCGTGCCGATGCGTGGCTGGCGGCGCGCCATGACCTTCGCGGAGACGGAACTGCCCTGGGTGATGCCGTCGCCCAACATGCCGACGCCGGACACGGCCCTGGTCTACCCGGGCGGTTGCCTGTTCGAGGCGACCAACCTGTCGGAAGGGCGGGGCACGACGCGGCCGTTCGAGATCGTGGGCGCACCCTTTCTGGATGGCTACGCCTGGGCCGAGGCAGGGGCGTCTCCGGGGGTCCTGCTGCGCCCGCTCTCGTTCCGCCCCACCTTCCACAAGTTCGCCGGACGATCGTGCGGCGGCGTTCAGCTGCACGTGACGGACGCGCGGGCGTTCCGGCCGTACGCGACAGGGCTGGCGCTGATCGCGGCGGCGCGCCGCCTGGCGCCCGGCGAGTTCCGCTGGCGGACCGAGCCGTACGAGTTCGTGGCCGACCCGCCGGCCATCGACCTCTTGACGGGCGGCGACCGGTTCCGCCGGGCAGTCGACGCTGGCGCGGGCCTGACCGAGATCCTGGCGGCGGACGCGGCCTTCGAGCGGATGTTCGCGGAGGCGCGCCGGCCGGCGCTCGTCCCCGACTACGCGTGAGCCGATGCGGGTCGCGATCTTCGGGGGGAGCTTCAACCCGCCCCACGTGGCTCATCAGATGGCGGCGCTGTACGTGCTGGAGACGGCGCCCGTCGACGAGCTGTGGCTGGTGCCCGTCGTCCGCCACGCTTTCGGCAAGAGCCTGGCGCCGTTCGAGGACCGGCTGGAGATGTGCCGCCTGGCGGCGGCGGCGCTGGGGCCCAGGGTGCGGGTCAGCGCGATCGAACGCGACCTGGGTGGCGACAGCCGCACCCTGCGCACGATCCGCCGCCTGCAGCAGGAGCATCCCGGCCACGCCTTCTCGCTGGTCATCGGCGCCGACTTGGTGCGCGAGGTCGCCTCCTGGTACGGCGGCGAGGAGTTGCAGCGCACCGTTCCGTTCCTGGTGGTGGGGCGCGGCGGGGTCGGCGCGACGGCCGGCACGTCGGTGGTGCTGCCCGCCGTGAGCTCGAGCCAGATCCGGTCGGCGCTGGCCGCCGGGCAGGACGCCGGCGCGTTGCTGCCGCGCGCCGTTCGCGATTACATCTCGGCCCACAACCTGTACAAGGCACCCGAGGAATCCGCATGAGTCACATGTCCGAAGCGGAGGTCGACGCGCGGGCTGCGGCGGAAGGCCCGGCCGAGCCGAGGCCCTCGGTGTTCGTGATGGGCGCGGGCGTGGTCGGCACGGCGCTGGCCGCGCGCCTGGTGCGGGCCGGCATCCCGGTGACCGGGCTCCACGGCCGCCAGCGCGGCCTGAGCGACGCGGCCCGCGCCATCTCGGGCGTGGTGGCGACCAGCGACGGCATTCCCGACATCCTGTCGGAGACGGACGTCGTCATCATCTCGGTGCGCGACGAGCGCGTCCCCGAGGTCGCCCAGCGCCTGGTCGAGGAGGGGCGCCTGCGGCCCGGGCAGATCCTGCTGCACACGTCGGGCGCGAACCCGGCGCGAACCATCCTGGCCCCGGCGGTCGGTCACGTGCGGGCCGTGGGCACGCTGCACCCGCTGGTCTCCTTCGCCGACGCCCGCGTCGCGGTCGAGGGGCTGCGCGAGGTGGCGTTCGGCATCGAGGGGGACGAGCCGGCGCGCGCGATCGCCGAGCGCATCGTCCGGGCGCTGGAGGCGCGCGCGGTCTTTCTCGAGGCGGAGAACCTGGCGCTGTACCACGCGGGCGCGGTGATGGCGTCGAACTACGTGGTGGCGCTGGCCGACAGGGCGCGGTCGCTGTTGATCAAGGCCGGGGTTCCGGCCGATCAGGCGCTGCCGGCGCTGATCCCGCTGCTGTCCAGCGTGGTGCAGAACCTGGCGCACGTCGGGCTGCCGGGCGCGCTGACCGGCCCCGTCGAGCGCGGCGACGTCTCGGTGGTCGAGCGCCACCTGAAGTCGCTGCAGTCGCGGGCGCCCGAGATGCTGGAGCTCTACCGGCTGGTCGGGCGTGACGTGTTGCGCCTGGCCCAGGAGAAGGCCGCGATGGATCCGGCCCAGGCGTCGCGCATCGAAGCCCTTTTCGGCGGCGGCGGCGGTGGGTCGCCCGGCGGGAGCAACGGCAAGCCCGGTGCTTGAGCCTGGGCCACGACGGACCTGGCAATTCGCCGGTCTTATCGCCTAATATCGGACCCCCCGTTTCAACGAAGCGCCGACGGCGCGGGAGCTCCACTAGATGCACAAGAGACTTGCTCTCCGGATCGGTACCGCCCTTGCCCTGTTCATCCTGGCCAACGCCCGCCCCAGCGCCGCCGCCAAGCCCGAGGATGTGTTCAAGGGGAAGATCATCATCACGAAGAACCGACTTCCGATGCGCTTCTCCTCGCCGGGCGCGTTCGTCAGCGCGCTGCAGAAGAACAAGATCGACAAGATCTGGCCGACCGAGGAGCAAGGGGCCGACAAGGGCTCCTGGAATCTCGAGTACCTGGCCTTCTTCGCGCAGCCGCTGGACGACAGCGAGATCCAGGTGAAGTTCTACGACATCACCCAGGGCAAGAAGTTCGTCGCGGGCGATCCGCAGTACACGCGCGAGCGCGGGTCGCGAATCTTCGGGTCCAGCATCGTGCTGGCCAAGCCGGACTTCGACGTGCGCAAGCACTACATGATGACGATCGAGTCGCGCAACCGCACCATCGCGACCACCACGTTCTGGCTGCTGGGCAAGGGCGCGAACTACAGCGGCAAGGTCGAGTTCTCCGACTCGGAGGCCCGCGGCAAGTGACGCGGTCCGGAGCTTGAGAGTCGCGGGGCTGCTGCTGGCTGCCGCGTTGCTGGCCGGGTCCACGCCGGCGTGGGCGGCCCGCGCCCACAAGAAGGCCCAAAATGCCAACAGTGTCAAAAGGAAGGCCAAGCCGGCTGCCGTCGTCGAGCCGCCCGGCCCCTCGGCCGCGGAGATCGAGACGCTGCGACAGGCGCTGATCGGCCCGGACGACGAGGACGCCGCCGAGGCCGCGACCAAGCTGGGCGAGGCCGCATCTCCCCGGGCAGCCGAGCCGCTGCTGGAGGTGCTGGCCGCGGGCGGCCGGGCGCCGCGGGTGCAGGCGTCCCTGGACGGGCTGGCCAAGCTGGGCGAGGCGCACGCGCTCCGGTCGGACCAGGCGGTGGTCGACGCGCTCTTGCTCTACGCCGGGCACCGGGCTCCCGACATCCGGCGGCGGGCCGTGAAGGCGCTGGCGACGGTGTCCGAGCCGCGGGTCAACGCGACCCTGCTCGAGCGGCTGGGCGACGCGGCCCCCGACGTGCGGGCCGCCGCGGCCGATGCGCTGGCGGCGCGCGGTGACGGCAAGGCGGTCCCGCGGCTGTTCGCGCTGGTCTCGCGCGGCGATGCGGGCGTGGCGCCCGCGCTGGCCAAGCTGGCGACGCCGGACATCGTGCCACGGGTCGCCGAGCTGACCGGCACCGTCGACGACGAGATCGTGGCCAGCGTGCTGGGCGACTACGTCAAGCGGGGCGACGTGCCCGAGAAGCTGCGCATCGACGTGCTGCGGACCATCGGCCGCCTGTCGGGCGCCGTCGCGACCACCGCGCTGGCGGACTACCTGGCCTCCGTCCCGGCCAAGGACGACCGCCCGTCGAAGCGCGAGGCGCAGAAGCTGCTGGATCAGCGGGGAGGGACGCCGTGAGGCGGCTGGCTCTGCTCGGCGTCGCCATGCTGGCGGCCGCCTGCGCCACCAGCCCCTACCAGCGGGCCGGCAACGGCGACGACGTGGCGGCGGCGGTGGCGCGGTCGCGCCCCGTCGAGACGCCGCCCCGCAGCCTGGCTTTTCTGGTCCTGGGCGGCGCGCGCGGCTCGCGGCTGGCCGAGTTCGATCTGCGCACATCGAAGGTGGTCTGGGAGCAGCCGGCCGAGGTCACCAACCGCGTGGTGTCGGGGGCCTCGATTTTGGTCCACGGCGCCAAGGGCGGCCCCGCGGCGCCGGGCGGCAGCCTGGTGGGGCGCGAGCTGGCCACGGGCGCGGTGCTCTGGCAGCGGCCTCTGGCCGCGTCGGAAGATCTGTTCGGCTACGCGGTCGACGGCGACCTGGTCTACCTGGTCATGCGCGTGGGGGTGGCGGGAGCCAAGCCGGTCGGCCAGCTCAGCGCGCTGGACGGGCGGACCGGCGCCGTCCGGTGGACGACGCCGCTGCCCAGCTCGCGCATCGCGGCCCCGGCCGCGCGCGGCGGCCTGGTCGCGGTCCCGGCCGAGTCGCAGTACGTCCTGCTCTACGACGGCGCGACCGGCCTCCCGCTGGGCCAGGTGCTGTCGACCGAGGAGGCGGCCACCTTCGTGCGCGCGCTGCCCGAGGGGCTGTTCTACGGCTCGCACGGCATCTTCCTGATGGGGCGCGACACCGCCCGGGGGTCGCGGCGCTCGCCCAGCTACCTGACCGCCAAGCTGCCGGCGTTCGTGCGGCCGACCTACGACTACGACTTCTACCGGCCCGAGCAGACCGAGTACTCGGCGATCGATCGCAACCGGGTGCTCTGGCGCATCGACGTGAACGGGGCCCGGACGCAGTTCAGGGACGGGCTGGCCTTCGTGCACGATTACCGCTTCTTCTTCGCCTTCGACGCCGGCTCGGGGGCGCTGCGCTGGGCCTACTCCAGCCCGGCCGACGCCATCGCGTCGGCGGACACCGGCAACGCCATCCTGTACGCGACCGTCGACGGCGAGATCGACGCGCTGGATCCACGCACCGGCGCGCGCGTCTACCAGGCGTCGCTTCCGGGCGAGATGGTGCGCGGGGCGACGTTCGACGCCGACTGGTTCACCCCCAGCCCCGGCGCCGAGTCCGCCGCGCGGCCGCCCGACACGACGGCGACGCTGACGGGGATCATCGCCGATCCGGATCAGCGTTTCCCCGCGCTGAAGCTGTTCGCGGTCGAGGAGCTGGGCCGCCAGCCCGGGCGGAACGTCACGACCAAGCTGATCGACCTGCTCACCAACGAGAAGACCGCGCCGCTGGCGCACCAGAAGGCGGCCGAGATGCTGATCGCCCGGCGCGACGCCGGCGCGATCGATCTTTACCGGAACGCGCTGCGGGCCCACGCCGACTACTGCGAAAAGCGGCCGGCGCCCCCGGTCGAGGAGCTGGCGCGGGCCATCGCCGCCCTGGGACCGCTGGCCCGGTCGGTGGCTCCCGATCTCGAGGCGCACCTGGCCTTGCCGGAGACCAGCCCGGCCGCCGCGGCCGAGGTGGCCCGCGCGCTGGCGGCCATCGGCGCCGGGGAGTCGACCACGGCGCTGCGCGACTTCCTGACGATGTACCGCAGCGATCCGGTCTACGACCGCGATCCGGCGGCGCTGATCGCCGCCTCCGAGGCGCTGCTGAAGCTGGGCGGCACGGTCGATCGCCAGCTGCTGCTGTTCGTGGCCGAGGAGCCGCACACGGCGGCCGGCCTGCGCGCGCACCTGCAGCGCGCGATGGGCGAGACCGCGTCCGCGCGACCGTGAAGCTGACCATCATCGTCTGCAGCGGTCCGGTCTGCGGCGACCGCCGCGGCTCGGCGCGGCTGCTGGAGCACGCGCGGAACCGCGTCGCGGCCCGCGGCCTGGCCGATCGCGTGACGGTCCGGGAGGAGGTTTGCCTGGGGCACTGCCTGCGCGGGCCGAACATCCTGGTGGCCAGCGGCGATCCGGGGCTGGCGGCCGTCGGTGAGGCGCCGGGGCTCTCGGTCCTCTACAATCACATGACGGTCGAGGACCTCGATCGCGTGATCGAGCGCCACGTGGTGGGCGGTATGGCCATCCGGGCGCTCACCAACCTGCCCCCGCTTCCGGACCCGAACAAGAACCGCCCGCGATGATTTACCTGGATCACAATGCCACCACGCCGCTCGCGCCGGAGGTGCTCGAGGCGATGACGGCCGCGCTGCGCGATCTGGGGGGCAACCCGTCCAGCACGCACGCCCCCGGCCGCGCCGCGCGCGAGGCGGTCGAGACGGCGCGCGCGGAGGTGGCCGCGCTGATCGGGGCCACGCCCGAGGAGATCGTCTTCACCTCCGGGGGGACCGAGGCCAACGACCTGGCCATCCGCGGCAGTCGGGGGCGCGGACGCGGCCGCCCGCACGCGGTCTCCACCCCCATCGAGCACCCGTCGGTGCTGGGTCCGCTCGCCGATCTGGACGCCGAGCTCTCGTGGCTGCCGGTGGGGGCAGAGGGCGAGCTCGATCCCCGGGCGCTGCCGCCGCTCTTGCGCCCGGAGACCGCGCTGGTCTCGATCGCGCTGGCCAACCACGAGCTGGGCAACGTCGCCGACGTCGCGGCGTTTGCCGCCATCGCCCGCGCGGCGGGCGCCCTGGTCCACACCGACGCCGTGCAGGCGGCCGGCAAGATCGCGGTCGACGTGGCTGCCCTGGGCGTCGACACCCTGTCGCTTTCGGCCCACAAGCTGTACGGGCCCAAGGGGGTCGGCGCGCTGTTTGTCCGGCGCGGCGCGCGGCTGGAGCCGGTGCTGCGCGGCGGACACCAGGAGCGCGAGCGGCGGGCCGGCACGGAGAACGTCGCCGGGATCGTCGGGTTCGGCGTGGCGGCCCGCCTGGCGCGGGCGGCGCTGGCCCTGGACGCCGCCCGCATCGCGCGGCTTCGCGATCGCCTGGCCGAGAGGCTGCTGTCGATCCCGGGCGCGCGGCGGAACGGGGACCCGGCCCGCGCGCTGCCCGGGACGCTCAACGTCGAGCTGGCGGGCGCCCCCGGGCAGCTGGTCGCGGCGGCGCTCGATCTGGACGGGATCTGCGTCTCGACCGGCTCGGCCTGCAGCTCGGCGTCGTTGCAGCCGTCGCCGGTGTTGCTGGCGGTGGGGCGGTCGCCCGAGGCCGCGGGCGCGGCCCTGCGCTTCGGCCTGGGGCGCGGGACCACCGAGGCCCAGGTCGACGAGGTCGCGGATCGCACCGCCAGCGCCGTCGCCCGCGTGCGCGCGCGGGGAACCCCGGCAGGTCCGGCGATCGAGCTCGCCGGCCGTCGGCGGGTGGTGGTCGCCATGTCAGGCGGCGTCGATTCTTCCACCGCCGCGGCGATGCTGGTCGAGGCGGGCCACGAGGTGGTCGGCGTGACGCTGCGGCTCTACGACGCCAGCGGCACCGCGGCCAGCGTCGGCGGGCGCTGCTGTGGGCCGCGCGACATCGAGGACGCGCGGGCCACGGCGGCGCGGCTGGGGATTCCGCACCACGTGATCGACGAGACCGCGGCCTTCTCGGCGGCCGTGATCGACGACTTCGTGGCCGAGCACCGAGCCGGCCGCACGCCCAACCCCTGCGTCCGCTGCAACGAGAAGATCAAGTTCGGCCCGTTGCTGGCCTTCGCGGACGCCGTGGGCGCCACCGCGCTGGCCACCGGTCACTACGGGCGTCTGATCGCCGGCCCCGACGGACCCGCCCTGGCGCGGGCGCGCGACGCCGCAAAGGATCAGTCCTACTTCCTGTTCGGCGTGCGGTCAGAGGTCCTGGCGCGCGTCTGGTTCCCGCTGGGAGAGCTGACCAAGGACCAGGTGCGGGCCCTGGCTCGCCGCCACGGGCTCCCCAACGCCGACAAGCCGGACTCGCAGCAGATATGCTTCATCCCCGACGGCGATCACCAGGCCTTCGTCGCGGCGCGCGGCGGCGCGGGCCCGTCCGGGCAGATCGTGGACGACGCGACGGGCGCCGCCATCGGCGAGCACGCCGGCACTCACTCCTTCACGGTCGGACAGCGCCGCGGCCTCCCGGCCGGCGCCGCCGAGCGGCAGTTCGTGCTGCGCATCGACGCCGCCACCGGCGAGGTGCGGATCGGTCCGCGGTCACGCCTGGGCCAGGATCGGCTCCGGGTCTCGGACATGCGCTGGCTCGATCGTTCCGCCGCGATCGCCGGCCGCCGCTGCGCCGTCCAGATCCGCCACCACGCCGCCCCCGCGCCCGCGCTGATCGAGGCGAGCGAGGGGGACGTCGCGTTCGTCCTCCTGGATACGCCCGCTCACGGCGTCGCCCCCGGCCAGGCCGCCGTCTTCTACGACGGCGACGACCGCGTGCTGGGCGGCGGCTGGATCGCCTGAACGCAAACCCCGGGGCGAACCAGGCCCTCCCACGCCGTGGAAAGCTGATCGAGCTGCCCGAGCTCGGCTAGTCGGAGACGGTCGAGATCGCGATGACGATCTCTTGCGGGCGGGTGTCGCGGTCGCGGGCGCGGACGGCCTCGACGGCGACTTCCAGCTCGCCCCGGTCCAGGAAGATGCCCTGGCAGCGGTCGCAGTAGTCGACGTGAACCGTGCCCAGCATGACCTCGGACAGGTTGCCGGGGCAGGCGGGGCAGGGGGCGACCGACTCGGTCGGGATGGGGGGCGGCCCCGCCGGACCGGTCAGCAAGCTCCGCAGCCGGGCCAGCTCCTTCTCGGGCAGGCGCGCGGCGCGGGTGATCTCGCCGCGGTCCAGCCAGAGGCCGCCGCACTTCGGGCAGAGGTCCACCTCCAGCCCCTGGAACGTGGCTCGATCCAGGATGGAGTTGCATTTCACGCAGCAGATGTTGGTGGCGTCCGCCATGGGCGGGATACTACCAGCATATGGACCGCCCAGAACAAGCAGCCGGGGGCGCGGGCGCCGGCGGGCTGGACGAACTGGAGAGCCGCCTGGTCTACCAATTTCGCGATCGCGATCTGCTGGTCACCGCGCTGACGCACACGTCGTGGATCAACGAGGCGTCGGCGCCGGGACGCGTCGACAACGAGCGCCTCGAGTTCCTGGGCGACGCGGTGCTCGCGCTGGTGACCAGCGACCTGTTGATGGCGCGCCTGCCGGATGCCCCCGAGGGTGAGCTGAGCAGGGCCCGCGCGGCGCTGGTCAGCGAGGGGGGGCTGGCTCGCGCGGCGGCGGCGCTGGACCTGGGCCGCTTCGTCTGGCTGGGCCGCGGCGAGGAGAAGACGGGGGGGCGATCCCGACCCTCGATCCTGGCCAACGCGCTGGAGGCGCTGGTCGGGGCGGTCTACCTGGACAGCGGGCTGGAGGCGGCGCGGGGCATCGCGGCGCGGCTGTTCCAGCCCGACCTGGGTGACGTGCAGCGGCATGCCCGGCTGGACTTCAAGTCGCGCCTGCAGGAGCGGGCGCAGGCCCTCTGGCAAGTCGCGCCGGTCTACGAGGTGGTGGGCGTGAGCGGCCCCGACCACGACAAGCGCTTCGAGGTCTCGCTCTCCATCGACGGCCGGGCCTGGGGCCGGGCCGGCGGGCGGTCCAAGAAAGAGGCCGAGCAGAGCGCCGCGGCTGCGGCCCTGGAGCGCATCGACCAGCCGGGGAAGCCCGAGCGATGACCGCTGCCGGCACGCCCGACCTGCCGGCCATGCAGGCCGAGATCCCGCCCGACGTGCTGGCGCTCTGCCGCCGCCTGCAGGACGCCGGGCACCAGGCGCACCTGGTGGGGGGCGGCGTGCGCGACATGCTGCTGGGGCGGCCGCCCGCCGACTTCGACGTGGCGACCGACGCCGTCCCCGAGGCGGTCCTGGCGCTGTTCGGGCACACCTTCGCGATCCCCACCGGCCTCAAGCACGGGACGGTGACGGTCCTGACCGACGCTTCGCCGCGCCGGCCGGTCGAGGTCACGACGTTTCGCGGCGAGGGGGACTACCTGGATGGGCGCCGCCCCTCGACGGTCAGCTACGTCCAGACGCTGGACGAGGATCTGAGCCGGCGCGACTTCACGATGAACGCCATCGGCTTCGATCCGCTGGCCGGCCGGGTCACCGATCTGTTCGACGGGCAGGGCGATCTGCGGCGGCGCGTGATCCGCGCGGTCGGCGATCCGGTCACGCGCTTCCGCGAGGACGGCCTGCGCCCGATGCGGGCGGTCCGGCAGGCGGCGCAGCTGCAGTTCGCGATCGACCAGGCGACCCGGGCCGCGATCCCGCAGACGCTGGACGTGGTCCGCAAGGTGTCGGTCGAGCGGATCCGCGACGAGCTGTTCAAGATGCTGGCGGCGGAGCGCCCGTCGATCGGGCTCGAGCTGATGCGCGAGACCGGCCTGTTCGAGGTCGTGATGCCCGAGCTGCTCGAGGGCGTCGGCTGCACGCAGAACCGCTTCCACAAGCACGACGTCTTCGGTCACACGCTGGCGGTCGTCGACGAGACGCGCGGCGACGCGGTGGCGCGCCTGGGGGCGCTGCTGCACGACGTGGGCAAGCCGCGCTCGCGCCAGCCGCGCGAGGGGGCGCCCGGCGAGTACAGCTTCTTCAAGCACGAGTACGTCGGCGCCGACATGGCGGACGCCATCGCCCGCCGCTTGAAGCTGGCCACCGCGGATCGCGAGCGCGTCGTGGCGATGGTGAAGAATCACATGTTCTTCTACCTGCCCGAGTGGACGGACGGCACGGTCCGCCGCTTCGTCCGGCGCGTGGGCGGGCCGGCGGGGCTCGACGACCTGTTCGCGCTGCGCGAGGGCGACGTGCGCGGTCGTGGCTTCGGCGAGGATCCCGACCGCGAGCTGGGCGAGCTGCGGCAGCGCATCGTCCAGGTCGCCAGCGCCGACGCCGCGTTGCACGTGACCGACCTGAAGATTGACGGCCGCGACGTGATGCGCATCCTGGGCATCCCGCCCGGCCGGCAGATCGGCGTGTTGCTGGAACGGCTGCTCGACCGGGTCCTGGACGATCAATCGCTGAACGAGCGGGAGAAGCTGGAGGCGCTCCTGCTCGAGACCTGGCAGACCCTCAAGGACGAGTGAGGGCGGCGACCAGCTCGGCCGCCGAGTTGACCGTCTGCGTGCCACGCGAGGCCGGCTCGGGGCGGCCCAGCAGCTCGGTGCGCCGTCGCACGACGGTCGCCTCCGGATCGCTCAGGCCCACCGTCTCGACCGACAGCGAGCGGTCCGGGACCGCTGGCGGCGCCGCCGGCAGGCCCGGCCCCGGCGTGGTGGCCAGCACCGCCGGCAGGGCCACCCGGATCCGCCTCCTGATCCCGCCCGCCCGCAGCGAGACCTCCGCGCCGCTCGCATCCAGGCCCACGATCTCCTCGACCAGGGGCAAGTAGCGCGCCCCCAGGTGGCGGGCGATCGACGCGGGCGCGGCGCTGAGGGGCTCGTCCTCGCCTTGCACGGGCGCGAGCACCAGGTCGGCGCCGATGCGCCGGATGGCCGTGGCCAGCACCTGCCCGATGGTGTGGAAGTCGGACGAGGTCAGCTCGTCGCCGGCCACCCGCACCGCCCGATCCACGTGGGGCCCCAGGCTGGTCGCGACCGTCTCGGACTCGGCGGCCGTCGAGCTGTAGAGGGCGGTGACGGTGTGCCCGCCGGCCCGCAACGCTCCGGCCCGTGCCAGCACCTGGGCGTCGGCCGCGTCCAGCGGGGCAGGCGACGTCCGTGCGGTGACGCGCAGGCAGACCAGCACGTTCATGGCGCGCGCTCCCGGGTCAGGGACGTCAGCGCTTCGCCGATCTGACGGGCCAGCGCGTCCGGCGCGACGTCGGACGGGACCCGCCAGACGACGTCACCGGTTCGCGCTCCGGGGGGCTCGGCGCCGCCCGGAAGGACCAGGGCCACCCGGGCGCGCGGGGTCGCGATCGGTGGGGCGGCGACCGCCCCCACGCAGATCAGGACCTCGGGGGCGGCGGCCGTCACGGCGGCCAGATCCTGCGCGGCGTCGGCCACCGCTACGCCGGCAGGCGCCCCGGCCCGCAGCTGGGCCAGGAAGGCCGGCCCCAGGCTGGGGTCGACCAGCACCAGCGCATGGGCCAGCGGGATCTGCGCGCCATCGTCGGGTTCGGAGGCCACCGGCTCGATGCCGTGCGGCGGCTGCGGTCCGCAAGAAATGACGTCGACGTCGATGTCGGCGTCCCCGGCCGGGCCACCGGGGCCGGACGACGCCAGGATTGCCACCACCGGCCGCTCCACGTCCACCGGGTCCAGGCGCCTGTAGGACGTGCGGCCGGCGGCCCAGAACCGGACGAACACCCGCCCGACGCCATCGGGCAGCGGCCCGTCCCCCTCCGTGACTTCCAGATCCGCCGGTCCGGCGAACGCCGCGCCCAGCCGGGCGGCCAGGCTGGCGCCCAGGGACAGCCCGGCGCCTCCGGCCGGAAACAGGACCAGCAGGGGCGACACCCGCTCGACGGCAGCCAGCAGGGCCGCGCCGTGGGTGGCGTCCAGCGCGGGCGCGTCGAGGCCGGCGCCCTCGCAGACCAGCACCTTGTCGGCGCCGGCTCGCCCCAGGCGGCTGACGGTCTCGGGCGCCAGCTCGCCCTCGGCCAGGGCAATCGCGTACACGGTGGCGCCCGCCGCGCGGGCGATCCGGCGGCCTTCGGACAGGGCGAACAGCGACGGCGCGGTCGGCGCGGCGTCGCGCAAGTCGATGGGAACGAGGAGGTTGGGCAGGGGAGGCCTCGCCGTGTAGTCTCCGCCCGCGCCGTCTGGCCGCGCGTCGGAGGCGCGGCTTATCATGCGCGCGGGTCAGCGAGCTGTCCATTTGACATGCTGATCAACCGGCCGCGATAATTAAAGTCCGAGGCTGGTCACCCAGGGCATGCCACCAGCACGCGACGGCGATGACGAAGAGCTGGTCGAGTTCGATGTCGACGTCGAAGGGGTGCCCCCACCTCTCCGGCTGAGGCCCAGCTCTGCCCAGAGGTCCGGGCAGACGTCCGGTGACGCGACGTCCGTCGATCCGATTCCCCCCGAGCCCTCCGCCGACGGCGCGCCCCAGCCGGTCCCCGAGGAAGACACCGAGCCCAACCGAACGGCAGCCGAGCCCTCCGGGCCCGAGCTGCTGGACATCGTCGACGTCGTGGAGCTGCGGCCGCCGATCGTCGAGGCGGCCGACGACGACCGGCGCGCCGAGATCGAGCTCTACCGCGGTGAAGCGGCGGCGGCCGACGGAGGCCGGCGGGCGGGGCTGCTCGTCGAGGTGGCGCGGCTCGAGGAGCAGATCGCCCAGAACGAGGGCCGGGCGGGCGACGAGGCGGCGCTGACCGCGGCCCGGGCGGCCTTCTCGGCCGACCCGGCGTCGATCGTCGCCTTCTGGAGCCTGCGACACATCCTGGCACGCGCCGGTCGGTGGGCCGAGCTGGCCGAGGTGTTCGCCGAGGCGGCGCGCGCGCGGCCGGGGGGCGGCGATCCGGCGGTGCGCGCCGATCTGCTGGTCGGCCGCGGGCGCCTGCTCGAGGATCGCCTGGACCGCGGCGACGAGGCGGTGGCCGTGTATCGCGAGGCTCTGGGCACGGCGCCCAACCACGCGGGGGCGCTGGTCTCACTGTGGCTGGCCGGCGTGCGCCGCGGCGACGCGGGGCTGCGGGCCGAGGCGCTGGCCGGGCTGGGGCGGATCGCGCGCGGGGCCGCGCGGCGGGCGGCACTGGTGATCGACGAGTCTCGGGCCTGGCGGGCCGCCCGCGCGGACGGTCCGGCGCGGGCGCTGGCGGCGCTGGAAGCGGAGCTGGCCCGGCGCGATCCGGACGCCCCGGTGGCCACGCTGCTGGCCGAGCTGGACGGGCTGACCCGGGGAGACGCCCCGCCCGACGTGGTCGATCGGGCGCTGTCGTTGCTGGCCGAGCGCGTGGAGGCTGCCGACATCGATCGGGCCCTGGCCGTCGCCCTGCTGCGCGAGCGCGCGTATCTGCTTCGACGGCAGCAGACCCGACCCCAGGCGGCGCTGGAGGCGCTCGACCAGGCGGCCCGCCTCGATCCCGCTCACCCGGCGGTGGCGGCGGAGCGGATCGAGCTGGCGCTGGCGCTCGATCGCCCGCAAGAGGCGGCCCAGACCGCCCATGCCTTCGTGGCCGCCGCGGCGCGCGACGACGACGCCGTCGACGTCGCCCTGCTGTTCACCGAGGCCTCCAGCCGGATGGGCGCCACGACCGACGCCCGGGCCGTGCTGGAAGAGCCGCGCGTGCGGGCCTGCCGGGCTGGCCGCCCGGACCTGCGCGCCGCTCACCTGGCGCTCGCGGTGCATGACCATGACGCCGCGGCGCTGGCCGATGGGCTGGCCGCCGAGGCGGAGATGGCCGGGCCCGACGACCTGGCGGCGCGCGTGCACGCGCTGCTGGGGGCGGCCGCCGTCCTGGCCGGCGCGCTCAACGATCCGGAGCAGGCCGCGGGCCTGTACCGCCAGGCGCTGGCCTTGGATCCCCCGTTGCGGTACGCGCGCCCCGCGGTGCAGGCGCTGGCGGCACTTTCGATCGCGGCCGGGCGCATCGAGGAAGCGGCGCGCGTGCTGGAGGGCGCCCTGGATGCGGTTGCTGGGGACGATCCCAGAGGCGGGGCCGAGGCCGAGCGCTGGATGCGCGAGCAGCTGGTGGCCCTCTACGCGGACGAGCTGGATCAACCGGAGCGCGCGCTCGCCCACCAGCGGCGGCTGGTCGCCCAGCGCCCCAGGCACGTCGCCCCGCGCGTGCGCCTGCTCGACCTGGACCTGCAGGCCCGCCCCGAGGAGCGCCTGCCCCCGATCGACCGGGCAGGGCACCTGTTGACCCTGGCCGATGCGGCCCGCGACGCCGACGCCGCGATCGCGCTGCGCATCGCGGCCGGCCGCGCGCTGGCGGCCAGCGGCGACAGCGAAGCGGCCGCGCGCGGCAACGCGATCTTGCGCGACCTGGTGGGGGCCGATCCCGCGGGCCTGGCCGGCTCCGCGCTGGAGCGGACCTGCGCGACCCCACTCGAGCGGGCGGCGGTGGTCGCCGAGGAGCTGGCCGCCGCCGCGGGCGATACGACGGCCGATCGAGAGCGCTCGCTGCGTTTTCGACTGGCGCACCACCGGGCCTCGATGGGCGCCTACGCCGAGGCCCTGGCGGCGCTGACGCCGCTGCGGTCCGAGGGCGATCCGATCGCGCGCGCCTGGAGCTATCAGCTGGCCCGGCAGTCCGGGGAGGCGATCCTCGAGATCGCGGTCCTGGCCGAGGAGGCGCGTCTGGGCGACGGCACGGTGGCCGATCCGGCCAACGTGCTGCTGGCGCAGGGCGAGGCGCTGGCGCGGGCGGGCGATCCGACGGGCGCCGCGGACGCGTTCCGCCGGGCCATCGTCGAGGCGCCGATTGGCGAGACCGCCCCGGCCGCGGCGCTCGGGCTGTTTCGCCTGGCGGCCGGCGAGCGGGCCGTCGAGCGGGGCGCGCAGGGCGAGGCGTTGATGGCGCTGTCCCAGGCCTGCTCCGACGATCCAGAGGTCGCCGCCGCGGCGGCGCGCGAGGGGGCGCTGAGCAGCCTGGCCGCCGGGATCGCGGTCGCACCACCGCCCTGGGCCGACGAGGTGAGCCCGGCAGCGCGCGCGGACACCATCGTCTGGCAGCTGCTGGCCGGCGTTCGGGGCCAGGATGCCGGCTCGGTCGCGCGGGCGCTGGCTGCCGTCGCCGGCTGGATCGAGAGCGAATCGAGCGGCGGGACACCCGAGACGGCCGCCCTGCAGGCGCGGGCGGCTGCCCGGGCCAGGCTGGGTGGTCCCGAGACGGCGGAGCGCGTGGCCGTCGATCTGTGGCAGCGCGTTCGATCGCCGGCGCTGGCGGTGGCCGTCTCCGACCTGCCGGTGCCGGCCGGCGGGGCCTGGCCGGCGGCGCGGCCCGATCCGCGCCGCGCGCGCGCCCGCCGGGTCGGCGGCCCGCTGGCCATCGCGCTGCATCTGGAGGCGGCGCAGGACGCCGAGCGGAACGGGGATCTGCCGGGGGCGCTGGCGGCCTATTCGAGCGTGATCACCGCGGATCCGGGGCGGCTCGAGGCCTGGAGCGGCGTCCGCCGGGTGGCGCGCGCGGCGGGCGACACGCTGGGCGAGGCGCGGGCGCTGGCGCGGCTGGGCGCGCTGGTCCGGGATCCGCACCGCGCGGCCGGGCTGCTGGTCGACGCGGGCGCGGCGTACGAGAGCGCGGGACGCGCCGACGACGCCATCGCCGCCCTGGCGCGCGCGGTGGAGCTGGATCCCGAGAGCCTGCCCGCGTTCGAGCAGGCTCACCGGCTGCTCTGGTCCGACCCGGATGCGCCGGGGCGGGCGGACCTGCTGGACGGCTTGCTCTCCTACCGGCTGACGGCCGGCCGGCCCGGCACCGAGGAGCGGATCGCGCTGCTCTTCGAGCGGGGCCGGGGCCGGCTGAACCTGGAGGCGGGGTACGAGGCTGCCACCTCGGACTTCAAGCAGATCTTGAGGTTCGATCCCGAGAACGTCGAGGCGATGCGCGAGCTCTGGCAAGCCGCCACCGCGGCCGACGATCCCGTGGCGGCCGCGCACTGGCTGGAGCGCTACCTGCCGCGCGCGGTGGCCAAGCTCCGGCGGTCGGCCGCCGCGGCGCCGGCCGACCCCGCGCCGCTGGACGAGCTGGCGGACCTGCTGGCCTCCAACGGCGATCCCGGCGGCGCGATCGAGGCGTTGCGGGGCGCCATCGGGCGGGTGCCCGATCCGGCCGGCCAGGGGGCCCGCTGGATCCGCGTCGGCGACATCCTGCGCGACCAGCTCCGCGACGGGGCGGGGGCGGTGGCGGCCTACCGGCAAGCCGCCGAGGTCGATCCGCTGGGGCCCGGCGTGGCGGCCGTGGTGGCGCTCTATGACGCGGCGGCGGACGCCCGCGGCGCGCTGCAGATCGTCGAGATCGAGGTGGCCGATCAGCGCCGCGTCCTGGCGGCCTCACCGCTGGACGCGCCGCGCCTGGCGCGCCTGGCGGAGTGGGTGGCGGAGGCCCGCCGCCGCGGCGGGCAGCCGGGCGGCGACGCCGCCATCGCCGCCGTGCGCGCGCTGGCGAGCGGCCGGTCCCTGCCGCCGGCCTCGCCGCCGGTCGCGCCGCGCCACGGGCGCGCGCTGCTGGCCGCGCTCGCCGATCCGGCCGCCGGGGGCTTCGTCGCAGAGATCTGGCCGCACCTGGCGGGGGTCGCCGAGGTGCTGTTCCCGCCACCGGCGGGCGATCAACCGCTGCCGGCCGCCGTCGCGGCATCGCTGGCCTGGGTCGCGCCGCTGGCGGCCGCCCTGGAGATCCCGCGGTTGGACCTGCTGGTCCGCGCCGGGAACGCCGGCCCGGTGGCGACGCCGGTCGATCGGGCTCCGCCGGCGCTGTTGCTGGAGGCCAGCGCGCCAGCCGACGCGCTGACGTTCTTCGCGGCGCGGGCCGTGGGGCTGCTGGCGCTGCGGGCCGGTGCTCTCGACGGCACCTCGGCCGACGACATCGCGCCCCTCTTCTCGTGCGCGGCGGTCCTGGCCGGCGGCGCGGTCCCGAAGCGCCTGCCCAAGCCCAGCGAGGCCCTGCTGCGCGACGTGGGGCGCCTCCTCGATCGCAAGGATCGCAAGGCGCTGGCGCTGCAGGCGTCTCGGTTTGGCTTCGAGCCGCTGGACCTCGAGGCCTGGCAGGCGGCCGTCCTGCGCGTCGCGGATCGGTTCGCCTTGCTGGTCACGGGTGATCCGGCGCGGGCGGCGATCGTGGTGGCGGGCAGCCCGGCCGCCGTGGCGGCCAGCCCGGCCGCGCGCGAGTTGCTGGGGTTCGCGCTGAGCGAGACCTACGTGGCCGCCCGCCGCGCCGCCGGCTACGAGGAGGGGACGTGAGCCAGCGCAAGGGCCCGCCTCCCGGGGACGACGATCTGTTCGAGGAGTCTCCGCCCACCGATCCCACAGTACCGGCGTTCCCCGATCCGGACGCCGCCCCGCCCGAGGTCGAGCCGGCGTTGCAGTTCGCGCCGACGCTGCCCGAGATGGAGGCCGACATCTGGCTGGCCGGCATGGAGGCGCTGGTCAGCGTCGGCGAAGGTCCGGTGGGGCCGCCACCGTCGGCGGAGGACTGGCGCGCCGACGCCCACCTCTACCGCGACGAGAGCGCGCTGGCCGCCACGCCCGCCGAGGCCGCGGCGTTGCTGATCGCGGCCGGCCGCGCCGCCGAGGCCGCGGGCGACGCGACCGGCGCGGCTCGCGGCTACGACGAGGCCCTGGCACGCGCGCCGGACTCCCCGGACGCCCTGCGCGCCCGGGCCCGGCTGGCCGAGAGCCTGGGCGACTTCGACGAAGCGCACGCGCTGTGGGCGCAGCTGGCGGTGGTGGCCGGCGCGGCCGAGGAGCGGGCCTTCTACGGCATGCTGTCGGCCGAGTGGACGCTGGCGCGTCGCGGGGTCCTGCCGGCGCTGGCGGTCGACGC
>Ga0335083_10002000_pt1 | contig 27453 bp, 29 predicted proteins | sample Lox_Sample_42_FD_206716 | JGI IMG/M metagenome (GOLD analysis project Ga0335083, IMG submission 206716) | Soil microbial communities from Loxahatchee National Wildlife Refuge, Florida, United States - Lox_Sample_4.2 | ecosystem: Environmental > Terrestrial > Soil > Wetlands | place: USA...
CGTCCACGCCGGCCCTGCTGGGGTCGGGAATGAGATCGGAGATGGCCACCTGGACGGTGTTGAGTCCGCTCTGCGCATGGCTAGTGAAATCGAAGTCGTAGGGCACGTACGGGCCCATGGTTCCGAGCTCGGCGCCATTCACGAACACCCGTCCAAAGTAGGTGATGGCATCGAAATGGAGTATGGAGAGCTGATGAGAGGAAAGCTCGGGAAGGAGGAACTGGCGCTGCAAGTGGTAGAAACCTGAAGGGCGCAGCGACGACGGCACTGGAACCACGTCGTACAGCTCGCCGTCAATGCGCCGCTCCCACGACCCATTCAGGTCGACGCGTACGCGTCCGCCGGCTGCGGAATCCGGGAAGGGGAGCGTCTCTTCCAGTGCCACCGAAGCCGCAGGCAGCACGGTTGAGGCTCCGAGGGTCGCTATGAATTTTCGACGGTTGACCATGGGATATTCGGCAAAGATCCCGCTTCTTTCCGCGGACGAAAATGAACGGTATAAGACATTTGACGACCGCAGTCAAGCAAAATCAGCATCGGCGGAACGGATTCCGCTTCTGTCTACTTGCCGCTGCCCATCGAAATAAGTGAGAATCCGAATGAAGGAGCTACCCCGATGCTGATCTCCGATCAAGTAACCCAATACAAGCGCGACGGCTATTGTGTGTCCGCCGAATTTCTGAGCGCCGACGAAGTCGCCAGGATTCTCGACGAGATCAGCAACATCTCCTCAGGTTCGACCGTTGCAAACCATGACGGCTCGCGGATGGAAATGGAACCGCAGCAGGCTCCTGATGGCACGCGAATCCGGCGCATATACGAACCCTGTACTCACTACGGCGTCTTTCGGGCGTTTTCGGAGTCCGCAGCTCTTCTTGACGCAGTTGAGCAGCTTCTGGGGCCGCACCTGAGGTTCCACTACAGCAAAATCAACATGAAGCCTCCCGCCATCGGCTCAGTCGTGGATTGGCATCAGGATCTCGCCTACTACCCGCTCACCAATCGGGACTCGCTAGCGGTCCTCTTCTATCTCGACGACACGGATCGAACGAACGGGTGTTTACAGGTGATCCCCGGTCTTCACACCGGCTGTCTTCTGGACCACACGTTGGACGGGTTCTTTCAGGGACGAATCACTGAAACAGTTGACGAGTCCAAGGCAATACCTCTCGAGGGAAATAGGGGCACTGCCATCTTTATGAATGCCATGACGCCGCACGCTTCCGCGCCCAACACATCGTCCCGCCCGCGGCGCACCCTGATTCTTAGCTATCGGGCCGCGGACGCTTTCCCAATTTATGTAGAGGGCCAGACACAGAATCTGGAAGCCAACGCGCGGATGGTTCGGGGAGAAAGTCCGAGCGCGGCGCGATTCTCAATGACCTCGTTCTCCATTCCGCGGTACCCGCAACAGACAAAGTCTTTGTACGAATTACAGGAGCTCGCTCGCGCCAGGGCGGCGCGCAGGTTGAGATGAGTTGCCAATTGCCAGCTCGGCGATTCCCGGTAGCTGGTTTAGGCGATTTGTTGTGTCCTCCTCAGACCGATGTTCGAAATTGCCTGAAATCGAAGTGCCAGCTATGTATTGGAAACCCGATAGCGGTTCTCGACAAGCCAACATACGGTCGAATGATAAACGAATCTTGTAATAAGTATCACGTTGGGGGACCTCTGGGATCGCAATTTCAGGCCTAACATCGTCGAGAATGAAGCGCAACACGCGGCAGATGTACCAGGATCGGTGGCGCAAACGGATTAGCAAAACTGAGAAGTACATGCACGAGCTGCAGAGCCAGCAGCGCGAGGCAATGACCAAGATCGAAAACCTAATTGGGTTTACCAGGAAACAGGCAAGTGGGCAATGAGCAAAAATCGACGCAGTTTGTGGCCTAATGTGGCCCACTTGCACTACGTGGGATATTGTGTCCGATTGTCTCGTATCGCGTTAGCTGGCGGGGACGACGGGGCTCGAACCCGCGACCTCATGCGTGACAGGCATGTCATAACAATGGGCCGGTGTTGATTCTGAAGGGCCTTAGCTGGCTGCTGATGGCCCGTTTTACCCCTCATTCCCGCTCAGATGTGGCCCAGTTGTGGCCCAGCAGCTCCCGGAGGAGGGCGCATGAATCTCACGCGCATTCTTGGCGGAAATCGCCGTATTCCTACGGTGGTCAACGATGGCCGCTCCCGAGGCGACCCACGCAGATGGTCACAACATCCTGTGGTTGTGGACGGCAGCGGCGCCGCGGCTTGGACCGTCCTGAGCGTGCCATCATGGCCTAGACCGGTCACCACCGGTCGCTCACGTCTTCACAAGTATATTCGCGGAGGGGATTGTTTCTTGAAACTACGGCCGCGCGCGTTCGCCTTTGAAAAGCGCATTGGTAGGGACGAAACTCGCACCAGTGGTGCGAGAATCCGACGCGCGCTCCGTCAATGCGGCCCTCACGACAACTTACTGGCTCGTCGGCCGGCGCCTGGTCGAACATGACTAGGGCGGGGAAGCGAGAGCCACCTACGGCTCGGAACTACTGAAGCGACTGTCGCGGGATCTCCAGTCCCGGATGGGCCGCGGTTTCTCGGAACGGAACCTGGAGCAGATGCGGCAGTTTTATCTGCAGTGGCCAATTCCGCAGACGCTGCCTGCGGAATCCGCGCCATCCGGCGCCCTGGGGATTTCGCAGACACTGTCTGCGAAATTCGAAGCTACACCGGCCTTTCCGTTGTCCTGGTCGCACTACGTTCGGCTTCTATCGGTCGTGGAGTTGGACGCCAGACGCCACTATGAGGCGGAGGCGATCCGTGGCGGCTGGTCCGTGCGCCAACTCGATCGCCAAATTTCAACCCTGGCGTACCAGCGCTCTCGTGCGGCGGCTGGGACTCCAGAGATTGATCCCTCCACCCGAACTCCAGAGTACCAGCCCACCGCAACTGCTAGAGGCCGACATGGTTGAGATCTTCGGCGAGGTTCCAGGTATGCTCAACCCGCCAAAGATATCTTGTGATCGGCTGGGACGCCTCGTGGAACTCGCCACCGGGGGGATCACGAAACAATGACAGCAACCGCCAAGCCTCGAATTCTCTCCGCGCTCGTCCAGCTTCGACCGCACCGCTGGCAGAACGCCACGGCAGCCGCGGTCCCCAAGAATCGAGCCCCGTTCTCGACCTTTCGTATTTCGCTAAACGTGATAGGCATGATTGAGTTTCTGGAAGCAACCACAAATCCTTTTCATGAACTGAATGCCGTGTGCATCGAAATATTACCTCGCAACGGTCGTTGCGTAAACACTTACGTCCTTCCCACAACGGGACTTGAAACTTTCCAAGAGAAGACCAGGCGACCGAGAAGGCGCCTGCGAGGCTGCCGCCCCCCGCACGCCACGTGCGGCGTACCGCCAGATATATACGTGAATATGTTACTCGTACGGGCAACCCCCAGGCTATTGCCTGAAACGTTTTGAAATATTTTGCTTGACTTGGTTGGTGCCATGCTGTAATTTTCACTGCATCTCAGGTTGTCAAATCCAAGGCCGAAGGGGTTGCCATGGACTTTCCGAAGTGGAAGAAGCGACTCAAAGGAATCCTCACCTCCACTGACCGAATCATCACGGGCTCAACACGCTTGCTTCTCGGGGCCGGTCTCATCGTTCCGATCGTGAACCGCGCGTCCGGTCCGCAGCCGAATGTCCCGTTGTCACCAAAACCAGTTATCAGGAGTTCCGGTCTTACGCCTTTAAGCTCGCAGTATTTACTCAAATCCGGCTCCGCTTTCGCAGGGCGCCTGATCGCTCAACACAGCTCGCATTCTTCGCACAGCTCCCATTCGTCCCATAGCTCACACAGCTCTCACAGCTCGCATAGTTCTCATAGCTCCCACAGTTCACACTCGTCCGGGGGCATGTTTGTCTAGAACTATCGAGGAGTGGAATTGGCGAATTGCAGGAGCTCGCTTTGGAAGCTATTCCTTGGGTTGTTGAGTCGAATGATAGAGCCCTCAAGCTCTCAGTGAACCTCGATGTGTATCCCCTAAGCGTGCTGTTTCGGGCATGCTACCTTTTCACGGATAAATGTTACGTTTTTCTTGAGCGAGAGAAGGGCAGCCACGAGGTCATTGTTCACTTCGCGGCTAAAGCCTCATATGACGGCCTCGCGGCGCTCGCCGGCGACTTCTGCAATGAGCTCGTCAATCAAAAGGTTCGATCCGACATATCTGCCGAGACTAACCCGCTTCGGGAACTGATCGTCGCTCAGGCGTTTACTGAGGCTGGCCTCCTCGACCGGTCTGCATCTGATTCCGACTACCACGAGGACCCGCGTGGGATCGCGAGGTGAGCCATGCGGTTCGTCCTATCGCACTCGATTTATCCCCCCACATGCCTCGCAAGTGCCGTCTCCGCCTATCGTGACTTCTGCTCTGTGACACTCTGTGAAAGCACAGGCGGTGCGAGCTGCATCGACATTGCCCCAGCATTGCCGGAGTACGATGAATTGCGGACGGCGCGGGAGTTCCTCAATTACCTCTTGGACATCTCTTTGGAGGCCCATCTCGGCGAGACGGGTTTGTAAATGGGACAAACTCAGTTTCAGGATCGAGAGCGGTACCAACCCGCGCAGTCCTATCGTCTGCTGCCTTTCCAATTCATGCAATTTGGCACGGACGCGAGGCTGCTGGTCAACGAGGTTGGCGAGCACGCCGTTATCCGTGAGACGGACTTCAGCGCCTTCGTCCGTCACGAGCTCCGCGCCGGGTCGGACACCTATCTCGATCTCAAGGCCAAGCACTTTCTGTTTGATAGCGACGCCCGAGCACCGTTCGAACTCTTGGCGATCAAATACCGCACGAGAAGAGCCTTCCTGACGGGCTTCACTAAGCTGCACATTTTCGTGGTCACGCTTCGGTGCGAGCACTCCTGCCCTTATTGCCAAGTCTCCCGCGTGAGCTTTGATAAAGCACGCTTCGATATGACGGCAGCAACGGCGTCGCGGACGTTAGATCTTGTCTTCCGTTCCCCTGCACCCGACATCAAGATCGAGTTCCAAGGCGGCGAGCCCCTGCTCAATTTCGAGCGAGTTAAGCACATCATCGAGGAAGCGGAAGCGCGGAACACGGGCGCCATCAAGAAAAGCATTGAATTCGTCGTCTGCTCGAATCTCGCCCTTCTCGATCATGACATTCTCGAATACTTCCGTGTCCATAACGTGTTCGTGTCCACGTCTCTCGACGGTCCGGATTTCATCCACAACGCCAACCGGCCGAGGCCGGGAGGCAACAGCCATCAGCTCGCGACCGATAATCTCCGCAGGGCGCGTGAGGCGCTCGGTGAGGATCATGTGAGCGCCCTCATGACCACAACGCGAGCGAGCCTCGCCTATCCGCACGAAATCATCGACGAGTACCTGAAAAACGGCTTTCGGTCAATCTTCCTACGGCCTCTCAGCCCTTATGGATTCGCGGTGAAAACGGCGAGGACGACCGGGTATCCCATCGAGGACTTTGTCGAGTTTTACAAGCGTGCGCTTGCGTATGTTCTGGCGTTGAATCGCGCCGGCACCTTCTTTATGGAACTGTACGCTCGATTGATTCTCATGAGGATTCTCAGCCCCTTCCCAACGGGCTACGTCGATCTTCAGTCGCCCGCTGGCGCTGGAATCGGCGTAGCCGTTTACAACTATGACGGTGACGTGTATGCGACGGATGAGTCTCGTATGCTTGCCGAGATGGGAGACAAGCAGTTCAAACTCGGCAACGTCCATTCTCATTCGTATGAAGCGATCTTTGGCGGAGAGCTTCTGCGTAGCATTGTGGCCTCGTCCTGCGTCGAAGCGATGCCTGGGTGTGCTGACTGTGCCTTTCAGACGTACTGCGGGGGGGACCCGGTCCACAATTACGCGACCCAGGGTGATCTTGTCGGCCATCGCCCAACGAGTGACTTTCACAAGAAGAATTTCGCGATCATTAAGCACTTGTTGGAGCTCTATCATTCGGACGGGGCCACGCGAGACATCTTTCACAGCTGGCTACAGAACGCGCACTATTCGTCCTGAGTGAGGTGACCCGTGAGGCTGTACTCGATCGGCGAGGCAAAGGCTATGCCCTCGACGGTCGTCGCACGCATTTCGACCCGTGCTCTGCCTGACGACGAGGCGAGGCGGGATGTCGCGCTTCTTTGGAAGGAAGATCGCCCGCCCCACGATACGGGCGGATACGCGGCAGTCATAACCCCACGTCAGGCCACCGGCTGGAGCGTTGACAGTCCTTTGTTGTCATCGGTGCCCGGAATCGACTATCTCCAGGATGGGGACGTGATTCGCGCTGATCCGAACGGGTACGTGAGGACCGTCTATCGAAGAAATTCGCCGAACAATTTCATACTCACGACCGACCGCTGCAACAGTTACTGTTTAATGTGTTCGCAACCGCCGCGACAGATTGATGACTCGGCACGGATCAAGGAACACCTTCGTCTGATCAGTCTGATTGACCCCGAGACGAACGAACTGGTCATAACGGGCGGCGAACCCACCCTTCTCAAGGATGACTTCATTCGGCTCATCGAGCGCTGTAAAGAGAGGTTACCCCACACCGCGATTCACGTTCTCACCAACGGGCGCATGTTCTACTACCGACGTTTCGCTGAACGCCTTGCGGCCGTGGGTCACCCGGACCTCATGCTCGGGATTCCCGTGTACTCGGATGTCGATTCCGAGCACGACTACGTCGTGCAAGCAAAAGGCGCGTTCGAGGAGACGATTCTTGGCCTCCACAATCTGGCCCGGTACAACGTGCCCGTGGAAATCCGGGTCGTGCTTCACGCGGCGACGTGTCGCCGTCTCCCGAAAACAGCCGAATTCATCGCCCGCAACCTCCCTTTTGCGGCTCAAGTTGTCTTGATGGGCATGGAGATGGTTGGGTTCGTTCACAAGAATCTGAGCGAGCTTTGGATTGACCCGCACGACTACCAGGCGGAGCTTCGCGAGGCGACATGGACATTGGCGCGGTTGGGCATGAGGGTTTGGATTTACAATCACCAGCTCTGCGTCCTTGATCGGGAGCTTTGGCCGTTCAGCAAGAAATCGATTTCTGATTGGAAGAACATTTATCTCGAAGAGTGCAACGGGTGCGGAGTCCGAAATGAGTGCGGCGGCTTCTTCGAGTCAGCCGCGAAAAAGCACAGTGCTCATATTAGCGCTGTCGTCCAACCTCAGCGCGAGCAGGGAGAAGCAGAATCGGCGGAGCCTGCTGGTGCGTCCCCCTTGGTGAGTTCGTCCGCTGCGAAGATGATCGCGGCGGCTGGCGGGGCACCCTTTTTGGATGTGGGCTGTGGTAGGGGCGCTGATGCCATTCTGCTCGCCGAGCACGGCGCAGCCGTTCTTTGCCTCGATAAGGACATTAGCAAGGTCCAAGCTCAGCAGCAGCTTCTCGCGGAGAGCTCGCGGCGGGACGTGGCCGAAAGGCTAACACTTAAGCAGCTGGACGTGCTTAGGGAACCGTGGCCATTCGGCCCGCGCACCGTGGGAGGAATCATCAACATCCGTTGTTTCCTGCCATCCCTCATGCGGTTCTTCGAACACTCACTGTTGCCCGGCGGTTATCTTTGCGTGGAGACCGCGCAGGGACACGGGCGCAATTATCTTGACCTTCCAAAAGCGGGACAGATGAGAGCCATGTTGGAGGCGGGTTTTGACCTGGAAGCTTACGAGGAGCGCGCCGTAGGACCTGCGCAGAGCGACGCGGTGGCGGTGCGCCTGCTGGCCAGGAAGAAGATTAGTTACAGAGCCGTGTTGGACGGAGAACTGCGGTGACTGCGGAGAGCCATCAACACGATATGAGAAACAATCCTCCCTGTAAGCGGCTGGATGATCTCTTATCGCGATCCCGTGCAAAATGGGGCATATGCGTAGCCCTGACGCTCGGCTTCTTGTCTACGAGTGTGCACGGCCAGGAACGAGATTTATCCCACCTTACGTTTGACGAACGTCAATCGATTGAATCGGTGTGTGCGACTGCGAAGTACTACACGATCGGTCCTGTAGCTTACAACAAATGTATAGCAGACGAGCTCAACACACTAACGGGTGTACACCGACCTGATCTGACCGGCGTAGGCTTCGATGAGAAGCAGTCAATCGAATCCGTCTGCGCAACCGCAAAGTTCACAATCGGTCCCGCTGCCTACGACAAGTGTCTCGCAGATCAGCTGAGCACACTGAAGGGTTCCCTACGACCTGACCTGAGTAGACTGAGCTTCGATGAGAGGCAGTCCGCCGAGTCCGTATGTGCGACCGAGAAGTTCACGGTCGGCCCTGCGGCATACGACAAGTGTCTCGCAGGTCAGCTGAGCACATTGAAGGGTTCCCAACGGCCCGATCTCAGCGGGCTGAGTTTCGATGAGAGGCAATCTATTGAATCCGTTTGCGCAACCGAGAAGTTCACGGTCGGCCCAGCCGCGTACGACCTCTGTTTGCGGCGGCAGGTGAGCCAACTTCAAAACGCGAGCGATACCGGCTCCGCTTCCAAACGTAGTAGCTCAGCCGGCCGCAACGACTGGAATGTGAAAGCATCCGCCGAGTCGGGAGTTGCACCGCGGCAAGAATCCAACGAGGCAGAAAAAAGGTTGCTATACTTCGCCGGCATCTGGACCATAACCGGTCAGGTGAACGTCGGCCCATTCGGACCCGCGGGCAAACTGAGCGGTACGCATCGCAATGAGTGGGACTCAGCTCGTCATTCTTTGACGTCACATTGGGAAGAGCAGCGCCCGTCAGGTGCAGACAGCGGAGATGCGACTTATCGGTACGACCCGGATCAGCACACCTACCTGTACCATGCGGTCGCGGGCAGCGGAGAGATTGAGGACTCGACGGGTAGCGTTAATGGCGATACGTGGACGTGGACAAGTGCGTTCACGACCGAAGAAGGTGAGGCGATGAACAGTCGATTTATCATCAAGGAGACTTCTCCTACCTCCTACGACTTTACGTACGAGTTACTCGCCCAGGATGGCCAGTGGGCCACCGTGTTTGGAGGAGCGGCCGTCAAGTCGAAGTAGTGAGACGCACGGCACTGCAACGATCCACTTACGTGAGAGGATCGAAGTTCTGTGGCCCGATTTAGACAACACCTCACAGGAAGGCTCTCGGGGTCTCGCAAGGAAATGGCAGGGCTCCATACAGCGATCCGCACATCAAGGCCTACGACCGCGAAAGCGACGCAGTCGCGGACATGGGACGCGCCGCGCGCGTTCCGGGAAACAAACCTCGATGATTCAAAATAGATTTCAACCGGAGTGGATGTCAACAAGAAAATGCTACTCATCGGGTGCCTACCTATCGAGTGTAGACATAAAGAGTGTGAGAACAAGAAGATAGGCTCCGTTATGGTAGATGTGCGCCCCAGATTTGGCTTGGCAGTACGGCAGAGACGCAAAAGGGTCGGAGTGTCCCAAGAGGATTTCGCCGACCTCTGCGGCCTCCATCGGACCTATATGGGAGGGGTCGAGCGCGGTGAGCGAAACATTTCGCTCGTGAACATCGAGAAGATTGCGAGAGCGCTCAAGGTTTCACTCTCGCAGCTCTTGCGAGGCGTGTAGGCGACGTGGACTTAACTGGTGTAAGTAATCGGCGATGCGGCTTCACATTATTCGAACGCTATGTGCTTTGGCTTCCCACCTTCGTCGCGAAGGAATGTCCACACGCCTTTTCCAGGATAGTAAAGCTTGTCATAAGGCAATTGGCACGACCAACTTAAGACGCGAGTGTAGTCTTCAATTTTCCAAGGATCGAAGACTGGCTTTGCGGATAGGCCTTGCAACGGGAGCGATATGACGTCCAGCGACCGGTCCTGGCCGGAGACTGATATGTACTTGGGAACCCGGTTCAGCAGGCTTGCGGCATAGAAGATCCGCGCTGCCACTTCACTGAACTGCACGGGATGAAGGCGAAGCTTCTTGGCATCCTGAACGCCGAGTGCTTTTTCACCATACCCTCGCACGGCTCCGTTGTCCTGAAGAACGCCTACGACCCCGATGTCGTTCATTCGAATGGCAACGGTCAGCACGACGGGATTGTCTTTAAAATCGAAATTAAGATCTCGCTTGCTATGCCTTTGCGTTTTGAAGAGAAACAGCGACCATGGGTAAGGCTGATGAAAGTGTGTTTTGATTCTGATTGAATTCAAGAAGAGGAACGCGGTGTGCAGAGTCCGGAAAAAATCCTTCTTTAGAATCTTTCTTCTCCCGAATCGGGGGTCTCGAGGGCTAATCAGCTCCAAATAGAGGATGCTATAGAGAATCCGCGACAGCCACTGAAACACAAGCACCTCGTCCAGCTTCTTGAATGATGCGAATCCGGCCCTGACTGAAGCCGCTATTTTCCCGTCCAAGCTAACGATATGGTCGTTGTTACATTTGCGACAGCATGGGATGACGATTTTCCGATAGGGCACCGCCGTGCCATTTATAAGGGTGATTCGTTGCTCCCACAGATTAAAGGCATGAAGAACAAACTTTGGAAAGAAATGCTCCCTTGAAGAGTTCCTCTTGCCTAACCTCACGCCACACAAGAAGCAGTGCTGTTTGTCGAAAGATCGATCCTCGAAAATGTCCTCGGCTACATGTTTCCCACTATCCATCGGCGTAATCCTAAGGCGCGTTCGCCCTAGTGCTGAACGCCTAGGGCAGGCGTTGGGTCATCGCAATCCCTGATCGAGCAACTCGGCGAGCCGCACGCCCGCTTTCTCGAGTTGCGTTTCGATCACCAGATCAGCTTGCGCTTCGTAGGATGCACCGATGACGGCCGGATTGTCGCTGCCCAAGTCGCCGTACGCGACGGTGACCGCCACGTGGTGGCCCTCCAGGACCCAATCCGTAATCGTGCCTCTCTCCCAGGCGGTCCGCTCTTGCGGGGTGATCTGACGTTCCAGTTCCGCCGCGAGCGCTTGCGGGTCATGGTTGATGTGCTCCAACAGTCCGGTGTCCCACACCCAGTGCAAGTTGTCGGGCTTGCCGTCGAAAATTACGTGGCGTTCGTTGCCGCCTTTGTCGCCGTTATCCGCGTCATGCAAAGGCTGATGGAGGTCTCCGACGAAGTGGATCACGAACCTGAGCGCGTCAGCTTTCTTAACGGCGTCTGCGCTGGGGTCCTTCAAAACACCGAGAAACTCCTCGGTCTTCACGATCACGCAATCGCCATTCGGACACTCCTTGGCGAGATCGACGGACGTGTCCGCAAGAGGAATATCGATGTAGTGCCACGGTCCCGTCTCCCGGTGGTCGCGCCGATAATCATCGGCCCAACTCGCCACGTCCTCAAGGGATTGTCCCCCGAGGATTGTCTTGGCCCGATCGAGCGCGGTCGGGGTCATATTGTGCTCGGCGATCAGGGCGATGACCGCGTGCCCTTCGTGGCCCCAGCCCAGCCCCAACGAAGGAAGTGCGAGCACGGTAACCAACAAGAACTGCGTTACGACAAACCTTCTCATCTCAACTCCGTTACTGCCGACGGCTCAGGTTTGAATTGTACGTTTGAAATAGTAGAGTAACAGGGTAATGCAGGACGCCACTTTAAGCGAGATCCTTGAATGGTCCGTCGAGCGGCCCGGTTGGCAGCGCGACGCTCTTCGCCGTCTGTTTAAAGGTGGAGTCGTCACTCCCGCCGATATAGATGATCTCGTTGACCTGTGTAAAGCCGCCCGCGGACTCAGTAAACCTCGGAAACCGCAAGCGCTCGCCGGTGAGCATCTGGCGATCACAGGCACGAGCGCAGAGCCCGTTTCCCTTGCCAGCGTAACGCACCATCGCGGGGTAAATGCGCTCGCTCCGGAGCAAACCATTACATTTGGCCCTAACCTCACCGTCGTTTACGGACAGAATGCTGCAGGGAAGTCGGGATACACACGCATTCTTAAGCGCGCCTGCCGTTCCCGGTTGACGGAAGATGTTTTGGGCAACGTGCTGAGCGGAGACGCGCCGCTAAAGCCATCGGCAACGATATCGTTTCGCGAAGGTGCGAAAGAGGCCCAACTAGAGTGGACTCCGGACGGCGCGGTCTCAGACGTGCTTGCCGCGGTGAGCGTTTTTGACTCCCATTCCGCGCCCGTTTATCTGCGCGACAAGACGGACGTAGCTTTTCGCCCCTTCGGGCTCGATATTTTTGACAAGTTATCGGCCATCTGCACTGACGTTCGCGGCTGCCTTGAGGACGAATCTGCCAAGCTGACTGCGGTCACTTCGCGTTTACCCACCCTGCCCGATGCTACCAAAGCGAAAGCACTCATCGATAACCTTACTTCGCTAACCCATGTCGATGAAGTTCGGGCTCTCGCGACACTCTCGAAAGATGAGCAAGGCAGACTCAACGAGCTTCGGGCTCAACAGCGCGATCTCTTGGCAATCGACCCCCAAAAGCACGCCCGAGAACTCAACCTTAAAGCCGACCGTATGGAGCTCGTAGCCCGACACCTCGGCGGTATCGCTAATGTGCTGAGCGACAGCAAACTCGCAGAGCTCCGAACCCTGGCCGATTCGCTTAGGGCCGCACGAGAAGCGCTTGCGATCCTACGCAAAACAACGTTGACGGTTGACCTCCTGGCAGGAACGGGCGAGGACCTTTGGAGGACAATGTGGGAAGCGGCAGGGAGCTTCTCAGCGATTCCTTACCCCTATTCGGCATTCCCGATTATCACAGAGAATGCACGCTGTCCACTTTGTCAGCAGGTCATTGGCCCGGATGCGGCTGCACGCCTGAAGCACCTCGCGGAGTATGCGTCCTCCTCGGCACAGGCAGAAGTTCGCAAAGCGGAAACAGGCTATCGCAGTACATTAACCGTCGTGACCGGTGCTGTCATCGAGCGGGACAACATCGCGCTCGCGATTAGCGAGCTCGCGGCCGACGATCCTCGTCTCGCGGAGAGCCTTCAGCATTTCCTCCAAGAGGCGACTCGCATTCTGGCGGAAGTGAAGGACGCAGCGGCGCAGGATGCCCCCCTGCCTACGAACGGCCTGGGCTCATCGCCCGAAGCTGATTTGCGCGCGGTAGCAAAGGCCTTGCGGGGACGCGCTGGTCAACTTCAAGTACAAGCCGCCGCCCCAGACCCCACGGTTGCGGCCGAACTTAGAGAGTTAGAATCGCGAACTTCCCTTAATGAGCACCGAAAAGCTGTTGAGGATGAGATTGAGCGTAAAAAGCGGTTAGCGGCGTACAAGCTGTGTGTGGATGACACATCCACCCAACCCATTACCCGCAAAAGCACGGAGCTCACCAAGAGACTGATAACTGACCAGCTGCGCAAATCATTTCAAGATGAACTCTCCAAGCTTCAATTCGATCATCTTGCCGTCGAGATTCAGTCGGCAGGCGGAGCCCGGGGAGCACTGTACCACCGTTTGGTCTTCACAAACGCGCCCGGAGTAGCTGTCACGAACGTGGTCAGCGAAGGCGAATCTAGGACGCTGTCACTTGCGGCATTCTTAACGGAACTAAGCACGGCAAACACCAGCTCGGCGATCATCTTCGACGATCCCGTTTCCTCTCTGGACCATATCTGGCGCGACCGCATCGCGCAACGGCTCGTCAGCGAGGCGAAGCAGCGACAAGTCGTTGTGTTCACGCATGACATTCTATTCCTGCAGCGGATTATTGACGGATGCGAGCGGGAGCACGTCGCGTGCCATCATCAATACGTCCGCCGAGACGGTCAGGTTGGCGTCTCCTCTCCCGATCTTCCCTGGATCGCCATGCGTGCCAAACAGCGCATCGGCGTGCTTCGGACACGATTACAGGAGGCCGAGAAGCTTTCCCGTACTGGTGGCGCCGAGACGTATGAGAGAGAAGCGCGTGAAATCTACGGGCTCCTGCGAGAAGCGTGGGAGCAAGCAGTTAGCGATGTCTTGCTGAATGATGTCGTCGAGCGTTATCGGCCTAGCATTGAGACGCAGAAAGTGCGCGACTTGCACGACATCACACCAGAGGACTGCACGGCAGTAGAAGAAGCGATGGCGGAGTGCTCACGCTGGATCCGCGGGCACGACCAGCCCCCGGCCGACGCCACGCCAGTCCCGCAGCCGGGTAGGCTTAAGACGCACATCCAAGATCTAGACGACTGGGTGCAAAGAATCAGAAAACGTAGGAAGTGAACGGGAGGCGAGCGTGGCCTGACTGTCGGGAATCGAGGTGAGTTGATCGACGCTCAGAGTACGAAGGGATTGCCGGACTTGCAGGGTTGCCAGAATGAGATTCCAACGGACGGCCTGCTGGAGCGCTGATCTCAAGACAGCGTGAGTGTAGCGGACCGAGCGGCCGGACAGGTTCCGGGCGAGCAGATCGCGATGCAAGATCTGGATATCGAACGCGCTAACAGCCGCCAATGTCTTGGCACCCAGACGCGGCCGGACATAGCGGCGCAGCAGTCCTTCGTAGTCTTCAAAGCTCTTGGCGCGCAACCGGGGCTCCGCGCAGACCTCGAGCCACCGATCCAAATATTGATTAAGAGCTTGCTTCGAAGAATCCAGATTCCGGCCGCGATCTCGTTCGCTCAGCAGGGTGAGATGAGATTGCGCATCTCGAAGTCCGCCGTGTACGGTCTGGTTCAGGTCTTTCGCTTCCTCGATTCCGGATCGCGGCCGTTGTACACGCGCACCAGCCAAGTGCGGACGCCGCGCCGGACGATCTGACCGACTTTTCGTGCCATAGCGACACCTCCACGGCTTCGCGGCACACAAACGGCACACTCCGCCGGGCTATTCAGCTGATTTGTTGAGGGTTATAGAAATGAAGGCTGATCGGGGTTCAGTGGACGCTGGGATTGGATCGTAATCGGTTCCCTCCCTCGTTGACGGGTTTTCCGAGGAACGATTCTTGTGCTGCGACACTGACCGAACAAAGAGCACATCGCCGGGTAACCGCCATAACCGGAAATGTGAGCGAACGCTTCAGAGCGTCGGAAATGAAGGCGCGGCCTCTATGTATTGCGGCGACTCGCGACGGAATCCTCTTATCATGGGCTGTTGGAGATGTCAGGCTGTACAGTCGGGGTCAAAGGTCCTTGGCCGTGAACCGGTTCTTGAAGTCGGATGAAATCTCGAGGCGCAGGTTTCTGGCGGTGGCGAGCATGGCTGCATTGCAGGGAGGGCCATCCGCAGGGAGGCCACCCTCCCCTTACGGCGCTCTCCCGTCCGCGCGTCAACTACAGTGGCACAAGATGGAGGTCTATGCATTTCTCCATTTCTCGATCAACACTTTCACTGACAAGGAATGGGGCAATGGCGACGAAGACCCGGCCCTGTTCAACCCCACGGCCTTCGACGCGAGTGCGATCGTCACAGCTCTCAAGGCCGGAGGGATGAAAGGCCTGATCCTGACCTGTAAACACCATGACGGTTTCTGTTTGTGGCCGACACATACCACCGAGCACTCTGTCCGGAGCAGTCCCTGGAGGCAAGGGAAAGGAGATGTGGTGGCGGAGCTGTCGCAGGCGGCCCGCCTCCAAGGACTGAGATTCGGCGTCTATCTTTCTCCTTGGGACCGCAATACACCTGTCTACGGAAAGCCGGAATACGTCGAGATGTACCGGGCACAGTTGCGCGAACTGCTGACCGGTTATGGTGCCGTCTTCGAGGTATGGCACGATGGCGCCAACGGCGGCGACGGGTACTATGGGGGCGCCCGGGAAAAGCGCGTGATCGATCGCCGGACCTATTACGACTGGCCCGGCACCTGGTCGCTGGTTCGATCCTTACAGCCAGACGCCGTGATCTTCAGTGACGTTGGCCCCGATATCCGCTGGGTGGGCAACGAATCGGGCTTCGCCAACGAGACCTGTTGGGCGACTTATGACCCAATCGGGGAGGACGGCGGCCCGGCAGCGCCCGGCTACGTCCGAGCCGAGCTAGGGGAAACTGGAACCCGGCACGGCTCCCGCTGGATGCCGGCAGAGTGCGACGTCTCAATCCGCCCGGGCTGGTTCTGGCACGCAGCCGAAGATACGCGGGTCAAATCACCCGCTGAGATCATGAATATTTACTATCGGTCCGTGGGGCATGGTGCCAGCTTGCTGCTTAACGTCCCTCCCGATCGGCGGGGACTTCTGCACGAAAATGACGTCGACTCACTGCGGGGCTTCGGGCAGTTCCTAAGCTCGACCTTTGCGAAGAACCTGGCGGCGCACGCTCGGGTGACGGCAACTTCGGTGCGAGCCCCCAATGACGTCTTTGGAGCTCACAATCTCATCGACGGCGACCCCTACACGTACTGGAGCGCTGACGATGGTGTGACAATGCCACAAGTGGTGTTCGAGTTCGACCGCCCGGTTACCTTCAACGTGGTCCGCCTGCGGGAGAATATCCGGCTCGGACAGCGGGTGGAGGGCTTTGCACTGGATCGATGGAATCAGGGCTCCTGGAAAGCCTTCGCCGAGGGTACCAGCGTAGGTGCCTGCCGTCTATTCCCAATTCCCGAAGGGCTGACCACAAGTCGAGTACGGCTCAGGATCACCCAGTGCCCGGTTTGCCCGGCGATAGCCGAGTTCGGATTGTATTCGGCCACCGGTTTTTCGTAATCGCACGGCTGGCGGCGTATGCTGAAGCAACTGCCGGCTGGCGAATAGGCGGCGCCGTGATGATTCACAACGAAAGCCCAGGATCCGGAGTGTACCGCCAAGCGACTCGGCCGTCATTTCTCGCGAATGGCTCGCTTGCGGTGGCCTGGCGCGCGGCATTCCTCCTGCTCGTCGCCACGATTCCCGCTCTCGCGAGCGCGCCCGTGGGCATTCCCCGTGAATTGGCTCGCGAGCGCGCGGCGGGGATTTCAAACGTCTGCTACCACCTAACGTTCACCCTTATTCCGCACGCCGATAGTGTCGTCGGCAGCGAAGAACTCAGCTTTACGCTTCGCGGTTTCCGGCCCGTGCTGCTGGATTTCCGCGACGGCACGATTACGCGTCTTGATGTGAACGGCGCCCTGGTTACCATACCGGCCGAAAGCGGTCACATTGAGCTTCCCGCCGAGCGGCTCCATGTGGGAGATAACACTGTGCGAATGCAGTTTGCAGCCCACGTAGCGCCTACCGGCGAGCCGATCACTCGCTATGAGGACCACGACGACAACACCGAATACCTTTACACCCTGTTCGTCCCCATGGACGCCAGTATGGCGTTTCCGTGCTTCGATCAGCCGGATTTGAAGGGACGCTTCAGGCTGGAACTGATTGCACCTGAAAGTTGGACCGTTATTTCGAATACCGCGTCTGCATCAGAGTCCGCTGCGGGCCCCGCGCTGCGCCGAACGGTGTTCCGCGAAACCCTTCCCATCAGCACTTACCTGTTTGCCTTCGCGGCGGGGCCATTTCGACACCTGAACGAAACTGCGGGGCTGCCCGGACTCTACGTGCGGCAGTCGAGGTTAAGGCAGGCGGAAGACGAGGGCCCCGAAGTCCGACAGATCGCTGCCCAGGGCATCGCCTACCTCTCCGATTATTTTGCGCGGCCGTTTCCATTCCCGAAGTACGACATGGTGTTGATCCCCGAGCTCGCTTACGGCGGCATGGAGCACGCGGGAGCCACCTTTCTTCGCGAACAATCCGTGCTCTTTCGCACCGCGCCCACACACACAGATCGGCTGAACCGCGACATCCTGGTGCTGCACTAATGTGAAGCTGCCAGAAATGTGGAGTCGGCGTGGCATGCTCTGCAAATCGCAGTTTTCTGCGCTTCCCGCTCGGCTGCCAACTCCACATTTCTTAGGCCCTATAGCGACTCCAGCCAATGGAGGATCGCAGGATCCTTGCTCCACGGTGTGCGCGACTGGTGTGGAACAGGTTTGACTTGGCCGATGGCCCGCCGTTTCATTTCCAGATCCACTTTCGCATATCGATTCGTCGTGGTCGGGCTGGCGTGCCCCAGGTAATGACTGATCGTCGACAGATCGACCCCCGATTTCAGAAGCGCAACGGCTGTGCTGTGGCGAACGCTGTGAGGGTGCAATCGTTTCTTGCGGAGATTGGGAACCTCCTGGGAAGCATGAATGAAGCATCGAGCGAGGATGAAGCGGATTCCGAACCGGGTCAGTGGCTGGTCTCGGTGATTCAGAAACACGTGTGTTTCTGAGCGCAAGTCCAAACTCCGTTCCTTCGAGAAAGCTCGCAACACCGCGGCGGTCTGAGGCCACAACGGACAGTAACGTTCCTTCCGCCCTTTCCCGAACAATCTCACCTGAAACGGTTTGGTCAGTTGGAGGTCGCAGGCCCGCAGGTCAGCGATCTCCTGCACACGGGCTCCCGTATTGAACATAGTGGCCAGAAGAGCATAGTTACGCCTTCCTCGCGAGGTCGTCTGGTGGATTGCTTTCAGAATTGCGTCGATCTCTTCATATTCCAAGTAGTCGACGACACGTTGCGGTGTGCGTTTGAACGGGATGCCGAGAACCCGCTGAGTCAATTCCAGGTGCTCTGGATTTCGCGAGGCCACAAAACGAAACAGGGCATGAATAGCAGAAAGCCGGACGTTTCGTGTCGCCGCGCCGTTCTTGCGTTCCTTCTCGAGATGAGAGAGAAAGGCGAGGATTCCTGGTGGATCCACGTCTGTCAAATCGAGTTCTGCCACTGGGCGGCTCCGGCGCGTGGCCAAGAAGCGCAGAAGTAGCGCTATACAGTCGCGGTAACTGTGGATGGTATGCGGGCTCATTCCGCGAAGACGCGGCAAGTGGTCAGTGAAATAATCGCGCAGTACGGCGCCAAGCAGGTTGGGGAGCTGCATCTTCATCGCTGCCCTCCTTTCCGGCCCGCCACCGGCTCCACTAGGTTGCCGTAGTGGCCGGCGAACTTCTCGCTGGCCGCTGTACGAAGCGGTTCAATCCAGTGCAAGTAGTAGTGGGTGGACGCCACGGAAGCGTGCCCCATATAGGTAGCCAACAAGGGGAGTTTGGACTCAACCTCGGCGCCCTCATGGTACCAACGCAGCAGAGCATTGACGGCAAAGCTGTGACGAGCATCATGAATTCGTGGTGTTCGCCCCTTAGCGGTGAAGATGGAGCATTGTTGGAGCAAGGGCCTCAGGCAACTTCTGAGGTTCACGCCGGTGTAAGCCCGTCCAGCGTTCCTGGCGTTCCAGATGAGAGGCGTGTCTGAAAAGACGGGAAGTTTCCTCCGGGTCCGGGCTTGCAAGTAGCGATCTATCTCGTCGGCAATATCAGCGCTGACAGGGAGGAGGCGTGTTTTGTGGAACTTCGACTCGCGAATCAGCAAGGTCGCATGCCGCGGGTCGTAGTCACCTACCGTCAGGCGCAGTAACTCCCCACGCCGAATTCCGGTCGTGAACAAAAGCACGACTGCGAGCCGAATCACCTCAGGCCGAAGTGGTGAGCACGGTACTCGCCTCAAACCTGAGCAGGCGCGTAACAGCCTCGCCACTTCGTCTTCGGAGAAGATGTACGGATGGAGTCTCTGATTACGTTGCGGGAAGAAGGCAGGATTGGGAACAAAACAGCCAGGCTCGGTCCGGCGGCGGTAAAGACAGAAGTTGTAAACCGCCATCATTCGCACACGCCGCACACCAAAAGAGACATTTTCATAGGTCTGGCACCAAGCCTGGAACGCGGCAGTGCCCAGGTCTGAATACGTGTTGGCTTGATCCCGGAGGAATTGGTCCAGCGATTGGAGAGTGCGAGTCGGGTTGTTGAACTGTCGGCCGAGGGCACGCTTCAAACCAACGTACCGGGCAAAGACGGGAGCCAACCGAGATGAGAATACAGCGGCTATTTCACACATCGTTGCTCCTCCTTTCCCGGACGCCCGCTCTCCGGAACTGCAAGAGGAACTTCGCGTAAATCCTCAGTCGCAAGTCGTAGATACGTCGACGTGCTCACCGCCGCCCGATGCCCGAGTATGTCGCCGATGGTCTTGAGGGGGGTTCCGTTCTTTAGAAGGTGAACCGCAAATGAGTGGCGCAGACAGTGTGGACTTTGGAACGGAAGGCTGAGACCGCTTTTCTGAATCAGTGAGCGAAATGCGTTCGCGATCGCCATAGGGTTGAAACCGCAGATGGGGGCACGCATTCTCAGAAAAATCCTGCGATGCGGTGAGGGTGGTGGAGACCGCCGCAGATGCTTCACCAGTGCGGACGACACTTCGTTGGTTAGTGGCAGCTCCAAGGAGGAAGAGTTCTTGGGTTGGTGGATTCGTAGACGGCCCTCCCTCCACCGGACGTCGTCGAGGGTAATGGCTGCCACCTCGCTAGCCCGCAGTCCGTATGTTGCAATCAACAGGAGCATCGCGTAGTCGCGCAGTCCCTTGGCTGAGGTTTTGTCGATGGAGCGCAGAAGGGCGCGGACCGTCTCCCATGGGAGGGCGCGTGGTAACTGCTCAAGACCATAGACGCGGGGTGTATCGATCTCACGACCCAGGCCGGCGGGAACCCTGCCATCGATGGCAAGGAACCGAAGGAATCCTCGCAACGCACTGATGTCATGCTGGAGGGACGGTCGGCTTAAGCGTTGACCAGTTTTGGTAATGTAGGATTCGAGATGACAGGCCCGGGTTTGCTTTAGTGCGATGCCCATTTCATCCAGGTGCTGGAGAAAGCATTGCGCCGTATAGCGGTGATGCGAAACGGTACTTAAACTCAATCCACGCACTTCACGTATGTGGTTCACGTATTGTTCAATCAGGATCGACGCTGGGGACGTTGCCGTTGTTTGTCTGCGTTCAGCAAGCAGACCATTCGTGGCCAAATATCGTTCCAGTGTGCGAACTATTCCGGCCCAAGTGGGGTAGGGCTTGCGGAGAGTTCGCCAGCAATCGTGGAGAACCGCGTGGGTCAGATGGCCGACATCTTTAACCTGACGGTGCCGAAGATCGGCATCCACATACCGCAGCATGCGGATCGTACCTTGACGCGAAAGCAGGGCATAGCCATTGGCGACAAGCCAATCGTCAAAGCCATCGGCGATCGACCCGAGCACCGGTAGTGACAAAAACTTGTGGCAAGCCCGGGGAAGTAGTGAACGTAGCATCGGAACCTCCCAAAAGTGGATTAGGCCACCGGATGGTGGTCCGTTCCGATCCTACATACAAATGTGAAGTCCAAACCTTGGGAAATCACGATCTACGAGACCTGGGCGTGCCGACTCCACATTTCTGGCAGCTTCACATTAGGCAGAGGATTTTTAGCTCAGCGGGCGCACGACTCAGACGTTGAGAGGATTCAGTGAGGTTGGAGCGCCCGGTGAGCTAAAAATCGCATGTGCTAAACCGCGGGCCTAACGGGGGCGCTATGGGGATTGAACCGGTGCTGAGACGCGGGAGAGCTTCGGACAGGAACGGGGATGGGAGCGGGAGAACGGCTCACGGCAAGTCTGGCTCAACGGTGGCGTCGTCCTCGGCAGGAAGAAGTGGTGTAAACACCGCAATTTTGCTTGGTGTCTAAAAGGTTGCCGTTGTTTTTTTCCAAGAGACGTGGCCTCCCCGTTGGCTTGGGGAGAGCAAGCTGAGGGAGGTCGGAGCGGATTGGAAGCCAGCCATTTCATCAAGTGGCGAAGGGCGGCGCTCGATCCGAAGCCGAGAGGACAGCGATCGTGACCATCTGCCCACGATGGCAGACTAGACATTCACGCAGAGATTTCCCGGTCAGTTGTTCGTAGAGCTTGCGGTAGTCGAGTTTGTCTGACCGGGGGACAGGATCAGTTGAAGTTAAGGCTACGCCCAGCAACTGGCGACAGAGGGCAAGCTTGGCCTGGCGGTAGCGGTGGCCGAGAAAACCGTAGTGGCGGATGCGCTGGAACCGGTCCGGCAGGACATGGAGCAGGAAGCGGCGAATGAATTCGTCGGCTTCCAGCGTCATCATTTTTTGCTGGTTGTGGTCGCGGTAATCTTTCCAGCGGAAGCAGACCTTGCCGTTGTCGGTGTCGAGAAGGCGGTTGTTGGAAATGGCCACGCGATGGGTGTAGCGGCCCAAGTAGTTGAGGACCTGTTCGGGACCGCCAAAGGGCGGCTTAGCGTAAACCACCCACTCGGTCTGGCGAAGTGGAGCGAGGTAGGCGGCGAAAGCTTTTGGGTCGCGGAGCGGCTGCAGCGAAGAGAAGAACTGTAGCTTGCCGGCGTCAAAGGCGGCCTGCAGGTGTTCGAGAAACAAGCGCCGGAACATCCGCGAGAGCACACGCACGGGAAGGAAAAAGCCCGGACGGCAGGCGATCCAACGCTTATCATCCACACTGATGCCGCCGCCCGGCACCACGCAATGCAGATGGGGATGAAAGAGCAGGTTTTGCCCCCAAGTGTGAAGGATGGCCAGGAAGCCGATCTCGGCTCCCAGGTGTTGGGGGTCAGCGGCAATGGTACGTAGGGTCTCAGCCGCAGCATGGAAGAGAATGCCGTAAACCACCTCCTTGTTCTGATAGGCGATGGCGGCAATCTCTTGCGGCACCGTGAAGACAACGTGGAAGTACTCGACCGGCAGCAGCTCGGCTTGGCGGTCTTCGAGCCACCGGGCACGAGCCAGGGACTGGCATTTTGGGCAGTGACGATCGCGGCAGCTGTTATAGACAGGGCGCTGGTGGCCGCAGGAGTCACACTGCTCCAAGTGGCCTCCCAGAGCGGCAGTACGGCAGAGTTCGATGGCGCTCATCACGCGCCGCTGTCCGCGTGAGAGGGAGCCCGCGTGTTGCTGCCGGTAGGCCGCGCCATAGCGGCGGAAGATATCCCCCACTTCGAGTTTCGGGCGCTCCACGAGCCCACCGGCTCAGAAGTACTGAGGCGGAGCGGGCTCGGGTTCAGCGGCCACCGGCTGCGGGAGCAAGTCAAAGGGACTGGTTGTGGAACAGACTTGGCTGGTAGCGATCTTCAGGTAGCGGGCCGTCGTGGCCAAGCTGCGGTGGCCGAGGAGCAACTGGATGCGACGTACATCGATTCCATGCTCTAACAGATGGACGGCGAACGCGTGCCTCATCGAGTGCGGGCTGACGGGTTTGGAGATACCGGAGACCCGCCGTGCTTCCTGGCACGCATCCTCCACCGCGAAGCGGGTGATGTGCCGGCCCGGGATGTTACTCGGGAATAGCCAAGGCTTGGGCTTTTCCAGTCGCCACCAGTTGCGCAGGATTTCCAGCAGCCTGGGGGAGAGCATGACATAGCGATCCTTTTGCCCCTTGCCCTGCTCGACGCGGATGACCATGCGCTGGCTGTCAATCTCGGTAGGCTTTAGGCGGACGGCCTCGGAGATGCGCAAGCCGGCGGCGTAACAAGTCGTCAGGATCGTCCGGTGCTTAGGGCTGGCCACACAGCTGAGAAAGTGACGGACCTCTTCGGGGCTGAGCACGACAGGCAGCTTCTGGGGCTTCTTGGGCGTGGGGATAACGTCTTCCAAGGTCCAGTCTCTGTGCAAGGTGACCTTATAAAGGAACCGCAAGGCGGCCACCGCGATGAGAATGGATCCGGGGGCTAGCCTTTTCTCATTGGTCAAATAGACCTGGTAGGAACGAATCTCCTCCGGGCCCAGCGTTTCGGGTGATTTCTTGAAGTGGCGTGCGAACCGCGAGACCTGCTGCACGTAGCACTTTTGGGTATGTGGAGACAGGTTGCGCACCTGCATGTCTTCGACCATGCGTTGACGAAGAGGGGTCATCGAAAGCTCCTTTGCGAAATGGAATGCGCTGCAAGCAGCGTTTCCATGTTTTCGCAAATGCGCTTTCGGGGGAACCACGATGAGGTGAGGCCGCGGGTTAAGGCAGTCCGGTTCGCTTCACGTAGGACGTGAGGTTGCAGCTACCGCGCAGCGGTTTAGTACAAATGCAGAAATGTGGAGCTTCACATTTCTGCACGAGTTAACCCACCAGTGGTTCGGCGACCTGGTCACTATGCGCTGGTTCGACGACCTGTGGCTGAAGGAAGGGTTTGCGCAGTACATGGCGTACCAGACGCTCGCATCCCTGAAGCCCGATGAAAACGTGTGGAAGCGATTTTATGAGTCGATCAAGCCGGCGGCCTACGAGATCGATTCCACCCAGGGCACCACGCCCATTTATCAAGACATCCCCAATCTAAAGGACGCGAAGTCCGCTTACGGCGCCATCGTTTACTCCAAGGCGCCGCGGATTCGTTCAAAGCGCTGTTCGGTGAGATCAGGAAGGGAATGGTGGAGAGCGGCACGAGCTCGTCGAGCAGCCCTCCGGGTGCACCTGGAGGGATTCAAACGCGCGTCGCGTCTTCCTGGTAGACGGCAAGGTTACCGATATCACGGAGGGTGACGCGGTCCAGAGTTGCCGGTCCGCAAGTTCGAGCGCCGAATACTGCACACAGGCCGCACACGCCGACGATGGCGATCAAATTGATCGGAACCCGCTTCAAGAGCGTGCTGGATGGGATTACTAGAAACTCGCTCCCCTGCGGGAAGGGCAGTCTATGAGGAGCCGGGGTTCGTCTGTCCCGGCGCGCAGACCCGCTTCGGTTTAACGGCCCATGCGGATTCGCGCGCCGGGACGCAAGAGGCTTACGAGTACGAGCATGGTCTTACGCCAAAGCGGACACTCTCTACTTCGAAAAACCTAGAACGGAATGGCTTCCGCTCCGATTTCTGGGCCGGTGGTGGGTTGCCCCGTCGCTCGGCCGTTGTCACCTGACCCGTTTGGCGCTTGTTGCCCTCCAGCTTTAGAACCCAACATCACCACTCGGCTCGCAACGACTTCAAGTGAAGTCCGCTGGCTTCCCTCCCGGTCCTGCCATTTGTTACTCCGAAGCGTGCCTTCGACATAGACCTGCCGGCCTTTGGTTAGAAATTCCCCGCTGATCTCCGCGAGCCTTCTCCAAGCGACGATTCTGTGCCATTCGGTACGTGTCTGTTTGTCCCCGGCTCGGTCGGTAAAGCTCTCGTCGGTGGCGAGGCTGAAGTTGGCCACGGCCGTTCCTTCGGCCGTGTAGCGAACTTCGGGGTCTTTTCCCAAACGTCCGACGAGAATCACTCGATTGACTGATCCGCTCATAATGGTCTCCTTGTGCGCCGGTCAAACCGGCGAGGTGTAGTGAATGAAAGAGTCATACGGTGAAGGATTAGCGACCCACACCGGCCCCGAGTCATGCGGAGCCGCTCGCGAGGGCGGCGACGAAGCGTTGACAGGGGAACGTATGGGCCGGGTATTCAGCCGCGTAAGACAATTACTCCGGGATGCCGACGCTGTAAGGAGAAGCGGAAGGCAGCATCCGGGGCACCGATATCGCGAGGTGCTCCCGAATCCCGCGCGGTCAGAGACCCCAGGCACGTACGGAAGCACCTTGCGCGGGAACCGGGAGATCCCCTGCCCCCCCGGGGCGGTCAGTGCTCCGGGACGTGTCGGGAAGTCTAAGGACACACGCCGATGATGAACGGACAGGGGAAGTCGGACAGACCTGAAGTACCGGAGAAGTCCCCGAACAACGCCGGGCAACCGGGGGCGGAGGGGATGGAGGGAAGAGGTCTGGCCAAAGGGAACCGGCCTCAGCAAAACGCGTCCCGGACACCGAGCCGGACCGACGCGCTCAGTGCGCTGGAGCGGGTACGTCAAGCAGCAAAAGGTGATAAGAAGTTGCGGTTCACCGCGCTCCTGCACCATATCTACAACCTGGAGACACTCCGCCTGGCCTACTTCAGTTTGAAGAGGGAAGCCGCGCCGGGTGTGGACGGGGAGACGTGGCGGCACTACGGGGAGAAGCTGGAGGGTAATCTCCAGAACCTTTCCGAGCGCCTGAAGCGAGGAGCGTACCGGGCCAAGCCGGTGCGGAGGGTGTACATTCCCAAGGCCGACGGGCGGCAAAGGCCGCTCGGGGTCACGGCGCTGGAAGACAAAATCGCCCAGCGTGCGACGGTCGAGGTGTTGAACGCCATCTCCGAAACGGACTTTCTCGGTTTCTCGTACGGATTCCGGCCGGGGCGCAGCCCGCATCATGCGCTGGACGCGCTCTACACGGGATTGCTGACGAGGAAGGTGAACTGGGTGCTCGATTTGGATATTCGCGGCTTTTTCGACGGAATTTCGCACGAATGGCTGGTGAAATTCGTCGAGCACCGGATTGCGGACCGGCGCGTGGTGCGGCTCATCCAGAAATGGCTGAGGGCCGGCGTGCTGGAGGAGGGGAAACACTTGCGGGTGGAGGAAGGAACGCCGCAGGGTGGCAGTGCTTCGCCACTCTTGGCGAACATCTATCTCCACTACGTCTTCGACCTGTGGGTCCAAGCGTGGCGTCGGAAGCAAGCCCATGGCGACGTCATCGTCGTGAGGTTTGCGGACGATATCGTGCTGGGATTTCAGGTGAGGTCGGATGCCGAGCGGTTCTGGGCGGAACTGACGGAGCGATTTCGGAAGTTCGCGCTGGAACTGCATCCCGACAAAACGCGCCTTCTGGAGTTCGGGCCGATGGCGGCCGGGAACCGGAAGCGGCGTGGAGAAGGAAAGCCGGAGACGTTCAACTTCCTCGGCTTCACGCATATCTGCGGGAAGAAGAGGAGCAACGGAATGTTTACGGTGTTGCGGCAGACGATACGCAAGCGGCTGCAGGCCAAGCTGAAGGCCGTGAAAACCGAACTTCGGCGACGCATGCACTATCCCATCCCGGAGGTGGGGCAATGGCTGCGTTCGGTGGTGAGTGGACACTTCCGCTATTACGGCGTGCCCATGAATGCACCGGCGCTGCACATCTTTCGGTTCCAGACCGGCAGGCTCTGGCAACGCGCCCTCTCGCGGCGTGGTCAGAACGGTCGTGTTCCCTGGGACCGAATGCGCCGGCTGATCAACCGCTGGCTTCCTCCCGCTCGCATCTACCATCCTTATCCTCTGCGCCGCCTGGGCGTCGTCACCTAAGGCAAGAGCCGGATGCGGGAAACCCGCTCGTCCGGATCTGTGGAGGGGGTTATGGGCAACCATGATCCCTACTCCGACTTTCTTTGTTGAAACGTTGATTTTCGCTGGCCTTTGCCGCCATCCGATCGCCCGCACATCTACGCCGAGTGCGTGCCCCGATAACGGGAGCTTTACTTCTGAGCTTCGCGGCCGCACGGCTTCCGGGCAATCTGACCTCCGCAACACCTCTGATGGCGACGGGGACTGTTCCTCCATTTCAGGCTTGAACAGAGGCCACCGGTTAGGTAGGTAGGAGGCAGAACTCCTATGCAGCCTCGCCGTCGGCCTCGGCGCCACCACGGCTGCCACGCACAGAGGCTTCCCTGCCTTTGAGGAGAATCATGTCGAGGAACCATACCGCATCCAGCCGGCCGAGGTTGACCTCCAGCGGATATTCTCGGATGAAATCCAAGATATCCTTCTCCCGAAAGCGATGGATGTCCCGCCCGTTACCGTCGTGTCGGCGCGTACCCTGCAGGGTGTCGCGGAGCCAGCCATTCGCGATCCAGCGCTGGATTTTGTGATGACTTTCGCCGAGGCACTCCTCCAGGTCTCGCATCGTGTAGCCGCTGCGCACCCTACGCGACACGCCGAGGCGCTTGA
>Ga0335083_10002001_pt1 | contig 27448 bp, 24 predicted proteins | sample Lox_Sample_42_FD_206716 | JGI IMG/M metagenome (GOLD analysis project Ga0335083, IMG submission 206716) | Soil microbial communities from Loxahatchee National Wildlife Refuge, Florida, United States - Lox_Sample_4.2 | ecosystem: Environmental > Terrestrial > Soil > Wetlands | place: USA...
CGATCAACATCAAGCCCGACGAGTGGCACGGCGACTGGAACTACGTAATCAGGCCGCGCGAGAAGTCATGATCGGTCGACTTCCCCATTCGAGGGCCCTAACGCGCCGCGGGCGGCTCCACGTTGCGATGACCGAATGTATTCCGTCGACCTTCGCCGGTGCAGGAACGGGATCTCGATGGGTTGAGCGCGACCCGGATGGCGTTTCGCATACATCGAGGAAACCCCGCTCGCGGCCCCGTTGTCGGAAATAGGCTCGCGGCGCCCTCCGTTACACCGAACGGCGTTCTCGTGCGTTACCTGCAACCGGCCCCCAGGCACGACGTCTCCATGCGGGAGGATCGATGACCAGCACCGTCACCGCCGCGATCGCGAGCTGGACCAAGCGGTCCAACCGCAAGCGCGCGCTCGAAACCACCGTGCGAACGTTGCCATGGCTTGCCGCCGCCGCCGCGGTGACCGCCTACGCATACGAGCGCGCCGGCCTCCCGACATGTGCCGCGATCGGCGCGACGCTCGCCGCGATCCCGCTCGTGATGGCGATCCGCCGCCACCGCGCGCAACGTCACGATCCGGCGTCGTACGCGCGCTCGCTCGATGCCCAGCACGGCACGGCCGATCTCCTGCAGACCGCGCTCGCGCTCGAGGCGCGCGGCCGCAGCGAGTACGCTCCGGACGAGGACTTCGATCGCGTGACCCGCGAGCGCGCGAACGCGCTCGTGCCGGCGCTCCAGCCGTACGCGGTCCCGTCGCTGCGCCTGCGCGCGAGCCCGCTCGCCGGCCTGTCGGCGATCGCGGCGTGCTCGCTGTTCTTGCTCACCGGCGCGAACCCGCACGACGATGACGTCGATGCCGGGCCCGCGCTCGGCGAGCACCAGCGCGCGCAAGCCTCCGAGCTCGCGAAGGCGTTCGACGAGCTCGCCAAGGATCCGGACCTGTCGCCCGACGCGCGCGCGAAGCTCGCCGAGGCCAAGAACGCACTCGAGCGCGCGTCGACCGCGCACACCGGCAAGGCCGCGCTCGCCGCGATGTCGGAAGCGCAGCGCTTGCTCGACGAGCTCGCCCCGCACCTCGATCAACCGAAGGCATCGGAGCTCGCGAAGATGTCGCGCGACAAGCTCGCCTCCGAGCTCGCGAAGGCCGCGAAGTCCGGCGACTCGGCGCAGCTCGCCGCGCTGACGAAAGAGGCGATGCGCCGCGCGGCGCTGTCGCCCGCCGACGCGCAGGCTCTCGCCGACGCGCTGTCGGCCGCGGCGATGAAGATGGGCGGCGCCGATCCGTGGGGCGACAAGGGCCTCGACACGTCGACGCCGGAAGGCAAGCGCCTCGCCGAGCTCGCCGCCGCCGCCGAGAAGATGAAGGCCGGCGACATGGAGGGTATGAAGACCGCGATGTCGGAGCTGTCCAAGATGGGCAAGCCCGGCATGTCGCGCGGCGCGCGGCTCGCGGCCGCGAGCCGCATGCTCGCCGAGATGCGCGCCGCCGAGCGCAGCGCGCTCAACGGCACCGAGATGGCCGACGCGCGCGCCGAGATGGCGCGCGCCGAGGCGCGCGGAATGAAGCCGGGTGGCATGCGGCCAGGTATGGGCATGCGGCCCGGCATGGGGATGGGTTCGGGCGCCGGTTCGGGCGCGGGACGAGGCATGGGCATGGGCATGGGCATGGGCAGCGGCATGGGGAGCGGCCACGGCACCGGCACCGGGATGCCGGGGATGGGCACGCCGAGCGGCGCACCGAGCTCGTCGAGCTTGAACGTGCTCGCCGGCGCGGAGCCACCAGGAGGCGCGGCCGGCTCGTCGGGCGCGCACGGCGGCACGACCCCGTCGGGCGCGTTCGAGCCCGAGACCGTGATGGCGGAAGAAGTCGACACGCCGCCGCCGGCCGCGCTGTCGCCCGAGGGCGTGATCCGCGCGATCGCGGAGCACGCGGCAGGTGATCACACGTCGGTGGACTTCGGTCCAGTGCGCGACAAGTACGCAGCCATCGCCGAAGCCGCGATCCACCGCGATGAAATTCCGCTGACCCGTCGTGACTTCATCCAGCGCTACTTCGAAGCGCTTCGCAACCGAGAGGACCCATGAGCCAAGACTCCGCATTCGCCCTGCCCTTTCAAGCTCCCGCCGTCCTCGACGAGCACGCGCTCGCGACGGCCACCTCGCAGCTCAACACCGAGCTCGGCAAGGTCGTGCTCGGTCAGCCCGCGCTGTGCCGCGAGGTGATGATCGGCTTGCTCGGCGGCGGCAACGTGCTGATCGAAGGCCAGCCCGGCCTCGGCAAGACGCTGCTCGTGCGCACGCTCGCCGACGCGCTCGCGATCGAAGCCTCGCGCATCCAGTTCACGCCCGACCTCATGCCGGCCGACATCACCGGCACGCAGGTGCTGATGCGCGACGACACCGGCAAGTCGACGCTCGAGTTCCGCAAGGGCCCGCTGTTCGCGAACCTCGTGCTCGCCGACGAGATCAACCGCGCGACGCCGAAGACGCAGTCCGCGCTGCTCGAGGCGATGCAGGAGCACGCGATCACGGTCGCCGGCGTGCGCTACCAGCTCACCGAGCCGTTCTGCGTGATCGCGACCCAGAACCCGATCGAGACCGAGGGTACGTATCCACTGCCCGAAGCGCAGCTCGACCGCTTCCTGGTCAAGGTCGTCGTCGGGTTCCCGACCATCGACGTGCTGCGCTCGATCGGCATCGCGACGACCGGCACCGCGACCCAGGCCGCGCGCCGGGTGATGACGCGCGAGCAGCTGATCGCGATCCAGCGCCTGGTCCGCCAGATCGTCGTCGCGCCGCACGTCGCCGAGGTCGCCGCGAAGATCACGATGGCGACGCACCCCGAGGCGGTGGAGTCGCCGGCGCGCGTGAAGAAGCTCGTGCGGTTCGGCGCGAGCCCGCGCGCGATGCAGGCGCTGCTCCTGGCCGGCCGCGCGAACGCGCTGCTCGCCGGCCGCGCGTGGGTCGGCGCGGAGGATCTGATCGCGGTCGCGCCGCCGGTGCTGCGCCACCGCATGATCCTCGGCTTCGACGCGACGCTCGACGGCGTCACCACCGATGCGCTGGTCGGCGACGTCCTGGGGACGATCCAGTAGATGCGCATCGACCGCGGCATCTTTCGCGGCCTCGAGTCGCTGCGGGTTGCAGCGCCGAAGCCGTCGACGGGCGGGCGCCCCGGCGATCGCCGGTCGCGCGCGCGGGGCAAGGGCGTCGACATCGCCGACTTTCGCCCGTACACGCCCGGCGACGACCTCCGGCTCGTCGACTGGAACGTGTTCGCGCGCCTCGACGCCGTGCTGCTCAAGCTGTTCCACGAGGACCGCGACCTCTCGATCGCGATCGTGATCGACGCGAGCGCGTCGATGGCGTTCGGCACGCCGCGCAAGATCGACCACGCCGGCGAGCTCGCGGCGTCGCTCGCGTTCCTGGCGCTGCGCGCCCGCGAACGCGTGCGCGTGATCGTCGCCGGGCCGACGCCGCTGCGCGCGAAAGGCGACCAGCTCGGCGCGCTCGCGCCGATCATGAACCTGCTCGACCGCACCGAGGCGAGCGGCGTGGCGGATCTGGCGACGGCGCTCGCACGCGAGGCCGAGGCCGGCCGCGCCGACCACGCCGTGCTGCTGACCGACCTGCTCGTCGAGCCCGACGCGCGCGAGCTCGCGCTGCGCCGGCTCGCGGCCGCGTCGCGCCGGCCCGTGCTGCTGCACGTCCTCGGCGACACCGAGCTCACGCCGGACCTCGAAGACGGTGTCTTGATCGACAGCGAGACCGGCGAAGAAGTTCCGGTGCGCGGCGGCCGCGCCGCCGAGGCGACCTATCGCACCGAGCTCGCGCGCTGGCGCGAGCAGATCGAGGCGCGCTGCCGCGAGCTCGGCATCATCTACTCGCCCGCGTTCACGACCGTGCCCGCGCGCATGCTCGTCGCCGACGAGCTGCGCCGCCGGCAGATCACCGAGGCCGCGCGCGGAGGTGGGCGATGAGCCAAGACCGAAGCGAGGAGAGCCGATGACGTTCGCGCATCCGTGGGCGCTCGCCCTCGCCGCGCTCTGCGCACCCGTCGTGCTCGCGTACCTGCACAAGCTGCACCGCGAGCGCCGCACGATCGCGAGCGTGATCCTGTCGCGCGCGCTGCGCGACGAGCGGCCGGCATCGCGGCGCTCGCGCGCGCGCCTCCGCCACAAGCTGTCGCTCGCGCTCGTGCTCGCGGCGCTCGCCGCCGCGCTGATCGCGCTCGTCGGTCCGCGCGCGAGCTCGGGCCGCGCGCGCCGCATCGTCGTCGTGATGGATCGCTCGGCCAGCATGGGCACGAGCGACCGGCTCGCGCGCGCGGTCGATGCCGTGCGCGATGTCGCGGACCGCGCCGGCGACGGCGACGAGGTCGCGCTGATCGCGGCCGGCGGCGATCCGGAGGTCGTGACCGCGCCGACGCGCGCGCACGGCGACGTCGTGGCCGCGGCGGAGGCGGTCGCGCAGCGCGGCGCGGAGGGCGACAACCGCTTCGACGAGCTCGCGTTCCACCTCGCCGATGGCCTGTGCCGCGACAGCGAGCTCGGCTCGATCGTCGTCGTGTCCGACGGCGCGGGCCTCGCCGTGCCGCCGACGCGCTGCGCGGTGCGCGGCGTCTCGGTCGGCAAGCCGGCCGAGAACTTCGGCATCACCGGCCTGTCGGTGCGCCCGCTCGACAGCCTCGGCATGTACGACGTGCACGTCGCGGTGTCGTCGAGCGCGACGACTGACAAGAAGGTCGAAGTCACGTTGACCGCAGACGGCGAGCTCGTCGACGTGATCGCGCTCGACGTCCCGCTCGGCGGCGATGCCGAGCGCACGGTGCGCGTGACGATCGATCGCGGCAAGACGCTCGTCGCGTCCCTGCCCGGCGGCGACGCGAACCCGCTCGACGATCGCGCCGAGGTCGAGCTGACCGAAGGCGGGCCGGTCTCGGTGCTGCTCGTCACCACGCGCAAGGCGAGCCTCGTCGGCGAGGCGCTCAAGCTCCACCATCGCGTCGAGCTCGAGGTCGCCGCGCCCGACAAGCTGCCCGCGCACGCGTTCGATCTGATCGTGCTCGAGGACGCGCCGGTCGGCGCGCTACCGCCGGGCAAGCACGTCGTCGCGTTCGCGGTCAGCCCGGGCAACGACGCGCCGATCCAGCTCGCGAGCGATGCCGCCGAGCGCAAGATCACGCGCTGGGACTTCGACGCGCCGTGGTTCCGCTACGTCGATCTCAAGGACGTGATCGTGACGAAGGCCAAGCTCGTCGCCGGCGGCAAGCCGATCGTCGACGGCAGCGCCGGCCCGCTCGCGGCGAGTGCGCGGTGGGGCGATCGAGAATTGTTCGTCACCGGCTTCCAGCTCGACGCGACCGATCTCGCGCTGCGCGCGTCGTTCCCGAACCTCGTCGCGAACCTCGTCGAGTGGGCCGGACCGGCTCAGGCATCGCCGGCACGCGGCGTGCTCGCGTCGTCCGAGACGCACGTCGATCCGAAGCCGCTGCCCGGCGGCACGGCCGAGTCGGCGTCGCCGTGGTCGGACGCGTCGTGGCTCGCGCGCCTCGTCGTGCTGCTCGCGATCGCGCTGCTGGTCGTCGAGCAGGCGCTGTACTTGCGCAAAGGAGAGCTGCGATGAGCTTCGAGCACATCCAGTGGCTGTGGCTCGGAATCGCGGCGGCGGTCGCGCTCGGCGCGGCCGAGCTGGTGCGCCGGCGCCGCGCGCTGACGCGCCGACGCGTGCTCGCGATCGTCGGGCGCGTGCTGCTCGTCGCGATGCTCGCGGCAGCCGCCGCCGAGCCGCGATGGGCGGGCCACCGCCGCGACGCGACGGTCGTGTTCCTCGTCGATCGCTCGGCGTCGATCAGCGACGACGAGCTCGCGCGCGCGTGGCAGAAGGCCGGCGAGCTCGAGGCCTCGCTCGGCAACGACGAGCACGCCGCCGCCGTGACGTTCGATTCGCAGGCCGAGGTCGCGATCGCGCCCGGTGACCCGTGGACACCGCCCGCGAAGCCGCGCGGCGCGGCGCTCGCCGCCGACGCGACCGACATCGGCGCCGCGGTCCGGCTCGGGCTCGGCTTGATCCCGCCGGGCAGCGGCGGCCATCTCGTCTTGCTCGGCGACGGGCGCGCGACGGCGGGAGAATTGCCCGCCGCGCTCGCGTCGGCAGTCGTGCGCGGCGTTCCGATCTCGGTCGTACCGACCGGTGCGGTGCACGACGATCCCGCGGTCGCCGCGATCGCGCTCGACAACGCGCACATCAAGGCAGGCGCGACGATCACCGGCCACGTCGACGTCGACTCGGGCGGCGTGACCGGTCACGGCCGCGTCACGCTCAAGATCGCCGGCGCCGAGGTCACGACCGGCGAGGTCGAGCTCACCGGCGGCCACGTCCAGGTGCCGTTCACCTACGCGCTGCCGCCCGAGGTCAAGCCCGGCGTGATCTCGGTCGACGCGTCGCTCGCGCTCGACGGCGTGCCCGATCGCGATCCGTCGAACGACACCGCGTCGTCGCGGCTCGTCGTCGAGCGCCCGCCGCACGTCGTGATCCTCGACGGCGATGAAGGTGGCGCCGCGCCGCTCGCGGCCGCGCTGCGCGCCGAGCAGATGGATGTCACGGTCACGCCGGCCGCCGACGGCCCGGCGCCCGATCTGTCGCAGACGGATCTCGTCATCATGGCGAACGCACCGGTGCACGGCGCGACCACCGCCGGCGTCGTCGACGACGAGCTCGGCCAGCGCCTCGTGCGCTGGGTCAACGACGGCGGCGGCCTCGTCGTGATGGGCGGCCCGTCCGCGTTCGACGGCAACTACGCCGCGAACCGCCTCGCCGACGCGCTGCCCGTCGAGATCGAGCCGATGACGCCCGAGCTCGACACCTCGGCGACGGTGATCGTCATCCTCGACATGTCGGGCAGCATGGGCGCGATGGTTGGAGGTCAAACCAAGCTCGCGCTCGCCGCCGAGGGCGCGAGCGCGGTCATCCGCGTGCTGCGGTCGTTCGATCACGTCGGCGTCGAGGCCGTCGAGGACCGCGTGCACTGGACGGTGCCGATGCAGACGATCGGCAGCAACTCGGCGGCGCTCGAGGCCAAGGTGCGCGAGGTCGAGGTCGGCGGCGACGGCATCTTCATCTACACGAGCCTGGTCGCGGCGAAGGAGCAGATGGACAAGGCGCCGACCCCGCTCAAGCACGTCATCCTGTTCTCCGACTCGACCGACGCGGCCGAGCAGGTCAAGGGCATCGACTACGGCGACTGGGTGGGCTGGCCGAGCAGCCGCCCGAACAGCCTGTCGCTCGCGAAGGAGATGCACGACAAGGGCGTCACGCTGTCGGTGATCGGCGTCGGCGACGGCAACGACGCGGCGTTCAACTACGCGACGTATCAGGATCAAGAAGACGACTCGTCGTTCCTGCGCGAGCTCGCGCGCGTCGGCGGCGGCCGCTACTACCGCACGACCGACGCGAAGCAGCTGCGCGGCCTGTTCGTGCAGGACGCGCGCCGCTTGCTCGACAACAAGGCGCGCGAAGAGGACATCTCGCTCGAGGTCAAGGCGCACTACGCCGCGATCGACGGCATCGACGTCGCGCACGCGCCGCCGCTGCACGGCTATCAGGAGCTGAAGCCGCGCCCGGCCGCGCAGGTCGTGCTCGCGAACCAGCACGGCGACCCGATGCTCGTGCGCTGGCCGTACGGCCTCGGCGAGGTCGCGGTGTGGTCGAGCGATGCCGGCCCGCGCTGGGCGCAGGACTGGCTGAAGTGGCCCGGCTACTCGCAGTTCTGGACGCAGCTCGCGCGCGCGTCGCTGCGCCGCCGCGAGGGCGACACGCAGGCGATCGAAGCCGACGTCTCGGGCGGCACCGCCACGGTGCGCGTCGTCCGCCGCGACGAGCGCGGCAATGCCGCCGTGCCGCGCGCGCGCGTCGTCGCCGACGACAAGTCGCGCGACCTGCCGCTGCGCGTGACCGCGCCCGGCACCTACGAAGCGCGCGTCGACGTCGCGGCCGGCCACGAGCCGACCGTCGAGCTCCTCGACGAGTCCGGCAAGGTCACGGCGCGCCGCACGATCGTGCGCCCGCCGTCGACCGAGCTGCGCGAGCGCGGCCCCGACACCGCCGCGCTCGCCGCGCTCGCCGGCGCGACCGGCGGGCACGTCAATCCGTCGTCGATCTCGGCCTCGGGCCGCGACACGACCGCGACCACGCCGCTCGCCTCGTGGTGCCTCTTGCTCGCGCTGCTGTTGCTACCGCTCGATGCGAGCCTGCGCCGCATCGCGCGAGAGCCCTGAAAGAGGCAGAATTACCGCCAAGGCGCCGCAGAGCCAAGGTACGCCAGAAGACAAAGGTTCGGCCCGAACCGTTTCGGGCCGAAACTATCTCCGCCTGGCGAAACTTGGCTCTGCGGCGCCTTGGCGGTAACTCCCCTCTCTCAGCCCGGCGCGAGCTCGCGCCAGCTGTGGCCCGCGCGTCCCATCATCTCGTCCGCGGCCGCCGGGCCCGCGCTGCCGGGCTCGTAGATGTGCACGCCAGGCGTCGCCTCCCAGACCTGCAGCGCCGGCTGGATCAGCTCCCACGCGCGATCGACCGAGTCGCGGCGGTTGAACAGGGTCGCGTCGCCGCGCATGCAGTCGAGGATCAGCCGCTCGTAGGCCTCCGCGATCGGGCGCTTGAACGCGTCGGCGTACGACATCGTCATCACGACGTTGCCGACCTGGATGTTCTCGCCGGGCACCTTCGCGACGAACCGCAGCGAGACGCCCTCGTGCGGCTGGATGCGCAGCGTCAGCACCGCCGGTTGCAAGACGCTGCCGGCCGCCTCTTCCTTGAACAGCAAGAGCGGCACGCTCTTGAAGTGCAGCGCCACCTCGGTGACGCGCTCGGCGAGCCGCTTGCCGGCGCGCAGGTAGAACGGCACGCCCTGCCAGCGCCAGCTGTCGATCATGAAGCGCATCGCCGCGTAGGTCGGCGTCTGCGAGTCGTGCGGCACGCCGTCCTCGTCGCGATAACCGCGATACTGACCACGCACGCACCAGTTCGCGACGTCGTTGAGGTCCTGGTTGCGCACGGACCGCAGCACCTGCGATTTCTCGTCGCGAATGTCGTCGGCCGAGAACGACGCCGGCACCTCCATCGACACCAGCGACATCACCTGCAAGAGATGGTTCTGGACGATGTCGCGCACGACGCCGGTCTGCTCGTAGAACGCGCCGCGACCCTCGATGCCGATCGTCTCCGCCGCCGTGATCTCGACAAAGTCGACGTGGTTGCGGTTCCAGATCGGCTCGAAGATCGAGTTACCGAACCGCAGCACCAAGATGTTCTGGACGGTCTCTTTGCCGAGATAGTGATCGATGCGGTAGATCTGCGACTCGTCGAGATAGCTGCCGATCATCTCGTTGAGGGAGCGCGCGCTCGCGAGGTCGCGGCCGAACGGCTTCTCGACGATCACGCGGCAGCCGGCGACGCCGGGGCGCTGCTGCGCGCGCTCGATGAGCCCGTGCTTCTGCAGCTTCTCCAGGATGAGCGGAAACACCGACGGCGGGACCGACAGATAGAACAGCCGGTTGCCGCGCGTGCCCTTCTGCTTGCACGCGTCGAGCTTGGCCTTGAGCGCGAGGTAGGTCGCGTCGTTGTCGAACTCGCCGCCGACGAAATCGAGCATCGCGGCGAACTTGTCCCACTTGCTGGCTTCGACCTTCTGGCGCGAGAACTCGGTCACGCGCGGCTTCAGGTGGTCGGCGAACTGCGCCGCGTTCTGGTCACCGCGCGACAGCCCGATGATCGCGGTCGGCTCGGCGAGCGCGCCGTCGAGCAACAGGTTGTAGAACGCGGGCGCGAGCTTGCGGCCCGACAGATCGCCGAGCGCGCCGAAGATGACGACCGCGCACGGCTCGGGCCGGCGCCGCTTCGTCGTGATCTCGCCGAGGATCTCGCCGACGACCGAAGACGTGGGAAGTGGTTTGGTTAGCTCGGTCATGTCAGTCCTTCCGTGTGGCCGCGTCGTGCGCGGCGCCGTAGAGCGCGGCTTTCGGTTCGAGCGAGACGCGCACCGCGAGCGCCCGCGTCCACTTGTGAAAGCGCCCCTTGTCGTTGAAGCGCGCGAGAAACGCCGGCCGCTGCAACGCGGGCAAGATCTTCGGCGGGATGCCGCCGCCGACGACGACGCCGCCGACCGCGAGCCCGCGCAGCGCGAGGTTGCCGGCCTCGGCGCCGAGAATCGCGACGAACAGCTCGAGCGCGTGCACGCACGCCGGATCGCCTTCGGCGAGCGCGGTCTCGGCGATCACCGCGTTGCGATCGCCCTTCGCGAGCTTGTCGGCGAGCCACACCGGCTCGGTGCGGCCGTCGCGCGCGCGGCAGAACGCGTAGAGATCGCCGAGGCCGTTGCCCGACAGCACGCGCTCGTAGCTGACGTGGTTGCCGTAGAGATTGCGCAGAAAGCGCCACAGCTCGATCTCCTCGTCGGTGCCGGGCGCGAAGTCGGCGTGGCCCGCTTCCGTCGGCAGCGCGCGATAGCGCGTGCCGTCGCTGACCAGCAGCGACTCGCCGAGCCCGGTGCCGGGCGCGATCACCGCGATCGTCGCGTGCGGCGGCATCGGGCCCGGTTGCAGCACCGCGAACGCCGCGTCGGGGATCGCGAGCGCGCCGAGCGCGGTCGCCTGCAGATCGTTGAGCAGCCGCACCGGCGCGCCGAGCTTCTGCGCGAGCGCGCGCTCGCCGATCGTCCACGGCAGGTTCGTGATGCGCGCGACGCCGTCGACGACCGGCCCGGCGACGCCGAAGCACGCCGCGCGCAGCTGCGTGCGTTCGGCGCCGAGGAACGTGTCGAGCACCGCCTCGAGCGAGCCGTAGTCGGCGCAGTGATAGATCGCCTCGCGCGTGACCTTGCCGGCGTCGTCGCACACCGCGACCAGTGCCTTCGTGCCGCCGACGTCGCCGGCCAGGATCATGCGTGGGCCTCGAGCTGCGCGGCCGCCGCGGTGTCGACGAGCCACGCGACATCGGCAGCGCGCACGAGCTGCGCCGGGAAGCGCCCGGCCGGTCCATCGATCACGTCGTGCAGGCGCGCCGCCTTGTCGGCGCCCGCGACGAGGAACCGCACGCGCCGCGCGGCATCGATCGCGGGCAGCGTCAGGGTGATGCGCGTCGTCTTGCCGCCGGCGACCGGCGAGTCGACGGGGTTCGCGACGACGTAGCGCTGCCTCTCGGCCACCGCCGGGCTGCCCGGAAACAGCGACGCGGTGTGACCATCGGGCCCCATGCCGAGCCAGACCAGATCGAACACCGGCGGCGCGCCGAGCGCACCGACGAGCGCGCGCTCGTAGTCGGAGGCCGCGGCCTCGGGCGAGCGCTCGCCTTCGATGCGATGCACGCGCGTCAGCCCGAGCGGCGCGAGCAGCGTCTCGCGCGTCATGCGGTAGTTGGAGTCCTTGTGGTCGGGCGGCACGCAGCGCTCGTCGCCCCACCACAGCTCGATGCGATCCCACGGCAGCGCCGAGCGGCCCTGCGCCGCGAGCACGCCGAACAACGTCTTCGGCGTCGAGCCGCCGCTGAGCGCGACGTGACACGCGCCGCGCGCGGCGATCGCGACGCGCGCGACCTCGCCGAATTCGTCGGCGGCCGCGCGCGCGAGCGCGGCGACGTCGGGGAACGTGCGGACCGTCGCCGTCATCGTCGGCTAGCCGCCCGTCGGCCGCTCGACGTGGCCGCCGAACTGGAAGCGCATCGCGGACAGCACCTTCTCGGCGAACGAATGGTCCTGGCGCGAACGGAAGCGCGTGAACAGCGACGCCGCGATGACGTCGGCCGACACGGCCTCCTCGATCGCGGCCATCACCGTCCACCGACCTTCGCCCGAGTCCTGCACGTTGCCGGTGAACTTCGCGAGGTTCGCATCCTCGACCATCGCCTTCGCGGTGAGATCGATCAGCCACGACGACAGCACGCTGCCGCGCCGCCACACCTCGGCGACATCGGCGACCGGCACGTGCAGCCGGTGCTCCTCGGCGACCGTCGCGTTGGCCGCGCCGCGCATGATGTCGAAGCCCTCGGCGATCGCCTGCATGATGCCGTACTCGATGCCGTTGTGGACCATCTTGACGAAGTGGCCGGCGCCGACCGGCCCGCAGTGCAGGTAGCCATCCTCGGCGGTGCCGCTCATCTTCTCGCGGCCGGGCGTGCGCTCGACCGTGCCGCGGCCGGGCGCGAGCGTCTTGAAGATCGGGTCGAGCCGCTGCACGACATCTTTTTCGCCGCCGACCATCAAGCAGTAGCCGCGCTCGAGGCCGTACACGCCGCCGCTCGTGCCGGCATCGACGTAGTGCAGCTTCTTGGCCGCCAGCGCCTTGGCGCGCCGGATGTCGTCCTTGTAGTACGAGTTGCCGCCATCGATGATCGTGTCGCCGGCCTCGAGCCTGTCGCCGAGCTCCTGCACGGTCGACTCGGTCGGCCCGCCGGCCGGCACCATCACCCACACTGCACGCGGCTTCGCGAGCTGCGCGACCAGGTCGGCGAGCGAGCTCGCGCCCTTCGCGCCGTCGCTCGCGAGCTGCTTCACCGCATCCGCGCTGCGGTCGTATGCCACCACCTGGTGGCCGTTGCGCATGAGCCGGCGCGCCATGTTGGCGCCCATCCGGCCGAGTCCGATCATTCCGATCTGCATCAGCGTTCTCCCTTTGCTTGCGCGATCTGAGTCCGTGCGGCTTGCACGATCTTGTCGGGCTGAAACCCGAACTTGGTTTGCAGCTCCTTGAGCGGCGCCGACGCGCCGAACGTATGCATCGCGATGGTCTGGCCGCGGCGCCCGACGTAGCGCTCCCAGCCGAACGCCGCGCCCTGCTCGACCGCGACGCGCGCGGTCACCGCGGCCGGCAAGACGCTGTCGCGATATGCCGCGTCCTGCGCCTCGAACATCTCCCACGACGGCATGCTGACCACGCGCGAGCGCACGCCGCTCGCGACGAGCTGCTCGTGCGCGGCGACGCACAGCGCCACCTCGGTGCCGGTGCCGATCAGGATGACCTCTGGATTCGGCGAGTCGGCCAGGACGTACGCGCCGCGCCGCACACCGCTCGCCGCCGCGTACTTCGTCCGATCGAGCGTCGGCATCGCCTGGCGCGACAGCACGAGCACGGCGGGCTCGTGCTTGAGCTCCATCACGTGGCGCCACGCCTCGAGCACCTCGTTCGCGTCGCCCGGGCGCAGCACGATCAAGCCCGGAATCGCGCGCAGCGACGCCAGGTGCTCGATCGGCTGGTGCGTCGGGCCATCCTCGCCGACGCCGATCGAGTCGTGCGTGAAGATGTAGATGACCGGCAGCTCCATGATCGCGGCGAGCCGGATCGCGGGCCGCATGTAGTCGCTGAACACGAAGAAGCCGGAGCCGTAGACACGGAGCTTGCTCAGCGCCATCCCGTTGAGCGCGGCGCCCATCGCGTGCTCGCGGATGCCGAAGTGGAAGTTGCGGCCGAACGTGTCGCGCTCGAAGTCGCCGGCGCCTTCGAACGTCAGGCGCGTCAGCGTGGACGGCGCGAGATCCGCCGAGCCGCCGACGAGCCACGGCTCGTGCTTCGCGATCGCGTTCAGCACCTGGGCCGAGGCCTGACGGCCGGCGACGCCCTTCGGATCGGGCTTGAACGGCTGGAGCTCGGCATCCCAGCCCGCCGGCAGGTCGCGGCGCTGCATGCGCGACACCTCGTCGGCGAGCGCCGCGTGCTCCTTGCCGTACGCGGCGAACATCTGCTCCCACGCCTTGCGCGCGCTGTCGCCGCGCGTGCCGATGCCGGCGGCGAAGTGATCGTACACGCCGTCGGGCACCCCGAACTTCGCGTCTTCACCGAGCGGCCACCCGTACTGCTTCTTGACGTAGCGGATCTCGTCGTCGCCGAGCGGCGAGCCGTGCGCGGAGTGGCTGTCCTGCTTGTGCGAGCCGAAGCCGATGTGGCTGTCGACGATGATCAGCGTCGGGCGGTGCGCCTCGTCCTGGAACGTCCGGAACGCGCGCGCGAGCATGTCGAGATCGTTCGCGTCGCCGACGCGCGTGACGTTCCAGCCGTAGCCGATGAAACGCGTCGCGACGTCCTCGGTGAACGCGAGCGCCGTCGAGCCTTCGATCGTGATCCGGTTGTTGTCGTAGATCCAGCACAGCTCGCTGAGGCCGAGGTGGCCGGCGAGCGACGCGGCCTCGCTCGACACGCCTTCCATCATGCAGCCGTCGCCGCCGAGCGCGTAGACGTCGTAGTCGAACAGCGTCATGCCGGGCTGGTTGTAGCGAGCCGCGAGCCAGCGCCGCGCGATCGCCATGCCGACGCTGGTCGCGTAGCCCTGGCCGAGCGGACCGGTCGTGGTCTCGACGCCGCTCGTCCAGTGATACTCGGGATGGCCCGGGCACTTCGAATCGAGCTGGCGAAACTTCTTGATGTCGTCGAGCGAGACCGTCGGCGTGCCGAGCCGCTCGTAGGTCGGGTTGACCGCGCGCGTCTTCGTCAGGTGGAGCAGCGAGTACAGCAGCATCGAGGCGTGGCCCGCGGACAGCACGAAGCGATCGCGGTTCGGCCAGATCGGATCCTGCGGATCGAACTGCAGCGTGCGGTTCCACAGCTGGTACACGACCGGCGCGAGCGCCATCGGCGTGCCGGGATGCCCGGAGTCGGCCGCCTGCACGGCGTCCATGCTCAGCGTCCGGATCGTGTTGATGCACAGCTGATCGAGCTCGGCCTGTGTCACGCGCACCCCCTGCGGTTGCCGCGTACGATCCTACGGACGCCGGTCCTTGTACAGGTTGATGAGCCCATTCGTCGAGCTGTCGTGCGTCGTCACCTTCGCGTCACCATTCAACTCCGGAAGGATCTTCGACGCGAGCTGCTTGCCGAGCTCCACGCCCCACTGGTCGAAGCTGTAGATGTCCCACACGATGCCCTGCGTGAAGATCTTGTGCTCGTAGAGCGCGATCAGCGAGCCGAGCGTCTTCGGCGTCACCTTCTGGACGACGATCGAGGTCGTGGGCCGGTTGCCGGTGAACGTCTTGTGCGGGACGAGCGGCTCGATCTGGTCCTTGGGCAGCTTCTGCGCCTCGAGCTCGGCGCGCACCTCGTCGGGCGTCTTGCCCTTCATCAACGCTTCGGTCTGCGCGAAGAAGTTCGCCAGCAGGATCTCGTGGTGCTTGCCGAGCGGGTTGTGGGTCTCGATCGGCGCGATGAAGTCGCACGGGATGAGCCGCGTGCCCTGGTGGATCAGCTGGTAGAACGCGTGCTGGCCGTTCGTGCCGGGCTCGCCCCAGATGATCGGACCGGTCGAGTAATCGGTGATGCGCTGGCCGTGGCGGTCGACGCCCTTGCCGTTCGACTCCATGTCGCCCTGCTGGAAGTACGCGGCGAAGCGATGCAGGTACTGGTCGTACGGCAGGATCGCGTGGGTCTCGGCGCCCCAAAAGTTCTCGTACCAGACGCCGAGCACGCCGAGCGTGACCGGCAGGTTGTGCTCGAGCGGCGCGGTGCGGAAGTGCTCGTCCATCTCGTGGCCGCCGGCGAGCAGCTCCTCGAAGTGATCCATGCCGATCACGCACGCGATCGACAGCCCGATCGCGCTCCACAGCGAGTAGCGGCCGCCGACCCAGTCCCAGAACGGGAACATGTTCGCGGTGTCGATGCCGAACGCGGCCACTTCCTTCGCGTTCGTCGACAGCGCGACGAAGTGCTTCGCGACCGCATCATCCTGCGCGTGCAGCTTGTCGAGCAGCCACGCGCGTGCGCTGCGCGCGTTCGTCAGCGTCTCCTGGGTCGTGAACGTCTTGCTCGCGACGATGAACAGCGTGCGCTCGGGGTCGAGGTCCTTGACGGTCTCGACCAGGTGCGTGCCGTCGACGTTCGACACGAAGTGCGCGCGCATCCCGGCTTTCCAGTACGGGCGCAACGCCTCGGTCACCATCACCGGGCCGAGGTCGCTGCCGCCGATTCCGATGTTGACGACGTCGGTGATGGTCTTGCCGGTGTGGCCCTTCCACGTCCCGTTGCGCAGCCGGTCGGTGAAGTCGCGCATCTTCGCGAGCACCGCGTTGACCTCGGGCATCACGTCCTTGCCGTCGACGACGATCGGCCGGTTGCTGCGGTTGCGCAGCGCGACGTGCAGGACCGCGCGGTGCTCCGTGCCGTTGATCTTCTCGCCCGCGAACATCTTGTCGCGCCAGGTCGCGACGTCGGCCTGCTTCGCGAGCGCGAACAGAAGGCGCATCGTCTCGTCGGTCGCGCGGTGCTTCGAGTAGTCGACGAACAGCCCGCACGCCTCGCGCGACATCTTCGCGAACCGCTGCGGGTCCCTCGCGAACAGCTCGCGCATGTTCGTGCTCGCGATCGACTGCTTGTGATCGAGAAGTGCCTTCCACGCCGGGGTGCTGGTCAATGCCGCCATGGGCGGCAGCCTACACCGGCTATTTCACGGTCACGACGTAGTCGTGCGAGAAGCAGATACTCCCGCCGTCCTGCTCGATCAGCACCGAGAACGCGAACAGGCCGGTCTTGGCGTCGAACCCGGCCGCGGTGTTCGCGATCGAGTAGCCGACGAGCGACTTGCACGGGCCGTCCTTCGCGGGCAGCGCGAGGTGGATCGCCGCGAGCTTCTTGCCCGCCCGCGTCGGCGCGAGCTCGACCTTGCGGTCGGCGACGCCGACGTCGATCACGACGTCCTCGCTCGCGAGCTGCTCGCTCATGCTCGGCGCCGGCGCGGTCGCGCTGTCGTGGCGCACGGCCTTGCCGCTCACGCGCGAAACGCGCGACATCCGCTGGTACTTGCCGTCGGCGAGCAGCTTGCCGATCTTGTCGGCCGCGGCCTTCGCGCGCGCCGCGTCCTTGATCGGCGGGACGATCGAGATGCGCGGGCCGGGCGTCGTGCCGTCGAACACGACCAGCGAGGTCTTGGCGTCCTTGTCGGTGCCCGGCGACAGGCTGAAGATCGCGACGTGCTTGCCGTCCGCCGAGATCGCCGGGCAGCCCATCTGGATCTGCATCAGCGCCATCGCGGTGTCATCGCCGCGGGCGAGCGTGGGAACGAGCACGACGGCGAGCGCGAGCGAGCGGAGCGCGATCATCGCGTGACGATACCGCTACAGCAACCAGCACGCGACACGTAGTCGGGTCATCGTCGTCCATGATACGGACGTTCGCGAGCGCCACAACGGAGCGAGCGACGCAGATCGGCGCACGACGCACGTGGTATGGCTCACGCGTGGAGCTCGTCCATCTGCGCACGCTCTCTCGCCGCTACCCGAACGTGCCGGCCGCGATCGCCGAGCTCGCGAACCTCGAGGCGATCCTCACGCTGCCCGCGCCGACCGTCCACATCGTCAGCGACGTCCACGGCGAGTACGACAAGCTCCGCCAGGTCATCCACAACGCGTCGGGCAGCCTGCGGCCGCTCGTCGAGCGGCTGCTCGGCGACGGCGCGCTGCTGCCGATCATCTACCGGCCGCTCGAGGCCTGGCGCGCGCAAGGCACGCGGCTCGCCGACTTCGTCGTGCGCGCGACCGTCGTGATGCGTGCGCTCGCCCACCGCTACACGCTCAAGCACGTCGAGAAGATCATCCCCGATCCGTTCGATCCGCTGTTCCGCGAGCTCCTGTTCGGCAAGGAGGTCGGCCGCGCCCCCGAGTTCGTCGACGCGATGCTCGATCCGCTGCTGCGCCACGGCCGCGACGGCGAGCTCGTGCGGATGATCGCGCACGTGATCCGCAACCTCGCGGTGTACGAGCTCGTCGTCGCCGGCGATCTCGGCGACCGCGGGCCGCGCATCGATCGCGTGATCGAGCTGCTGATGCAGCAGCCGAACGTCGCGATCACGTGGGGCAACCACGACGCCGACTGGATCGCGGCGTGCCTCGGCCATCCGGCAGCGATCGCGACGGTCGTGCGGCTGTCCCTGCGCTACCAGCGGCTCGCGCAGCTCGAGGAGGGCTACGGCATCTCGCTCGCGCCGCTCGAGCGGCTCGCGCAGGCCGCGTACGGCGACGACCCGGCCGCGCGGTTCACCGTGAAAGGCGACGCCCCGGATCCTTTGCTGCTCGCGCGCATGCAGAAGGCCGCCGCGATCCTGCAGTTCAAGCTCGAGGGCGCGCTGTTTCGCCGACGCACCGAGTGGCAGATGGAGCCGCGCGCCCTGCTCCACCGGATCGATCCCGCGACCGGCACGATCGAGCTCGACGGCCGCCGCTACCAGCTCGTCGACACCCGGCTGCCGACGATCGACTGGGCCGACCCGTATGCGCTGTCGCCCGACGAGCGGCGCTGCCTCGAGGACCTGACGCGGTCGTTCACCGAGTCGGCGGCGCTCTGGCGCCACGTCCAGTTCCTCGCGTCGCGTGGCCGGATGTGGCTGCGCCGCGATCGCTGCGCGATCTTCCACGGCTGCGTGCCGGTCGACGAGCACGGCGAGTTCCTCGAGTTCCCCGTCGACGGCGTGCCGCGCGCCGGCCGCGCGCTGCTCGAAGCGCTCGATCTCGTCGTCCAGCGTGCGATCCTGCGGCGCTCGCCCGACGACGTCGACCTGGTGTTCTACCTGTGGACCGGCCCGCGCTCGCCGTGCTTCGGCAAGGACAAGATGGCGACGTTCGAGACCTACTTCCTCGCCGACAAGACGACCTACGAGGAGGCCAAGAACCCGTACTTCAAGCTGCTGCACGATCCGGCGTTCTGCGCGAAGCTCCTGCGCGAGTTCGGCATCGACGACGCGCGCGGCTTCATCGTCAACGGCCACGTGCCGGTCAAGCTCGATCAGGGCGAGCAGCCGGTGAAGAAGAGCGGCCGCGCGATCACGATCGACGGCGCGTTCGCCGCGGCGTACGGCGACAAGGGCTTCTCGCTCGTGCTCGACGCCGAGCGCATGTACCTCGCGCAGCACCATCACCTGGATCCGGGCGAAGACATCATCCCGACGGTGTCGGACGTCGCGGTCTACGACAAACCGCGGCGCGTCGGCGACACCGAGCAAGGCGACGAGCTGCGCGCGGAGATCGCGGCGCTCGAGGAGCTGATCGCCGCGTTCGAGTGCAACCTGGTACGGCCGACGTGACGCGACTCGGACTCGGACTCGGACTCGGACTCGGACTCGGACTTGGAGCTGCGCACGCCGATCCGCCGCCGTTCTATCCGTGGTCGGTCGTGCCGGAGATCGGCGGCCTCGCGAACGTCGCGCACGGCCGCACCGAGCCGCTCGTGCTCGCGCAGGTCCGCCTGCGCTACGGCACGGGCGATCCGGAGCCGGGCGTCGCGTACTCGGCGGGCGCCGGCGTCGAGACGCTCGACTTCGACACCGTCGAGCCGTCGCTCACACTCGGCATCGAGCCGCTGCACCGGCTATGTCACGACTGCGACGAGCAGCCGATCCTGGGCAGCGTGCGCCTCGAGGCCGGTGGCGGCGCCGCGTGGTCGAGCACGCAGAGCGGCCAGCTGTTCGGGCTCGCGCGGCTTTCGGCCGGCCTCGCGTTCGTGCGTCGCAACACCGTGGCGTCGCCGTTTCATCTGAGCGCGCAACTCGACGTCGTGGTCGAGGCCCAGCTCGCCTCCGACGGCACGCACCGGCTCTCGTTCGGCATCGCCGTCGACCCGTTCCGGATCGTCCAGGACGCGATCGCGTTCAACCGCTGAAGTGATACCGTTGCCGCACATGGCGAGCCTCCTCGATCAACTCACGGCGATGACGGTCGCGGTGTGCGACACCGGCGATCTCAACTCGATCAAGAAGTTCAAGCCGCGCGACGCGACGACGAACCCGTCGCTGATCACGGCGGCGGCCCAGATGCCGGAGTATTCCGACGTCGTCGATGGCGCGCTGCGCTGGGCCGAGAAGGAATCGGCCGGCGGCGACGACGCGAAGGTGATCGCGCTCGCGCTCGACCGGCTCGCGATCGAGTTCGGCCTGCGCATCCTGCAGATCGTGCCGGGCCGCGTGTCGACCGAGGTCGACGCGCGCCTGTCCTTCGACACGCAGGCGACGATCGCGAAGGGCCGCTGGCTCATCCAGCAGTACGAGGCGGCCGGCACCGCGCGCGAGCGCGTGCTGATCAAGATCGCGTCGACGTGGGAAGGCATCCGCGCCGCCGAGATCCTCCAGAAGGAGAAGATCCACTGCAACCTGACGCTGTTGTTCGGCATGCACCAGGCGATCGCGTGCGCCGAGGCGCGCGTCACGCTGATCAGCCCGTTCGTGGGGCGCATCCTCGACTGGCACAAGAAGGCGGAAGGTCGCGACTTCACGCCGGCGGAAGATCCGGGCGTGCACTCGGTGACGAAGATCTACAACTACTTCAAGCGCCACGGGCACCGCACCGAGGTGATGGGCGCGAGCTTCCGCAACGTCGGCGAGATCGTCGAGCTCGCCGGCTGCGACCTGCTGACGATCGCGCCGAACTACCTCGCCGAGCTCGCGGCGACGCAAGGCGCGCTCGTGCGCAAGCTCGATCCCGACAAGGCGCGCACGATGGACATCCCGGCGCAGAAGATGGACGAGGCCACGTTCCGCGCCGCCCACCAAGCCGACCGCATGGCGAAGGAGAAGCTCGACGAGGGCATCTCCGGGTTCTCGAAGGCGATCGTCGCGCTCGAGAAGCTCCTCGGCGAGCGCTACCGCGCGATGAAACACAAGGCGAAGACGGGCGAAGCCGCGCGCGCGTTCTTCCGCGTGTTCGATCTCGACGGCGATGGCTACATCACGCGCGAGGAGTGGACGGGCACCGACGCGGTGTTCGACGCGCTCGACGTCGATCGCGATGGCCGGATCACTCCGGAGGAGATGGCCGCGGGCGTCGGCGGCGCGTACGTGCTAGCGCAATAGCATGCGTACGCTCTGGATCGTCGCGATCGCGCTCGCGGTCGCGTGCGGAAAGGACAAGGGCGGGGACAACGCGACCGGCTCGGCCGCGCCTGCACCGCCGCCGACTCCGGCTGCGGCGCCGCCGCCCGGGCCGCCGGTGCCGCCTCAGCCGGCGCCGGCTCCGGTCCAGCTCGGCGCGAACGGCCTGCCGGCCGAGTGCGACGACTACAAGGCCGCGATCGACAAGCTCGCGTCGTGCCCGAAGCTCGCGCCCGACGCGAAGGACTCGCTCGTACAGGCCTATCAAGCCGCGTCGGCGAGCTGGGCACGCCTCCCTGCCGAGAGCCGCAAGAACCTCGCCGCCACGTGCAAGGCCGCGGTCGACGCGGTCGTCGCCGCGGCGAAGACGCAATGCGGGTGGGAGAGCCCGAAGAAGTAGCCAGCTAGCCAGCTCTCATCATTCGTCACATTGTGCTGGCTACGTCGCGCAGAACGCGCCGGTCCGCGATCTCACGAGACGTGTGAAGCGCTGGCCGCATCACCGGCGCACGCGAGGGTATGACTGCCCTGGTGCGTGCAGCACACAAGCTTGCCGCCGCAAGATCTTGGTTCTTGAGTTTCGCGGAGTTGCGAGAAAGCAGCGATTTCGGTGAAGGTCTTGCCAGCGACGCCCTCAGAAGGGTCGAGCCACGACGCAATGCCCGGACACGAAGACTTCGAGATTGCGCTTGAGCAGCGACGCCACGGGGTCCTGGATCCCGAGGGTGCCTCACGACTTGAGGAGCACCTAGCATCGTGTCCTGACTGCCGGGCATTCGCGGCCCTGACAACCCAGACGGAGGACGAGATGAGACAGCAAGCCGCCGCGGCGATCATGCGAATGGACTGGATCCGGATCGAGCACGGCATCGCGAGCTGGAGGGCCGAGATCCGGCGTCGGCCATGGCGAGGCTTGATCGAGACGATCGTGATGTTACCTGCACTATGGCTCGTCTTCGGTGTCGATGCGATCGGGCCGGTCATTGGCCTGCTGATCGGCCTTGCGATTGTTCGTCGTCGGTTGGGGATACAGCTCGCCAAGGGCAAACAGGCCGAGGAGTCGCGCGGCGCATTGCTCGACTTCTACCGGCGCCAGCTCGATCGCGAGATCGTGGCGCATCGCCGCGCCCTCGCGATCACAGCGGCCACGATGGTCGTCTTGCCTCTCGTGATCTTGTCGAGGCCGCATTCGACGCTCCAGCTCGCACTCACGGCTGGCCTGACGCTCGCGAGCGCATGCCACGGCGCATGGCTCGCACGAATCAAGCTGCCGCGACTTCGTCGCGAGCGCGTCGCCCTCGATTAGAATGGCGACCTCGCTCGACGCCGACGACGAAGCGCTATTGAGCGCCACACGGTCGAAGTCGACCGCGGAGCGCGCAGCCGCGCAACGACGGGTGTTCGAGCTGTTTCGCGAACGCGTGTTGGCTCTGTGCATCCACATCCTCGGCGTCCGCGACGACGCGCATGATGCAGTACAAGACACGTTCATATCGGTCTTCCGCGGACTCGACGGTTTTCGCGGCGAGGCGCGGCTGTCGACGTGGATCTATCAGATCGCGCTGCGTGAGGCGCTTCGCCACAAGGCTCGCCGCCGGACGAGCGAGCCGCTCGATGACGCGATGGTAGCGCCCGATCAAGGCGATCCCGCACTTCGCCGCGAGCAACGCGAGCGACTGGCGCGTGCGCTGGATCGGCTTTCGGCTGAACATCGCACGGTGCTGTCGTTGTTCGCACTCGAGGGGCTCTCGCATCGCGAGATCGCCGACGTGCTCGGGGTTCCGGAAGGCACGATCTGGTCGCGCGTGCACGCCGCGCGCAAGCGCCTCGCGATCGAGCTGTCGCCCTAGCCTGTGTGCAAGCATGAAGCACATCGCACCGCGCTCCTGCGCGACTACGAGATCGATCCGTTCTCAAGCGGGATTTCCTTCACCGGCTGGCGCGAGCTCGAAGGCAAGCCCTGGCTGTGGCAGCCGCCGCCGAGCTACCAGCCGCTGCGCGTGCGGCGTCCGCGCACGTGGCTGCTCGCGCACGGCTGGCGGCGGGCGGGCAAGCTAGCCAGCTACTTGCAGAGGCTCTGGTTCGTGCAGTCGGTGTGAATTCCGCCGTCGCGCTCCTTCTTGAGCTGGGCGGCTTTCAGCTCCTCGAGATGGCGTTGCGCCTCGAGCTTGGCGAGCTGCATCGCCTTCAGGTGTGCCTGCGCCTCGCGCAGCGCGATCGTGTCTTGCGCGTCGGCGACTTGCTTCAGCGCCGTGTCGATCTTCGCGGACATCTCGTCGAGCTCGCGCTGAGCCGCGTCGACACGCGCGCGCGCCTCGCGCATGTCGGCCTGCGCCTGCGCACGAGCATCATCGGCCGCGCGGGCAGCGTGCTGGGCCGCGTCGGCCTCGTTCGCGCGATCCACCGCGTACGCACCGAACGCCACCGTCGCGACCAGCGCGACCGCGGTCACCGCGATCATCCACCGCGGCCGCTTCTTCGCGACCTCGGCGCGGCGTAGCTCGATCTCGTCGGCGAGCCGGCGCTGCTCGAGCTCGGCGGCGTGGCGCGCGCGCTCCGACGCCTCGTGCGCCTCGACGCGCAGCCGAGCCTCGCGTTCCGCCGCGGCGCGCGCCTCTTCGACCCGGATCCGCTCCTCGCGCTCGGCCCGCACGCGCGCCTCTTCGGCGTCGCGCCGCGCCTGGTCCTGCCGCGCCTGCTCCGCGATGGCGGCCGCCCTCGCCCGCTCGCGCGCGGCTTGCTCGTCGCTGACCCGCTGCTGCGCGATCGCGCGCAGCTCCGACAGCGACGTCATCACCGAGGCCTCGATCCGTGACTGCATGGTCAGCAGACACGGCCGCGAGCCTCGAGTTGCGCGATCCTAACAGCCCTTCGCGAGTGGGTTATCTACGCACTCTTGGCGAAGGTGAACGCCCTTGGCGCGCTCGGCTTTTTCCGCCGCAGCCTTGGCCGCGGCCAGGCGCGCACTCATCTCAGCCTTCTCCTTGTTCAACTCGGCGAGGCGCTGCTGCGCGGCTTTGAGCGCTGCGGCATCCTGCGCGGTCGAAACATCTGCGACCGCTTTGTCGACTCTGGTGGAGATGTCGTCGAGGTCGTGCGTGGCCTTCTCGACGTCAGCCTGGAGCTTCTTGACCTGCTGCGCGTACTCTTCCTTCTCGCGCTCCGCTTGATCCGCCTTCTGGCGGTCGTCCTGAGAAGACGTATACGCGTTGTAACCGACGACGGCCGCGACGACGATGCCGAGCACCGCCAGGCCGGTCACGACGAGCATCCACGTCGGGCGCTTCTTCGCGACCTCGGCGCGGCGGATCTCCATCTCCTGGTGCAGGCGCTGCTGCTCGAGCGCGGCCTGCTGGCGCGCGCGCTCGGCGGCCTCGGCGGCCTCGACCCGCATGCGCGCTTCGCGCTCTGCCCCGAGGCGCGCCTCCTCGATCGAACGCTGGTGGTCGCGCTCGGCCTGGATGCGCGCCTCTTCCTCGGCGCGCCGGCGCGCCTCTTCGGCCTGCTGGGCCCGGACGCGCGCCTCTTCCTTGGCACGGACCGCGGCATCTTCTTCCTGGACGCGGTTCTCCTCGATCTCGCGAAGCTCGCGAAGGGAGAACAACACCGAATTCTCGCGCTTCTCGCCTTGAGGCATCGAAAGTCCTTCGCCCGGCGTTTCCACGGGGCTCTTCGATCTCTAACACGCGAGAAACAATTGCGCTATACCAACCACCCCCATGGGCTTCGTCGACCTCCACAGCCACGTGCTCTACGGGCTCGACGACGGTGCTCCGGACGAACCGACCGCGCTCGCGATGCTGGACGGCCTCGCGACCCTCGGCATTTCCGAGCAGTGCCTGACGCCGCATCAAAAGGCCTCGCAGTATTTGCCGGACTGGGATCGGATCGAGGCCACGCTGGTCGACCTCGAGCGCCTGCGCAAGCCGCAACATCCGACGCTGCGGCTCGGTGCCGAGAACATGTGGGACGATGTGTTCTACCGCCGCGCGCAGGACGGAACGATCCCGCATTATCGAGACACGAACGCGTTCCTCGTCGAGATCCCGCCGCCGCTCGTGCCGCCCGGGATGATCGAGCAGCTGTTCAAGTTCCGCATGGCGGGCAAGCTGCCGGTGCTGGCCCACCCCGAGCGCTACCACGCGCTGTGGGACGACGACGCGTTCGCGAGCGAGCTGCGCCGCCACTGCGCGTTCGTATGCGACCTCGGCGCGATCGGCGGCTACCACGGCCGGCGCGAGATGAAGCAGGCGCGCCACCTGCTCGAGAAAGGGCTCGCGTGCGCGGTCGCCACCGACGCCCACCAGCTCGGCGATCTCCAGCAGGCGGCCGAAGGCCTGCGCTGGATCGACAAGAAGCTCGGCCACACCACCACGGTGCGGCTGTTCGATCACGCGCCGCGCGCGATCCTCGCCGGGGAGCTGCCGGAGTGAAGCCGTGAAGCTGTTCGTCAACCTCGCGCTGTCGTTCGCGATGCTCGCGCTGTGCTTGTGGCTGATGTGGCCGAACGAGGAGACCCGCACGCAGCTATCGGCCGCGCTCGACGCGATCGAATTCCGTACGTTCGCGCCGTACCTCGTCGCCTACATCGCGCTGCTCGCGGTCGTGCACCTGTGCCGCTCGCTGCGCTGGAACAACCTGCTCGCGCCGCTCGGCGTGAAGATTCCCGCCGGGCCGCTGCTCGCGATCTCGTCGGTCGGGTTCATGGCGATCCTCGCGCTGCCGGCGCGCCTCGGCGAGTTCGTGCGGCCGGGGCTGCTGCGCAAGCGCGGCATCTCGGGCACGGCCGCGCTCGGCACGGTCGCGGTCGAGCGCATCGTCGACGGGCTCGTGATCTCGGTCGGCGTGTTCGTCGCGTTCTTCGTGCTGCACGGGCCGGACTCGCCGCGATGGATGATGCCGACCGCGTACGGCGCGCTCGGGCTGTTCGGCTGCGCGCTCGCGTTCCTGGTGTTCGCGATGCGCTGGCCCGCCAAGACCGTGAAGTTCTGCCTGACGATCTCGCTCCTGCCGAAGTTGTTCCCGCGCCTCGCCACCAAGGTCGAGGACATGCTGCTCAACATCATCCGCGGCTTCGACGTCCTCAAGGACCAGCGCAACCTCGGCGTGTTCGTGCTGTGGACGTTGGTGTACTGGGTCGCGAACGGCCTGGGCCTGTACGTGCTCGCGCACGGGTTCGGGATCCCGCTCGGCATCGTCGGCGCGTTCGCGACGATGGGCCTGGTCGGCGTCGGCATCATGCTGCCGAACTCGCCCGGCCTGGTCGGCCAGTTCCAGTGGTTCACGCTGCTCGGGCTGTCGCTGTACCTGCCCGGTGCCGCCGACAAGGGCTCGCCGATCTATCCGACCGCGTTCCTGTTCGCGAACGTGCACTACGCGCTCCAGGTGGTGTGGTACCTGGCGATGGGCAGCTTGGGCCTCGCGTCGCCGTGGGTCAGCTTCCACGACCTGTGGACCGCGCGAAAAGTGGCCCCGGCGCCGGTCACCGGCGACGATCCCGCTTGATGCGGTGGATCTTCGTCGCGATCTTCATCGTCGCCGTTTCCGCGGTCGCCGAGGCGCGCAGCGAGAAGACGCTCGCCTATCCGCGCGACGAGGCGTGGCCGGCGGCCGTCCGGTTCATCCGGCTCGACGCGCACTTCAAGGTGATCGAGAAGGATCCCGACGCCGGCTACGTCGTGTTCGAGCTCGTCGACGACAAGAAGACGTTCCGCGGCTCGCTCGAGGTGATCGACGTCGTGCAGGACGACCAGCATCAGGTGCGGTTCGTGATGACGATCGAGGACCGGCCGTCGTGGTTCGAGGTCGAGCTGCTCGCCAAGCTCGAGCGCAAGCTGCGCGCCGAGCTCGGCTCGCCCGCGCCACCGCCGACGCCGAAGAAGAAGCCCGACGAGCCGGCCAAGAAAGACGAGCCGAAGAAGGACGAGCCGAAGCCGCCGTCCGTGACCGACGACCCGCCGCCGGTGTCGCCGAATCCGTGACCTTCACAGCGTGAACGATAGCCTCGGCGCGAGCACACGAAGTTCGAATCGCTGCCCCGTCGTCGCGACGTTCGAGACGCGCTAGCCTCGCCTCATATGATCGACCTGCGCAGCGACACCGTCACGCGCCCGACCGCTGCGATGCGCGAGGCGATCGCGAAGGCGGACGTCGGCGACGACGTCTACGGCGAGGATCCGACCGTGCGGCGCCTCGAGGAGCGCGTCGCCGAGCTCGTCGGCACCGAGGCCGCGCTGTTCGTGCCGACCGGCACGATGGCGAACCAGATCGCGCTGCGCGTGCAGGCGCGGCCGGGCGACGAGGTCATCATCGGCGTCGGCGCACATTGCTGGCGCCACGAATCGGGCGCGCTCGCCGCGCTGGCCGGCCTGCAGACGCAGACGATCGGCAGCGACGGCACGTTCACCGCCGACGAGGTGCGCGCCGCGTTCAAGGATCGACATCCGTATCAGGCCGCGACGCGCATCGTCGCCGTCGAGAACACGCACAACATGGCAGGCGGCACCTGCTGGGACCGCGCGCGGCTGACCGCGGTGGTCGCGGCCGCGCACGAGCTCGGCATACACGCCCACCTCGACGGCGCGCGGATCTGGAACGCGGCGTTCGCGGCGGGCGCGAGCGAGCGCGAGC
>Ga0335083_10002002_pt1 | contig 27442 bp, 16 predicted proteins | sample Lox_Sample_42_FD_206716 | JGI IMG/M metagenome (GOLD analysis project Ga0335083, IMG submission 206716) | Soil microbial communities from Loxahatchee National Wildlife Refuge, Florida, United States - Lox_Sample_4.2 | ecosystem: Environmental > Terrestrial > Soil > Wetlands | place: USA...
CGCCGCTAGTGCGGTGTCCGAGGTCAGTCCGTGCAGAACGAATCCGTGCGATGCCAGCGCGTGCATGGGTCCCTTGGCGTCGTGCACTGCCTTGGGGTGCTCCGCCGAGGCCAGCCACTCCCCCAGAGCGCGCTCGTCAGCGGGGGTGAGCGCGGCCGGGTCGAGGTAGGCGCCGGTGCCATCAGGGGCGGCGATCGCGATGCCGGTCACCCGGCCCATGCCGCCCAGCCAGGTGCCGTCAAGAGCAAGCCCCATCCGTTCGGCTGATGCATGTTCCTCGAGCCAGGCGGGGACCTCCTCCGGACCGAGAACGGATGCGTCAACCACGAATGCCGTCGGCTTCGCGCTGGCGGGGGACGCGGGGGCGGCGCCCGTGCGGATCGCGCCCGGCAGGCCGTCGGGGAAGGTCTGGTAAAGGCGGTCGCGCAGCACGCGGAACTGGAGGGTGTCGAAGAGTTGGTGGATCTTCTCCCTGTCCCACGGCTCGGGGGTGAGGTCGGCCGGTGCCGCGCCGACGACGTCGGCGGGCAGGTCGCGGAGCAGAGTGGTGAGCTGGCGGTTGCGCAGCACGTTGCCCAGGTGCTCGCGAAGCGCGTCGCCTGCCTTGCCCTTGACCTCATCGACCCGGTTGACCAGGTCCTCGAGCGAGCCGAACTCGACGATCCACTTGGTCGCGGTCTTCTCGCCGACGCCGGGGATGGACGGCAGGTTGTCGCTCGGGTCGCCGCGCAGCGCGGCGAAGTCCGGGTACTGGGCCGGGGTGAGGCCGTACTTCTCCAGCAGGCCCGCCGGGTCGTAGCGCTTCATGTCGGAGACGCCGCGGCTGTTGTAGAGCACGGTGGTCTTGTCGGACACCAGCTGGAAGGTGTCGCGGTCCCCCGTGACGATCAGCACGTTCTCGCCATCGGCCTCCGCCTGGGTGGCGAGGGTGGCGATGATGTCGTCGGCCTCGTAGCCGGGCGCGGACAAGTGCCTGATGCCAAGCGCGTCGAGTACCTCGAAGATGAGGCTGACCTGACTGCGGAACTCGTCAGGCGCCTTCGTGCGGCCCGCCTTGTACTCGACGTACTGCTCGTGGCGGAAGGTCGGCTCGCTGCGGTCGAAGGCGACGGCGACCCTGGTCGGTTTCTCGTCCCGCAGGACGTTGATCAGCATCGCGGTGAAGCCGTAGACCGCATTCGTCGGCTGGCCTGTCGTGGTGGCGAAGTTCTCCACAGGCAGCGCGAAGAACGCCCGGTAGGCCAGCGAGTGGCCGTCGAGCAGCAGCAGCGTGTCCGTCACGGTTCGATCCTATGGCTGGAGACCGACGTTCGCGGCCGCACTCCGGGCACTCGCGCGACACGCCGCCGCTGCGAGATTGTTATCAATCGCCCGCCGACCACGCTCCGCTGCCGAAGTACTAGATCCCGCCTATATCAGTCGTAGCGCCGCCCCAGGATTGCCCAGTTCGCAGCCGCTATGCCAGACGCGAGTCTGGAGGTTGCTCGCCAAGGCCGACGAACGGTGACTCATCTGGGTAAACAGGGCGGAATCGGCCGGGAACGAGAAGGGGTCGACGGCGCAAACTTCACTTTGCCGTCGGGACTCGATGTCGCTAACGTAACGACAGCGGACCCGGGGGTCCAAGTAGAGAACGTGTCAGCCCGGGGAAGGCGGACACGGTACCAACGGGTCCCCGGGTCCCGTGCGCTTGGCGCTCGATGGCAGAAGGCGCCATCTTATCGGGCGCCCAGCACACGGTCATCTCCCGGGGGGACGACCCCCCGTACCCCCCGATGTCCGCCTTCGGCGGACTGGGGCGTGGCTACTCGGCCCTTTCGGGGTCTTCCTTGTTCGCGGTGGCGTTCAGGGTGCCCTCGATGACGGCCTCGGCGACCTTGCGCATGGTCAGGCGGCGGTCCATCGAGGTCTTCTGGATCCAGCGGAAGGCCTGCGGCTCGGACATGCCGTGCTCCGACTGGAGCAGGCCCTTGGCGCGGTCGAGGAGCTTGCGGACCTCGAGGCGGTCTTTGAGGGTGCTGACCTCTTCGTCGAGCGCCCTGATCTCGGTGTACCGGCTGACGGCCATTTCGATCGCCGGCACCAGGTCCGCCTTTGTGAAAGGCTTCACAAGGTAGGCCATCGCACCGGCGTCCCTGGCACGCTCGACCAGCTCCCGCTGCGAGAACGCGGTCAGGATCACCACCGGGGCGATACGGTCCGCGGCGATGCGCTCGGCGGCGGAAATTCCGTCAAGTACCGGCATCTTCACGTCAAATATGGCGAGATCGGGCTTGAGCGCGGCGACTTTTTCGACCGCGGACTCGCCGTCGGCTGCCTCGGCGACGACCGAGTAGCCTTCCTCTTCGAGCATCTCCTTGAGGTCCAGGCGGATCAGCGCCTCATCCTCCGCAATAACGACACGCAACGCATTCTGGCTCACGCATAGAGACTACCGGGAACCTGTAGGCTGGACGCCAGCAGGCGCGGGTCGGCCTGCTCACAGGGCCGGGGTGACGGAACGGCAGACGTAGATCACTCAAAATGATCCGTCCGAAAGGGCGTGCGGGTTCGAATCCCGCTCCCGGCACTCATCGAAAATGTCAGCGACACATTAGATACTGCTGGCATGCATCCTCAGGCGACCGTCGACAGGGCGCGCGCCCTGTCGAGCCAGGGCTTGTCCGACCGCGAGGTTAGCAGGATCATCGGGATTCCTCTTGGCACAGTCAGGAGGTGGCGAACGGGTAAGCGCCGTTCGCCCGACAAGGCTCGCAGGTCCAGTTGCCCACTCTGCGCTGGGCTCCCGCTGGACCAGCCCGCCTATTCGTACCTCCTCGGCCTCTACCTCGGGGACGGACTCATCACACGGCAGCGACGCGGCGTCTTCGCCTTGTCCATATTCTGCGCAGACGCGTGGCCGGGTCTCATTGATGCTGCGAAGCATGCAGTCGGTGTGGTCATGCCCACATCCAGTGTGTTCATGGTCCAGCGGATCGGCATGACGGAAGTCAAGAGCACCTCCAAGCACTGGCCGTGCCTGTTCCCGCAGCACGGACCGGGCATGAAGCACACGAGGAAGATCGAACTCGCTCAGTGGCAGCAGATCATCGTCGATCAGTACCCGGGAGACTTCGCCCGAGGGCTGTTCCACTCCGATGGCTACCGGGGCATGAATCGCGTGCGGCGGGTTCTTTCCGACGGTGAGCACTGGTACGAATATCCGCGATACCTGTTCATCAATATGTCCACGGACATCCTCGAACTGTGCGGGCAGACTCTGGATCGGCTCGGTGTGGCATGGCGGTTCTCCAAGCCCACCACAATCTCGGTCGCCAAGAGGGACGCGGTCGCGCGACTCGATGAGTTCGTGGGACCGAAGTACTGACCGGCCCGGTTAGGCCTGGGTGAGGGTGATCCTGGTCCAGGCGCCGAGGTGGATCTGGTCGCCTTGGCCGAGGCGGACGGGATCGCCCGGGGAGACGTCATGGCCGTTGACCTGGGTGCCGTTCGCCGAGTCCAGGTCGATGACCGTCCAGGCGCCGTCGGGGGTAGGGACGAGCTTGGCGTGCAGGCGGGACACCCCGACATCCCATGGCGGGCCCTTCAGGTCGATCTCCGGCTCGATGCCCTTGGACCTGCTGCGGCAGCCGATGAGGATCTCGTCACCAGTCAGCGGGATGCGACGTTCGGTGTAGTCATCGGGGAAGGTGAACTTCTCCGGCTGGTGGGTGTTGGCCGCGAGGACGCTGTCGAAGTAGGCGCGGTCCGCGGTGATCACCGCCGTCCAGGGTCGTGTCAGGTCGGGAGAGGTGGCCTCCGGAGGCGGCTCGACCAGGGTCGGCGTCGGCAGCTTCGCGGCAGCGGTGCCCGGCGGGAGCACCGACGTGGCGGCGGTGCCCGGCTGGGACGGGAAGCGGGCCGGGTCGTAGGGGTCGAGGCCGAGGGCCTGGCGCAGCGCGTCGGCGAAGTCGCCGCAGGTGGGATAGCGGTAGTCGGGTGACTTCGCGAGGGCGACGGCAAGCACGTCATGGACTTCGCGCGGCAGTTCCGCGCGGATCTTCGTGACGAGCGGCGGCGGCTCGTTGAGGTGGGCGTACAGCACCGACCAGGCCGAGTCCCGCGGGAACGGGACGGTGCCTGTCAGCATCTCGTACGCCACGCAGGCCAGCGCGTACTGGTCGGCCCGGCCGTCCACCGGCTGGCCGTTGATCTGCTCGGGCGCCGCGTAGTCGGGGGTGCCGAGGAACTGCCCGGCGACGGTCAGCGTGCCCGCCGACAGCATCGCCCTGGCGATGCCGAAGTCCGTCAGGTAGGCGTGCTCGGGACCGCCGCGCCTCGAGTCCACCAGGATGTTGGCCGGCTTGACGTCGCGGTGGACCAGGCCGGCCGCGTGCGCGGCGTCCAGGGCGGACGCCACCGGGGAGATGAAGGCGGCGGCGCGGCGCGGCGTCAGCGTGCCCGCGGCGCGGAGCACCCCCTGCAGGGTGTCGCCCGCCACGAAGCGCATCGCGATGTACTGCACGCCGTCGGCCTCGCCCGCCGCGTACACGGGGATGATGTGCGGGTGGTCGACTGCCGCGACGGCCCGCGCCTCGCGGACGAACCTGCTCCTGACCGACTCGTCGCCCGCCAGCAGCTTCAGTGCCACCACCCGGCCGAGGCGCTCGTCGCGCGCGCGGTAGACCGCCGCCATCCCGCCTACACCGACAAGCCGCTCGAGCAGGTACCCGGCCACGCGCGTGCCCGGCGCGAGTCCGGTCAGCGGGCCGCTCAGCTGCGCTGGGGATTCCCCGGCCACCGTCCCTCCTCGGGCAGCTACGACGTTGACTGTGGTGCCTTCAATTGTGCGGCTATCGCGGCCGTTCATGTACTGGCAAAAGGAGCTTAACGGTATTCGGCCAGCCTCCGGGTAAGAGCCCACGCTGAACCGAGCGCCATCAGCACCGAAGTGGCGATCACCACTGCGGCCAGCGGGCCGAGGGTGTCTCTGCCGGAGGAGGCCGCGGACTCGAAGACGGCCTGGTCGGCGCTGATCGCCTCGGTGATAGCGGTGTGTAGTGCGTTGTAGCCGTCGGTGGCGCCGATGACGCTCGCCTGCTCGCCTGCGTAGTTGGCCGCGAGGCCGAGTGGGTAGACCTTCGCGTTCGCCGCGTACCACGAGGTCGCGTCCCGCTGCGCCGCGGCGATGAGCGACACCGCCTTCCCCGTGCCCGCCTGGGCCGCGGCGGCGTCGCCGAGCCAGCTGCCTGCGCCCGGCCCGACCTGCTTGCTCGTCCTGGTGAAGTCGTCGGCGAACGAGGCGCTGCCGCTGCGCGAGATCACGTTGAGCACGGCGTCTCCCCTGATCTGCTGCACGCCGATGGACGCCCGGGCCAGGTCCTGCGCGGGAACCGAACCCTGCCCGATGCCGCGGTCGAGGTCGGAGCGGGCGGAAAGGAACCCGGCGGCGAGCCAGGCCGTGCCGATGACGAGCAGCAGCGAGGCGAGGACGAGGCCGGGGCTGAACATCCGGTTGGTGCGCCGGGTCAGCCAGCGCTGCGCCCGGAACGCCGCGATGCCGGTCACCACCGCGAGCACCAGCGCCGCGATCATCGTCGGCCACTCGGTCGCCTGACCGCTCGCCGCGTCGAGCGCGGCGTTTTCCTGGTCGAAGATGGTCCTCGCGGCGGGCAGCAGCACCAGGTGCGCCTGTTCCGAGGCGACCTGGAGGAAGGAGCCGCCGGTCAGCGGGTAGCCCATCGCGTACTCCGTCTGCGCCTTGCCGACGAAGCCAGCGTAAACGGGCATCCCCGCGCTGAACGCGGTGAGCGCGGCGCTTTCCGTCGGGTTGTCGCCCCGTAGCAGGGCCAGGCGGGACGACGCGTCCCTGATGTCGCTCTGGTAGCGCCGCAGGGCGGCAGACGACGCCACTCCCGTCAGGTAGGTCGCGGTGACCGTCGCATCGGCGTCGGCGATGTCCTGGTACATCTGCTGCGCGCCGATGCTGAGCGGCTCGTCGACGGCAACCAGGGACGACGCCGCCGAGGCGTGCTGGGTGGCCACCCAGGCGCCGAGCGCGCCCCAGGCGAGCGAGAGCAGGACCAGGCCGACGAGCAGGGCCCGCAGCGCGGACGGCGTGGTGAGCGCGCCGCGGCTGTCGCGCGGCGCGGCACCCCGCCTGCTGCCCCGGCCGGGACCGCCCAGGCGGGCGGGGGGCTGCGCGGCGCCTGGCGGACGGGAGCCGGGCAGGGTCGCGGTCATGAGCCGATCTCCGCGATCTGCCGCATGCCGAGCGCGACCAGCGTGCCGGGCAGCGGCTGGAAGCCATACTTGCTCAGATAGCCGGACCCGTTGCCCGTGGTGAGGGCCCAGCGCAGGAAACTCCTGATCGCACTGGCCTTGGCCGCGCTTGGCTGTGTGGCGCTGACCACCGCGTATTCGTAGTTGACGATCGGGTACCCGGTGGAGGCCGGCCCGTCGATCATCGCGATGGTCTCGTTGGGCGGCGTGAGGTTGACGAAGGGGGCGACGGCCGCCTGGATCGCCGCGGTGGTAGGCAGTGTGGGCTTGCCGACCGTATTCGCCAGGCTCGCGTAGCCGAGCTTGTCCTTCAGCGCCTGGGACAGGAAGCTGATGCCGTTGTAGGCCACGCACCCCGGTGTCGTCGCGCAGGTGTCAAGGACTTCGGTGCTGCTCGTCGCGTTCATGCCCGCGGCGACGTGCGGCCAGGCGGCGCGGGTGCCGTAGCCGATCGTGGCGTCCCAGCGGGGGTCCTGGGTCGACAGGTAGCTGGTGAACAGGAACGTATCGCCCGAGCTGTCGGTGCGGCGCACCGGGCGGATGGTCAGCGACGGCAGCGGCACGCCCTTGTTGAGCTGCTTGATCAGCGGGTCGTCCCAGTTCGTGATGGTCCCACGGTAGATGTCCGCGAGCACCTGGCCGTCCAGGTTGACGTGCGTGCCGGGGCCGAGGCTCGGCAGGTTGTAGATGACCGTCTGCGCCGAGATGACGAGGGGGATGTTGAGCAGTTCGTGATTCTTGACCACGTCGCCGCTTGACAGGTAGGCGTCGGACGCGCCGATGTCGACGGTGCCCGCGGAGGCGGCGTTAATGCCCTTGCCCGAACTCGTGGACTTGGTGTTCACGATCATGCCGGGGTTACTGCGCTGATAGGCGGACGCCCAGTACTGCGCGAGCGGATACAGCAGGCTGCTGCCCGCCTCCGAGATCGTCTGCGTGGAAGCCGACAGCGCGGTCGCGCCGGTCCCGTGGCCCGCAGTGCCGCAGGCCGCCACGAGCACGGCAAGCGCCGTTCCGAGCGCGGCGCTCGCCGCGACCGCCGTCGGGCGCCCCCAGCGTCGTCCTGTGCCCCCCACCCTGCGGCTCCTCACTCGCGCGGTAGGCCGCCGCCTGCCCGCCGAATTCACCGGATTCCGCCGCAATTCTCGCGCTGTCCCGGCATGCCCTAGGCAGTGACCAGGGACCCGAAGGCGAATGTTCACCGGACAGCAAGCGAATGTTCACGCAGAGCCCGACCGCGTCTCCGGCGACGGGCCGGGACCCGGCGGTTAGGGCTCGGTGACGATGCTGATCGCGGTCCAGGCGCCCACGTGGATGAGGTCGCCGGGGCGGACAGGCACCGCCTGCCCCTCGGGGATCTCGATGCCGTTGACGAGCGTCCCGTTCGCGGAGCCTGGATCCACCACGGCCCAGGTGCCGTCGGGTGACCTCAGCAGGACCGCGTGCAACCGGGACACGCCGGGGTCGGCCGGCGGCACGGACAGGTCGATCTCCGGGGTGATGCCGCTCGACACGCTGCGCCGCCCGATCCGCACCTCCGTGCCGGACAGCGGGAACTGGCGCTGCGGATAGTAGGCAGGGAACGCGATGCTGCCCGCGTCGGGGCCGCCCCCCGCCTGGACGCTGTCGAAGTAGGCATGGTCGGCGGTCACCACGGCGGCCCAGTGCACCGCGGCGCCCGGCACGCCGGCGCCTGGCACCGGCGGCGGAGCCGACTGCGGCACGACGGTCTCGGGTGCCGCTGCGACGGTCTGTGGTGCGGCGCTCGGCGGCGCGGCCCGGGCCGTGGTGAAGTCATAGCCGCAGGACTCGCAGAACTGGCCGGACCTGGTGACGCCGCACTGCGGGCAGGCCTCGCCCGGCGGAGCGCTACCGCCGACGGTCAGGCCGGCCGCCTGGACACCGTCAAGCGCGGCCCCGCCGCTGCTGCCGGGCCCGCCGTCGAATCCCAGCTCGGGCGCGGCGCCGATGAGGACGCCGCAGACGTCGCAGAAGTCGTCGCTCGCGGACTCGTGACCGGACGGGCAGGTCGCCATCGCTAGCCCTTCTTCACCCGGACCGTCTTAGTCGACCGGGTATCGAGCTCCATCTCGGCGGCCGTGTCCACCTTCTTCTTCAGCCGGACGGTGCCCGTCGCCTCGTCGACGACGTCGACCACGTTGGCGAGCAGCCGCGCCATCTCCTGGTTGCCCGCCTGGTGGGCGAGGGCGACGGCACGGCCGAGCTGCGCGGTCGCCACGTCCACGTCGCCGCGCTTGTTCGCCTCGAGACCGTCGGCGACCGCGGCGGCCAGTTCCGCCTGCCCCGTGTACCCGGCCACTCGGGGGTTGATCCTGGTGGACAGCGCCTCGTCGTCGGTCCATGTCACCCGGACCAGGCCCTGGCCAAGCACCTGCTGTCCCTGCGCCGAGCTGGCCATCAGGCTGACCCGGGCGGCAAGCATCTCCTGGCCGAGGTTAGCCGGGGTCACCGAGACCGCCACGTGGTAGTCGCGACTCTCCCCCGGCGCCCACGCACCCGTCGGGTAGTCGCCTGCCTGGGCGCCGGCCTGCAGGCGGCGCTCCGTCAGGTCGTCGATGGCGGGGGCGACCTGCTTGACGAACTTCAGCGACGCCTGCTGCGGTGTCCACACCCGCAGTACGACATCGGGAAGCTGCTTGCTCATCGCCTCCCTGGCCAGTGCCTCGAAGTCGGCCGCGAGCCCGGCCGGGTCCACCACGATGTCCACGGTGCCGAGCAGGGCCGTGGAGATCCTGCGCAGCTCGCCGACCTCCCAGTCGGTGCCGACGCCCCGGCAGTCGCAGCGGAACCTGCCCTCGCACAAGCTGATCGCGGCGGCCAGCTCTTCTGGCGTCTCATGCTGGTTCTTGCCGTCGGTGAGCAGGATGGCGTGCCGCAGCGTGGCGGGCGAGGACCGGAAGATCTGGTCGGCGAGCCTGAGCCACTGGCCGATCGCGGTGCCGCCGTTCGCGCGCAGCTGGCGCAGCGCGCTCTTGGCCTCGCCCCTGGTCCGCTCGCTGGCGATCGCCATCGAGCCGTCGGGAGGATAGACGGGCCAGGCCGTGCTGGTGCCGGCGACGATCGCGAACGACGTCCCGTCGCTGATCACGTCCACGGCGGCGGCCGTGGCCGCGCGGGCCTCGGCGAGCTTGGCTGGCGGATAGTCCATCGACCCGGAGCAGTCGATGATGATGATCTCCGCGCTGCCGCCCTCCGGCCCAGTGACCGACCCAGTGGCCGGCGCGTCGCCTGACTGGTCCGCCGTCACGGTGACGATCGCGCTGACGTCACGCCCGCCGGCCGGCAGGTAGGGGTTCTGGTCGATGTCAACAGTGAAACCGGGCAAGCCTGTCATCGCAGTCTCCAGGAAATCTATAGCCAAGTCCGGGGCCGGACGCTGTTCGCCATGTCGACCAGCTCGACCCGCCGTTCTGGGATCAGGTTGGCGAGCGCACGGTAGCCGCGCTCGAGCCCGAAGCGCAGCGCTCGCTCGTTCGGCTCGCAGCCGAGTATGCGCTCGCTGGCCGACTGCACACCCCGCGTGCCTGCGGGGACGGCGGCCACCCAGTCGAGCGCGGCCCGCAGGATCTCCACGGCGAGCTGGTGCCTGCGCGGGTCGTTGTCGTCGAGGGAAAGCCGCCCGAGACGCAGATCCGCCTGGCGGAAATCGGTGTCCGACTGGCCAGCCCCGCCGGTGACGAGCAGCCGTACGGCGGAGATCTGCGCCGCCGCGTAGTGGCTTGACGTCTCGGGGACCGCGGCGACCGCGCCGACGGCGCCGGCCCGGTCGCCGGCCGCCAGGCAGGCCCTGGCAAGCCCGAAGCCGGCGCTGACGTGCGAACGGTCGATCGTCCACACGAGCTGGAAGTACCGCCGTGCGCTCGCCGTATCGCCGGCCGCCTCGGCCGCGAACCCGAGTGCGACCTTGGGCGCAAGCTCACCGGGCAGTTCATCGTAGACGGCGCTGAACGCCGCGCGCGCACGGTCCGGCCTGCCGCCCGCCAGCTCGTGCAGCCCCCAGTACCAGGTGATCCGCCAGTCCGCAGGATCCGCGGCGGACAGCTCGGCCAGGTAGGACCCCGCCGCGTCCATGTCGCCCGCCGCGATCAGCGCGCGGACGAGGGCGAGCTTGGTCTCCTGCGATCCGGCCACGGCCGGATCCACTCCCGCGTCACCGGTGATCGTGCCGAGCAGCGCCTCGGCCTGCTCGGCGGGCTCGAGGCCGCCGAGCGTGGCCAGGTAGCGGGCCGCCGGGTCGCCGCCGTCCGCGAGCGGAGCGGGCAGGCCCGCGATGATCTCGGCGGGCGACGGAGGTGCGGCCGCGGTGACCGCTGCACCGTTCTGGCGTACCGGGATCAAGTCGGTCCCCACCGCGCGCAGCTCCGGGCTGAACAGGCCGGAGAACGCGGGCCGCGGCCTGCCGTCGTCGACCGAAAGCACCTCGCGCAGCACCCCGGTGAGCTGCTCGGCCATCTCCCCCGCCGACTGGAACCTGCGTCCGGGGTCGGTGTGGGTGGCGCGGCGCAGCAGGCGGGCGTAGGATTCCTGCTTCGCGAGCAGCGGCTCGGACTCGGGCAGCTTGAACTGGTACTCGCGCTGGAAGCCGCGGAAGTCGAAGGTGAGCACGGCCAGGGCGCGGCCGACCGTGTACAGGTCGGAACTCGGCGACGGTCCCTCGGTCTCGATCTCCGGCGCCTGGTAGCCGACCGTGCCGTAGATGGCGCCGTCGTCGTCGATGTACCGGACGCCGCCCATGTCGATGAGCTTCAGCTGCTCCTCGGTCTGGATGATGTTGTCCGGCTTGAAGTCGCAGTAGACGAGCCCTCTGTCGTGCAGGTAGCCGAAGGCGGGCAGGATCTCCAGGGCGTAGGCGAGCGCGTGCTCAAGCGGTACCACGCCGCCCTTCTGTCGAGCCTCGACGCGGATCTCCTTGAGCGACTTGCCGCCCACGTACTCCATGACGATGTAGCCGGCGGTCTCGCCATCTGCCTGGCTGGTGTGCTGAACGAAGTTGTAGATCCGGACGATGTTCGGATGCTCGACCTCGGCCAGGAAGTGCCGCTCGGCGACGGCGGCCTCCATGGCGTCCGCGTCCCCGGTGTTGAGCAGGCCCTTGAGCACCACCCAGCGGTCGCTGACGTTGCGGTCCCTGGCCAGGTAGATCCAGCCGAGTCCGCCGTGCGCGAGGCAGCCGAGCACCTCGTACTGCCCGGCGACGAGTTCGCCTGGCACCAGCTTGGGGCTGAAGGAGTACCTGGTGCGGCAGTTCGGGCAGAACCCCTCGGTCAGGCCGGGGCGGCCGTCGCGTGACTGGCCGACGGCCTGACCGCAGTTGCCGCAGAACCGCCGGCCCTCAGGGACTCGCGGGTCGGCCAGGACCGCGGACGAGGGATCGACATACGCGACCGGCGGCACCTCGACAAGCCCGGCGCCCAGCATGCCACGCGACGACCGGCCGCTGCCGCCTCGTGAGCCCCTGCTGCCCCGGCGGCTGCCGGTGACCGAGGAACCGGAGCCAGAACCGGAGCCGGGGCCTGAGCTGCCGCTGAGCGCGGGGCCTGAGCCGGCACTGCCAGAGCCGACCCCGCCAGGTCCGGCACTGCCAGATCCGGCACTGCCAGATCCAGCCCCGCCAGATCCGGAACTGCCAGATCCGGCGCCACCTGAGGCCGCGCCGGCGTAGCGGATGCTCCCGCCACCCGACGCCAGTGCCCAGCCGTCGGGCGGCGGCGCGGGCGCGAGCCCGCAGACGTCGCAGTACCCGTCCTGTATCGTCCCGCCGCATCCCGGCTGGGCGCACGCCTGAGTCATCGCCGTCCGTCTCCTTCAAGGATCGCGCGCTGGTAAGCCACCACGGCCGGCTCGGCCGCCGCCAGGTCGCATGGCGCCGTCCACAGCAGGGCGTACGCCTCGTCGTAACGGGCCGCCACCCGAGATTCCTCGGCCGCGCCGAGGCGGCCGGCCTTGGCCTTGTATGCGCGCAGCAGCGCGCGCAGCTCATCGCGCTTGTCGATGGCCGCGGCCGCGGCCTTGCGCACCCCGTCGGTCTGCTCGCCGGACCTGGCCAGGTCGGCCTCACAGCGGTCGAGCTCCGCCGCCAGCCTGCTCCACTGGCCGCCGGTCGCGAGGGCGCCGAGGGCGGCCACCGGCGGCTCGGGGACGTCGGGGGGCAGCGGCGGCAGCACGGTGATCCGTGTCGCCGCCTCACGCCACGCCGTTACCGCGTCGGTGCGCGCACCGCGGGCGACGGCGGTGGCCGTCGCCAGGCCGGCGATCCGCCGCTGCGCCTGGTCCCGCAGCCTGGCGAGCTCGGCGATCCGCGGCGTGAGGGCCGCGACCTGCCCGCGCGCCCGGTCGGCGGCCGAGGTGTCGGCGCGCCCGCCCTGCCACAGGGCAAGCGGGTCGGCGTTCGACGCGGCGCGTGCCGCGTTGACGGCGGACTCGGCTTCGGCGAACGCCGACTCAAGGTCGGCGCCGAGGCCGGCCACCAGCGGCCGGTCACGCGCCAGCTCCTCAGTTGCCGCGTCAAGCGGAGCGCCGACCGCGGCCCAGACCGCCTCCACCGCCGAGGTCACCTCGGTCACCTCGGCGAACGCCCGGCGCATGGTGCCGACCGCGGTCACCAGGGTCACCGGAGGGCGCGCGGTGGCCGTCAGGTCCCGCTGCGCGAGCGGCACGTTCGGCCCGGACAGCTGCACGCAGCCCTCGGTGAGCAGCGCGGCGAGCTCGGCCTGGTCGTTCTTCGATGGCTTGCGGGCACCGCCGAGCAAGGCGATCCTGTCCACGACGGCCGAGTAGGCGAGAAAGGTCTCCCACAGGGACGCCAGGGCGGCCGATGCCTTCTCCCAGCGCTGCCGGGTCAGCCCGGTCAGCGCCGCGCCCTCGAGGGCCTGCCTGGCATAGTTGCCGTCGAGCTCGAGCAGGTTCGCCTGGATAGCATCGCGATCGGCAAGCACCGCGGCCACCCGCTCCTGGGTGGCCCCGGCCGGCCCGGGCGTCACCGTGACCCCGCAGTCCGGCGGCGCGCGGCGGCGCGCGGCGGCGCGCATGGCTGGCCGCCAGTCAACGGCGCCAGCACTGAACCCGACATCTCGTCTCTGCTCCCCGGCCGCAGCGATGCCCAACGATGAGCCATCTCGGCCGCTCGACGTGCGCGCGCACCGCGATGGGAGTTCCTTTTTACCTTAGTGCGTTCGCATTTCAAGTAGTCCGGGCCGGACGAGGCGAAATGCTCCCCTGTGTCACCGGAAGTTCACTGACATGACGTGCCGGCGGGGCCGGACGGGCGGGGCCCGCCGCCGCCCGGCTAGCCCTGGCGGCTGTTCGCCGCGGGCGCGTCGGCTCGCGGCGGGAACGGGATGATGACGACCGTGATGTTGTCCAAGCCGCCGGAGTCGATCGCGAACTTGGCGAGATCGGCGGCGGCGTCGAGCGGGCGGGTCAGCGCCATGGGCATCGCCATGGCGGCCAGTTCCGCGGCCTCCGGGCGGTAGTTCCACAGCCCGTCGGAGCACAGCAGCAGGACGCCGGGTCCCGAGGGGCTGAACTGCTCGACGTGCGCCTCGGGATCGGGCAGGTCCGCACCGAGCCACCGGGTGATCACATGCGCCTGCGGCGAGGCCATCGCCTCGTCCATGGTGGCGAGGCCTGCCGCGACGATCTCCTCGGCGAGCGAGTCGTCCCTCGTCACGCGCTTCGACCCGCCGGTGATGTCGATGGTGGCGTCCGGGCCCGCCTGGACCGGCGAATTCGCCGCCAGCCAGTAGGCGCGGCTGTCACCGAGCCAGCACACGGTGATCTGCCGCTGGCTGACGATCGCGGACAGGTAGGTCGCCGCGGGCGCGCCCCCGGCATCCGCAAGCTCGGTGACTGCCCGTCCGGCGGCCTTGACCGCCATCTTGGACACCTCCGCCGGATCGTCGCCGCGCTCCGCGCCCTCGGCAAGCGCGGTGATGCCGGCGTTGACCGCCGTCCACGATGCCTCGTCGGGCCGGGGCGCCGAGGACACGCCGTCGGAGACAATCGCGACCGCCACGGGACCGGAACCAGTGTCCGCGACGGCGAAATGCATCGCGTCTTCGTTCCTCGAGTGCCGCAGGCCCCGGTCGCTGACCCCGGCCACCTGGCCGAGATCCTCCTTCATGTGGTCCCTGTCGACGGCAACCCGCTGCCCGCAGGACGGGCAGTACCCATCCTGATCTGTCATTACCGGTTCCGCAGAGTCAGCTGAACACGCCACGCACTTTCTCGCGCCTGGCGAATCATCCCGCGACGTGCTCATGGCCGAATCCCCGCTCCCGTCCGCCTGGCGACATTCCGCTCGCCAGGACATTAGCCTATGTCCGCCACGGTCAGGACGCCATTTTTTCCTTTTTCGAGCGGCTTTTTCTGTGGGCGATACGGGCTAGACCCGAATCAGGGATACGGAAGGGCGATCGCGTCGCCGATGCGGTGCACCCGCAGGGCGTTGGTCTGGCCCGGGCTGCCGGGCGGGCTGCCCGCCACGATGACGATCTTGTCGCCGATCGCGCAGCGGCTCAGGCCGACGAGGGCCTGGTCCACCTCGCGCACCATTTCGTCGGTGTGCCTGACCGTCGGGACGATGAACGTCTCTACGCCCCAGGTGAGGGCGAGCTGGCTCCTGATCGCCGGGTCGGTGGTGAAGGCGAGCAGCGGGATCGGAGACCGGTACCTGGCCAGGCGGCGCGCCGTCTCGCCGGTCATGGTGAACGCGACCAGGGCCTTGGCGCCGACGATCGCGCCGACCTCCGCGGCGGCGCGGGCGATGGCACCGCCGGTGGTGGTGGGCATCCGCGACAGGTGATGCTCCGCGCGCAGCGAGGACTCCTCTGCCGCGGCGATGATCCTGCTCATGGTGGCGACGGTCTCGATCGGGTAGGCGCCCACGCTTGTCTCCGCGGACAGCATCACCGCGTCGGCGCCTGCCGCCACGGCGCCAGCCACGTCGGAGACCTCGGCGCGGGTCGGGCGCGGCGCGTTGATCATCGACTCGAGCATCTGGGTCGCCACGATGACCGGACGTGCGCGTTCCCTGGCGAGCTTGATCGCCCTCGTCTGCACCGCGGGCACCTGCTCAAGCGGCAGTTCGACGCCCAGGTCGCCGCGGGCCACCATGATCCCGTCGAAGGAGTCCACGATCTCCTGCAGGACCCGTACGGCCTCCGGCTTCTCGATCTTGGCGATGAGCGGCACGCCGCCGCGGCCCATGTCGGTCATGATCTTGCGGGCCAGGTGGGCGTCGTCCGGCGAGCGGACGAAGGACAGCGCGACCATGTCCACGCCCATTTCCAGAGCAAAGCGCAGGTCCGCCTCGTCCTTGTCGGTGAGCGCGGGAGCGCTGACGTTGACACCGGGAAGGTTGATGCCCTTGTGGTTGGAGATCTTCCCGCCGACGACCACGCGCAGGTGCACACGGTTGCCCGTGACGCCCGTGACGTCGAGTTGGACGTTGCCGTCGTCGATCAGGATCCTGTCGCCAGCCCGGACGTCCTCGGGCAGGCCCTCGTAGGTGGTGGAGGCCTCATGCTGGTTGCCGGGGATGTCCTCCGTGGTGATCGTGAACTCGTCCCCGGCGGCCAAGCGCACCGGACCATCGGGAAACTCACCGAGGCGGATCTTCGGACCCTGGAGGTCGGCGAGGATGCCGACGCCATGGCCGGTCGCGTCGGAACCTGCCCGCACCCGGCGGTAGACCTCAAGATGATCGGCCTGATGTCCATGGCTCATGTTGAGCCTGGCGACGTCGAGGCCGGCACCGATCAGCGCGGTGATCTGCTCCTGGCTTGAGGTCGCTGGCCCTAGGGTGCAGACAATTTTCGCACGTCGGCTCATCGTGGATCCCCTTCCGGTGGTCTATACCACCTTAGCCCATCCTGGGCAGTGGGTGACTGGGGTCACAAAACGTTCACCTTGCCTTGCGACAGGTAAACGCAGGGTTGCCACACGCCGACGAAGCCACCTCCCGGGGGCCTTCATAGGCACCCGTTTGGGGGTAGTTTGCGACGGATATATCGGGAATAACGGGTGCCCGCTAAGCGCGATCACGGAAACTTTGATCCTGATGGAAATTAGGCACCGATATTCGGTGCCTAATTTCCGCGGTAATCGGAATCTCCGTGATCAGGGGCCAATCAATGGCACATCGTGGGCCGATCATGGTGCCGAGCCCGTGACGGACGGGTCTCGCGGTGACATCGGGGCGGTAGTGAAAGCGCAGGCTGGTGAGTTAGCGCCGCGCCGCGCGGCGATGGCGGAGCCGGCTCAGCGACTGCCGCGCGGCGGTCCGCCCCTCGGGGCCGGGCCTGTCGGCCGTAGGTGGGGAATGGCCGGCTCGTGGTCCAGTTGGCGACGCGAAATGGCCGCTGAATCGGCTGGCTGGCGGGGCCGAATGGATGGTCAGTTCGCGTATTTGGTTTCCGGTGGCGTTACGTGCGCCGGACTGACCCACTGGTTGTAGCTCTTTTCCCACGCGCCGTCCTTATACATGCGCGCGAGTACCGCGTTGACGAAGCGGACCAATTCCGGGTGCTGCTTGGCGATCGCCAGGCCGTAGGGTTCGTCGGTCAGATTGCCGCCGACGAGCTTGGTGAACGGGTCCTGGGCCTGCAGGCCCTCCAGGATCGTGTCGTCGGTGGAGACGGCCGCCACCTGGCGCTGCTGCAGCAGGACCAGGCAGTCCGTCCAGTAGGTAACCGGGACCACGACGGGGTGCTCGGCGACCGGCGAAGTCGCGTTGTAGTTGGCGATGAACCCGGCCGAGTCAGATCCCTTCGTCGCGCACACCTTCTGGCCGCCGAGCTGGTCGAGGCCGGTCACCGTGGAGTCCTTGAGCACGAGCACCCGCTGATGCGCGACGAAGTAGACGCTGGAGAAGTCTTCATCCTTCAGCCGGCTGCACAGGATCGTCATCGTGTGGGCCACGATGTCAACGCTGCCTTCCTGGATGTCCGTCTTCCGCTGGTCGTCGGAGATCGCCCGGTACCGGATATGGCCGGGGCTGCCGAAGATGGCCTGGGCAACCGCCTTGACCATGTCGATGTCGAACCCCTCGAACTGGCCGTCAAGCGGGTTCAGGTAGCCGAAGTGGTAGGTGTTCTGGTCGACGCCAGCGATGAGGTAGCCGCGCTCGCGGATGTGAGCCATCCAGGAGCCCGCGGTCACCTGCGGCGGGCCCGGCAACGGCGCGAGGCTCGACGCATAGGGATCGCATGTGGCGACGGAGCCGCCGGCCGCCTCTGTCTTGGCAGTCGTCTGCTGTCCGGTCGCGCGCGCGCCGCTGCTCGCGGGCGCCGCCGCGCGACTGCGCGGAGATTGCGCCGCGTGCGAACCCGGCGCGGCGGAGCAGCCGGCCAGCGCGGCCGCGGCGAGCACGCCGGCCGCGAGAGTGGCGGTCGCGAGCGCGGGGACCCGGCGAAGGACAGCGCCGCCCGCCGCGCCGCGCGTCACCGGTACTCCCCGAGCCGGCGGCTGATGCCCCAGGCACAGCCGACGGCCATGATCAGCGCGCCGGCCGACAGGCCGTATTCCATGCCGGTGTAGGCGCCCGATGCGGATCGTGCGGTGGAGTCGAAGACTGCCTGGTCAAGCTTGGTCGCGGCGGCGATGTCGGCCGACAGCCGGGCGAACGCCGCACCGGCGGTGCCGGGTGCCGCGCTGAGTACCGAGTTGACCGCGGTGCCGTGCTTGTCGTTGTCGTCGAGAACTCGGACGGCGGCGTGCGCCGCGAACCAGGACCCGGCGTCGCGGACGGTCGCCGCGACGGCCGACGCGGCCGGGGTGCCGCGGGCCGCCGTCTCCGCGTCGGTCAGCAGGGTGCCAGGCCCTGGGCCGAGTGCGCTCTTCTTCTTCGTATAGTCCGCCTGGTACGTTTCGTCGCCGACGCGCTTGACCTTGTCGCCGGCGTTGTCGATCAGGGTGAGGCTCTCATCGGCGTGCGCCTCCTGGACCGCGATGCCCACCTGGGCAAGCGCCTCGACGGTCGCGGAGCCGCGCGCCTGCGCGTCGAGCAGATCGCCCCGGGCGACCGCGTAGGCGGCGGCCATCCAGCCGAGCGACACGACGACCGCGGCGCCCGCCGCGAGCAGCCCCAGATTGAGCACCCGGTTGGTTCGCCTGCCAAGCCAGCGCAACGCCAGGCAGAACGCGACGGCGATGGCCAGGCCCGCGGCGCCCGCGGCGTCGATCAGCGGTTCCCCCGTCGCATGGCCGCTTGTCCCGTGCAGGCTCGCGTTCTCCGCCGCGTACAGGTCCTTGGCCTTCGGCAGCAGCCTCCCGCGCATCAGACCCGAGGCCTCGCGCAGGTAGGCGGCGCCGAGCGGCATGCCGAGCCGGTTGTCGGCGACGGCGGTCTGCACCTCGCCGTCGTACAGACTGATGTCCGTGGCGAGCGTGCTCAGGTCATCGGCGGTCGCGCCGTGCCCCGCGCCGCCGCGGGCGACCGCGTCCTCGAGCCCGGTCTCCGCCGCGGTGAGGTCCGCCAGGTAGCGCTGCTGCACGGCGGCCGGTTCGAGTCCGCCGATGAGGAAGGCGGTCGTCGCGGCGTCGTTCGCATCCGATAGCCGCTGGTAGATCTGCAGCGCGTCCAGGCTCAGCGGCTCTCGGACGGTGACGACATCAGCCGCCGCGGCCGAGTACTGACTCGCGGTGAACGCGGCGAGCGCGCCCCAGGCCAGACTGATCAGGACCAGGCCGGCGAGCAGCAGCCGCAGCCGCCCCGGCGTGGTCGACAGGTCAACAAGCCGCCGCCTCATCCGGGCAGGCGGCACCCCCTCGCGCCCCCCGCGGGCAGGTGCGGTCGCACTCACCATCGCGCCGTTCCCCCAGGCTTAAGCCGATGATCATTTCTACTTATTGTGGACGTTACCGCCCATTCACGCTAATAAAGTCACACGGTCGTTATACGACGGTCCCCGGCGCCACGCGCCGGGGACCGCCCAGCGAACCAACCGGTCAGACCAGCGGCCTGGCGGTCGGCGGTATCGCGACCGGCAGCGCCGGGTGGTCCAGGCCGCGCAGGTGCTTGTCGACCGCGGCCGCGGCGCTGCGGCCCTCGGCGATCGCCCAGACGATCAGCGACTGGCCGCGCCCCATGTCACCGGCGACGAACACGCCGGGGACCGAGGTCGCGTACGACGCGTCGCGTGCCACGTTGCCGCGCGCGTCGTACGACACACCCAGGTCGGTGAGCAGTCCCGGCTGCTCGGCGCCGGTGAAGCCCATCGCGAGGAGCGCCAGGTCGCACGGGATCTCCCTGCGCGAGCCAGGCACCGGCGCGAACCTGCCGCCATCGAAGGCCACCTCGGTGAGCCGCAGCGCCCGCACCGCGCCGTTCTCGTCGCCGACGAACTCCTCGGTGGACACCGCGTATACCCGGTCGCCGCCCTCCTCGTGCGCCGAGGAAACACGGAACAGGGCCGGGTAGGTGGGCCACGGGTTGTTGTCCGCCCTGGTCTTCGGCGGCTTCGGCAGGATCTCGAGCTGCGTCACCGAGGCCGCGCCGTGCCGGTGCGAGGTGCCAAGGCAGTCCGCGCCGGTGTCGCCGCCGCCGATGATCACCACGTGCTTGCCCGCCGCGCTGATCGGCGAGTCCGCCCCGTGCCTGTTGGCGAGCGGCAGGAACTCCATCGCCTGGTGGATGCCTGACAGCTCCCGGCCGGGCACCGGCAGGTCACGGGCCACCCGCGCGCCGCCGGCGAGCACGACCGCGGAGAACCCGGCGAGCTGCGCCGCCGAGTCCACGGACACGCCGGTGACGAACCTGGTGCCCTCCGCCGCCATCTGCGCGAGCCGCCGGTCCAGGTGCCGCTTTTCCATCTTGAACTCGGGGATGCCGTAGCGGAGCAGCCCGCCAATCGCGTCGTCGCGCTCGAAGACGGTCACCTCGTGCCCGGCCCTGGTTAGCTGCTGCGCCGCGGCGAGACCCGCGGGACCGGAACCGACCACGGCGATGGTGAACCCGGTCGCGGTCTCCGGCGGCAGCGGAACCACGCCGCCGTCGGCCCAGGCACGGTCCACGATCTCGACCTCGACCTGCTTGATCGTGACCGGGTCGGCAGCCGAATTAGGCGCTGCGATGCCGAGCACGCACGCCGACTCGCACGGCGCCGGGCAGAGCCGGCCGGTGAACTCGGGGAAGTTGTTCGTCGCGTGCAGCCGCTCCGCCGCGTCCGCCCAGTCGCCCCGGTAGACGAGATCGTTCCACTCGGGTATCAGGTTGCCGAGCGGGCAGCCGTTGTGGCAGAACGGGATGCCGCAGTCCATGCAGCGCGCCGCCTGCCGCTGGGTCCGCTCGTTGGGATAAGGCTCGTAGACCTCGCGCCAGTCGCTGATCCTGACGTCGACGGGACGGCGCCGCGGTGTCTCGCGGGCGGTCTTCATGAAGCCCTTGGGGTCGCCCATGATTGTTCCTTCCCGTCCTTAACCGTGTGCCGCGGCCATGACGGCCTCGTTGACGTCGCGGCCCTCGCGCTCCGCGGCCGAGGCGGCGGACAGGACGCGCTTGTAGTCCTTCGGCATGACCTTGCTGAACCGCGCCGACGCGGACTCCCACGAGGCGAGCAGCCTGGCCGCCACCGCCGAGCCGGTCTCGGCGCGGTGCCTGGCCACCACCTCGTGCAGGAACTCGAGGTCGGCCTCGTCAAGGTCATCGAGGTCGACCATCTCCCGGTTGAGCCGGGCCGGGTTGAGGTCGAGCACGTAGGCGGTGCCGCCGGACATGCCCGCCGCGAAGTTGCGCCCGGTCGGGCCGAGCACCACCACGCGGCCGCCCGTCATGTACTCGCAGCCGTGGTCGCCGACGCCCTCGGCGACGGCCAGTGCGCCGGAGTTGCGGACGCAGAACCGCTCGCCGACGAGTCCGCGCAGGAAGATCTCGCCGCCGGTGGCGCCGTAGCCGATCACGTTGCCGGCGACGACCTGGGTCTCCGCCTCGAACGGCGAGTCGGGTGACGGCGCGATGACCAGCCGGCCGCCGGACAGTCCCTTGCCGAGGTAGTCGTTGGCGTCGCCGGTCAGCCGCAGCGTGATGCCGCGCGGCACGAACGCGCCGAACGACTGGCCCGCCGAGCCGGTGAACGCCACGCTGATCGTGTCGGCCGGCAGGCCCTCACCGCCCCAGCGCCTGGTCACCTCGTAACCGAGCATGGTCCCGACGGTCCTGTTGACGTTGCGGATCGGCAGCTCGAGCCGGACCGGGCGGCCCTCCTCGAGCGCACCCTCGGCGAGCTGGATGAGCGTGTTGTCGAGCGCACGGTCCAGGCCGTGGTCCTGCACGGTGACCTGGTGGAGCGGGCCTTCGCCCGAGCCCGCCGGGACGTGCAGCACCGGGGACAGGTCCAGTCCCTCCGCCTTCCAGTGCGACACCGCGAGCGCGGTGTCGAGCAGGTCGACGCGGCCGACGGCCTCCTCGATCGAGCGCAGCCCGAGCGCGGCCAGGTACTCGCGGACCTCTTCCGCGATGAACTCGAAGAAGTTGACCACGAACTCCGGCTTGCCGGAGAACCGCTTTCGCAGCTCCGGGTTCTGGGTGGCGACGCCGACCGGACAGGTGTCCAGGTGACAGACCCGCATCATGATGCAGCCGGAGACCACGAGCGGCGCGGACGCGAAGCCGAACTCCTCGGCGCCGAGCAGCGCGGCGATGACCACGTCCCTGCCGGTCTTGAGCTGGCCGTCGACCTGCACCACAATCCGGTCGCGCAGCTTGTTGAGCAGCAGCGTCTGCTGGGTCTCGGCGAGGCCGAGCTCCCACGGTGCGCCCGCGTGCTTGAGCGAGGTCAGCGGCGCCGCGCCGGTGCCGCCGTCGTGCCCGGAGATCAGCACCACGTCGGCGTGCGCCTTGGAGACGCCGGCCGCGACCGTGCCGACGCCCACCTCCGCGACCAGCTTGACGTGCACCCGGGCGGCCGGGTTGGCGTTCTTCAGGTCGTGGATGAGCTGCGCCAGGTCCTCGATCGAGTAGATGTCGTGGTGCGGCGGCGGTGAGATCAGGCCGACACCAGGCGTGGAGTACCTGGTCTTCGCGATCCACGGGTACACCTTGTGCCCGGGCAGCTGGCCGCCTTCGCCCGGCTTAGCGCCCTGCGCCATCTTGATCTGCAGGTCGTCGGCGTTGACCAGGTACTCGCTGGTCACGCCAAACCGGCCGGATGCCACCTGCTTGACGGCGGAGCGCCGCAGGTCGCCGTTGGCGTCGGGGCTGAACCGCTCGGGGTCCTCGCCGCCCTCGCCGGTGTTGGACCGGCCGCCGAGCCTGTTCATCGCGATCGCCAGGGTCTCGTGCGCCTCGGCGGAGATCGACCCGTAGGACATCGCCCCGGTGGCGAACCGCTTCACGATCGACGCGACCGGCTCTACTTCATCGATCGGAACATGATGAACGGGTGCGTGCCCCTCCGCCCGGGCGACACCTGCCGCGTCCACGTCGATTCCCTTGATGCGCAGCAGGCCGCGCAACGTCTTCAGCTTCTCGGCCTGGTCGTCGACCAGCGAGGTGTACTCCTTGAAGATCTCGTACCTTCGGCTGCGCGTGGCGTGCTGGAGCTTGAACACCGTCTCCGGGTTGAACAGGTGCGGCTCGCCCTCGCGCCGCCACTGGTACTCGCCGCCGATCTCCAGCTGCCGGTGCGCCAGCCCGGCGCCGCCGGCCGCGACCGCGGCCCTGCGGGCCGCCTCCTGCGCGAGCACGTCGAACCCGACGCCGGACAGCCGCGACGCGGTCCCGGCGAAGCAGGTGCCGACGACCTCGTCGCCGAGGCCTATCGCCTCGAAGATCTGCGCGCCGGTGTAGGAGGCGACGGTGGACACGCCCATCTTCGACATGACCTTGAGCAGGCCCTTGCCAAGCGCCTTGATCAGGTTCCGCTCCGCTTTATCCGGCACGATGTTGCCGAGCTCGCCGCGGGCGGCCAGGTCGCGCACCGTCTCGATCGCCAGGTAGGGACAGATGGCGGCGGCGCCGTAGCCGACGAGCAGCGCGATGTGGTGGGTCTCGCGCGCGTCGCCGGACTCGACGATGAGCCCGACCCTTGTCCTGGTCTTCTCCTTGATCAGGTGGTGGTGCACCGCCCCGGTGAGCAGCAGCGACGGGATCGGCACCAGCGTGTCGTGCTCGGGTCCCCGGTCCGACAGCACGATAAGCCGTGCGCCGTTGAAGATGGCCGCGGTCACCTCGGCGCAGATCTCTTCCAGCCGCATCCGCAGCGCGTCACCGCCGCCCGCCGCGTCGAACCTGCCGTCGACCGTGTGCGAGGCGAAGCCGGGCAGGTTGCCGCCGTCGTTGATGTGCACCAGCTTGGCCAGGTCCTGCTCGCCGATCACCGGGAACGGCAGCACGATCTGGCGGCAGGACGCCGGGCCCGGGTCGAGCAGGTTCTGCTCGGGGCCCGTCGAGGTGCTCAGCGAGGTGACGAGCTCCTCGCGGATGGCGTCCAGCGGCGGGTTGGTGACCTGGGCGAACAGCTGGGTGAAGTAGTCGAACACCAGCCGCGGCTTTTCCGAGAGAACCGCGACGGGGGTGTCGGTGCCCATCGAGCCGATCGGCTCCGCGCCGGCCCTGGCCATCGGGGACAGGATGACGCGCAGCTCCTCTTCGGTGTAGCCGAAGGTGCGCTGGCGGGTCAGCAGGCCGGTCGCGGTGGGCACGATCCGCTCGCGGTCGGGCAGGTCGTCCAGGTGTACCTGGCCGGCGTGCAGCCAGTCCTGGTACGGCTGCTTGGCGGCGAGCGCCGACTTGACCTCCTCGTCCTCGACGATCCTGCCCGAGGCGGTGTCGGCGAGGAAGATGCGGCCAGGCTGGAGACGGCCACGGCGGACCACGCGAGCGGGCTCGATGTCGAGCACGCCGACCTCGGAGGCGAGGATGACCAGGCCGTCGGCGGTCACCCAGTACCGGCCAGGGCGCAGCCCGTTGCGGTCGAGCACGGCGCCAACCACGGTGCCGTCGGTGAACGCGATCAGCGCCGGGCCGTCCCACGGCTCCATGAGCGCCGCGTGGAACTGGTAAAAGGCGCGCCGCTTGGCGTCCATCTCGCTGTGGTTCTCCCACGGCTCGGGGATCATCATGAGCAGCGCATGCGGCAGCGACCTGCCGCCGAGGTGCAGCAGTTCGAGGCACTCGTCGAACGAGCCCGAGTCAGAGCCGTCCGGGTCGATGATCGGGAACAGCCGCTCGATGCCCCTGCCCGACTTGGACACCGGGATCAGCGGCGAGGACAGCATCGCCTCGCGTGCCCGCATCCAGTTCCTGTTGCCCTGCACCGTGTTGATCTCGCCGTTGTGCGCGACGTAGCGGTAGGGGTGGCTGCGCGGCCAGGACGGGAACGTGTTGGTGGAGAACCGCGAGTGCACCAGGGCGAGCTTCGACTCGTACCGCTCGTCGGACAGGTCGGGGAAGAACGGCTCGACCTGGGGCGCGGAGAGCATGCCCTTGTAGACGATGGTGCGGCTTGACAGGCTCGCGAAGTACGCGCCGGCCTCGTGCTCGGCGCGCTTGCGCAGGCAGAACGCCATCCGGTCGAGGACGAGGCCGCTCTCGCCCGCCTCGCCGGCGACGAACAGCTGCGCGAGGTGCGGCAGCACCGCGAGCGCGCCCGCGCCTGCGGAGGACTCGTTGACGGGGACGTCCCGCCAGCCGAGTACCGTCAGCCCCTCGTCGGCGGCGAGGTCGGCGATGCGGGCGATGACACGCACCCGTTCGGGCTGATCGGAAGGGAGGAAGGCGATGCCGGCGGCGTAGCTTCCCGCCTCGGGCAGCGCGAACCCGGCGGCCGCGCGGAAGAACGTGTCGGGAATCTGGGTGAGGATGCCGGCTCCGTCGCCGGTGTCCGGGTCGGCGCCCGCCGCGCCGCGGTGCTCGAGATTGCATAGAACACGAAGGGCACTCGCCACGACGTCGTGGCCGCCCCTGGCTCGCAGATCGGCGACAAAACCAACGCCACAGGCGTCGTGCTCGAACCGGCTATCGTAAAGCGAACGCTCGTTCGATCCCTCGGTTGCGGCAGGCACCATTAGAACTCCTGTCGTCATATCTCAGCTGAAATGCGCTGCTGCGAAGGGGACGACGCTGGCCCTGCTGCTACACGTAAGTTACATCGAGATTACATGACAGTGGAATCTCTTTCCAGAGCCGGCTCGTGGGGACTCTGAGAGGTTCCGGTGCGCGTGCGGCAGGTGTGCATCAGGTAAACGACAGCACCGACAAGCACCATTGCGTCGTCATGCTCCCCCGCTCGGAGCCCCAGAGGTGACTGGTAGGTGAGCGATACCCAGCCAAAACATGCCGAAACCGGGAATCTGACGGCCTTCCAGCCGGTCACTGCGACGCGGAAGCGTCCAGGCGGCCGACGGGAGGCGGCGACGGCGGGCACTGATCCCTGCGCCCCTGGCGTACCGCCCAGTCGGTGAACGCCCGGGGAAATGTGGGCAATTTCTCACCCCGCGAAAACGCGGTTCGCGCCGCTGGCAGCCCGGCGCTACGCAGCGCGGAGCGCTTGTTGCTGTTATCCGCTAGGCGCGGCGGACGCCCTGGGCCAGGTCGGCGGTGAGCTCGCGGACCGCGGCGACCGCGTCGTCCGGCGTGGCGGCCTGGGCGATGCGGCGGACGAAGGCGGAACCGACGATCACACCGTCGGCGAACTCGGCCACCTGCTTCGCCTGGGCGCCGGTGGAGACGCCGAGGCCGACCGCGGCGGGCAGGCTCGTGTGCTCGCGGATCCTGGCGACGACGCCGGCCGCGCTCGAGCTGACCGCGTCCCGTGCGCCGGTGATGCCCATCAGGCTCACCGCGTAGACGAAGCCGCGGCACAGCCTGGTGATGGCCTCGACGCGCCGCGGGGGCGAGGAGGGAGCCACGAGGAAGACCCGGTCCAGGTTGTGCGCGTCGGAGGCCTCCAGCCACGGCTGCGCTTCTTCCGGCGTCAGGTCAGGGGTGATCAGGCCCGCGCCGCCCGCGCTCGCCAGGTCGCGCGCGAACGCGTCGGCGCCGTACCGGTACACCGGGTTCCAGTAGGTCATCACCAGCGCGGCGGTGCCCGCGTCGGCGATCGCCTGCACCGTGTCGAGCACGTCCTTGATCTTCGTGCCGCCCTTGAGTGCGCGGTAGACGGCGTCGGCGATCACCGGGCCGTCCATCAGCGGGTCGGAGTAGGGCAGGCCCACCTCGATCACGTCGGCGCCCGCCTCGGCCATTGCCAGGGCGGCCCTGATCGCGGTCCGCTTGTCGGGGAAGCCGGCCGGGAGGTAGCCGACGAGGGCGGCCCGGTTGTCGGCGGCAGCCTTCTCGAACGCGGTGCTGACGGTGCTCATGCTTCTGTTATCCCTCACACGCCGAAGTAGGCGGACGCGGTGGCCACGTCCTTGTCGCCACGGCCGGACAGGTTGACAAGGATCAGGGCGCCGGGGCCGAGCTCGCGGCCGAGCCGCATCGCGCCCGCGATCGCATGCGAGGACTCGAGAGCCGGGATGATGCCCTCGGTCTTGCACAGCGCGGCGAAGCCCTCCATCGCCTCGGCGTCGCTCACGCTCCGGTACTCCGCGCGGCCGGTGTCCTTGAGCCAGGAGTGCTCGGGACCAACGCCCGGGTAGTCAAGGCCGGCCGAGATCGAGTGGGTGTCGAGGGTCTGTCCCTCATCGTCTTGGAGCACGTAGGTGCGCATGCCGTGCAGCACGCCCGGGCTGCCCATGGTCAGCGTCGCCGCGGACCGCTCCGGGCGGCCGTCGCCGTCGCCGCCGGCCTCACAGCCGATGAGGCGGACCTTCTCGTCAGGGATGAACGCATGGAAGACGCCGATCGCGTTGCTGCCCCCGCCGACACAGGCGACGACCGCGTCCGGCAGCCGGCCCGTCTGGTCGAGCACCTGCGCGCGCGCCTCCAGCCCGATGATCCGCTGGAAGTCGCGGACCATCATCGGGAACGGGTGCGGGCCGCCCACGCTGCCGATGCAGTAGTGCGTGTTGTCCACCGTGGTGACCCAGTCGCGGAACGCCTCGTTCATGGCGTCCTTCAGCGTCCTGGTGCCCGCGGTGACCGGGACCACGGTGGCGCCGAGCATCCGCATGCGGGAGACGTTAAGCGCCTGCCTGCGGGTGTCTTCCTCGCCCATGTAGACCGCGCACTCCAGGCTCAGCAGCGCGCAGGCGGTCGCGGTGGCGACACCGTGCTGGC
>Ga0335083_10002003_pt1 | contig 27436 bp, 24 predicted proteins | sample Lox_Sample_42_FD_206716 | JGI IMG/M metagenome (GOLD analysis project Ga0335083, IMG submission 206716) | Soil microbial communities from Loxahatchee National Wildlife Refuge, Florida, United States - Lox_Sample_4.2 | ecosystem: Environmental > Terrestrial > Soil > Wetlands | place: USA...
CGGCATCCTCGAACTGATGACGCGCGCGCACGGCCGCCATCTCGGGCTGGTGCGCGGCGCTTTCGGTTCGCGCATGAAGCCGGTGCTGCAGACCGGCAATGCCGTCAGCGCCACCTGGCGGGCGCGCCTCGACGAGCATCTCGGCAATTACGGCGTCGAGGGACAGAATTTGCGTGCCGCGAATTTCTTCGCCGCCCCGCATGCAATCTATGGCGTCACGCATCTTGCCGCGCTGATGCGGCTGCTGCCGGAGCGCGATCCGCACGAAAGCCTTTATGCCGCGCTCGACGCGCTGCTCGACTGCCTCGGCGACGCAACCGTCGCGGCGCCCGCGGTGGTGCGTTTTGAATTGCAGCTTCTGTCCGAACTCGGGTTCGGGCTCGATCTCACCCAGTGCGCCTCGACCGGGGCGACGGTGGACCTGATCCATGTTTCGCCGAAATCGGGCCGCGCGGTCTCGCGCGCCGCCGGCGAACCCTGGGCGGACAAATTGCTGCGGCTGCCGGCCTTCCTGGGCCAGCCAGAGGCCATGCCGGGCGCCGGGGACCTGGCCGACGGCTTCGTGCTCACCGGATTTTTCCTTGAGCGCCACGTGCTGGAGCCGCGCGGGCTCACGCTGTCCGACGAGCGCGCGCATTTCATTGCGGCGCTGACGCGGGCATTGCCGAGCGTGGCCTGAAACGAAAACGGCCCGGCCGATGACCGGGCCGCTTGATCGCGATTGTCGCGCCTTACCAGCAATAGCGGCGCCAATGGCAGTGGACGTATCCCCACTGGTCGCGATAGCACACGCGGCGCGAGCGGCAGTAGTAAACGTCTTCGATCAGCGAATTGCCCTTCGCCGCTTTTGCGATGCCATCGCCGCCGATAGCCGCAGCTGACGCTCCCCCTGAGCCGGCGAGCGTGACGCCGATCGCAAAAAGACCGGCCAAAATGACTCCCTTCATATGTGCTCCCTCTGCTTCGTCGCCACCGCCGGCGCGGCTTGGGGCGCTCCGGCTCCCGCGGCGACTCGGATTTGCTCTAACTTAACCGGCACCAGGTCTCGCGCAAGAATACGCTCGCCGTATGCCTTAGGTTCCGTTGATAGCAGGCGAATTTGGAAGATTAGATGGCCGTGACGTTCATCGCTTGTTCATAGCGTGGTGGCGCAGTAGCTATCAGCCATGGGCAAACGTGTGATTCCCCCGGAAAAAGGCGAGGTCGAGGACGTCGCGTTGCGCGAGGCGCTCGAGGAGCGCTATCTCGCCTACGCACTTTCCACAATCATGAACCGGGCGCTGCCCGACGCGCGCGACGGCTTGAAGCCGGTGCACCGCCGCATCCTCTATGGCATGCGCATCCTGCGCCTCGATCCCGGTGCGGCGTTCAAGAAATCGGCCAAGGTCGTCGGCGACGTGATGGGCAATTTCCACCCCCACGGCAACGACGCGATCTATGACGCGCTGGTGCGCATGGCGCAGGATTTCGCCCAGCGCTATCCGCTGGTCGACGGGCAGGGCAATTTCGGCAACATCGACGGCGATAGCGCCGCCGCCATGCGCTACACCGAAGCGCGCATGACCGACGTCGCCCGGCTCTTGCTCGAGGGCATCGACGAGGACGCGGTCGACTTCCGCCCGAGTTACGACGGTACCGGCCAAGAGCCGGTGGTGCTGCCGGCGGCATTCCCCAATCTGCTGGCCAATGGTTCGCAGGGCATCGCGGTCGGCATGGCAACCGCCATCCCGCCGCACAACGCCGCCGAACTGTGCGACGCCGCGCTATTCCTCATCGACAACCCGAATGCGCGCAGCAAGACGCTGCTCAAATACGTCAAGGGCCCCGATTTCCCGACCGGCGGCGTCGTGGTCGATCCGCCCGAGGCAATTGCCGAGGCATACGCGACCGGCCGCGGCTCGTTCCGCGTGCGGGCGCGCTGGAAACAGGAAGAAACCGGCCGCGGCACCTATGTCGTGGTGATCACGGAAATCCCGTGGCTGGTGCAGAAGTCGCGGCTGGTCGAGCGCATCGCCGAATTGCTCAACGACAAGAAGCTGCCGCTGATCGCCGACGTGCGCGATGAATCGGCGGAGGACATGCGCCTCGTCATCGAACCGCGTTCGCGTTCGGTCGATGCCGACATCATGATGGAATCGCTGTTCAAGCTCACCGATCTCGAGAGCCGCATTCCTCTCAACATGAACGTGCTGGTCAAGGGCCGCATCCCGCAGGTGGTCGGCCTTGCCGAAGCCTTGCGCGAATGGCTCGACCACCGCCGCGACGTGCTGGTGCGGCGCTCCAAGCATCGGCTGGCCGAGATCGAGCACCGGCTGGAAGTGCTCGGCGGCTTCCTTGTCGCCTATTTGAACCTCGACAAGGTCATCAAGATCATCCGCAACGAGGACGAGCCCAAGCCCGTCCTGATGAAGACCTTCAAGCTCTCCGACGTGCAGGCCGATGCCATCCTCAACATGCGGCTGCGCAACTTGCGCCGCCTCGAGGAGATGGAGATCAAGGCCGAGGACAAGGCGCTGCGCGAGGAGCGCACCAAGCTGAAGGCGCTGATCGGCTCGACGCCGCAGCAGTGGAAGACGATTGCCGGCGAGATCAAGACACTGAAAGTGACCTTCGGGCCGAAAACCGAACTCGGCAGGCGCCGCACCACCTTCGGCATCGCGCCGGCGCACGACGAGGCGGCGATCGAGGAGGCGATGGTGGTGCGCGAGCCGATCACCGTCGTCGTGTCCGAGAAGGGCTGGATCCGCGCCTTGCGCGGCCATGTCAGCGACCTCTCAGGCGTTACTTTCAAGACCGATGACTCACTGCAACTGGCGTTCCCGACCGAGACCACCGCCAAGGTGATGATTTTCGGCAGCAACGGCAAGTTCTACACCGTCGAGGCCTCGAAGCTGCCCGGCGGCCGCGGGCACGGCGAGCCGGTGCGACTGTTCATCGATCTCGAGCAGGATGCCGAAGTGGTGACGGCGTTCGCCTATCAGGGCGGCCGCAAGTTCCTGGTGGCGAGCCGCATGGGCAACGGCTTTGTGGTGGCGGAGGACGAATGCCTCGGCACCACGCGCAAGGGCAAGCAGGTGCTCAACCTCAAGGCGCCCGACAAGGCTGCGGCGATGACCATCGTCGGCGGCGAATTGGCTGCGGCGATCGGGGAGAACCGCAAGCTGGTGATCTTCCCGCTCGAGCAGGTGCCGGAGATGGCGCGCGGGCGCGGGGTGCGGCTGCAGCGCTACAAGGAGAAGGGCCTCTCCGACGTCGTGACCTTCAAGGCCGAAGACGGCATGAACTGGACCGACGCCGCCGGGCGCAGCTTCACCTTGCCGATGAAGGAATTGAAGGATTGGCGCGGCAACCGCGCCGATGCCGGCCGCATTGCGCCGAAGGGCTTCCCCAAGAGCAACAAATTCGCCGGCGGGCCGGCCGCGGGGACAAACGCCGGCAAGACGGCCGAGGACTGATCAACTGGCGAGCAGCAGCAGCGAGCATTCGGCCTCCTGCAGCAATGCCGCCGTGGTTTCGCCGAAGAACAGTTTCTCGCCTGGCCGCCGGCCGACGCCCATGACGACCAGGTTGTTCTTGCGCCGCTTGACCTCGGCGAGGATCGCCTTGTCGGCGGCGTATTCGGCGACCGCGGCGGTGCGGATGCTCATGTTGTAGCCGTCGGCAATGGCCACGATGTCCTTGAGGATCGCTTCTTCCTGGCGGCGATTGCGAGCGGTGCGGCGACTGCCGCGCTTGCCGGCGCGGACTGCCACATAGAGCACGGTGAGCGGCGCCTTGGTCGCGCGCGCCATGGTGATGGCGACTTCGGCGCCGCGGCGCGCGACCTCGGTGCCGTTTACCGGGACGAGGATGTTCATTTCGCCGTCGGGCGTTTCGCGCAGCGGCCCGCGCGCGTGGGTAATCGCCAACGGCCCCTCGAAGCCAGCGGCGAGCGCGGCAACGCCTTCGTGGAAGTCCTTGCCGCGGATCGCGGTTTTCTCGAGGCCGACAATCATGAGGTCGTAACCCTTTTCCGCCTCCTTGGCGATGAGTTCGGCGCTCGGCGTTTCGTGTACGATGGTTGTCACGTCCACCGGAATGTCGGTCTTTTCTTCTTTTTTCTGCTTTGCCTTGGTCTGCTCGGCGGCGTCCTTGACGGTTGCTTCGACTTTCTCGGCCTCTTTTTGGATCGCCTTTTCCTCGGCCGTGTCCTGCTTTCCCGCAGCGGCGGATTTGCCGTTTTTCTCAGGCTTGGCTTCTGATTTTTTCACGGCGGCCTTTTTCGTGGCGGCTTTGACTTTCGCCGCACCGCCGGCCTCTGCTTCCGCTTTCTCCGGCAGCTCGGCTTTGCTCGCATCGGCGATGTGGAGGACGGTTGTCGGCATGGCGCGGGTGCCCGCCAGCAGGCCGGCGATGCGCGAAGCAAATTTGCCGTTCTGGCTGCCGTCGATGGCGAGCAGCAGCCGTTCAAGGTTCGGCACAAATCCGCGCTTCTCCAGTTCCTCGCGGTCGAGCCGTTGCTTCTCCTCCTTGCGCATCGGCAGCCGCGCCAGTGCCCAGCGCAAGGTCGGCGGCATCGCCATGGTGGTGACCACCGCCATGGTGACGATCAGCGTGAAAAGATCCTGGCTGAGGGCGCCCATCGACAGGCCGATAGTGGCGACGATGACTTCGGTCGAGCCGCGGGCGTTCATGCCGGCGCCGAGTGCGAGCGACTCGCGCGGCGTCAGACCGGCAAGTGTGCCGCCCAAAAAGGCGCCGCTGAATTTGCCGATGCTGGCGATGACAATGAGCCCCACCGTCAGCAGCAGCAGCGAGGGGTCCTTGAGAATGGTGAGATCGGCGTGCAGCCCCGCGGTGCCGAAAAACACCGGCATGAAAAAGGCAAAGATCAGTCCGCGCAACTGCTCGTCGATATGACGGGTAAGGATCGGCGATTCCCCGATCAGCAGCCCGGCAACGAAAGCGCCAAGCACGCTCTGCACGCCGATCAGGTCGGTGATCATCGCCATCGCGCCCATAATCAGCAGGATCGCGGTGATGACGGCGAAATCGCTGGCGAAGGTGTCGTTGACCCAGCGGATGATGACCGACACCACGCGGCGGCCCACCGTCAGGCTCGCCGCCATGAAGGCGAGCGTGCCCAACACGCTGATGGAGACGCTGTAGACATCGACCTGGCCCCGCTGCGCCAGGCTGAAGATGACGGCGGTGATGATCCAGCCGACGGTATCGTCGATGATCGCGGAGGCGAGGATGATCTGTCCGACGGTGCGGCGGAGGAATTTCATTTCGCCAATCACCGTCGCCACGATTTTTACCGAGGCAATCGACAGCGCCGTGCCGAGAAACAGCGCGGTGATCAGCCGCTTGCCTGGATCCGGCAGCATGGAATCCGGCAGGAATTCCCCGAGCGCGACGCCGCAGGCGAACGGCACGATGATGCCGCTGATCGAGGCGGACGCCGCGGCGCGCCCGACCTGCCGCACCAGCTTGAGATCGGTTTCCATGCCGGTGAGCAGCAGCAGCAGCAGGACGCCGAATTGCGCGATGCCGTCGAGCATCGCTTTTTGCTCCTTGGCGGCGGGAAACAATATGTGCTGGACGTCGGGAAACACGGCGCCGAGCAGGGACGGCCCAAGGATCAACCCGGCAATCAACTGCCCCATCACCGCCGGCTGCTTGAGCCGCAGCATGCCTTCGCCGAGCAGCCGGCCGACAAGAATGAGCAACACAAGCTCGGCAATGAACAACAGTTCCGAGGGGCCGTTGTCCTGGCCGGCGGCGGCGAGGGCGGGACCGCCGCCGAGAATCAGCAGAACAAATACCTCCCCGGCTGCCCGAGCCCGGCCTCTGCGCCGGGCAGGCGCGACGCGATGCGTGGCAGTCCCCATGGTGGCGCCTCGCCCCCTGCTGTCCATGGCGTCAGGTATCGACAACCGCGCGAAAGTTGGAAGGTTCCAGCCTCGCTGCAATTGCAAGTGATTTGCAACTAGGCTATGTTTATTAAGGTTTGAAGGTGATTCTTTAGTGAAGTGAAGGCTTTAGCGAATCGTGGACGCAACGACACCAAAGCCTAAGTCATTGAGCGGCCGCACTGTTGCGGCCGCACAGGGCGTATTGAGCGGAGAGCGGCGGGGCCTGCTCAACTATCTCGCCTTTGCCGGCCCGGCGGTGGTCGCCTCGATCGCCTATATGGACCCGGGCAATTTCGCCACCAACATCCAGGCCGGGGCGAAATACGGCTACACGCTGCTCTGGGTCGTCGTCGTCGCCAATCTGATCGCGATGCTGTTCCAGGCGCTCGCCGCCAAGCTCGGCATCGTCACCGGCCGCAATCTCGCGGAAATGTGCCGCGAACAGTTTTCCCGGCCGGTGGTCCTAGTGATGTGGGTGATAAGCGAGGTCGCCGCCATGGCCACCGATCTCGCCGAATTTCTCGGCGGCGCGATCGGCCTCGCGCTGCTGTTCCACATGCCGCTGATTGCCGGCATGGTGGTCACCGCCATCGTTACCTACGTCATTTTGATGTTCGAAGCCCGCGGCTTTCGCCCGGTGGAGCTGATCATCGGCGGCCTGGTCGGCATCATCGCGCTTTGCTACCTGATCGAGATCTTCGTCGCCCATGTCGATTGGGCGGCGGCGGCCTACCATTCATTCACGCCGGAAATCCCCGACGCCGAAGCGCTGCTGATCTCCGTCGGCATTATCGGCGCGACGGTGATGCCGCATGCGATCTATCTGCATTCGGGTCTCACCCAGGGGCGGACGCCGGTGCGCGACGATGGCGAGCGGCGCCTGCTGGTGCGCATTTCCAATCGCGAGGTGGTCGTCGCGCTGGCCATCGCCGGCCTGGTCAACATGGCGATGGTGATGATGGCCTCGAGCGCCTTCCATGCCGGCCATCCCGACGTTGCCGAAATCGAGGCCGCCTATCACACCCTGGCGCCCTTGCTCGGCATCGGCGCCGCCGGCGTATTCCTGCTGTCGCTGATCGCCTCGGGCATTTCGAGTTCGGTCGTGGGAACGATGGCCGGGCAGATGATCATGCAGGGCTTTATCGGCTTCCGCATTCCGATCTGGCTCAGGCGCGTGATCACCATGGTGCCGGCCTTTGTCGTGGTGGCCTATGGCGTTAACGCCACCCAGGCGCTGGTGGTCAGCCAGGTGATCCTCAGCATCGCGCTGCCGTTGCCGATGGTCGCGCTGCTGATATTTACCGGCCGGCCCGACATCATGGGCGCCTTCGTCGATGGGCGCGTAACACGCGTCGCCGCGGTTGCGGCTACAGTCGTGGTGCTGGCGCTCAACGTCTTCTTGATATTGCAGACGCTCGGTGTGCCGATCCCGGGGTTTGCCGGCTAGTTCTCGACCCGCGCCCAACCCGACGGCGTCAACCGCTCCTGCGGCAGGAAGCGGCCTTTGTAATCCATCTTGCGTGAGCCGGGCACCCAATAACCGAGATAGACATAGGCGAGCCCCATGCTCTTTGCCCGCTCGATATGATCGAGGATCATCAACGTGCCGAGCGAGCGCAAGCGAGCGTCCGGATCGAAAAACGAATAGACCATCGATAGCCCGTCGCTGAGCACGTCGGTCAGCGCGACCGCGAGCAATTGTCCGGAGCCGCGGCCGTTGATGCCGCTGTCGGGCCCACGCGTGCGATATTCGATGATGCGCGTGTCGACGTGGCTGTCCTCGACCATCATGGCATAGTCGAGCACGGTCATGTCCGCCATGCCGCCGTCGCGATGCCGGGTGTCGAGATAGGCGCGGAACACCGAATACTGCTCGGAGCTCGGATCGGCGTTGCGCACTTCGCCGATGACGTCGGCATTGCGCTCGGAGATGCGGCGCATGCTGCGGGAAGGCGCAAAGTCCGAGGTCACCACCCGTACGGAAACGCAGGCGCGGCAATTCTCGCAGGCCGGCCGGTAGGCGATCGACTGGCTGCGGCGGAAGCCGCCATGGGTGAGGAGGTCGTTGAGCTCGCCAGCACGCTCGCCGACGAGGTGCGTGAACACCTTGCGTTCCTCCTGACCCGGCAGATAGGGGCAGGGCGACGGCGCGGTCAGATAGAATTGCGGGGTGTCGCGCGAATGCTGGGTCAAGAGATCGGCTCACCAAAGGGAATCTGGAAGAGAGGGGCTAGCATTGCGCGGCTTTTGCTTTTCGTCAAAGGTTATGGCCCGGTCAGGAGCCGCTGGCGATGGAGCGTAGCGCGGCCGCCCGCGCCGGGCTGTTGATTACTACCGTGCCGAGCAAAATGTCATGCAGCAGCCGCCGGCGCTCGTTGAAGAAACAGACCAGCAGAATAAAGGGCGTCAGCGCCGAAACCGAGAACCAGAACACGATGGCGTGGACGGCGCCGAGCACGAAATAGGACGGCGCGCCATACCAGGTGCGCATTTCCAGGTCCATGATGCGCATGCCGACGGTTGCCGAATTGGGCCCGCCCAAGGTGACGCCGAAATAGACCAAGGCCCAGATCACCGCGCCCGGCGACAGCAACCAATAGAGCGCCCAGCCGAGGCCGAGCGTGACCAGGCCGAAGGCGAAGATGAACATGGCCGCCAACACGATCGGCACCGCGATGAGAATAAAGTCGATGACAAAGGCGACCACGCGGCGCGGCAGAACGCCTTCAAACAACTCCGGATTTGTCGCCGGGTCGTAGGCATGCGGCTTGATGTCGATCGGCATGGCTGCCCCTTGGGACCCGCTATCGGACATTGGATCGACCCCTTCAGCAAGCCCGAAAGATGGAAATTAAGCCGGGGCTGTGCAAGAGAGTGTCGTTGCTGCGTCCACAACCGCCGCAGCCACGTACCCGCATGGTGCGCCCGGAGATCAGCGTGCCCGTCGATTTCGCCGCCATCGAGGCTGCCCGCCGCACCATTCGCGGTGCGGTGCTGCGCACGCCGATGCTGCCGGCGCCGAGGCTTTCGGCGCTGACCGGCGCCGAGGTGTTCGTCAAATACGAAAATCTTCAGGTCACCAATTCGTTCAAGGATCGCGGCGCGATGGTGAAGCTGACTTCATTGTCGGAGCAGGAACGCCGCCGCGGTGTCATCGCCATGTCGGCCGGCAATCATGCGCAGGCGGTCGCCTTTCGCGCCGCGCGTCTCGGCATCCCCGCGACGATCGTCATGCCGGTGACCACGCCTTTCGTGAAAGTCGCGGCGACGCGCTCGCACGGCGCCGAAGTCGTGCTGCATGGCGAGACGGTGGCCGACTCTCAGGCCCGCTGCGAGGAGATCCTGGCGCAGCGCGGATTGACGCAGGTGCACCCGTTCGACGATCCCGCAATTATCGCCGGGCAGGGCACCGTGGCGCCGGAAATGCTTGAAGACGTCGGCGATCTCGACGTCATCGTCATTCCGATCGGCGGCGGCGGATTGATCGCCGGCAACGCGATTGCGGCGCGCGCGATGAGGCCGCGGATCGAGATCATCGGCGCCGAATCTGCTCTCTACCCGTCGATGTGGAACGCGCTGAACGGGGAAACCCGCTCGCCCGGGGGGCCGACGCTCGCCGACGGCATCGCGGTCAAGCATGCGGGCAAGCTGACCCTGCCGGTGGTGCGCGATCTGGTTGCCGAGATCATCCTCGTCGACGAGGCTCTGTTTGAGCGCGCGGTGAACGCCTATCTCACGCTGCAGAAGGCGATGGCGGAGGGCGCCGGCGCCGCCGGCCTCGCGGCAATGCTGGCGCAACCCGACCGTTTCCGCGGCAAAAAGGTCGGGCTTGTCTTGTCCGGCGGCAATATCGACCCGCGCATTCTCGCCTCCGTCATGGTGCGCGAATTGGAGCGCGAGAGCCACATCGTGTCGTTCCGCCTGACGACGACTGACCGGCCGGGCGTGCTCGGGCACATCGCCACGCGCCTCGGCGAACTTGGCGCCAATATTCTCGAGGTCGGCCACCGCCGGCTGTTTCTCGACGTGCCGGCCAAAGGCGCCAAGCTCGACGTCACCATCGAGACCCGCGACGCCGCCCATGCCGAGCAGATCATCGCGGCGCTCGCCGCCGAAAATCTGCAGCCGGAGCGGATCGAAACCGGCGCTGCGCTCGACTGAGCTTGTGCCGGGGAGTGAGAATTCGGCGCGCGTCGACGAAGCGTGAGTCACGGCGAAACGTAGGACGCCGCTCGCTCTGCGCGGATAAATTCAGGACTACGGTTTTGGCGCTCCCGCCCTTGAGAGAATTTTATTTCTGATTTGACATCAGTGTCTTAGCCGCGCAAAAGCCGCGCATGTTCGACGCGGCGCCGTACCCCTTCCCCCTCGAGACCGATCTGTCCGCCGAGCTGCAGCCGGCGGCCGGCGCGCAGACCTGCCACGCCGACATGGTCGGCGGCGTGCGCGGATTGCATTCGGCGCTTGCCAAGGCGTCGCCTGTCGCGCGCATGGCGACGCTGCGCGAGCGGTTGCCGGGCCCGATGGTCTTCATGCACGGCTTCGGCATCGAAGGTCAGTTGCTGCTGCACTGGATCTGCGAGAACGATCTCGACATCGATATTGCCACGCTCGATACCGGGCGCCTGTTTCCGGAAACCTACGAGCTGTGGGCGCGTACCGAGGCTCGCTATGGCCGCCGCATCCGCGCGGTCTATCCCGATCCCGTGGCGCTCGAGAGTTACGTCGGCGAGCACGGCATCAATGGCTTCTATGCCTCGCCGTCGGCGCGCAAGGCCTGCTGCGAGGTGAGAAAGACCGCGCCGTTGGAGCGGGCGCTCGCCGGCGCTTCAGCCTGGATTTCGGCGCTGCGCGCCGACCAGTCGTCGGTGCGACGTGACGACGGACTCGTCCGCTTCGATGCCGCGCGCGGCATGCTCAAGCTCAATCCCTTGTTTGACTGGACGCGCGAGGCGGTGCTGGACGAAGTCGAGGCGCACGATATCCCGGTCAATGCGCTGCATGCCCGCGGCTTCGTTTCGATCGGCTGCGCGCCTTGCACCCGCGCGATCAAGCCCGGCGAGGACGAGCGCAGCGGCCGCTGGTGGTGGGAGGACGAGGGCCCGCGCGAATGCGGCCTGCATATGCGGGAAAAGCGCGTCCCGGCGGCCTGACTATTTCGCCTGCATCGCCCGCCAGATGCGCTCGGGCGTGGCGGGCATTTCGATGTGCTTGACGCCGAATTCGGCGAGCGCATCGACCACCGCGTTGACGACGGCCGGCAGCGCGCCGACGCAGCCGGCCTCGCCGGCGCCCTTGGTGCCGAGCGGGTTGGTCCTGGTCGGCACCGCATTGCTTTCGACGTGCAGGGCGCAGAAATTGTGCGCGTGCGGCATGGCGTAGTCCATGAAGGATGCCGTCACCAGTTGCCCGCTGGCGTCGAAGTGGATGTCCTCCATCAGCGCCTGCCCGGCGCCCTGCGCGATGCCGCCGTGGATTTGCCCGTGCAGCAGCATCGGATTGAGCACGGTGCCGACATCGTCGACGACGTTGTAGCGGACGATTGCAGTTTCGCCGGTCTCCATGTCGATTTCGACTTCGCAGATGTGGCAGCCGTTCGGGTAATTGTTGACCGGCGTCGTGTGGACGGCGGTGGCGGCAAGCCCGGGTTCCATGGCCGGCGGGAGTTTCGCCGGCGAAAAGGAATCGGCGGCGACTTCCTTGATCGTCATGGTGCGGTTGGTCTTGGGCGAGGAAAACACGCCGTCGGAAAATTTCACGTCGTGGGTGCCGACCTTGAGCGCGTGTGCGGCGATGGCCGTCGCCTTCTCGATCACCTTGTCGCTCGCGCGGGCAAAGGCCGAGCCGCCCATGGTCGCCGAGCGCGAGCCGCCGGTGCCTTCGCCGTAAAACACCTCGTCGGTATCGCCCTGCACGTAGCGGATGTCGTCCGGGCTGATGCCGAGCTTGTCGGCGACGATTTGCGCGAACACCGTCTCGTGGCCCTGGCCCTGGCTGTTGGAGCCGGCAAAGAGCGTGACGCCGCCGGACTTGTCGAAGCGCACCTCGGCGCCTTCGGTGCCGGGCGCTGCCGCGCGCTCGATGGTATTGGAGAGCCCGATGCCGCGCAGCTTGCCGCGCTTGCGCGCGTCTCGGCGGCGCTTGTCGAAGCCGGCGAAGTCGGCGAACTGCATGGCGAGGTCCATGTTCTTCTCGAACTCGCCGCAGTCATAGGTAAAGGTGAGGCCGGTCTTGAACGGCATTTGCGACGGCTTGATATAATTGCGCCGGCGCAGTTCGACCGCGTCGATATTCAATTCGCGGGCGGCGAGCTCGACCATGCGCTCGATGATAAAGGCGGCCTCGGGGCGGCCGTTGCCGCGATAGGGCCGCACCGGATTGGTGTTGGTGAAGACACCGCCTGCCTCGACATAGATCGCCGGTGTGCGGTAGGTGCCGGCCAGCGTCCCGGCGTTGAGGAAATAGGCCGGCATGTTGTTCTGCAGATAGGCGCCGATCGCCGCGGTGGTTTTTACCCGCATGGCAAGGAAGTGGCCGGCCTTGTCGAGCGCCAGTTCGGCTTCGGTGACATTGTCGCGGCCTTGCGCGTCGGACAGGAAGGCCTCGGTGCGGGTGCTGATCCATTTCACCGGCCGTCCGGTGAGCTTCGCCGCGTAACAGACAAGTGGAATCTCATTGAACACCGGCGTCTTCATGCCGAATGAACCGCCGGTGTCGCCGGTGATGACGTGGACCGCTGTCTCGTGGACACGAAGAATCTGCGCCAGTTCGGCGCGGAAGCCGTGCGGGCGCTGCGTGGCGGTATGAATGATGTAGCGGCGGTCGCCCTTGTCGAAGCGGCCGACGGCGCCGCGCGGCTCCATGGTCACCGCGGTGACGCGGTTGACGACGAAGCGATGCTTGACGATGTGGTCCGCTTGGGCAAAACCGGCATCGCAGGCCGCCTTGTCGCCGATCGGCTCCATGAAGGAAATGTTGTCGGGGCAATCGTCATAGACGCGAGGAGCGCCGGGCCTGGCGGCGTCCGCGGTCGAGGTCACCGCCGGCAATTCCTCGTAGTCGACCTGGATGCGTTCGGCGGCATCGAGTGCCTGCGCTAACGTCTCCGCCACGACGAAGGCGACGCAGTCGCCGACCCAGCGCACGCGATCCTCGGCGAGCACCGTGTAGCGCGGCTTGTACATCGGTCCGCCGCCGGGCCGCTTGAGGCCGCTGTGCGAGGGCAGGTCGCCGAGACCGGCCGCCTTCCAGTCGGCGGCGGTGATGATGGCAAGCACGCCGGGCGCGGCTTTTGCGGCTGACGTGTCGATCGCATTGATCTTGGCGTGCGCATGCTGGGCGCGCAGCACCACGCCGTAGGCGGTGCCGGGGACCTGCACGTCGTCCGTGTAATGCCCGGCGCCGCGCACCAGGCGCGGATCCTCGAAGCGCGACACGCCCTGACCGATTGCAAATTCACCCATGGGACTTTTCGAATAAAAAGAGAGGAGGGAGGGCCCGATCAGCGCGCTTTAAGCTTTTCCGCAACGCGCGGCGCGAAATAAGTGAGCACGCCGTCGGCGCCGGCGCGCTTGAAGGCGATGAGGCTTTCCAGCATGGCGCGCTCGCCGTCGAGCCAGCCGTTTTGTGCGGCCGCCATGATCATCGCGTATTCGCCGGACACCTGATAGGCGAAAGTCGGCATGGCGAAGGTCTCCTTCACGCGGCGTACAATGTCGAGATAGGGCAGGCCCGGCTTGACCATGATCATGTCGGCGCCTTCCTCGATATCGAGGGCGACCTCGCGCAGCGCCTCGTCGCTGTTGCCCGAATCCATCTGATAGGTGCGCTTGTCTCCGGTCAGCGTCTTCGAGGAGCCGACGGCGTCGCGGAAAGGTCCATAGAACGCGGAGGCATATTTCGCCGCGTAGGACATGATCGACACCTCGGCGAAGTCGTTGCGGTCGAGGCCTTTGCGGATGGCGCCGACGCGGCCGTCCATCATGTCGGAAGGGGCGATGATGTCGCAGCCGGCCTCGGCCTGCACCAGCGCCTGCCGCACCAGCACGGCGACGGTCTCGTCGTTGAGGATGACGCCGTCGCGCAGCAGGCCGTCGTGGCCGTGGCTGGTGAAGGGATCGAGCGCGACGTCGCAGAGTACGCCGATGTCGGGCACTTCCTTCTTGACGGCGCGGATGGCGCGGCAGACGAGGTTGTCCGGGTTGAGCGCTTCGCTGCCCTGTTCGTCGCGCAGGCTCGGATCGGTGTAGGGGAAGAGGGCGATGCAGGGGATGGAAAGTTTCGCCGCGCGTGTCGCCTCGGCCACCGCCTGATCGACCGAGAGCCGCTCGACGCCCGGCATCGAGGGGACCGGCGTCCGCTTATTCTCGCCGTCCATGACGAACAGCGGCCAGATCAGGTCGTCGGTGGTAAGCACATGCTCGCGCACCATGCGCCGTGCCCATTCGTGCTGCCGGTTGCGGCGCATGCGCACGGTGAGATCGAGCGGGTTGCGTTGAATTTCGGCTGAATCCGCTTCCGCCGGCACAAAGCCGATCTTGCGCTCCAGCGGACGGCCGAATTTTATTGCCATGGGGTTCTCCAAGGGCATCTTTTTAGCGGGTCTCAAACGGGGGTGCTACCCGGTATGCGTGGCTTTGCTATGCCGCCTCAAGGATACGCTGGACATCCGGCCATGATTTGCGGCCATTGGCCAAGAGTTCGTTGCGCAGATCGCCGGGGATCCAATCGATAAGCGCGCTTTTGAAGGTGTCGCGGGCCTGCACGCGGCCGAACCAGTCCTCGACGTGGTGCAGGCGTCCGTTGGTCCACATATCGGTCATGCCGAGCATGGCAAGGCGATTGACGTAAGGGGTGAGCGCGACGTCGGCAATGGAGAATTCGTCACCCGCGAGCCAGGCCCGCTCGGCAAGGGTACCCTCCATCTTGTGCAGATAGCGGTCGTAGAGGCGAATGCGATCGGCGGCGCCCGGCGCGTCCAGTCCCTTCTCGATCCATTGCCATTTCAATTTTCGCGCTTCGAGGCTCTCGTTTGACGGGGCTCTAAGAAAGGCATCGAAGCTGGAGACGCCGTTGCGGATGATGGTGTGGCGGTGCGAGACCACGTATGTGATGGCCGAGCAGGCCGGGTGCAGGTCCTCATCGACCGCCTTGGTCCAAAGTCGCGCCTGATAAGTGGCGTAAGGATCGCGCGGATAGAGCGGCCGTTGCGGAAAGACCGCCTCGGCATATTCGCAGATCAGCGTCGACTCGGTGATGACGCGGCCGTCATGCACCAATACCGGCACCATCGCCTTGGGGTTGAGCTTGAGGAATTGGGGGGTGAAGTGCTTGCCGGCAAGAATGTCGAGATAGTGGCTCTCCCAGGCGAGGCCTTTTTCCGCCAGCGCAAAGCGCACTTTGGCGGCACAGACCGAGGAGCCGTGGTGGTAGAGTTCGAGCATTGCGCCGAAGAATGGCCGGTTCGAGGGGCTTGAGGCAACCACTTTGCCTGGTGGGTCGGCCCGTCCATAATCGCCCCGCGGCAAGCCGGAGCCACCCTTGGATTTCAGCCTTTCCCCAGAGCAGCGCGCCTTCCAGGCCACCGCGCGGCAATTTGCGCGTGATGAAATGATGCCGCATGCGCGCGACTGGGACGAGGGCGAAATCTTTCCGGTCGAGGCGCTGCACAAGGCGGCGGCGCTGGGCTTCGGCGGCATCTACGTGAAGGAGGATGTCGGCGGCTCGGCGCTGTCGCGGCTCGACGCGGCGCTGATCTTCGAGGAACTGGCGCAGGGCTGCACCTCGACCGCGGCCTACATCTCCATCCACAACATGGCGGCGTGGATGATCGACTCGTTCGCGAGCGAGGAGGTGCGGCGGAAATTTCTTCCGAAGCTCTGCACCATGGAGCATTTCGCCAGCTACTGCCTCACCGAACCAGGTTCTGGTTCCGACGCCGCGAGTCTTACCACGCGCGCGCGCCGCGACGGCGACCACTATGTGCTCGACGGCGCCAAGGCCTTCATCTCCGGCGGCGGCGTCTCCGACATCTACGTGGTCATGGCGCGCACCGGCGAAGCCGGCCCACGCGGCATTTCCACTATCGTGGTGGAGAAGGGCACATCCGGTCTTTCTTTCGGCGCGCGGGAGAAGAAACTCGGCTGGAAGACGCAGCCGACCGCCATGGTGATGTTCGAGAACTGCCGCGTGCCGGTTGCCAATCGCATCGGCGCCGAGGGCCAGGGCTTCCGCATCGCCATGGCCGGGCTCGACGGCGGCCGCCTCAATATCGCCGCCTGTTCGATCGGCGGCGCGCAATTCTGCCTCGACCGCACCGTCGACTACATGAAGGAGCGCAAGCAGTTCGGCTCGCGGCTTGCCGATTTCCAGGCGCTGCAGTTCAGAATTGCGGACTATGCCACCGAGCTCGACGCGGCGCGCCTGTTGCTGCATCGCGCTGCCGTCGCCGTGAGCGATGGTGAGCCGGGCGCGACCGCGCTCGCCGCCAAGGCCAAGCGGCTCGCCACTGACACCGGCTTCGAGGTCGTCAACGGCTGCCTGCAACTGCACGGCGGCTACGGATACTTGCGCGATCATCCGATCGAGCGCGTGCTGCGCGACGTGCGCGTGCACCAGATCCTCGAGGGCACCAACGAGATCATGCGGCTGATCGTCAGCCGCGCCATGCTGGGCAACTGACGGCGCGGGTGATGAACGCCGAGCCCGAAATCCTGTTCGAGCGGCGCGGCGCTGCCGGCATGGTGACGCTGAACCGCCCCAAGGCGCTCAATGCCGTCACTCATGCGATGGTTCTTGTGCTGCGCGCACAGCTCGACGCCTGGGCGGACGATCCGGCCATCACCCGCGTCGTCGTCGTTGCCGCCGGCGATCGCGCCTTTTCCGCCGGCGGTGACATCCGTCACCTTTACGATCTCGGCAAGGCCGGCAAGCCCGACGAGGCGCTGCAATTCTGGCGCGACGAATATCCGCTCAACGCCGCGATCAAGAACTACCGCAAGCCTTATGTGTCGCTCATCGACGGCATCGTCATGGGCGGCGGCGTCGGCGTCTCGATCCACGGTTCGCATCGCGTCGCCGGTGACCGGTTTTCCTTTGCCATGCCGGAGGTCGGCATTGGCTTTTTTCCCGATGTCGGCGCCACCTGGTTCCTGCCGCGCATGCCGGGCGAGGTCGGCACCTATTGTGCGCTGACCGGCGAACGCTTCGGCAGCGGCGACGGGCTGGCCGCAGGAATCGCCACGCACCGGATTCCTTCGGCGCGCTTCCCCGCGTTGCTCGAAGGCCTGAGCGGAACGGTGCCGGTCGACGCGGTGCTGGCCGCGTTTGCGGAACCTGCCGATGAAGGCCCGATCATGCGACGCCAAGCCGCGATCGACCGGCTGTTTCAGGGCAATCACGTCGAGGATATTTTGGCCGCGCTCGACCGCGAGGCAGCTTCGGGCCGCGGCGACGGCGACTGGGCCGGGAAAACGGCTGCCACGATCCGCACAAAATCGCCGCTCAGTCTCAAGCTGGCTCTGGCGCAAGTGCGGCGCGGCGGAACCATGGACTTCGAGACGTGCATGCGCACCGAATTCCGCATAGTGTCGCGCGTCATCCATGGCTATGATTTCTACGAGGGCGTACGTGCCGTGATCGTCGACAAGGACAACAGGCCGCGCTGGCGGCCGGCGAGCCTCGCCGAGGTAAGCGCGGCCGAGGTTGAAGGTCATTTCACTCCTCTCGGGGCTGACGAGCTCGCGCTGCCATGAGCGATCCGGCCCTCAGCGACAAGGCGCAAGGCCTCGAGCCGGTCCGCGAACACAAGGGCGAGGCCTCGGTCGGTCTGTGGACGCGGCGGCTGGTGCTGTTCCTGCGGTTGATGGCCGCCATCTCCCTGGTCAAGGGCCTTTACCATTGGGGGCGCATCTGCGGCATCGGCGTTGCCGGCAATGACGCGTTCAGCCTGCATTCGATCGCCTGGCAGACCGCCACGGTGTTCTTCGCCGTGATCGACCTGGTGGCGGCGGTGGGCTTGTGGCTGGCGGCCGCCTGGGGCGCGGTGATCTGGCTCACCGCGGTCGCCTCCATGCTCGCGGTCGAAATGTTTTTCCCGCAGGTTTTTGAGGGCAGCATGGGTGGCGCCGTCGCCGAAGCCGCCTTGCTTGCGGTCTATCTGTGGCTGGCGTTGAAATCGGCGCAAGAACATCCGCAGTGAACAGCAGCGCGAAGTGAAATGGGGAGGATGACATGGCGCGGATTGGTTTCATCGGGCTCGGCAATATGGGCTTGCCGATGGCGCAGAACCTGATCAAGGCCGGCCATCAGGTCGAAGGCGTCGATCTCAATCCGGCGGCCGTGGAGAAGCTCAAAGCGGCGGGCGGCACCGGCGTCGAGATGGCGGCGGTCGCGGCGGCCCGCGCCGATGTGGTCATCACCATGCTGCCGTCCGGCAAGGAAGTGCGCGAGACCTATCTCGGGTCCGGCGGCATCGCCGAGAGCGCCAACGAAGGAACGCTGCTCATCGACTGTTCCACCATTGATGTCGAAACCGCACGCGCGGTGGCCAAGGCTGCGGAGGCGCGGGGACTCATGATGCTGGACGCGCCGGTCTCCGGTGGTGTCGGCGGCGCGAGCGCTGGAACGCTCACCTTCATGGTCGGCGGCAGCGTACAGGCCTTTGTCCGCGCGCAATCGATCCTGGAGAAGATGGGCAAGACCATCGTGCATGCCGGCGGCGCCGGCAACGGCCAGGCGGCGAAGATCTGCAACAATATGATCCTCGGCGTTTCGATGATCGCGGTGTCGGAGGCCTTCGTGCTCGCGGAAAAACTGGGACTCGAACATCAGAAGCTGTTCGACATCGCCTCGAAGTCGTCGGGACAATGCTGGTCGATGAACAGCTATTGTCCGGTGCCGGGGCCGGTGCCGACATCGCCGGCCAACCGCGACTATCAGGCGGGCTTTACCGCGGCGATGATGCTCAAGGATTTGAATTTGTCGCAGGACGCGGCCAGGGCATCCGGCGCCCGCACGTCACTCGGCGCCGGCGCTGCAAGAATTTATTCGGACTACGTGACGAGCGGCGAGGCGGGGCGCGATTTCTCCGGCATCATCCGTTTCATTCGCGGTGCATGACAAAGCACGGTGACGCCGAGAACGTCATGATCGGTTTCGGAAAATTGGCCCGATCATGATGACTTTTTATTAGGATAAACGGCGCGTCACCGGCGAGGGAAAGGATTGTTGACGAAGCGGATTCGCACCGCGTCTGCTGCGAATTCTTGCGTCAACACACCGTTCACCGTTGTAAATAAACCTAATCTTTATGGTGTTATTTAAGCCGATTTTAGACTGGCCTTTTTAGGGTGCGTTGTCCGGAGCGCGGAAGACAGGGCCGCGCGATCGGTCGAGAAAAAGACAATAAAACGCATAAAGGGGCGTTGGACATGAAAGCCGTTGCGAAGTCGGTTGAAGGCGAGCGCGACACGCGCTTCGACCACATCCGGCCGCTCTATCTTGAAGCCTTGACTCTGGTCGAGCGGTTGCACCGCCGCCTGCTCGACGTCATCAAGGATGAATTCGACCGGCGCGGCCGCGCCGACATCAATTCGGTGCAGGCGTTGCTGCTCTACAATATCGGCGACAAGGAGTTGACCGCGGGCGAGCTGCGCACGCGCGGCTATTATCTCGGCTCCAACGTCTCCTACAATCTGAAGAAGCTCGTGGAGATGGGCTTCCTCGACCACCAGCGCTCGCGCGTCGACCGCCGCTCGGTGCGCATCAAGCTCACCGACAAGGGCAACGAGGTGCGCGACATCGTCGAGACGCTCTACCAGAAGCACGTGCGCACGGTGGAGCAGGTCGGCGGCATCAATTCCGAGGAGTTTGCGACCCTGAACAAGTCGCTGCACCGGCTCGAGCGTTTCTGGACCGACCAGATCCTCTATCGGCTCTAAAATCCCTGTAGCGGTGGGATGACTTGCCCCGGCCTCGTGGCCGGGGCTTTTGTTTTGCCCGCGGCACCCCCAGATATTGCGGTCCGGCGGCTGTCCACATGCCAATGCTTGGCGGGTCGGGGGCGATATGCTATTTGCCGATGCAACCCCGGACCATTCAGCTATTCGGCGCCGATGCACCGCCCGGCGCCAGGAGATCATGATGTCGGCGACGTCCAAGCCCAGTTCCGTTCGAGATTTGCCCGCAAGCGATGCGGATCGCCTGTTCACCGCTTCGGTGCGCGAAACCGACCCTGAAATCGCGGAGGCGATCCGGCTCGAGCTCGGCCGCCAGCGCGACGAGATCGAGCTCATCGCCTCGGAAAACATCGTCTCGCGCGCCGTGCTCGAAGCGCAGGGTTCGGTACTCACCAACAAATATGCCGAGGGCCTGCCGGGCAAACGCTATTACGGCGGCTGCCAGTTCGTCGACATCGCGGAGCGGCTGGCGATCGAGCGCGTGACCAGGCTGTTCGGCTGCAGGTTCGCCAATGTGCAGCCGCATTCCGGCGCCTCGGCCAATGCCGAAGTGTTCTTCGCGCTGCTGCAGCCCGGCGACACCTTCATGGGCCTCAATCTCGCCGCCGGCGGCCACCTCAGCCACGGCATGGCGCTCAATATGTCGGGTAAATGGTTCAAGCCGGTGCCCTACACCGTGCGCCGCGACGACCACCGTATCGATATGGAGGAGGTCGAGCGGCTGGCGAAGCAGCACAGGCCGAAGCTCATCATCGCCGGCGGCTCGGCCTACCCGCGCGTCATCGACTTCCGCCGCTTCCGCGAAATCTGCGACGAGGTCGGGGCGCTGCTGATGGTGGACATGGCGCATTTCGCCGGGCTCGTCGCCGGCGGCGCGCACCCCTCTCCATTTCCGCACGCCCATGTCGTCACCACGACGACGCACAAGACGCTGCGCGGGCCGCGCGGCGGCGTAATCCTGTCCGATGACGAAGAGATCGCGAAGAAGCTCAACACCGCCGTGTTTCCCGGCATGCAGGGCGGGCCGCTGATGCATGTCATCGCCGCCAAGGCCGTCGCCTTCGGCGAGGCGCTGCGGCCAAGCTTCCGCATTTATGCGCGCAACGTCGTCGAGAACGCCAAGGCGCTGGCCGAGACGCTCAAGTCGCGCGGCTTCGACATCGTCTCCGGCGGCACCGACACGCATCTGATGCTGGTGGACCTGCGGCCCAAGCGCCTCACCGGCAAGGTGGCGGAGGCCGCGCTCGAGCGCGCGCACATCACCTGCAACAAGAATGGCATTCCCTTCGACCCGGAAAAGCCGACGATAACGTCCGGCATCCGCCTCGGCACGCCGGTGGGCACCACGCGGGGCTTTGGCATCGCCGAATTCCGTGCAGTCGGCGAGATGATCGCCGAACTGCTCGACGTGCTGTCGCAGAAAAGCGTCGAACAGGATTCTTTGGCCGAAAACGCCGTGAAGGAAAAGGTGAAAGCGTTGATTTCTCGTTTCCCGATTTATCAGAGCTGATGGGCGAGGGGCGCCATGCGTTGCCCGAGTTGCGGTAGCCTCGACACGCAGGTGAAGGATTCGCGGCCGACCGAGGATTCCGCCGTGATCCGCCGTCGCCGCGTGTGCCTCACCTGCAATTTTCGCTTCACCACCTTCGAGCGCGTGCAGTTGCGCGAACTGACCGTCATCAAGCGCAACGGCCGCCGCGTGCCGTTCGACCGCGACAAGCTGATGCGCTCGGTGCAGGTCGCGTTGCGCAAGCGCTCGGTCGATCCGGAGCGCATCGAGCAGGAAGTCTCCAAGATCGTGCGCGAGCTCGAGAGCATGGGCGAGAACGAGGTGACCTCCGAGACCATCGGCGAGTTGGTCATGGAGCATTTGCGCGGGCTCGACGACGTCGCCTATGTGCGGTTTGCCTCGGTGTACCGCAATTTCCGCGAGGCCAAGGATTTCCGCGCCGCGCTCGACGAGTTATCGAGCGAGGACAAGCCCGCGGCGACCGCGCGCAAATGAGCGAACCTGCCGCGCCAGCCGCTCCCGCGACCGCCGCGGACGATGCGCGTTACATGCAGCTGGCGTTGTCGCTCGGGCGGCGCGGTCTTGGGCATACCTGGCCCAATCCCGCGGTCGGCGCCGTCCTCGTCAAGGATGGCGTGATCCTGGCGCGCGGCTGGACGCAAGCCGGCGGGCGTCCCCATGCCGAGGTCGAGGCCCTGCGCCGCGCCAGGAAACTTGCGCAGGGCGCGACCTTGTATGTGACGCTCGAGCCCTGTTCGCATCAGGGCAAATCGCCGCCTTGCGCCGATGCCGTCATCCGCGCCGGTATCACGCGCGTGGTCTCGGCGATGGAGGACCCCAATCCGGAGGTCGCCGGGCAGGGGCACGAGCGGCTGCGCGGCAAGGGCATCGCCGTCGAGGTCGGCCTCGGCGCCGAGGAGGCGCGGCACGCGCATATCGGCCACGTCACGCGCGTCGGGAAGGGCCGGCCGCATGTGCTGCTCAAGCTCGCAATTTCCGCAGACGGCAAGGTCGGCCTCGCCGGGCGCAAACCGGTGGCGCTGAGCGGCGAGCAGGCGCGCGAGCGCGTGTTCCAGATGCGCGCCATGAGCGACGCCATCCTGGTCGGCATCGGCACCGTGCTCTCGGACAATCCGCATTTGACGTGCCGCCTGCCGGGCATGCTCGAGCGCTCGCCGGTGCGCGTGGTGCTCGATTCGCAATTGCGCTTGCCGCTGGCGACGTCGGTGGTGGCGACGGTGCGCGAGACGCCGACCTGGGTCATTACTTCGGGAAATCCGTCGGCAATCGCCGAGGAGATTCTGCGGCAGCGCGGTTGTCAGGTGTTTCGCGTCGGCGAGCGCAATGGGCAACTCGATCTCGACGAGGTCCTGAAAGTGCTCGGCGCGCAGGGCATTACCCGGCTCATGGTCGAAGGCGGGGCGAAGGTGGCCGCGAGCCTTGCGGCCGCCGATCTGGTCGACGAATTGGTGCTGGTACGCGCCGATAAGAGCATCGGTGGCGGCATTGACGCCCTGGAGGGCATGCCGCTCGAGGCGCTCACCGGGAAATTCCAGGCGCGCGGCAGCGAGCGGCTCGGCTCTGACACCATCGAAACCTACGAGCGGGCGTAATGTTCACCGGCATTGTCACCGACATCGGCGAAGTGCGCTCGGTCAAGCCGCGCGCCGACAATCTCAGCCGCATCACCATCGCCTGCAGCTACCCGCGCGCCGGGCTCATTGACGGCGCCTCCATCGCCTGCGCCGGCGTGTGCATGAGCGTGGTCGGCGCCGGCGAGGAGGATGGCCGCGCCTGGTTTGCCGTCGACGCCGCGGCGGAAACGCTGCGCGTCACCAATGTCGGGCGCTGGCGGCATGGCAGCAAGGTCAATCTCGAGCGGCCGCTCAAGCTCGGCGACGAACTGGGCGGGCACCTGGTATCCGGGCATGTGGACGGGCTCGCGTCCGTGGTCGCGCGCGAGGATCTGACCGACATGGCGCGCCTTGCGTTGCGCGCCCCGGCGGAGCTTGCCCGCTTCATCGCGCCGAAGGGCTCGGTCGCGCTCGACGGCGTCTCGCTTACGGTCAATGCGGTTGATGGCGATACCTTCTCGGTGCTGATCATCCCGCATACGCTCAAGGTGACGACACTGGGCTCGCTCAAGAAGGGCGACGACGTTCATTTGGAAGTCGACCAGATGGCGCGCTATGCCGCGCGGTTGCTGGAACGTAGGTGATCGCCGCGTAACGCCCTTGTTCGAGGGCCGCACGCTTGCTACCACGCTCAGCGCCATGGCCAAGAAGCGACGCAAAGCGAAAAGACGCGGCGGAAAACGCGGCGAGCGGCGCGAAAAGACGCGCATGCTGATCGTCGAAGCGCGCTTTTATGCCGAAATATCCGATGCGCTGTTGCACGGCGCGGCACGCGCCCTGGATGACGCCGGCGCCACCTACGACGTGATCACGGTACCCGGCGCGCTGGAAATCCCGGCGGCAATCGTTTTCGGCGTTGAGGCCTCGCGCCGCAAGCTCGATCCCTACGACGGCGTGGTCGCGCTCGGCTGCGTGATCCGCGGCGAGACCTATCATTTCGAGATCGTATCCGACCAGTCGGCGCGGGCGCTGATGGATCTCGCCGTCAACCAGCAGCTCGCCATCGGCAACGGCATTCTCACCGTGGAAAACGAGGCACAGGCGCATGCCCGTGCCGGTAGCGACGACGGCGACAAGGGCGGCGATGCCGCGCGCGCGGCACTCGCCATGGTGCGGCTCAAGCGCGGCCTCGCAGGGCGCTGATGGGCAAAGCCGCTCCGCAGCCCAAGGACGCGCGCAAGGCGAACAAGCGCGGCGCGGCGCGGCTCGCCGCCGTGCAGGCGCTCTACCAGATGGAAATCGCCGGCACCGGCATTAACGAGATCCTTGCCCAGTTCGAAAGCCACTGGCTCGGCCGCGAGGTGGAAGGCGCGCAATACCTTCCCGCCGAGGCCGCCTTCTTCCGCGACATCGTGTCCGGCGTGGTGCGCGAGCAGCGCAAGCTCGATCCCCTGATCGACGAAGCGTTGGCCAGGAGCTGGCCGCTCAAACGCATCGAGGCGATCCTGCGCGCGGCCCTGCGCGCCGGCGCCTACGAACTCGACCACCGCCGCGACGTGCCGGCCCGCGTCGTCGTCTCCGAATATGCCGACGTCGCCGCCGCCTTTGTCGAGCGCGACGAGACCGGCATGGTCAACGCCGTGCTCGACCAGCTGGCGCGGCAGTTGCGCGCGGACGAGTTCGGCCGCGCCGCGGGGTGAGCGCCGTGGGCAAGTCTGATAAAACATTGCCAGACGACACCATGTCGGCCGAGGATCGCCTGATCGCGCGCTTCTTCGCGCCGCTTGCTACCGATCCCGGCGCGCTCGGCCTGTCCGACGATGCCGCCTTCGTCACCCCGCCGCAGGGCTGCGATCTGGTGCTCAAGACCGACGCCATCATCGGCGGCGTGCATTTCTTCGCCGACGATGCCGCCGATCTGGTGGCGCGCAAGGCGCTGCGCGTGAACCTGTCGGATCTGGCAGCCAAGGGCGCCAAACCGCTCGGTTTTCTTTTGTCGCTGGCGCTGCCCAAAGACACGGGTGAGGACTGGCTCACCGCATTCGCGCGGGGCCTGCGCGCCGATGCCGAATTGTTCGGCTGTCCGCTGTTCGGCGGCGACACCGACCGCACGCCGGGGCCGATCACGGTCAGCATTGCCATGTTCGGCAGCGTGCCCGACGGCCGCATGGTGCGCCGCGCCGGCGCCAGGCCTGGCGACCGCATTTTCGTCAGCGGCACCATTGGCGACGCAGCGTTCGGGCTGGCGCTGCGCCGCGGCGCCGATTGGCGTCTGAGCGCCGCCCAGCGCGACCATCTCGCTGAGCGCTATCTGCTGCCGCAGCCGCGCAACGCCCTTGCCGAGGCGGTTCGGCTGCATGCCTCGGCAGCAATGGACGTGTCGGATGGGCTCGCCGGCGATCTGGCCAAGCTCGCTCGCGTGTCCGGCGTTGCCGCCCGCGTCGAGGCGGCGCAGGTGCCGCTGTCCGACGCCGCCCGGGCGGTACTGGCGGCGGAGCCGGGCCTCATCGAAACCGCGCTCAGCGGCGGCGACGACTACGAAGTCGTCTGCACCGTGCCGCCCGGCCAGGTCGAGGCATTCCGCAGCGCAGCGAAAGCCGCGGCTGTAACGGTGACCGACATCGGCGAAATCAGCCGCGGCGCTGGAACGTCCTTCCTCGGCGGCGATGGCAAGTCGCTGGCCTTCAAACAGGCTTCATTCAGCCATTTCTGATAATGCGGGACGCCGCATATGATAAGAAACGCCAGTCGAGGAATACGCCATGCAGGACACGACAATAAAAAAAGACCCGCTCAAGCACTTGCCCCACGGGATCAGCCCGAACTTCGATCGCCTCTACAAGCTGTTTCCCACCTCGGCCTACCTGCGCGCCCGCGCCAAGCGCAACGTTCCGCTGTTTTCATTTGAATATGGCGATACCGGCGCGGGCGCCGATGTCGGCATCGAACACAATTGGGCGGCCTTCGACGCCATCAAGATTGCCGCGCGCTACGGCGGCATCACCACGGTGCCGGACATCGATACCGAATTGTTCGGTTCGCGCTATGCCGCGCCGATCGGCATTGCGCCGATGGGTGGGCCGTCGCTGGTCTGGCCGGGCGCCGATCTGATCATGGCCAAGGCCGCGCAACGCGCGCGCATTCCCTACACGCTCGGGGTCGTCGGCGGCGCCACCATCGAGGAAGTCGCCAAGGTCGCGCCCGACGTATTCTGGCTGCAGCTCTACCGCTTCTACAAGAACGACCACGCCATCGGCTTCGATCTGATCAAGCGCGCCACGGCTGCAGGCGTGAAGGTGATGGCGCTGACCATCGACGTGCCGGTGCGCACCACGCGCTCGCGCGAGACCTATGCCGGGCTCGGGCGCGAATTCCACCCGAACGCGCGCATGATCTATGAAATGCTGGTGCGTCCGAAATGGCTCATGGCGCTGCTGCGCCACGGTTATCCGCGCTTTACCACCATCCGCCAATATGCAGGAGCCAACACCAGCACCAACGAGGTCATCCGCTTTGCCCGCGCCAATATGGGGGGCGTGTTTTCCTGGGAAGAAGTCGCTCGTTACCGCGACAAATGGAAAGGGCCGATGCTGGTGAAGGGCATCCTGCATCCCGTCGACGCCGAAAAGGCGGTGTCGCTCGGCATCGAAGGCATCTGGGTGTCAAACCATGGCGGCCGGCAGATCGAGGCGCTGGCGCCGCCGATCGACGTGCTGCCGGCGATCGTTTCTGCGGTGGGCAAGAAAGCGACCGTCGTGCTCGACAGCGGCGTCCGCAGCGGCCAGGACGTGATGCGCGCCCTGGTGCTCGGCGCCAAGGCGGCCTTTGCCGGCAAGAGCTTCCTGTGGGCGGTCGGGGCCCTGGGCGAGGACGGGCCTGCGCACCTGATCGACCTTTACATCGACGAGTTGCGCTCGTCGCTCGGCCAGATCGGCGCCCGCTCGCTGGAGGAGGCGCCGTTGGCGACCGTGCGCCACCCGGGCGCCTGGCGCTTTGACCGAAATGATCAATCCTGACCTGCATGCGCCGCAGTAGTAGTTTGACGCCAGCGCCGGTAAAACAATTGGCGTCCGGGGGCTAAAAACATGTCGGCGTTGGCCGAACCTATCCAGCATCGTGTCGCCTTCGACGACCGACTCGCGCGCCGCAACGCCATCGTGCTTGCGGTGGCGCAGGCGCTCGCCGGCGGCAACAACACGGTCATCGTCGCCAGCGCCAGCATTCTTGGCGCCATGCTGGCGCCCGACAAAGGTCTCGCCACGCTGCCGATCACCGGCATGGTGTTCGGTATGTGGTTTGGCTCGCTGCCGGTCGGAGCGCTGGCGCGCCGCTACGGACGGCGCTTTGCGTTGCAATGCGGCTCCGCTTTCGGTGTGCTGTCGGGTTTGATCTCCTACGTGGCGACGATGCAAGGCAGCTTCTGGCTGTTGATTGTCGGCACTTTCTGCGGCGGGCTCTATGCCGCGGCCCACATGTCCTATCGCTTCGCCGCCGCCG
>Ga0335083_10002004_pt1 | contig 27434 bp, 27 predicted proteins | sample Lox_Sample_42_FD_206716 | JGI IMG/M metagenome (GOLD analysis project Ga0335083, IMG submission 206716) | Soil microbial communities from Loxahatchee National Wildlife Refuge, Florida, United States - Lox_Sample_4.2 | ecosystem: Environmental > Terrestrial > Soil > Wetlands | place: USA...
TCCGGCGGAGGCCTGCTGCGCCGCGTGCTGCTGCGCAATCCACGCCTCGTAGTCGCTCTGGGACACTGCCTCGACGACCACCGGCATGAACCCGTGGTCCTTGCCGCACAGCTCAGCGCACTGCCCGCGGTAGATGCCAGGAGCGTCGACCCTGAACCATGAGTCGCGCACGAACCCTGGAACAGCGTCCTGCTTTACGCCGAACGCCGGCACCCACCAGGAGTGGATGACATCGTTGGCCGTGGTCAAGATGCGGATCTTTTTTCCTACGGGTACGACGAGCCGACGATCGACTTCCAGAAGGTAGTTTTCGCCCTTGGGTGCGCGATTCCAGATCTCGTCCTGCGGGGTGGAAAGATCGCTGTAGAAGCCAATATCTTCCTTGAGGTAGTCGTAGCGCCACTTCCACTGATATCCGGTGACCTTGATGGTGACATCGGGGTCCGAAGTGTCCCTGATGGCAATGAGCGTCGCGGTGGCCGGAATCGCCAGGCCGATCACGATGAGCACCGGTACGATCGCCCAGGCTACCTCGAGGGGCTTGTAACCGGTGAACTGGCGCGCCTCGTGACCGCGGGAGCGTCGATGGCGTGCGATCGAATAGAACAACACCGCGAACACGATCAGGCAAATGGCAAAGCAGACGACATTGACCAGCGTGTGCAGAGAATAGATTTCCCGCGCCGTCGAAGTGTGCGGCGGCTGCAGGGTGATGGCGGGATAGGCGTGCGCCAGGTCAGCTCCGAAAGACATGAGGAGACCAACGAAGCTTCGCAAGACCCTTTGTCGGGTGGCTGATAGCTGTGGCATTTGCGGGTTCACTTCGAGATCCAAGGCGTGGTAAGGAGCATAGTCAGCGTCGGCTCGCCGCAGGCTCACCGCAAAGCGACCGTCAACGGCTTTCCCGCTGCCCGCCGCCTTGCGATCCACCAGGCGAGACCGACATAAGCGCACGTGACGAGCAGCAGCCGGAGGATCTCCGGACCGGCCTCGAGCCAGGAGGCGCCCATCTGGTTGAACTTCAGCAGCGCCTGGATCCCACTCGTGCTCGGCAACACATACGAGAACCAGATCAGGGGCTGCGGGATCGATTCGGGAGGGAAGGCAAAGCCGCTGAGGAACAGCAGCGGAATCGATATCCCGCCGATCAGTTGGAAGGCGCGCTCGCGCTCAGCCATCCAGCACCCCAGTGCCATCCCGAGCGCGGCAACCGCCAGCGCATACACGGCTCCGACGCAGATCGCGGCACCCATGTTTCCGGCACGCGGCAAATCGTGATACCAGAAGACGAAGCCGATCCAGAATAGGATTGCGCACCACACGAAGAGCCAGAAAGCGGCCAGCGCGCCGCTGAATGCACCGAAGCGGAGCCGGCCCTGCGGTGCAATGGTCCAGCCGCCGCGCTCAATCCATGTTCCCATGACCATGGAGATGGCAATGATGAGGAGCTGATGCACGATGAGCCCCGTGGACGCGGGCACCACGTAGCTCTCATAGCCCGCCACCGTGTTGAACATCGGCTGCTTGATGAGCAGCGGCCCGGCATGAGCGGCGCGCACGATGGCGGCCGGTGGCACGTGCGATTCGACGAGATGGGCGGCGAGCGGTGCGGCGGCGGTCGCGGCCAGTACTTGCGCGGCGGTCTCGAGGATCGTGCCGTCGACAACGATGTAACCCCCATGCCCCATGATCGTGATCCCGGTTGGAGTGCCGCGTAACACGTCCCGGTGAAAATCCGGCGGAATAGCGACGATGCCGCCGACCACTCCCTGTTGCAGCAGTGGCACGGCATCTGCGACGCGGCGCGTAACGGCACTCACGCGCACTTCGCGAGTCGCGTCCAGATCGCGCTCGAACTCGCGCGACAGGGCGCTGGAATCATAGTCGGCGACGGCCACAGGGATGTTGCGTACGGTTTGCGGCAGATAGGGCAGCGGATAGAAGAAGCAGTAAGCGATCCCGCCCAACACGGCGGGTACCACTGCGCCTTTGTCGAGCAGAACGGCTCGAAGCGCGTACCGGAACGCCGCCCACGCCGTCAACGTAAGCCCCAGCCCGAGGGGTCTACACAGCGTTTGGCGAGGCGCGGCAACGCGATCGCGAGCGGCACGACGATGAACGCGATCCACAGCACCGCAAGAGGCACGAGCGAGGCGCCGAGCGGTGCGCCGACGTTCCACTGCTGCTGCTGAATCTCGTAGAAGTAGTGAAATGGCAGCAGCTGACTCCACACCTTGGCCGCGGTCGACATGGAATAGAGTGGGTACGTGAAGCCGGTGAAGGAAACGGCGGTGATGTTTGCGATGGCACACACCGCCAATGCGATGCGCAGCGTGCCGGTCAGAGCAACCAGCAGCGCCGGGATGGCGCAACAGGCGAGCAGCAGGCTCGCAAGGCCAGCCGACCAGACGAGCGCGCTGCCATTGGCCGCCCAGCCGCGATAGCCGGTCTCCCACACCAGAATGCCGCAGGCGAGCACGGCCGCGCAGCCAAGCAGCGGCAGAAGCTTTCCCACCAGGGCCGCACGGATGTCTCCACCGGCAGCGGCAAGCCATGCGCCCGCGGTCTTGTCGCGAAACTCGCGCCCGATCGCGAAGGCCGCGCCGGCGAGCACGAACAGATGCAGCGTCGTGGGCAGGAACGCCCCCGTCAGGGCGCGCTCGAACGAGAGCTGTGGCCCATAAAGCGAGCGAAGCTCGGCGTGCACGACCGCTGCGCGCCGCTCCGCACCCGCAAACCCGCCGCCGAGGGAAGCCAGCGCCGTAAGCGCCCTCTCGCCCGCGACCGCGCTGACTGCACCGAGCACGTCGGTGGATATGGCGCTCGCGGCCGCGTGATATTGCTCATTGGTGTAGAGCACCACGGGCAGCGGGTCGTCGCGCCGTCCGCGCCGCTCCCAGTCGTATGGCACATGCAGAATCGCGTAGACACGGCGCTGCCGCACGAGGGTCCACGATTCTCCAAGCGTCGCCGGCTGCATAACGATCGCGGTGGAACGTGCGGCCTCAAGCGCGATTGCCAGATGCCGCGAGCTCGGCGAGTGGTCCTCGTCGACGAATGCGAGCGGAAGCTTCGTGTTGACGCCCGCAGAGAATATGCCCCAGATCAATGCGAGCATGAGCGCTGGCACCCAACTGATCAGCGCCCAGTCCCAGGGATGCGTGCGCAGATACTGTACTTCCCGCGCGCAGGTGCTGCGTACGCCCGAAATGAACACGCGCGTCAACTCCGGTCGACGATCACGGACATTCCCGGACGCAGTCCCGCGATTCGCTCGACGGGCCTTGCGCGCACCTCGAAAGTCTTGATGTCATAACCGCTCGATTGCCGCGTGGCCCGCCAGGTCGCGTACTCCCCCTTGGGACTGATGTAATAGACCGAAAATCTCACCGCTTTGTCGCCGAGCGCCGGAATCTTCCCGGTCATCTCGGTTCCGATCTTCACGCGCGCGAGCTCGTTCTCGCGCAGATTGAAGACGGCCCACACGTCTGTGAGATTCACCAGCGTCAGGATCGGGAAACCCGGGGGCGCCAGCTCGCCTTCGTGCAGCACCACCTTGTCGACTTCGGCGGAGATCGGTGACTTGAGCGATATGTCAGCCGCGAGCGCATCGACCTCATCGACGGCCGCCCCGGCCCCTCGCGTGATCGCCGCAGCAGCCCTGCGCTCCTCGGAGCGAAAGCCGTTGAGCGCGAGTTCGTACTGGGCGCGCGCTGCGCTGACGCCATCGGTGGCGGCGTGATACTGGGTCTCGACCTCGTCATTGCGCTGTTGCGACACCAAGCCCTGCTGGTAGAGCGCGTTGACGCGCCTGAAGGTGGTCTCGGCGAGCTTGGCGTCGGCCGATGCCCGCTGCCACGCCGCCTGCGCAGTGCGGATCTCCTCCGCTCGCATGCCGTCATCGACCAGTTGTTGCCGCGCAGTCGCGGCCGCGAGTGCGGATTGCGCCTCCGACACCTTGGCTTTCACCTCGGGACTGTCGAGCAGTACCAACGGCGTACCGGGCTCCACTTCATCGCCCTCGCGCACGTGTAGCTTGGCCACCCGACCAAGGATCTTCGGCGACACATCGATGTAGCGCGCGTCGATCTGCCCTTGCAGTGGCGGCGTCACCGAGCGGTTGGCGAGGTAGAGGCCGCCAATCAGAAATACGGCTACGGCAATCACCGCGACAGGGCGCACAATCCGTGCTGACAAAGGCGCTCGCGGGGGCGGTACGTTTGGTTCGTTCATGGGGGTAGTAAGACATCTGCTTGCTGAATGTATTCGGGAAGCGACTGCGCGCGCCCGGCGGCCTGTAATAGCTCGGTGAGCGCGATCACGTAGTCGTAGGCGGCGACCGCGCGCGCAGTCTGCGAGCGGGCGAGCGCGTTGCGCGCGTCATTGACGTCGAGGCTGGTTGCCTGACCTTCCCCGAACCCCCGCTCGCGCAAGCGCAGATTCTCCTGCGCCAGCGCGATAGTGGAGTCGAGGAGCTTGAACTGCTCGCGCGCCTGCTCGACCTTGCGATACACCGCTTCGACTTGCGTCGCAATCCCGCGGTCGGCTGCGTCCTCGAGAGACTGAACCTCATTGAGCGCCCCGCGTGCCGCATGGACCTTGCTGGCGCGGTCCTCGTGCGCGAAAAGCGTGACATTGACCCCGACGCCCGCGATCCAATCCGGCTCGACCAGGGATTGGTATTTGCGGATCATGTTGTAGGATCCGAAGGCGAACACTTGCGGCCGCCACAGCGACTCGGCTACGGCGATGCCCTGCTCCGCTTGCCTGCGCCGCGCCGCGAGCGCTGCGAGCGTCGGATTGGCACCCTCGGCCAGCCGCAGCCACTCCGCGAGGGGTTTGAGAGGCTGGGTGGAGATGAACAGCGGTGTGCTGGCCGCCACCGGTGTTTCCCGGTGCAGCAGACGCCGCAGGCTCGCTTCGGCAATCTCGCGGTCGCGCTGAGCGCTCACCTGCTCGCGGGCGGCTTCATCGCGCTCAACCTGCGCGTTCAGCCGCTCGACCCGGGGGATGAGTCCCTGCTTCTCGAAGCCGAGCGCGCGCTCGAGCTGGCGATCGGCCTGCTCCAGCACCGCTGTGCGGGTGCGCTCGACGTTGGCCGCGAGCTCGAGCCCGAAATACTCCTTGGCGAGGGCCACGTCCAGGTCCTCTTCGGTGCGCGTCTCCTCGGCTCTCGCCACATCCACGCCGGCGGACAGGGCTTTCTGGGTCGCGGAAATCCTGCCTCCGGAGTAAATCGACCAGGTGCTGTTGATGGATGAGCGCGGGCCGCGCAGGTTATCGCTGTAGCTGATGTTGCCCAGCGGCGTTCCCTCGAGGGTGCCGGTCTTCTCTCCGAAGAGTTCGGTGGCGTTTACGACCAGATCCGGCAAGCCGAGAGATCTCGATGCCTGCGCCTCGTCCCTGCTGCGACTGACCGAGGCCTCGCTGGCCTTGCGAATGTCGGACACCTCGCGCAAGGTATTCCTGGCATCCTCGTACGAAAGGACCGGCGGCTCCGCTGCGCGAGCGTGCGCCAGTAGTACGCCTGCAAGCAGGGCCAGGCATCGCCACGGGCCCGCGGGTCTGGTCGCGCTCACCGACGCCGCCGACGGGGCCGTGGGAAATCAAAAAACGCGGCGGGCCAGGCCCGCCGCGAAACTTCCCGAGCTTGCGGGAAGTGGGGGGTACTAAAACCTCTTGTAGCGGAGGGCGCGCGACAAGCCCGCGCTGCAGGGCGCGCAGTTCGAGGCAGTTCCTTAGACAGAGCCGTGACCACCGGGATAGCCTGACGACCGCCGCGGCGTACTGCGCCCGTCGCGTACACCAGGTACACGCCGAATGCGAAGACGATGATTATGCCGGCCGCCATCTTGTCCCTCGGGATTAACTCCGACTCCGGGCAGGCTTTGGCACTTGCCGCATCGCCCGCGCCGCGCCGTGGGTGGCACAGTAGTGCTCAGCAACTCGCGGCTGGCACACCGATCCTCAATCGCTGCGCGTGATGTGAACCCAAGCAAGCTGGAAACGGCGTCCTGGAGCAGCCGGTCGGCTGCAGGACGGCCTTAGCGGTTCGCGCGCCGCCCACGCGGGGTGTGCGCGCGATGCACCCACTGCGGCGTTGGCTGCAAGACGAGCACCTCGCGCGGCATCACACCGTTCACTGCCGTAGCACCAGCCACCGCCGCTCGAGCGCGAGCGTGACGAACGCGGTGACGTCGTCGGTGAGTCCCGTGGCGTCGTAACTGCGCTCGAGCTCGTTGACAATCTCCGCCACGGTGCGCGTGCCGTCGCAGCGCGACAGGATCGCTCCGGCGCTGACGTTGAGCTTCACCATGCCCTCCGGGTAAAGCAGCACGTGCGCCTCCTGCGTCGGCTCCCACTGCAAGCGCATGCCGTGCGCGATCGCTGGTCGCGAGGCGCTCGTTGCGCCGCTCACGCCCTCACCCCGTAGGCGAGTCCCATGGCGTCGTTCATCTGCCAGAGAATATCGAGCTTCAGCTGCAGCACTTCGAGGGCGCGCTCCTGCGCCGTGCGAGTAGTAAAGCGCTCGAGGGTGACGGCGAGGGCAAACTCGACGTCCCGGCGCGCGCGGCTCATGCGGCTCTGGAAGTACTCGAGCCCCGCCGGATCGATCCACGGGTAGTGCTGCGGCCACCCGGCCAGCCGCTGACGATGGATCTCGGGAGCGAACAGCTCGGTGAGCGAGGCGCACACCCCTTCCGGCCAGGATGCACGGCGCGCGAAGCTCACGTAGGCGTCAACCGCGAAGCGCACACCCGGCAGCACCTGGGCGAGGCTCTCCACGTCGGCGCGCGCCAGGCCGACTGCCTGGGCGAGCCGCAGCCAGCATTCGATGCCACCGGGATCGGCGCCGTAGCCGTCGTGATCGAGGATACGCAGCACCCAGTTGCGCCGCACCGCGCGCTCGTTGCAGTTGGCGAGGATCGCCGCGTCCTTGAGCGGGATGTTGACCTGGTAGTAGAAGCGGTTGGCCACCCAGCCGCAGATCTGCTCGCGCGTCGCTTTGCCGGAATTCAGCATGACGTTGAACGGATGGTGGATGTGATAGCCGCGCCCGCGCTCGCGCAGCCGCGCCTCGAACTCCTCGCGTGACCACGCCGCATCGCTCACAGCGAAATCTCCAGCCCGTCGTACGCAACCTCCACGCCTGCGCGCTCGAGCAATGCGCGCTCCTTCGAGTCCTCATCGAGTATCGGGTTGGTATTGTTCACGTGGATCAAGATCCGGCGGGTCGACCGCGGCAGCCGCCCCAGCCATTCGAGCACCCCGCCGGCGCCGCTTTGAGGTAAATGGCCGAGATCGCGGGCGCGCTTCGACGTTAAGCCCTGGGTGATCATCTCGTCATCGCTCCAGAATGTGCCGTCGATGAGCACGCACGCCGCCGACTGCAGCGCGCTCCACACCGGCGGCTCCATTGCTCCGAGGCCCGGCGCATATACGACCGAGCGCCCACTCGCCGACTCGCGGATCACGAGCGCGACGTTGTCGCCCGGCACCGCGGCGGTGTGGTGGGGCGAGTACGGCGGCGGCTTGCTCGAGACGGCGACCGCGCGCCAGATGACCCCGGGAATGCCGTCGATCGAGAACTCCCCGCCCTCGCAGTCCATGCGCCGCCGATCGACCCCGCAGTAGTGCCCGAGCAGTTCGAATATTGGATTGCCGCGCGTCAGGTCGGCGCAGGTGCTGTCGGTGCACCATACGACAAGCGGGCGCGGCGACTCGCGCAGCATGTAGAGGCCCGCGGTGTGATCGACCTGCGCATCGACCAGTACGATGCCGGCGATGGCCGTGTCGCGCGGCGCGCGCGCGGGCTGCAGGTCGGGATAGGCCTTGAGCTGCGCGTGAATGTCGGGGGAGGCATTGACCAGCGCCCAGGCGCTGCCGTCGGCACCCGACACAGCGATCGAGGATTGCGTTCCCGGCGTCGCACGCAAGGTACCGCGGCGCACGCCCGAACAGTTATGGCAGTTGCAGTTCCACTGCGGGAAGCCCCCGCCGGCGGCAGATCCCAGCACCCGGATCTTCATCGGATGAGGCGCGCAGACCGGCCGCTCCTCAGCGGCCGATCGTGAGCTTCCCTCTCGAATCTCCTTAGGCTCGGCACGCGCCCCTCCTTCGCTCCGCGCTCAATCGCCGTGCTTGACACGCGCCCACGTCGTCGTGAGCAGGTTGTGTCCAGCAGCCGTAACGACATCAAGACGCGCCCGCCACTCGCTCAGTGCTAACGTCTCACGAGAGACCACTGCGGCGTATAACGCCTCGATGCTCTCCCGAAGCTCGCGATCGCCCTCCGCCGTCGGGCTCGTCATCATCAGGATCTTGCTCTTCAACAGCAGCATGCGCTCGGCCGACGCGCGAAATTCCCGATCAGCACTCATGAGGGCCCGAGGATCCTCATCGGAGTGCTGCCGAAGCAACGCGGCGCCGGCAACCACCGCGACGTACTCCGCGAGCGCATCGCGCAGTGCCTCAATCCAACGCTCGCGGTTATTTGAGACGACCGTTGCCCGGATCTGTCGCCGCGCGACCGCAATCGACACGATCGGTCCAGCAATCCCGGCGATCAGCGCACTCGTCGCAGTGATCAGCGTGATCACGAGTGCACTCATGAGGCGGCGCCACCCGCCTCACTGCGGCGAGCCGCGACGCAACGGCGCGCTGGCCAGCATTACTTCGCGCTGTAAGCTGCCGAACGCACCGATGAGACACAGCATTGCAAGCAGAAAAAAGGAGGCGACCAGGGTGGAGAGCCTGAGCCCGGCCAGATATTCAATGAACAACGTAAAGATCACCAGACATATGAAGAAGCCAGCCGCGGTGGCCAGCACGATGGCGCGATCGATCAACCTGGAACGGCGGGACAGACCGACGAGTTCACCATGCAGGTCGGCTGCGCCGACCGGACCTGCAGATGCGAGACGCTCATCGAGCACGCGAGAGCGGTCAACGATGCGGCCGAGGCGCGTAACGAACACTCCCAGCATGCCGCCGATCCCGGAAAGCAGAAACACCGGCGCGACTGCGAGTTGAATGACGTGAGCGATGTCCGTCAACGAGGATGTGCCTTCCATGCGCTCAACTTCCCTGACGAGGGGAAGACATCTCGCACACTGAGACGCGCATCGAGACCTCAGTGTTCTGGCGAGCAGGGATTCGCGGGAGCGCCTCGGCGCCAGTTTGCGATGCGCCGCCGAGCAGAAGCTCTCCGTCCTCGAAGTAGAGTTGATTGATGGGCAGAGCGAACTGGCGCCACAGACCGCCGAAGCCACCGGCGCGAACAATCGCGTACGACTGACTTCCTTTGGGTGCAATGAGCAGCTCATGCACTTGGCCGACACTCTCGCCAGTGTCAGTGTAGATAACGCGGCCGAGAACCCTCCAAGGGACCGAAACCTTCATCGCGACCTCAAAAGGCTTACCGGAACGATATCGCCTGTAGGTTAGCGAGCGATGGCTCGCATATGACACACGTGTTTGAGCGGCGCGCTGCCGTCTCAGGCAACGAGCCCGGCGTCGTCTGACGAGCCGTGGACTGACGCCGTTTCCCGGTGGTCGCGCTGCGCGCGGCCGCGGCGCATCGGCATTGCCAGGAGCCGCCACGCGCTACCGAGCGGCACGCAGCGGCGCAGCAGCCGCAACAGTGCCTCGACCTGGGTGCTGCGGCTCTCGCCCTGCAAACACCACTCGCAGAAGTGCTCGCAGTTGTTGCTCAGGACCTGATAGCGGCGCTCGCCGAGACGCTGGCGGGCGCGTCGTAACACCTCTTCACGGGCGAAACGGGGGCGCTCGTCGCGCACTCGCACTGCGCGGCCGTGAGCGAAGCGTTGCAGAGATACTTCTTCCACCGGGCCTCGGTGGAGACCTTCGCAAAACCCGGCGTAGTGAATGACGCGGTTGCCGCCCACATAGAGCCCATGGTGGGTGTAGAGACTGCGTGAAGTGAGTAGGTGAGCGGCCACTGATGGCTCTTCGCCGGGCACGAGAAGCCGTTCATGCGTGCGTGAAGCGACATGACGTATCCTCCAGTTCATGGGCGCACCGTAGCGGGCGCTTCGTCCCAAGTCGTGATGAAATCGTGGCATTACAGTAACGCCGCGGGTACTGAGCTCGAGCGTCTGCACCATGGCCGACGGCGATAGTGCCTACGGCAGGCGGGCCGCAAGACCCTCGCCCGCCAGGAAACGTGTCAAGCAGCATCTGCGAAGGCCCGCATGGGCGCTTCCCGCAGGTCACTTCAGGGACAGGATCCATCCGACCAGGGCACTCAGATCGGCGGGGGCTACATTGTTCGGTGGCATGGGAATCGGTCCCCAGGTCCCCGTGCTGCCATTCTTAACCTTGCCCTGCAGCTTCTCCGCGGCGCTCGAATCACCCGCGTACTTCTTCGCGACGTCCTTGAACGCCGGGCCGACCAGTTTCTGGGCGACCGTGTGACACGCCTGGCAGTTGTACTTGGCCATCAGTTTCGCTGCATCGGCATCGCTTATGGCGGCTTGTGCCGCCGCTGTGACAGCCGCAGACACGGCGAGGAGCAAGAGCACGGAAATGCGTTTCATACCTGACTCCGGTTGTCGATTGATCCAGTGACCGACGCACTCATCGAGCGTTACCCGGTTCGTGCCGCGTGGTGACTACCACGCGCGAGCATGATGAGCGCGGGCGGCTCGCAGCTAGCTCACGGCCGCATCAGCAGAGGGGTGGATTCGTGCCTCCACCCGCACCCGCGGGGCGGCAGCCGACCGGCACGCCCGCCCGAAGTTCATTTAGGACACGCAGCTACACTGCCGGTCGCCATCTGCCGCACAGTGAGGCCAATCTGATCGGCAACCGCTACAACTGCGCGCTGGTCACCCAGCACCAGGGCGTCGTAGCCATCGCCCACGCGCCGGAACGCGCTGCTGAAGCAGTCGAGGCTTTGCTCGCCCGCCGCCGATTTGACGCGCACGCGCCACGTTGCTTCCAGAAGAACATAACGCCCGAGCGCCGATTCAAAGCGCTCGACCTCCAGTCTCAATGAGACCGTTGGCGGCGTGGCGGACTGCTCGCCGGGAGGAGACCCGAGCTGGCGCGTCAGCTCCACCAGGAAAGCGCTGCGTAACTCATCGGCGAGCGAGGCCACCCAGACTTCGCCATCGGCGAGGGCGATCCCTCCGTCGCTGCGACGAACGACCAGCTCATAGCGATCCGCCTGTGGTGGGATGCGAACCGGCGCGATCTCGATCCGATACGCGGGTCCCACGGAAACGGACGGATTGCCGGCCGGCGCGGGGACCAGCGTGTGATAGTGCACCGGGGTTGACGCGCAGCTTGCGCTCAAGAGCGCCAAGGCGACTGGCTTGCATCCGCGGCGCAGTGCATTCATGGCGTGTCAGCGGCAGACGTGGCGTGCGCGCCCAGCTGCCGCGGCTCCCGCTGGCGGCCACGAATCACAGCTTCTGGGTGACGATTGAGGTAATCGGTCAGAGACCGGACGGAACGCATCGTACGGCGGGCCTCAGCCAAGGTCTGCTCGATGCTCTCCCGCCAGGGAGCGTCTTCGCCCAGGGTCTGCTCGGCGCCCGAGAACAGCTGTCGTGCCGTCCCGAGCGCCGACTCCGCGGCGGGGAGTACCTGGGCGTCGACCTGCGCGAGCGTGCCGTGCAAGCTCTTCAGGTCGTCATCGAGATGATTCGCGATGTCATTCAGCGGCACCCGGTCAATCTTGGTGACGATGCTTGCGAGATGCAGTTGCAGCTCCTGGAAGCTGCTGGGCACCGTGGGGATCTCCAGCGGCCGCGCGAGGAGCGAAAAGTGCGCCGCCCGTGCGTTGGGGACGAAGTCGAGCGCGAGATAGAGTTGGCCGTTCAGCAGGTTACCGGGGCGCGGCTGGGCCCGCAGTCCGCGGCTGACCAGCTGCCCGACGAGCTTGGCCATTTTTTCATCGCTTTCCGCAGCGCCCTGTTCTACCAGGGAGTCATACGCGCGCCCCATGCGGCGCGGATAGATCTGCGCCGTGACGATGACCGGAAAGGTCTGGTCGCGTGCGTCGTAGTCGAGGTCTATCGATTGCACACTGCCGATGTTCACGCCGATGAACTCCACCGGAGCGCCGATCGACAAGCCATGCAGCGATTGCTCAAAGCGCATGCGCACGTAGTGCGGCGCGCCATCGGGCGGGGCCATTGCAGCTGCCTCGTCCCTGAACAACGTAAACTCAAGGCTCGGCGGCGCGGGCTGCAGATCATGCAGCGCCGGCGGAGTCTCGAAGGCAATGCCTCCTGCCAGCACCGAGGCCAGCGACTCGGTCTTGAGCTTCATGCCGTCCGCGCCAAACTTGACGTCGATGCCACTGGCATTCCAGAACCGGGTCGACGCGCCGATGAAACGGTCGTTGGGCGCGTCGATGAACACCACCACGCGCACGCCATTGCCGTCGGGCTCGAGCGCCTGGTCGACGACCTGACCGACTTCAAACCGCCGGAAATATACCGGCGCGCCGAGATTCACCGATCCCAGTTCGGTCGCGTGCAGAACGATGCTCCTGCCACTGCGGCCGTGCGTCGGCGGCGGCGGATTCTCAAGCCCTACAAACTCACGCTGCGGCGTATTCGCAGCGCCTTTCTCTGCCGCGATGAACGCTCCGGACACGAGCGTTTCGAGTCCTGAAACCCACCCCACCCCGATGCGCGGCCGCACGACCCAGAAGCGCGTGCCGGCTGTCGCCAGACTCTCCGCATTCCTGTCCAGGTCTGCTGTCACCAGAACGTGACCTTGGTCCGCACTCAAGCGAATCGCCGTCACGTGGCCGATGGTAACGTTGCGGTCTTTGACCAGCGTTTTGCCCACCTCCACGCCCTCCGCCGTCCTGAAGCTGATCGTGACCCGGGGACCGGTGGTCCTCCAGGCATGAATCAGGAGGGACAGGCCGACGATCGCCGCTGCGATCGGTACCAACCAGACCAAGGACGGGAGCCAACGCCTGACGGCGACCCGCGGCGGCGGCAGGTCCCCCAGCTCCGGAAGGGGCGCGCTATCGGGCATCGCGCCTGTTCACATCCCAGATCAGGCGTGGATCGAAGCTCATGGCCGCAATCATCGTGGTAACGACCACCGCGCAAAAGAACACAATTCCCGCTCGTGGCTCGGCCGTTCCCAGGGCCTTGAATTGGAGAAGCGCCGAGGTCAATGCGACCACCACCACGTCGAGCATGGACCAGTAGCCGATGATCTCCACCAGACGGAAGAGCTTCGACCGCTGGCGCATTCCGCGGACGCTGCGCCTGCAGGCGCTCCACAGCAGCAAACCGAGGGCGAGGAACTTCGTCAGCGGGACAACGACACTCGCCGCGAAAATAATCGCCGCGATGTCCCATGAACCCGCCCGCCAGAAGCTCCACACTCCGCTCAAGATGGTGCTGTCCTGGCCCCCGCCGATGCCGCTGACATGCATCACGGGCAGCATATTGGCCGGCAGGTAAAGAATGACTCCGGTGATTAACCATGCGAGCGTGGCCTGCGCGCTGCGCGGAGTCGCCCCGGCATGCAGCGTGGATGCGCACCGCTGACACCTTGCATCGCCCGAAGTCGCTGACCGCCGCGTGACAAACCCGCAGACACGGCATGCGAGCAAGCCGAGCTCGCCCGCAAACACCGGCGCACTCACCCGCCACACTCCGTCAGCGTCCACCAGTAGCGCGCGTCGACCAGGCTAAGAATTGTCAACAAGCACGTGAGCCCGCAGAGCGCCCATATGCCGGCACCGGGCGCCACCTGCACCCAGCCGGAGAGCTTCACGATCGCGATCAGTGCGCCGAGTAGCAGCACCTCAGTCATACTCCAAGGCCGCAAACGGTGCAGGACGACCAGCAGCGGCCGAAGTGCCGGCGCGCGTCGCCCACAGCAAGCAAATGACAGCAGCCACAGCAGCAAGGCAATCTGCAGTAGCGGGGCCACAAACACCGTCACGGCGAGTACCACCCCTGCCCACCCGATCGAGCCGTGCTCCATGTACAGCGCCGCGGTCCAGCCGTTGGCCTGCGTGTGCATCCCGCTCAGCTCGATGACCAGGATAGGGTTGGCATTCGCAATCACAAAGAGGACGGCGGCCCCTGCTGTAAGCGCCAGCAATTCCTCGGTCCCGAGTCGCCGGTGCCTGCCGAGCTGCGCACCACATGCCGTGCAGAAGGCCAGCTGCCATTTGCGCAGAGGCACCCGGCGATGCACGGCATCGCAGTCGCGGCACACGATGAGTTCCAGGGAAGCGATACGCACACACCGACTGTAGGCGGGCAGCGCTCTCGACTAACTCACGCCGGTCGCCTTTGTGGCCGCGCCACCCGCGTCGGTCCACGAGCGGTTCACCATCAACCACACCGCGGGTGGATCGAGTAGAGCGCCCGTGCCCGCCCTGTGGCTCCGGGCGCCCGAGGCTACGATCACACCGCGGTTGTTGTTAGCAACCGCTCGCTCTCAGCCGGCGTGAGGCGCGATCAGCCTGTCAGCTTTACGTTCACGCCGTCCGCCGACAGGTTGAAGCGCAACCCGACGGTGGTCGCTTCCACCTTTATGACGACGCCGTGCTCATTCTTGAGATAAGCCACCGAGCCGCCGCCGGCAATGGTCGCACCAGCGCTGACCTCCACATAATTGCCGGTGAAGTCGGCGAGCTGCTTGAGGTTGTAGACGTGTCCGGTTGCGGAGATGTTCGCCGCCCCGACATCGACGATCGACAGCCCCGAGATCGAAAAGGTGTGCGAGCTATCGCGGTATTTCAATTGACCATGACCCCAGACGTAGCCGATGCCCGCGGCGACACTGCCGCCGGTAAATTTCACGCTGCCGTCGGGCTGAGCGTCAGCGGCAACGGGCGCGGACGTCTCTTCAGTATCGGCGAACGCGCCGCTGCACAGCAGAACGCAGATCATGGCGGACGGGACTAACTTACGCATGCTTCGAATCCTTTTGCTGAGGTTGAGAATGAATGACGCGCCAAGGAGTCTGCGGGCTTGCGCGAGTAGTTGCTTTCGCGCAATTGCCGCCGCTGTCGTTTCCGTGCTGTGGCTCCGTGGTCAAACGCCGCTCGCCGACCCCAATCTCGACGGGAATCGATCGGTGTGATCGCCGTGAGGCCCTCGCCAATAGACTCAAGATGCTCCGCGTAGGGGGTCACGATCTACGGGTGCTCGTCCGGGAGAATTCGTCCATGCGCCTGATACTCCACATCACCTCGCCACCTGCGCTGCTGATCGCTGCATTCCTTACGTTGGTACTCTGTTTCTATTCGATCGCCGTGGCGGTGGGCGCAGAATCGGTCGAGTCGTCACTGAGCAGCGCGCGCGCATTGACCGCCCGCCTTGCCCCCGACGATTGGCTCGCGTACGGAGGCGCTTTCAGTGCGCCGTGCGACACCGCCGATCTGCAAGTAAATCTTCTCGGCACGGAACCTTGGTACCCAGGCCTTTGCAATGAGGATTCCGAGAACGTCGGCTCGGCGTCCTTCAGTGCGCGCGGCCGCGGCGCCTCGCCGGTGGTCCGCATTCACCCGGTCCGCAGCGTGACCGTGCGCTCGACGCTATGAGCTGTGAACTCGTGGCAGCGAGGCGGGGCCTATGCCGCCGCAGCCCGCATCGGTCGAGATCTCCTGATGTGACGCTGTTATCTCCCCGACACCTGCGACAGCTCGCCGTCATTGGCGTGCTGTTGTGTTTCACCGTGGTGGCCCTCGGTGCCTACGTGCGCTTGACTGCCGCCGGACTGGGCTGTCCCGACTGGCCTGGATGCTACGGCCATATCACTCCTTCGGGAGCGGTGCATGCGCTCGCGCTCGGGAGTAGGGCCCAAGCTCCCGTAAGCGAAGAGCACCCGCTGATGCTCGGTAAAGCGTGGCGCGAGATGATTCATCGCTATGCGGCCGGTACGCTCGCCGTGGTTATCGCGGTCATTGCTGGACTTGCGCTCACCTACCGCCGACGGGCCCCGGTGCACCCTGCGTTCGCTTTGATGCTGGTCGGTATCGTAATCGTGCAGGCAGCTCTCGGGATGCTCACCGTCACCTGGCAGCTCGAGCCTCTGATTGTGACACTGCACCTGCTGTTCGGTATGACGACACTGGCGCTGCTGTGGTGGCTGCTGCTGTCACTCTTCCGGGGCTACCCGAGCGCCAGCGCGCCACGCCTCACCCGCAACAACGCCGGCGAGACGCAAGGGCAGTCAAGCGTCCGGCCAGTTACGGTCGCCGCGGCGGCTGCCCTCGCCGCACTTGCCGTGCAGATTGCTCTGGGTGGCTGGACCAGCAGCAACTATGCCGCCATTGCCTGCCCGGATTTCCCCACCTGCCAGGGCGCTTGGTGGCCGCGCGGCGATTTCGGACACGCCTTCGCACTCTGGAACGGACTCAACATCAACTACGAAGGCGGGGTGCTCGCGAGCCCTGCGCGTGTGGCGATACACCTTACGCACCGACTGGGCGCAGTGATCGTGAGCGTGACGCTCGCTTTCACGGCGCTGTTTGTGTTGCGCCGAGAGCGGCAGCCAGCGATGAGACGCGCGGCGTTGGCCGTACTGGCCGCGCTTGGCCTGCAGCTGCTGATCGGGACTTTTATGGTATTGAAGGCCTTTCCGCTGTGGCTCGCCACTGCGCACACCGCCGGAGCAGCGCTGCTGCTGCTCGCCACGCTGGCCCTGCTGCGTTCTGTGACGGCACGTTGAAAGGTGTCGTTGCCAGTTCGCCCTCCGCCCCAGTCCTCCGCCGTGACGCGGGAGGCAACGTGTCTCGCGGTGTCCACACCCGCTGTGTGGCGCCGTTATCTCGAGCTCACCAAGCCGAGGGTGGTGGGGCTCATCACTTTCACAGCAATCGTGGGCACGCTGCTGGCAAGTCCGGGACTGCCGCCTCTGGATGCGCTGCTCTGGGGTAACCTTGGTATCGCCCTGGCAGCCGCCAGCGCGGCGACGCTCAACCACGTGCTCGACCGTCGCATCGACGCACAGATGGCACGCACGCACAACCGGCCGCTGCCGAGTGGCGCGCTGAGCGAGCGGCGTGCGCTCCTCTTTGCGGCGCTGCTCGGTGTCGTCGCGATGTCGATGCTCGCCGGACTCGTCAATCCTCTCACCGCGCGGCTCACCTTTCTGGCACTCATCGGCTACGCAGTGGTCTATACCGTCTGGCTGAAGCGCGCGACCTCGCAGAATATCGTCATCGGCGGGGCCGCCGGTGCCGCCCCGCCGCTCCTGGGGTGGGCAGCGGTCACTCACACTATCGAGCCAAACGCGTTGCTGCTCTCTCTCATCATCTTCGTCTGGACCCCGCCGCACTTCTGGGCGCTGGCGATCGCGCGCCGCGACGAGTACGCCCGGGTCGGGATCCCGATGCTGCCAGTGACCCACGGGCTCCCCTTCACGCGCCTGCAGGTGCTCCTGTACACGGTGCTGCTTACCGTGGTGACGCTCATGCCGTTTCTCACCGGCATGAGCGGTCTTCTGTATCTGGCCGCCGCGCTGCTGCTCAACACGCGCTTCCTCTACCACGCATTGCAGCTGCGGATGAGTACGCGCCCCGAGCTGCCGATGCGCGTGTTCCGCTTTTCGATCACCTATCTCATGTGGCTGTTTGCGGCGCTGCTCATCGATCACTACCTCCCCGGCCCGCGCGCCACGGGATAACGGTCGGCCTCGCATTCTCGCCCCCCACGGAAGTAACGCTAGGTTCAGCTTCAGCAGCAGCACCCTCGGCGCCGCGGTCCGCGTACGCGCGCTGACTCCCTTGGTGATCCATTGAGGAGGTGCAGCCGCGTCTCTAGCGCGCGGCTCTTGACGGTGCCCACCTTGCACCTCCAGATCCAGGCGACTTGCTCATACGAGAGTCCGCGCAGCACGACCAGTGTCAGCGCCTCCCAGAAGCGGGACAGACGCGTCGGTGTGCTGATTTGCTCGGCGGCCTCACGAGACGGTAAGCGCAACGCCCTCACCGCGATCTCCCGGATTCGATTCTCCGCCTATCCTGTCGTGGCGGATGCCGGCAGCGGCTCGGGTCCCGCGGCTGGCCCGCCTTCGCGCTCCGCCGACCCCGCTCGCCCGAGTTTGGCGTTGAGACGGTCGAGGTAGAGGTACACGACGGGTGTCGTGAACAGTGTTAGCATCTGACTCAGCAGCAGCCCGCCGACCATCGTGTAGCCAAGTGGTTTGCGCAACTCAGAACCCGTACCCGATTCCAGCATGAGCGGGAGCGCGCCGAGCAGCGCCGCCATGGTCGTCATCATGATCGGCCGGAAGCGCAGCAAGCACGCCTGACGGATCGACTCCACGGGGGAACGCTGCTGCTCGCGCTCCGCCTGGATCGCAAAATCCACCATCATGATGCCGTTCTTCTTTACGATCCCGATCAGCAAGATGATCCCGATCATCGCGATCACCGACAGATCGAAGTGGAATGCGCCCAACATCAACAGCGCCCCTGCACCGGCCGAGGGCAGCGTCGAGAGGATCGTCAGCGGGTGAATGTAGCTCTCGTACAGCATCCCTAAAATGATGTAGACCACGACGAGCGCGGCGAGAATCAGGTAGGGTTCGCTCTGCAGCGAGTCCTGGAACGCTTGCGCCGTGCCCTGGAATGTCCCGGTCACAGTGCCCGGCAGGTGCAGCTGCGCGGCCGTCTGCGCGATCGCCTTGACCGCATCACCAAGCGCGGCTCCGGGAGTTAGATTGAAGGACAGCGTCACGGCCGGAAACTGCCCCTGATGATTCACGGCCAGAAAACCGACGTGTTCAGTGTCGTAGTGCGCGAGGCTCGCGAGCGGCACCTCTTGTCCCGTGATCGGCGATTTCAGATACAGCTTCTGCAGCGTGTCCGGATCCCCTTGCAGGCCCGGTGTGACCTCCAGAACGACGTGATAGCTGTTGAGCTGCGTGAAGTACTGCGTCACCTGGCGCTGTCCGAAGGCGTCGTACAGAGTCTGATCGATCAGCTGCGGCTGAATGCCGAACCGCGCCGCCTGATCGCGATCGATCACGAGTGAGACGGTGCTGCCGTTGCTCTCTTGGTCGGTGGCGACATCACGCAGCTGGGGGAGCTTTTGCAGGGCCGCCAGCATCTTGGGCGCCCACTGGTTGAGTTCCGCCAGATCCGCGTCCTGCAGCGTATATTGATACTGGCTGGATGCGCCCCGGCCGCCGACATTCAAATCCTGGTTCGCCTGCAGAAAGAGCCTGCCCCCCTGGACCTGCGCGAGCCTGGGGCGCAGACGACGAATGACCTGATCCGCGCTGGCGGTGCGCTGAGCGCGCGGCTTGAGGCTAATGACCACCGAACCGTTGTTAATCGGCCGAGTGCCGCCGATCATGGCCGCGTAGCCGACCACGTCCGGATCGCGTGCGATGATGTCCGTGAACTGGTGCTGCAGGCGCAGCATGCTCTGAAACGAGACATCCTGAGACGCAACCGTCGTTCCGGAGATGACTCCAGTGTCTTGCTGGGGGAAAAAGCCTTTAGGGATCCACGCGAAGAGAAGAACGGTCATGGTCACCGTACCGACGAAGACCCCGAGCGTCGCTCGTTGGTGCCGCAGAACGTAATCCAGTGCGCGCGAGTACAGCGCCAGCATCCGCTCGAAGACCGCCTCGATCGCCAGGTACGCGCGCCCGTGGCGGGCACCCTTTTCGTTCCGCAGGAACAACGCGCACATCATCGGCGAGAGGGTGAGCGCGGCGAAGGCGGAGACCATGATCGTCAAGGTCACGGTGACCGCGAACTCACGGAACAGCCGCCCAACGATTCCGCCCATCAGCAGCAGCGGGATGAAGACCGCGACCAGCGACAGGCTGATCGAGATGATTGTGAAACTGACCTCGGCAGCGCCTTTGACGGCCGCCTCAACGCGCGACATTCCGGCCTCGAGATGCCGATAGATGTTCTCGAGCATCACGATCGCATCGTCCACGACGAAGCCCACGGCGATGGTGAGCCCCATGAGCGAAAGATTGTCGAGGCTGTAACCGAGGACGTACATCAAGCCGGCCGTGCCGAAGAGCGCAATCGGCACGGTGATGCCCGGAATGACCGTGGCCCACCCATTGCGCAAAAAAAGGAAAATCACCAGCACCACGAGCACGATAGTTAGGACCAGCGTGAACTCCACATCCTTGACGGAGGCTCGGATCGTCGTGGTCCGATCGAGGATCGTATCGACCTTGATCGAAGGCTGCACCGCAAGCATGGCCTGCGGGAGGAGCTTATGGACCCGCTGCACCGTTTCGATGATGTTGGCACCCTGCTGCTTGAAGATCTGTAGCAGGATGCCTCGATGTCCGTCCTGCCAGGCCGCGAGCATGGTGTTCTCTGCGGCATCGACTGCCACGCCGATATCGCGGATGCGAACCGGAGCACCGTTGTGATAGGCGACCACCACATCGTTCCACGGTGCAGCCTTCAAGAGCTGATCGTTGTCGTATATAGCGAAGCCGCGGTCGATGCCGTTGATCGAGCCTTTCGGGCCATCGACCGTCGCTTGCGCGATAACGCCGGCAATGTCTTCGAGCTGAATACCGAAAGCGGCGATCTTCGCAGGGTCGACCTGCACGCGGACCGCGGGCTTCTGCTGACCGCCAATCGCCACGTAGGCCACGCCCGGAATGCGCGAGATCTGCTGCGCGAGCACGGTCTCGGCCGCATCATCCACCGTGGTGATCGGCAGCACATCCGAATGGACCCCGAGCACGAGGATGGGTGGATCGGCGGGATTCACCTTCTTGTACGAGGGCGGGCTCGGCAGGTTCTTCGGCAGCTGGCCTCCGGCAGCGGTGATGGCCGACTCGATATCCTGGGCGGCGGCATCGATATCACGACTGAGGTCGAACTGCACCACGACCTGCGTGATCCCGAGCACGCTCATGGAGGTCATTTGCGAGACGGCCGCAATCTGGGAGAACTGGGTCTCCAGAGGCTGGGCAACGGCGGAGGCCATCGTCTCGGGGCTTGCGCCCGGCAGGCTCGCTTGCACCTGGATCGTGGGGAAGTCCACCTGCGGGAGCGGCGCGACCGGCAGCAGAGGGAAAGCCACCAGACCCGCGAGCAAGATTCCCGCCATCAACAACGATGTCGCGACGGGGCGCTGGATGAACGGTGTAGAGATGCTCATCTCATCCCCCTAGCGGGTGAGCTGCGCCACCGCATCCGCTTCCGGCGCCGCGGCTGGGGGGGTTGCGTCGCCGACGTGGGCTCCCGGTTGCAGCCGGTACTGGTTGCTGGTGACCACCCGCTCACCATCGGCAAGCCCACTCACGATGACGGTGTGCGCACCGCTTTCCCCGCCGGCCCGCAGCGGCCGTGCCTCCACGGTGGAGTCGCGCCTGACGACGTAAGCAAACAGTCCGTCCGGGCCGCGCTGTATGGCGGCCGTAGGAACAGTTAGCGCGTCGTGGAGGGTGCGCACCAGCACACGGGCAATAACGAACTCTCCTGGCCAGAGTGAGTGGTGCGAGTTGGGAAAGGTGGCTTTCAGGCGCACCGTCCCAGTTGCCTGATCGATCTCGTTGTCGACAACCGCGAGAGTGCCGCTATCGAGCTCCGTTTTGTCATCCTGAGACACGGCTGTGACACTCACCGTGCCAGACCGCAAGGCGCCGGCGACCGCCGGCAGCGCCTCCTCGGGCAAGGTGAAGATGCACGCGATCGGCTGCACCTGGGTCACGACGACGATCCCGTTCGTGTCGGCCGCGTGCACGATGTTGCCGGGATCGACGTGGCGAATGCCGGTTACCCCGTCAATGGGCGCCCTGATCGTGGTGTAGCTCAGTTGCGTCCTGGCATTGTCGATGCTCGCCTGGTCGGCCTTGATCTGGGCGTCAAGCTCGGCAACGAGCGCGCGCTGCGCGTCCAGCTGTTGCTTGCTCGCCAAGTCCTTTGGAGCCAGGATCTCGTAGCGCTCGAGATCACTCTTGGCGCCTGCGAGCTGGGCGACATCCTTGGCCTTGGTCGCCATCGCCCCACTCAAGGCCGCCTGGTACGGACGGGGATCGATCTGCGCCAGCAGGTCACCGCGCCTCACGGTCTGACCCTCCGTGAAGGCGACCTTCTCAAGCTCACCATCCACGCGCGCCGTAATCGTGACCGTGTAGTAGGCCTGCACGGCCCCAAGGCCTTCGAGCCTCACCGGCACGTCCGTCCGCCCCGCCATCGCCGTTTGCACGGCAATCCCTTTGGGAGGCACGGGCACTTCCGACGACGGGACTCCCGCGATCCGGTGCCAAGCGAGAACCAGCACGATTGCGAGCAGCGCCGACAGCACAATCGTGACCCACGGGCGCCGCCAATGGAGTCTATTCAACATGGGAGATCTAGCCATTGCGTTTCACGCTGCCTGCCAACCGCCGCCGAGCGCACTGAAGAGCGCGACCAGCGCCTGCATGTGGGAAAACTTCACCTGGACGAGAGCGTCCTCCGCCGTGAACAGCGCGCTCTCGGTACTGAGCACCGTAAGGATGTTGATGACGCCGGCATGCCATTGAGCTTGACTGAGCTCGTAGGCGTTGCGGGCCTTGTCGACGGCGTCCTGCTGCCGCCGCTCCTGGTCCGCGGTCTGCTGAAGCGCCGCGAGTGCGTCCTCCACGTTGGAGAATGCGGAGAGAACGCCCTTGTGATAATCGGCCACCAGTTCCGCGTAGCGCGCCTTTCCATACTGGTATTGAGCTGACAACGCACCGCCCTCGAAGATCGGCTGGGTCACGCCTGCCGTCAGCGCAAAGACGCGAGTGCCCGGACTGAAGAGCGTCGCGAGGGCCGTGCTCGTGTATCCCCCATCCGCAGTCAGCGCGATATTGGGGAAAAATGCCGCACGCGCGGCGGCCACATTGGCGTTAGCCGCCATCAGCTGCGCTTCCGCCGCCGCGACATCCGGCCGGCGCATGAGCAACTCGGAGGGCAAGCCGGGACTGACCTGCGGCTCGGCGAGATCGGCCAGGGTCCCGCTACCAAGATTCACTGCCTGCAGCTCCTTGCCGATCAGGATGCCCAAGGCGTCGGTGGTCTGCAGAAGCTGTTGCTTAAGCGGCGGCACAACGGCCTGCAGCGTAGCCACCGTCGCTGCCTGTTGTGCGACATCGAGCGCCGTCACCGTTCCGACTTTCTCCTGGAGCATCAATCCTTCGAGCACCGTCTGCGCGCGCGTGAGATTCTCTTCGGCGACCTTCAGCCGATCACGCAACTCCAGAGTCTGGAAGTATGTCGTGGCCACACTCGTCATCACGGTGAGCTCGACAGTCACGCGGTCGTATCTACTGGCCGCCGCAGCCAATCGAGCGGCATCCCGGGTGGCTCGGTATTTGCCCCAGAGGTCAAACTGATAGCTCGCGCCGAGTGTAGTGGTGAACGAGTTGAAACTGACCGCAGCGAGATTTCTTGACGTCTGGCGCGCGCGGCTTGCACCGGCATCCGCCGATACCGCGGGCAGCAGTGCGGCCCCGGCAATACGGGCCTGGGCATCGGCTTCGTCCACGCGCGCAACCGCGGCGGCAAGATCGTCGTTGGCCCATCTGGCTTGTGCGATAAGCTCATCGAGCTGCGGGGAATTGAAGCCCCGCCACCAGTCGGCCGAGGGCCACGCCTCAGCAGATGGCTTGTTGGCGGGCTCCCGAGCGGACGCGCTCTCGCCGCCCGCGCGCCAAGCCGCTGGTGCCGGCACGTCCGGACGCGAGTAGCGCGGGCCGAGGCTGCAGGCGCAGAGCCCGATCAGAGGCAATGCTGCGATCCAGCGGTTGCGGTTCACAACCCACGCGAGCTGCGGGTTCTTTCCCGAGCTGACCCCGCGCCGCTCATCGTCTTCGCGAGGGACACCATGTCAGATTCCGCATGCCGCCGTCGGTTGCTTGCGTGATCGGAGCCGGCGTCAGGAACAGTAAGCTCGGTCACCTGATCGTAAAGCGGAACATACGCATCGGTAGCCGCTCTGCGTGGCGACGGGGCCGAAGACTCCCCTGCTGACCCATCGAGGAAGCGTCGCAGCGTCGCGCGCGCCCGCGTAACACGGGTTTTGATGGTGCCGGCCTTGCGCTGGCAGATAGAGCCGACCTCCTCGTACGAAAAACCGCGCAGCGCGACCAGCGTCAGCGCCTCACGCTGGACGCTCGAGAGCGCCTGCATCCCGCGGTCGAGCTCTGCCAACTGCAGGCGGAAATCCTGGTTATAGACGATCGGCGAGACAGCAATGGCAATCGCGCCGTCCGGGTCCTCGACGCACCGCGGACTACGCAACTCCCTCAAATAGCAATTTCGCAGGATGGTGAAAAGCCATGACCGAACGCTGCAACCGTCTCCTCGGAACTGCTGTCGTGCCGCCCACGCCTGTAGCGCCGTTTGCTGCATCAGATCGTCGATACGCAACGGGTCTCGGCACAGACTCATTCCAAACGCGCGTAGGTGCCGGAGTGAGGCCGTCCATTCATCTGTGAATTGGCGATCATCAATCATTGCAGCGACCCCGATAACGGACGCCTTGCGGTGACACCCGGGCATATTGGCCTCCGCAGGCTCACCACAGCCTCGCAGGGATCGAGCTTTGTCATCGCGCTCCCTGCGCAATCGCGCGTTCAAGGCAGTGCCTGCCGGCTGTCGTAAGTCAGCCGTGTGCCGCTCCTCTTTAACGTAAAGACTCTAAGACATCCGATCCGGGCGTCGTCGCCGAAGGCCAGTCCAATCGCGTGTCAATTGGTAGCTGCTATGGAGGAAGTCGAATGAGCTCGGACAATGTTTGCGCTACGTCGCGACCGCGCGCGCTGGTCGCCGTGGCGATTCTGCTCGGCGCCGTCATAACCATGTGCATCCCGCGCGCGGCCCGTGCCGTCGAGATTCTCAACGGCAGCGGCTGGACCGTGGATACCCGTGGATTCATCGCCTTCGACATCGACTGGGATCAGCACGACCTCGGCGCCGCAGAGCCACTGTTTCCCGCGCCCAATGATTCCGCGCAGGCTGTCAATCGTGCGCTGCGCTTCAGCGCGAGTCAGTCGCAGATCGGCTTCCTCGTTCTGCCCCCGCAGGAAGACGGGATCACCACGGACGCGTATCTGGAGATCGATTTCCTCAAGGGATTGCTAGCTCCACCCCAGGACGAGCATCTGAGCAACGCCACCCCGCGACTGCGCCTCGCATTCGCGCGCTTCCATTGGAACGGAGGGAGCGACACGCTCCTCGTCGGTCAGGCTTACAGCCTGTTTGGCGACCTGTGGCCGAGCATAACCTTTGACAATCTGAGCTTGTTGATGGGCACCGTCATCGGGCGCGAACCGCAAGTCCAGTATTCGCATGTGTCGACTCTCCAATCTGGCTCCGCGATCACCTACGCAGTAAGCGTTAACGCGCCGAATTCCGGCTTGTTCGACCAGGCGACCAATACCGCCGAGACGAGCGGCGTGCCGTTCGTGCACGCGAAGATTGCTTTCACGAGCGATGCCTTGGGAAGGGCCGATTACTTCGGCTTCGAATCCCACGAGCCCATTCCCGCGCAGATTGCCATCAGCAGCTTCACCGGGCGCGAGAAGATTCAGAAGACCGCCGGCGGGGATCAGGACGTCAATGCCTGGGGTGTCGCACTGAACGGCGTCCTGCCGATAATTGGAATCCGCAACGGCGTCCGGGCGGGCGCCACCTCAATCGATGGCCAGATCTGGCTGGGGCAACACGTGGGCAGCTACTTCGGCGCCAGCGGTCAGAATGTCTACGAAACGCAAAACGGACATGTGGGGGCCATCCGAGCGAGCGGTGGGTTCATCGAAGGCAAGTACTTCCTCACTGCCAATCTGAACCTGACCGCCAGCTACTCCGTCGATAAGAACAACACGGACGACCTGGTGCGGGCCGGTATCCCGTTTCGCATCGCCTCGGGCATCTTCAGCACCACCACCTTTGGCACCCCGGGCGTCAATCGAGCGCAGGACGTCGATCTGGCTCTTTGGTACCACCCAGGCGTCCATGCATTCTTCGGCCTTGTCTGGGACTCGCGCAAAGCGACTTACAACAGCGGTGAGAACGGCAGCAACAACAGAGTCAATCTCTCGATGTTCTATAACTTTTGACGCCCGCCGGCTGGCGGCAGCAGATGCCGCCATCGCGGCTGCGCCGCGATACGCTTCCGCGCATCGTCCTACCGTCACGACCTGCGCTGATCCGAATGGTAATGGTACGTGGCGCTCTCACGTCGCCGCCGCCTCACTCAAGTCGATATTGCCCTGCTGCTGAATGGGCACCCCTCGTGGGACTGACCTCGTCGCCGGAGGCTGCGGGATGCTGGTGTGCACCAGTGGCGTTTTCCCTCGCAGTGACGATAGTAGGTCGCGCTCAAAACAAGAGAGCGCCACTCGCGCGGCGCTCTCCGCTCCTCCGTGCCTCTTGGGAGACTAGCGGCCGTGTTTACTTCGTGTACGACCGTTGGAACATCCGGTCAATCTTCTCGTTTGTCGCATCGACGCCATTCTGTGCGGTCTGGGCGAGCGCGATAGCCTGGTTGCCCGTGCTCTGGACGGCCGCTACTCCCTCGTTGGCGGACTCCGCCGCACGGGATGCCTGATCTGCAGACGCTTTCGCCGCCTCTACATCGGCCTGTAACCTGCTGACCTGCGACTTGAGGTCGACGATATCCGCTTCGAGGGGCTTGAGATCCTGACAACCTGCCACCGCACCCGCGACCGCGACTGCAGCAACTACCTTCATTACGATCACACTTTTCATGAACACTCCTCTTAGGCTCGATGCATTGCTGGTACTCGTGCCTGCACTGTATTGCGACCGGGCTCGCAGGTAACTCACTGCTTCGAGCCGTCGCCCGGCGCGACGTCGTGACGGGCGCTCAAGATGTCCGGCGGCGCGCCTCCCCAGACGGCACCGCGCCCGACCTAGATGTCATCTGGCAGGCGCGGCCCTCCGCAGAGAATCGTCCCCGGCCGGGACTTCACCGATTCGCCGTCACGAGGCCGCCAGCGAAGATCGATTCCGGTACCCAGAAGGTGAGTTCTTCGCCGGTGCGAAGATCGGAGACATTCACTTCCTTTCCGTTAACGATCACGCGGAGTTTCAGATCGCTAACGGTGACCGAGCCCAGCGTGTTGCCAAACGGATCCATGAACGCAACCGCCAACATGGGCTTCTCGAGTATGTAGACCTTGCCCTTGACCTTCAGGTACGTCTCACCCCGGTATACGCGCGCTTCCAGGCAAGCCGCGGGAGCGCGCGGGTACTTGTCCAGGAATTCCTTCGAGTAAACCAGCGCCGAGCATTCCACCTTCGGCAGTTTGTCTGGATCAACGGCCTTCGTTGCAGCCAGCGTTACGCTCGAGACGAGCGAAAGGGCCGCGACGACGCCCAGTGTCTGAATTGCCATTCGCACGATTCAACTCCTCTTGGTTTCCGAGACGCCCATGGCGACAGGTACCGCACCCAACAGCGCGGCTTCCGATCCAGAGTTGAC
>Ga0335083_10002007_pt1 | contig 27394 bp, 25 predicted proteins | sample Lox_Sample_42_FD_206716 | JGI IMG/M metagenome (GOLD analysis project Ga0335083, IMG submission 206716) | Soil microbial communities from Loxahatchee National Wildlife Refuge, Florida, United States - Lox_Sample_4.2 | ecosystem: Environmental > Terrestrial > Soil > Wetlands | place: USA...
AATATCGAGCCCTTGACGGCGAACGCCCGCTTAAAGAAGCAAGCGCAAGCGGCTTCTCAGGAACCGAAAACGCAACGCGGTCTGCGCCTCTTGGCGCAACCGCGTCTGCCGTTTTGGGTGGAAGCGGCTTGCGCGCGCGAGGGCGCCGCGCGCCCTTAGCCAGCTGCCGCCGGCAGGCGGGGAAACAGGCGCGTGAGGGATCGCAACCGGATGGTCGGGACGCGTCATAGCGGCCCGGCGGGCCTGCTGCAAAAAGCAAATGATTATAGGCCTGTAGAGCCCGGCCCGCAGGGACACGCCAGTCCTCTGGCTTGATTATTTATTGCAAAAATGATATAGTTTGCTTCTATGGGTTGTCACGTTTATGAACGCCGCGGTCGCGGCCGAATTTGAGGAGTTTCCGGCCGACATCCGCGCCAGGTTCAACCGGATCAGGTCGTTGATCGAGGGGCACGGCATCGCGCAGATGCGCGAGCCCCACGTGAAGCACCTTGACGGCCGGCTCTGGGAAATGCGCATGACTGGCCGCGACGGCATCGCCCGCGCGATCTACGTAACGGCCTCCGGCCAACGGGTCGCGTGGTGCACGTGTTCATCAAGAAGACGCAGAAAACGCCACGCCGCGAAATCGAGCTGGCCCACCGCCGGGCCAAGGAGGTCACATGAAGGAGAAGGAAATCCGCGCCGCCGATCTCCACAAGAAATGGATGAAGAGCGATCCGGAATACGCCCGCGCCTATGACGCGCTCGAAGATGAATTCACCCTCGCCGCGGCAATGATCGAGGCGCGCGCCCATGCCGGCCTCACGCAGGAACAGCTTGCCGAGCGCATGCACACGACGCAGGCGGTGATTGCGCGGCTGGAAAGCGGCCGGGTCAAGCCGTCGACGCGCACGCTCGAACGGCTGGCGGCCGCAACCGGCATGAAGCTGCGGATTTCATTTGAACCCGCGCCGGCAAGCTAACCGGCCGCAATGCCTCACGGATTGACGAAGCAAATCAGCGCGCGTCTTCTGGAAAATTCGACGTGCTGGCGAACAACAGCTGTCGCCGCCTAAGACCGCGGTCCTTTGCGGCCCATCAGCATCGATACCCGTAGCACCAGCTTCGAACTTATCCTGCGGACCATCTTTGCCTTCGGACAGGCACTCTATCAGACGGTCGATCTTTTACCGCGCATGCGCTACGATTTAAGGGAAAATCAGCGGGTGTTCCGGTAAAACTTCTTGAGACTGATCACACGACATTCTTGTATGCCGGCACCAATCATTTCCGTCGAAAACCTGTCAAAGCGCTACCTGGTCGGCCATCGCGCCGAGCGCGCCGGCGCCTATAACTATACGGCGTTGCGCGATGTTCTGGGGCGCGAGATGCGCAATTTCGGACGCAAGGCGCTTGACGTCATACGCGGCCGGCAAGTGGTGCAAGGCGACACGGTCGAGGAGTATTGGGCGCTCAAGGATGTCAGCTTTGAGGTGCATGAGGGCGAGGTCCTCGGCATCATCGGCCGCAACGGCGCCGGCAAATCGACGCTGCTCAAAATCCTCAGCCGCATCACCGAGCCCACTGCCGGCCGCGTCACGTTGCGCGGCCGGGTCGCGAGCCTCCTCGAAGTCGGCACCGGGTTTCACCCCGAGCTGTCGGGCCGCGAAAACATCTATCTCAACGGCGCGATCCTCGGCATGAGCCGCGCGGAGATTCGCAAGAAATTCGACGAGATCGTCGCCTTCGCCGAGGTCGAGAAATTCCTCGACACGCCGGTCAAGCGCTATTCCTCGGGCATGTATGTGCGGCTTGCCTTCGCCGTCGCCGCCCATCTGGAACCCGAGATATTGATCGTCGACGAGGTCCTCGCCGTCGGCGACGCCGAGTTCCAGAAGAAATGCCTCGGCAAGATGGACGAGGTCTCGCGCCGCGAAGGCCGCACCGTGCTGTTTGTCAGCCATAACATGGCGGCAGTAAGCGAGTTGACGAACCGCGCAGTCTTCTTGGACAGGGGATCGATCGCGCTCGACGGCCGGGTCGGCGACACGGTGGCAGCTTATCTTTCGAAGAGAACACAGCAGCCGATCTACCTAACCGATCGCGATGAGTATTACGAGGAGCCACACATTGCTCGCGCGGAGGTCTTGGCGTCGGACCCGAGCGGAGTTCATCAATTTGGCGCACCCCTAGAGATTGCAGTATGGGTTCGGCATTTGCGTGGGGTGCCGCGCGCCCATCTCGGCGTGCAAATCGTTGGCCAGTCGCTAACCCCCGTTGCTACCGTCTACGCATACCCGCCGAACCATGTGTTTGGCGATCAGCCCGGCGTGACGCTGATACGTTTCCATATCCCGAAGCTTCAGCTGAACATCGGTCAATTTTCGCTCCGAATCTGGCTAAGCGGTCCTCCCGGAACGCAGGTCCACGAGATAGTAAATGCCTGCGATTTCGAGGTTGTCCGGCACGATTTCCTAAGTTGGTGGACACCTCAGCACTGCGCTTATCACGAAGAGTTTTCCCTTGAGATTACTCGCGCTCTACGCCGCGAAGTACCGACCGATCAAATTTGCCAAGTAGAGAGTTTGCCCGGTTGATGATGGCGAATTCTTACGCGCCCGGAGAGGAAATAAAACACCTTGATATATAACAAAATCCACAGCGCTCTAAATGAGCTAACGCAGCGTCCCAGCTACGGAATGTATTTACGAGATAAGGTGCTGCGAGCTACAGGATACGATACGACACAGTGGATTCGGGCCGTCTACAGCCGCGAGTGGCAGGCTTTTCTTTCAACCTTACCCCTTGATTCGCTCAGTGTGCTTGAGATTTCACCAAGCCAGTGGCCGGTCATCAAAAAGAACCGTGTCGCACATTATAGGGCAGTGAATTTTCCTGAATTCGATATCACTAAAGATTCACTTACAGAAAAATTCGATATCATTATAGCTGAACAAGTTTTTGAGCATCTTCGTCATCCATACAGAGCGGCTCGCAACGTCCATGAGATGCTACGGGACGACGGAATTTTTTTAATTTCCACTCCATTTATGGTCAAAATTCACGCCCATCCATATGACTACACTCGTTGGACACCGGATGGCCTCCGCGCGTTCTTGGAGGACTGCGGTTTTTTTGCCGAGGTGTATGCTTGGGGTAATCGAAAGGCCATCGTCGCGAATTTCAACCGCTGGCGGCGCTTCGGGTGGAAACGTGACCTTAGAAACGAGGCAGATTTTCCCGCTAGTGTATGGGCATATGCTCGCAAGCAGCCTGCAAGTTGTCGAACAACGTGACTGTGACATCTAATTTCGATCGGTGTGCGCGTAAATCCAGAAGCTCCTTAGTGGATATTTGCGAGCCATGGCACGGATAAGCGTCATTATCCCGACTCATAATCGCGCACGATTGCTCCCGCGAGCGATTGAAAGCGCGAAGGCCGCCGGGCAGGATGTTGAAATTATCGTAGTCGATGATGCGTCTGCAGACGAAACACCATCAGTTTGCGCCGACATACCTGATATCATTTACCTGCGTATGCAGAACAACGTCGGCCTAGCACGAGCTCGCAATGCAGGGATCAGAAGAAGCACTGGTGAATACATCGCATTTCTAGATGATGATGATCTGCGGTTACCGGGATCGCTAGATTTGCAAGCGGCCATGTTGGATCAAAACCGCGATCTCGGCTTCGTCTATGGGCCAGTGCATTTTGGAGATACCCGCGACTGTGTTCCAACGGGAAGGATCAAGCCGGAGGTCTGCCCAGGTGGAGATATTTTTTGGCGGTTGGTTATAGACAATTTCATTTATGTCGCCTCGGTCATGGTACGCCGTACGCATATGGAGACTATCGGCCTATTTGCCGAGGACGTACCCGGAACCGAAGATTGGGACGCGTGGTTGCGTTTGGCGGCGATTTCCCCAGTGGATGCGCTACCGGAGCCTGTGGCAATCTATAGAGAGCCAGCATATCAGTCAGAGCAAATGTCGTCTCATCGCCCAAGCATGTGCATGTCTGGCGTGCGAACCCAGATGCGGGCGTTGAGGTCGCCTCGTGCCCTTGCCCGCGATCAAACGACCCGCAAAAGACTGGAACTGAATTACCGCGACTCCGTGTGGGACAATTTAGTACGAGAAGGCTATCGATCGCTGAGTGACCGTCAATTTTACTATGCTAGCCTGAATTTCTTGACGGCAATCCGACTGCACCCGAGAAGGGCAGCGAATGTAGGTGTAATCACGAATTTTGTTCGCTCGGTGCTCGCGCGATAACGAAGTCGGGCGAATAGCTGTGAACAGACCTTTAGGCAATAGAATGAATGCCCCGCAACAAATAATTAGCACCACTGTGACATCGCCGTGTACGAAATTGCCAAAAGCTTTTGTCTGCATTCTCAATTGGAACAAAGGCGACGAGACATTATCGTGCCTGCAATCTGTATTTGCTCAGGATTACCGGAACCTGCGCGTCGTCGTTGTCGACAATGGCTCGACCGACGGCTCACTGGCCGCGTTGCGTGCTCTCGGCGACCGGATCGACCTGATCACGCATTCTGAGAACCAGGGCTTTACCGGGGGCTGCAACGCCGGAATGCGCCACGCACTCGCCGCTGGCGCCGATTACGTATGGCTTCTGAACAACGACACCGAGTGTGACGCCGACACGTTGTCGCGGCTCGTAGCTTTCGCCGAGGCGCATCCCGACATCGGCATGGTCAGCCCAATTATTACCGATCGTGGCAGCGGCAAGGACAATTACGCGGTTGGGACGATCGATCTCGCAACCGGCCACACTCAAGAGACGGCCGATCCCATTGAAGCAGAAGCTTTACAGCGGGCATATCCACATCAGATTATGCTGAAAGGTACGGCATTGCTTCTAAAGCGCCATCTTATAGATGCCATTGGTTATTTTGATGATCGATTCTTTGCTTACTGCGAAGACAATGATTATTCCATGCGCCGTGCGGCAGCCGGATTTCGTGGAGCGTGCGTGACGAATGCCCGTGTCTACCACGACGAGGGAATGCCCGGGCAAGGGTGGCGGAAGCCGTATGCGTTCTACTACGCAGCCCGCAATGGAATATTGTTCTGGCGGAAACATGTTCCAGGGCTGGCCGGGTGGAAGCACAGCAGATGGCACTCGTGCACAATGTTTCGCGTGCTTGCCCGCAGTGGATACGGAAAAGCGGAAACTGAAGCTTTTGCAGACGGTCTGTGGAACGGCTGGCGCGGTGTAACCGGTCGTTGGGAACCATCACGTCGGTCACATCATATGCCGGCGCCGTTACGCCGCATCTTCGTTGCGATGCCGGCCCTCTGCCTTGGGCTTCTGGAGGTGAATCCTCGCGCAGTATTGCGTGCTTTGCGATTGCGAGCCCCTTAGGTTTTATCGCGGTATAACGCTTCATTATGACAAATTTTTTCGGGTAATTCCGAAGTCCTGATATCAGCTTTCAAGTTATCGTAGTCGGACTTCAATAATTCACCTTGAAGGTCGGGCTATCCTCCGGCCGCGTCTTACGCCGATCGTACAGGCGCGTCGTGGCAATGTTGGCGTGCCCGAGCCATTCCTGCACCTTGGCGATATCAGCCTCGTGGTCGAGCGCGTTGGTGCTGGCCGTTGCTCGCAGCGCATGGGCGCCGATCTCAAAGCCAAGCGCGGCCGAGTAGGTCCGCACCAGCTTGTAAACGCCGTCCGGCGTCATGGCCCGGTCGAGCCGGCCGGTGCGGTTGTTGCGGATCGGCCGGAACAACGCGCCGTCTTCGTCGGCGCCGTGACCGGCTGCGTCGAGATAGTCATGAATGAGTCCGCCGGTCGCGGGATGTAGAGGCAGATAGCGCGTCTTGCCGCCCTTGCCGGCGACGCGCAAATGCGGCACGCCCCGCCGCCCGTGTTTCGCATCGCAGACCTTCAACTTGCACAGCTCCTCGCGCCGCAGCGCATGATAGAGCAGGGTGGAGAGGATGGCGCGGTCGCGCTTGGCCTTGAGCGTATCGGCATCGGGCGCCGCCAGCAGCTCGCGCGCCTGGTGGTCGCCGATTGCCGGGGTCTTGCCTTCGCCGCCTTCGACCCTTGGCCGGCGCACGCCCTTGACCGGGTTGTGGGTCACGGCGTTGCGCTCGCACAGATACTCGAACAGCGACGACAGCGCGGCGAGGCGGTGCCGCACGGTGCTGCCGCCGAGCTCGCGGCGCACCAGGTCGTCGCGCCAGGCGATGACATGCGCGCGCGTCACGCCGCGAAACTCTTCCGGCCGCCGGATGCCGGCGAACGCCATGAAGTCGCCGATCGCCGTCTCGTAGGCGCGCCGCGTCGCGTTGCTGCCGAGGTTGGCAAACCACTCGATCTCCGGCGGCACGTCGGCGAGCTGCAGAAACCGGGCGGCGGTCAGCAATCGTTCGTCGGGCTGGGTCACGATCGGAAGCTGGCCGCTCATCAGCTCTGCAACTCCCGTTTCAGGACATAAAAGCCGGTCGCACCCTGATATTCGAGCCGGGACAAAATCTCGGCGTCGGATTTGCCCATCAGCGGATCGGCATAGACGCGGAAGAAAACTGCCACTCGCGTCCGGTCACCTTCGAGCTCCAGTACCCGATGTGCTGCCGCGCTGATTTCCGCGAACACGCCGAGCTCAGTCCAATCCCGATTTTCGCCACGTACCGATAGCTGCCACATCCATCCCCCTTAGAGTGTCATTCTAATCTTGATAAAATATGTTATCAAGAGTAGAATGGCTTCCTGAGAGCCCGGCGCTCACTCCGCCGTCACGTAAGCGGATAGGAGCCTAAGGGTGTGGAGCGGAAGGGTGTTACAATGACCGAGATTGAAGGGCAGATGGCCGCGCCACCAAGGGCAATATGGTTCATGCGACTTGTCTGTATGCCAAACCCTGCCGCGCAGCAGTGAGCTGCGCGAAAAACCTGCTTTCGACGCTTATGGCGCTCGGCTTAGATAAGCAGACAACATTATGCCTCGGTTCAGCGGGCAATTAGTTCAGCCACGATGGCGTGACACGTGCCACTGAGGAAGACAACCGCGGACAGGGCGCGGCAAGCTATCGATTTAGGCGACCAGCTATGTGATCAAGGCGATCTCGTTGCTGCACTTGCCGCTTATCGCGATAGTTTCGCCATAACCAAAGCGCTGATTGAAAAGGACCCCGAGAATTTTGCACGACAGCATAATCTTTCGGTCTGCTACGACAGAATCGCCCGTGTGCTGGTAGCCCAGGGCGATCTCGACGGCTCGCTGGCCGCATATCGCGACGGCCTCGCCATCTCCAAAGTGCTGGTCGAAAAATACCCTGGCGATTCCCGGTGGCAACACTCCCTCTCGATCAGCCATGACACAATCGGCGATGTGCTGGTGGACCAGGGCGATCTCGACAGCGCGCTGGCTGCCTATCGCGATAGTCTTACCATCAGAAGGTCGTTGGTTGAAAAAGACCCTGATAATATCAGGTGGCAACACGCCCTCTCGGTCAGCTATGACAGGACCGCCGATATACTGGTGGCCCGGGGCGATCTCGACAGCGCGCTGGCTGCCTATCGCGATAGTCTTACCATCAGAAGGTCGCTGGTTGAAAAAGACCCTGATAATATCAGGTGGCAACACTCCCTTTCGGTCAGCGATGAGAACGTCGGTGATGTACTACTGGCCCAAGGTGATTTAGCCCTCGCGCTGACTGCCTATCGCGACAGCTTTGCCACTAGCCAAGCACTAGCCCAAAACGACCCCGACAATACCAGGTGGGCGCACGGTCTCTCTGTCGCTGATAATAAGATCGGTGATGTGCTCGTGGCGCAGGGCGAACTTACCAGTGCAATGACCGCCTATCGCCACGGTAACGCGATCAGAAGACGGTTGGCAAAGAAGGACCCGACCAACGCCGAGTGGCAGCGCGACCTGTCAGTCAGCTATGGCCGGATCGCCGACTTACTGGTGGCCCAGGGCGACCTTAAAGGTGCGCTGGCCGCGCATCGAGACGGCCTCGCTATTGCTAAGACGTTAGCCGAGAAAGACCCCACCAACACCGAGTGGCAGCGCGACCTGTCAGTCAGCTATGGCCGGATCGCCGACTTACTGGTGGCCCAGGGCGACCTTAAAGGTGCGCTGGCCATGCATCGAGACGGCTTCGCTATTGCTAAGACGTTAGCCGAGAAAGACCCCACCAACACCGAGTGGCAGCGTGATCTTCGCATCAGCAACGACAAGATCGCGGGCATACTGGTAACTCGGGGTGATCTCGCCGACGCCCTGGTTACCTACCACGACGGTCTCGCCATTGCCCAGGCGCTGGCCGAGAAAGATCCCGCCAACGCCGGGTGGCAACGCGATCTTGCAGTCAGCTATGACAGCGTCGGCGGTATGTTGGTAGCCCTAGGTGATCTCTCTGGCGCGCTGACGGCATATCGCAACGGCGTCGCCATTTCCAAAGCGTTAGCCGGGAAAGACCCGACTAACGCCGAGTGGCAGCGCGACCTCTCAATCAGCTACGACCGGATCGCCGACATACTGGTGGCCCAGGGCGACCTTGATGGTGCGTTGGCCGCCTATCGAGACGGCCTCGCTATTGCTAAGACGTTAGCCGAGAAAGACCCTACCAACGCCAAGTGGCAGAGTGATCTTTGCTACAGCAATTTTGGAGTTGCCGACGTACTCGTAATCCAGGGTGATCTAACCGCCGCGTTGCCTGTTTACCGCGACAACCTCTCTATTACCACGGTATTGACCGGGAAAGACTCTACCAATGCCGAGTGGCATCACACTCACTTGGTGAGCCTCGATAGGATTGCTCACGTATTGCTCGCCCAGGGCGATCTTGCCGGGGCCCTGGCGGCCTATCGTGATAGCCTCGCCATTTCCAAAGCGTTAGCCGAGAAAGACCCTGCCAATGCCGAGTGGCAGCGCTCCTATGCCATCTCCCTTTTCGCGATTGCGCGTTGTGGAGAAGAACCCGCACAAAATCTCACCAAAGCGCTTTCAATTTTAAAGCGCTTACGGCGACGAAAGGCTTCCGTTCCAGGAGGGGATGAGAACGCCATCCGTGTAATCACCACAGCTTTAAGACACTTTCATAACCAGCAGTACAAAGCCGCCGCTGAAGTTCTTGAGCAGATCGACTTGCATGCAGATACTAACACCGCAGAAAACAATATCGCGTCATTTTCCGCCGTAAAAGCAGCGCGCGATACTCTAAAGAAATTGCAGAAATCATTTTTCCGTGACTATAATACTCCCCTTCCATCATCCCGGGCTGTAAACTTCAACAGACAGTCTCGGATGAAGGAACTATCTGCCGCTCGGCTGTCAGCCGCTTATGAGGTATTGGTTCGAGAAAGCGATCTCGACAATCCCGCGTTGCCCCATAAAGAGCGGCTACGCCGAGCCAGGCATCTTGTCCGAACCTACGAACGTCTCCGTAAAGTTGACTCATTATTTTATGACAATGGCGCAGAATTGCGCGGCGCGCGTAGCATAATCAACAAATTTCAATATCAGCAGCGGAAGGCCAAGGGCGCAGTCGAGCCGGTGCCAAAGTTGGCTTAACCCCTATTTTGTGGCTTGAAAATTCCGCTGGCGGCGTCATGATAGAGCAACTCATCGCCCGATCGCGGGAGCTGCCGTTTATGGAAACCCGGCCTGCCACTACGCGGATCGTCTTCGAGCTGCTCCCTTGCCGCGTTGATTTTTGTGGCTCGGGGACGCTTTTGGAAGACGAGGCGGCTGAAGTAGAAGAAGCAGAGTCGGCCATTTACGAGTTGATCCGTTGCCCCATTGACTTCTTTTGCTGAGTGTAGGCGCGGCGACAGCGTCATTTCCGATGCAACTCGAAAGAAAGTCGGCACAAACTAACATGAAAACCATAGGTGCGAGTGACTTCTCGAAAACAATCGGCTGGCCGCGAGGTTGGATATGATCAAAATTTCTGTTGCTAATCTCCGTCGTAGCCTCGCAGAAATGCTTTCCCGCGTCCGCTTCGGCAATCAGATAATCGTAGTTTACTGGCATCAAAAGCCTTGGGCGGTAATTATCCCGTTCGACCATGCAAAGCGCATGAATATTGTACAAAATGAACAATAGCACGATACTGTACAATATTTAGGAATTATTGGAAGAGCGAATTGTATCGCCACCTGATCACTCCACGTTTTGAACGACGAGCGAATTTGCCCGTCACTTTGTGGAGTAATTAACATGGCGAACGAAACTGCCGCCAGCACGGCGAAAACGGTGCGGTCTGACATTCAGAGCGGGCGGTCGACGCCGCTGCGGGAAACCTTTTCGACCGATAACGCGCGCCAAATGTATGAAAACGAGCGTGCTTTTCAGGAAAGACAGCGGAGCGGCAAGACCTCTTAAGCCGCCGCCGGTCGCGGAAAAATCAACCTAAAACTGGCCGGGGTTATCCCCCGGCCTTTCCTTTTCCGGGGTCACGCAAATGACGAGTGATTGGGAAAGCTTAATCGAGCGCGCCGAGCCGTTCGGGCGCACAGCTCGGAAAACCCTCGTTTTCATCGCCAAATTCGCCTTTGGCTGCGCATTGACACTCATCGGCGGTTTGATCGCCACCCTCGCCGCGACGCGCCTGCGCTTGCCCGACGCAGCGTTGCTGCTGCAGCACAGCGGGCGCGCGCCGGTATCGGTGTCCGCCCTGCGGAACGAGCTGATGATCATCATGACTGTAGCCGTTGGCGTGCTGATCACGGGTTTGCACACGCTCGACAACCTGTTCCGCTCGCACGAAGACGGGCAGCGCATCGCCGAACTCGAACTCCGGCTGCGCGAGGCCGAGCACCGCGCAGACGCGGCGGCGATTGAATGCGCCGCCGATACAGAGTGGATGCGCGAGGCGCTGGGGGCGGCTGTATACCTGTTCAGCATCCCCGGCGTGGTCGAAGCGGCGCGCAAGGCAACACGTAAAGCCTTGCATCCTGATGCGCATCCGGAAGCCAGTGCCGACGAACTCCGCGATCTGACCGAACGGTTTCAGATGGCGGAGGCCGTCTTTGACCGCTTCTCGAATTAACGGAGGCGGCCATGGATTTCCTGATCGCGATCTTTGCCGGTGTATTCGTCCTTGGCGTCCTCAAGGAGCTGATCCCGCTCATCATTCAGCTGGCGGATAAAATCCTTTTGGCGATCCTACGCGCCCCGTTCCGCTGGCTGGCTCATCGCTGGCAATCGCGCGCGCAACTGACGCCCTATCAACGCGGCCTGCGGCGCGCCAGTGAGGGCGCGTTCCTGGCGGCGGCGTGCATTTACGCCGCGACCTGGTTCCCGGTCTTCCTCGGCCGAGGGCTGGATAACCTGGCCGGAAATTTCTGGCGCGCACCGGCAGATCATCCCGGCGTCGCTGTGTTCCTCGCCGTAGTCGGGCTCGGGGTAATTTGGGTTTTCATCGGCATGCGCGAAGCACGCGGCGGTGAACGAGATGTAATGGGCGCCTTGTGGTCGACTGCCATCGCCGGCGCCTGTCTTGCCGCGCTGTGGTGGCAATGGCTGCCGTCATGGCCGGGGCGAACCTACGAAACGCTGCTGATCCTCGCCGCCGTGAAGGGCTTCTACATCGCTACGGCGGCGGCGGGCGTTGTGCGTTTCACGCTATCGGTCCAGCTGCCTGGCAATGCGCTGCGGGTTGTTGAGCGGCTTCTGCAGCAACGCAACGCACCACTGGTCGGTGCCCGCCGGCGCTTTCTGTTCTGGTGAGGCCAGCCATGACAGACAGATTTTATGTCGGCCGCGCCTGGAACCCGGTCAGCGGCCGCACCGGCGAGGCGGTGTATTTCGATCTCGACAAAATTCCTCACATGACGTTGCTCGGCACCACGGGCTGCGGCAAGGGCGCGACGATCGAGATTCCTAACCTGCTGATGGATGGGCTGAAGCAGGTCAATGTGATTTCGGTTGATCCGACCGGCCAGAACGCCTGCGTGACGCAGCGCTGGCGCAGCAACTTTTCCGATGTCGCGTTCCTCAACCCGCACGGCCTGCACGATCTGCCGGATACTGGCTGCAATCCGATGCTTTCGGTCGAAACTTTCGAAGATGCGATGGCCGTCGGCGAAACCTTCCAGGAGGTTTCACCCGATGCACGCGAGCCCTTCTGGCCGGAAAGCACCCAAAAGCTGATTGGCGGCGTGGTGCTCGGTGTTGTCAGGATCGCTCGTGCGCGCAAGGAAACCCCGACCCCGGAGCGCGTCTGCAAGATACTGATGACCGGTATCGAGGGCTTCGCCTCGTTCATGGCGCAAAACGGCGATCATCAGCTCGCGGGTCTGCTCGCGCGCTATGAGGCCAAAGAAGGCGGCCAGTCCAACCGCACGATCGAGAGCATCAAGCAAATCGGCTACAACGCGGCGACGTGGCTGCTGTCCGACGCGATGCGTAAATCCCTGTCGGTCGACAAAGGCATCGATTGGGCGCAATTGAAGCACGGGGCGCGGCCTCTGACCGTGTACCTGATCCTTGCTGCCGACAAATTGGGGCCGTCGACGGGTGCGCCCTGGCTGCGGCTGATGGTGGTCTCGGCCCTGAATACGCTTTACCGCCTCGGCGGCGGCGGGCGCAAAACCCTGTTCATGCTGAGTGAGTTCGCTGCCCTCGGCCGGGTCCAGCCGGTCATTAGCGGGCTTGGGCAAGGACGCAAATACGGCGTCCGTTTTGCACCGATGGTGCTGCAGGACAGCGGCCAGCTCGAAGCCGTCTACGGCAAGGCGGCGGCGACAACCGTGATCGGCAACAGCGGTAGCCTGCTCACCTTCGCGCCGGCGCCGGCCGACAATGATACGGCGGAATTTCTCTCAAAGGCGGCGGGAACACATTGGGTGTCAGAGCCGTCAGCCAGTGACGATCCGCACGGCGGACCGACGCGCCTCAACTACGGCATGCACGAAGAGCGGGTATGGAAGCCGGATATGGTCAAAAGCCTGCCGGAATTTCATGGGCTGGTGTGGCTGTCGGGAAACGCGCGGCCGACACCGGTTTATTGCGCGCCCTACTTCACTGGCGAGTTGGATCGCTTGATCGGCGGCCGCTACGATCCCGACCCTTACCATCCCGCTGGTGCTTCACCACAGCGGCGCCAGGCTGGCAAAGCAACACGCTTTGTTGCCGTTGCAGCAGCGGTGATCGCTGGCGGCATTTGGCTGTCGCACAGCTTCGGTCACCATGACCGGCCGAGTGCCGGTGCATCGCCGGTTGCGCGGATCGATCAAGCACCTCTGACGAACGCCAGGCCCAATTCGCTGCCCCGTGTTTCACCGCCTGATCACCGCCCGGTGACACGGCACTAAGGCTGCTCGGGCTCGTCGTCATCTTCGGGATCATCCTCGCGCGGATCGTCCGGTTCCGGCACCTTGCGCGGCGGCTTTGCCTCTTTCGGCAACATACAGAAGTACCCGGTGCCCCCGCTCCACGGGTTCATTTCGAGAAACAGATGGGCGGTCGCAAAACCCAATATCCGCTGCACGATCTCGGCGGTAATCGGCTGCCCGTGGAACAGCGCCGCAATTTCTTCCGGCGGCCTGACACTGCCGATATAGCCGAGGCCGCTCCATCGCAAGCAACCCGCTTTTTTGCCGGTACGACGGAAGGCAAAAGCCCGATGAGTGCGGTTGTCAAAAACCGGCGGTCGGTTGCCTCCGGGGCGAGTGGGTGCTTCCTCCATCCGTCCGCTCTAGCAAGCTGTCACAGAGTCGGGGAAGGATAATCCGGCGGGCGTAAATCCTGGCCGTGATGTCGATCGCGGCCAGGGCTGGCGGCATGTTGCTGGTGCCAATACCACCATTGGCTATCGAAACTCGGCGGCGGATCGCGCCCGTCGTCTCCCGTTTGACGCGCCATTTTGCGAAACAGCCGCCGCAAATGCTTGCGGATGAACTGATCCTGCTCGCCGCTGCGTTGACGGCGTGATTTTGTCGGGGCCGGGGCATCGGCCCGTCGCGTGAGCATTTTCCGCACTTCGGCAAAGAGCCGTTTGATCGCGGCGGCCGTTGTCGCCCGCATGTTCGGCTGCGCCTTCTCCATCGCGATGGCGATGGGCGGCGGCGCAGCTATGATCAGTCCGGTTCGAGGTCGATCCCGCGCCCGCGATCGTGATCGCGTTCGCTGATTTTGCGGGTTTCTGAATCCTGATGGTCGGTCGGGTCGTAACCGGGGATGTGGTTCTGCCGGTAGGCGGCAAATTGGTCCGCTTCGTTCGCTCGCTGAACAGTATCCGTGAGCTGCTCGGGTGGGATTGCCGGCGGCGGCGCGATCAAATCGGACAGATAGGTAATCAGGCCGCCAAGACGGTCGGCGAGGCCATCGACCAAGTGGCTGATCGTGCTCGCCTCTGGCCGGCTCGGAGCCGTTGCCGGGATGTAATCGACCGTCGATTGCGCCTGCTCCTCGCGCTGTGGGACGCCTACGCTGCTTGTTGCCGGTTCAGGCTCTTCCGGCGCCGGCGGCAGCTCCTGGGTGCCTGCGGCCTCCGGTGCGATCTTCGGGGCCTGCTTCATGAGGTCGATACCTTCGCGCTCAGCCGCCTGGTAAAATTTGACGATCGCGTCATCAAAACGCAGGTCGGCTTTCAACGCGAGGTCCTGCCAGTATTCGGTTTCCTCGATACTCGTCGCTGCGTCAGCGCGCGCTTCTGCTCCGATCCGCAGGTCCTGAGCGACACCGGCGATGGCGCTGTACGATTGGGCACTGGTGTCCTCTGGAAGGTCGAGAGTGACCGCGTTCCACGGGTCGCGCCTAATCGCCTCCTCCATCGTGTACGGCCATTCCGGCGCAGCATCGGGCTCCGGCTGAGGCGCCGCCTGTTCGTGCATTTTCTGGGCGCCCGCGGCGGGATCACTCGCCGCGATCGTCTCCGGGCCAAAGGTGGGATTGGCCGACATCGGTTCTGGCGCACCGCGTTGGTTCTGGTTGGCCGCTGGCGGCAGTTCGTGCTCGACGAGATGTAGATGTTCTCCCGGCTTGAACGGTTCTCCTGACGCGGCGATCGCCTCGCGCGAGATGTCGATGCGCCCGCCTACCTGCTGCTCAAGTTCTCCCAGCCATAATTTGAAGGCTTGGCGCTCGTTTTCGTTTTGCGGCAGTGGCGGATGGAACGGGTCGGGCAATCCCTTGGCGGCCTCGGCCTGTCGCTCAAACTCGGCACAACACGCATCGATATATTCCGATGCGCCCAGATAAGCGTCGTTGTCGTTGGTGCGCTCTGTCTTCATGTCTTGCGCCTTTGGTGTTTCATCCGCGTGGGATCGCTCTCTCCCCTGCCCCGCCCGTGCTTCGCGCTCACTGCGCTTGACGCCCAAATTGATGATCTGCGCCTCTAGCTGCGCGATCTCGGCGACTGCCGCCGCGCGCGCAGCGCGGTCCTGATCAAGGAACACGACGGCCGATTTGGTCGGACCGCGGTGCCTCTCGGGCGCGTGATCGAGCCCTTGTTCCTGCAGCGTCCGGCGGTCGATCCGCGCATCGATGCCGTGGCGCTCAAGATGGCGGTTCGCCAACTGCTCCCACTTCTCGCGCAGATTTTCGATATAGGCGTCGCGGTTGCGGTAATTGTCCTGCTGTTCGGTTTTAGTGCGGGCAAAGCCGTGCGCATCGATCCGGCGCAGGCTCACCAGCAAATGCAGGTGGATGTTGCGCTCGTCATGGTCGGGCGGATGGATCGCCGCCAATACCACGTAACCCTGCCGCGTGAAGGCCTCGCGGATGTAATCCTGCGCCAGCCAGACATTCTGTTGCAGCGTCAGTTCATGCGGCAGGGCGATGTCGAGCGGCAGGGCAATTTGCGCGTCTTTGCGCTTCTCGAACAGCTCAAGCGCGTTCCAGAAGCGCTCGGCATTCGCCGCTTCACGCGTCCAGGCGGGCGCCTCTTTCGGCGAAAACATGCCAACCCATTCGGGCGCATCGAGGCGACGAAAATCATAGCCCTGGCCGGTGCGCTCGTCGGTGAATCGCGCGCGCATGATGTAGGCCGCGCTGGCGATGCTCGATTGCCCGGCCGACCGGCTGACCCGCTCATGCGCGCTCAAGTGAAAGATCGCCACGGCGGCCGGCTCCCCTACCCTACCGCAGCATGATTATCGGTGCCGGATGGCACCAAACGCTGCGGCATGTGACGCGCCGGATGGCGCGGCCGTTTTGCCGGACGGCAAAACCGCACTTGTGTTGCTTGCAACATACAAGTGCGCCTAAGCAGGATTTCGACACCGCTACCAGCCCGTCAATGATTCGTCACCAGCGCGGGTTGTCACCTTGTTCCGACTCGTCCGCGTGGCTACTTATTTCGGGTTGGCTTCACCTCACTGCAAGCTCTTATGACACGTCGCACAAACGAAGAATTGCGGACCGCTCTGCAGGAGCGGATCGCCAAGCTGCAACAGAAAGTTCGGCGTATCGATAAGCGCACTGCCAACCAGGCGCGGCGCGAGCGTAGTCACCGCCTGATCGTCGGCGGCACCCTGGCCGAAACCCATGCGCTCAGAAATCCACGCTCAGAGTTCGCCGAGACCCTCGTGCGGCTGATCTCGCAATACGCCCGCCCGGAAGATCGCCACCTGTTCGCCGATCTGTTTCAAGCGGTGCTGCCGGCCGATCAGGCCGCCGCGCTGCTCGGCGACGATCCTGGCGCGAATGGCGCCGAATCGACCGTCGCCCCGGCCTTGCCGGGCGTACCCGACGCGGCCGAATAACCAGCTCTCTAGCTTCATTGATTTCGGCACCAGTACCGCCGGAGTCGGGCTATTCCCGCCCCCGTGGGTAGCTGCTATCGTCGGGCCGCAGTCGAAGGGTGGTGCCTGAGATTGCCAACGGTGATGAACCGGAAGGCCGGCGGCGCGAAAGCGTCCCCGGCCTTCGTGTTTCTCGCCGGTGCGGCGCGGCGATTTGTGGAGCCGCGCAAAGCGCGGCAACTCTTTTGCCCGCCGTCCTCGCCCGCAACGCGGGCTCGGGCGGCGGAAGACCTCCGGCGGGGTGTTTATGGCAACGATGATAATCGAGGACGCGACGGATTAGCCTCCGATCACAGCGACAGCGTCGGCAAGCGTCACCATCAACGTCATCGGGTTGGCCGGGGATTCACGAAAACCGCGCGTCTCATAAAAGCGCTTCGCCGCCGGCGAGAGCGCATGCACCAAAAGGCCGCGAATGCCGATCGTCTCAGCTGCCTGCCGGGTCCGTAGCACCGCATCGCGCAGCAGCAGATGACCAAAGCCCCTGCCCTGCCACGCTTGGTCGATCGCCAGCCGGCCAAGCACGACCATGGGGATCGGATCAGGACTATTGCGCCGGACCCGGCCTGGCGCTTCGATAACGGCGATGGCGCCGGCTGCGAGGGTGTAGTAGCCAACAACCCGGCTGCCGCCGATCATGACGTAGCTACGGGAAACACGGCTAAGTTGGTTGGCAAGCGCGCGGCGGCGCAGCCAGTCGTCGAGCGTTACCTCACCGCAGGCGAAATCGGCCAGATCATGCGCAGCGGTGAGCAGCTCGGGGCGCGAGGCGATATCTGAAGCGCCCGTTAATCCCATGGCGCCTTGGTTTGCATCAGCTTGCGCAGCTGAGCATTGGGCCGCGGCGGCGCGTCAAGCAGCTCGACGAACCGGTCATAGGTGGCCTGATCGACGCGCAGCAGCGTCTGATCGAGTAAGGTTTCCTCCGCTGCCCGGCGTGAAGCGTCGAGCATAAAGTCCGTGCGGCTTTTACCCTGGGCTGCCGCCGCCTGATCGATCAGCGCGCGCTCGTCAGGCTTTATCCGGATATTGATCATGGTCCGGGTCGATGTTTGGCCGTCAGACTCAGACGTTGGCGTCGGCATTAAGGTTTTCCTTTCGTGCCCAAGTATAGCACATCGTCTTTACAATGTCTATACAGATGGCGGGGCATCCCCGTGCCGGCAGATACGGCAGGAGACCAACCAGACGCCGGAAGCGGGCGAGCTTAGGGAGTCCAGTCTTTGAGCAGCCTATCAAGCGCGGCATGCTCCTGGGGCACCGTGCTACGGGCTATCGCCTTGAGCGTGTCCTCGTCGAGGTCTTCGACGGGGCGCGCCATACGGCCGCGTACCAGCACCTCAAATATTGCAGTTGAAGAGACCTTCATTGCCGCCTCCATTCCTGCCATGGGCGCGCAGCGACGCCTCAAGCGTCGCCAAAGGCGCGCTTGGCCTTGTGCCTGGCGTGCAATTCGTCGATGGCAAACCGGATCAGGGCCGAGTTGTCCATTTTCAGGCGGATGCGCAAAAGCGCAATTTTTTCGAGGGTGTCGTCATCGAGATACCCCCCGAAATGTTTGAGCTCGGCGCGGGATGGTTTCGCTTTGGTCTTCGAAGCGGCCTTGCGGGTACGCGGCAATGGATGAACCGTCGCCGCCGCAGGCGATGCTTCGGCGGTATCGGATGCGGCCGGCGCCTCTGGTAGGCCCTCAGCCTCTGCCGGCTGCCCCTTTGCCATCTGAGCGAGAAACTGCGCGGCTCGGTCTTTGGCCATATTATGCCACCTTGTGCACAAGTGCACTGTTGGTCATTTGCAATTCCGCACACAACCATTCCCATAGGGCATGCAGTTCGGCCGCGGCCTTGCTTTGCGGGTCGAGTTCGCTGGCGGTAAGGCCGAGCATGCTTGCTTCCTTGTGGATGGTATAGCGGTGCAGCGCGACGGGTGCTGTCGCCAGCCCATAGCTCTCGGCGATGCTCCGGATCGTACGTTCCTCACTTTGAGAACCTGGCTGAACCCAGTTCGGGATCACAACCGCGCGTTTGCCCGTGGTGCGGGCGAGCCGTGCGGTGCGGGGTAGCCCTTCGAAGGATTCGATCTCGCCGTTGCACGGCACCAGCGCCAAATCGCACTCCTCGACGGCTGCGGCGGCTTCGGTGCTGCGGCCGGGGGGTGTGTCGATCAGGATCAGATCGCACTCGGCGGCGCGGGCTTTTTCGATCAGGTCGGGCAGGCCTTTCTCGGTCGTAAACTCCACCAGCGGCAACTGCCGCTCTTCCGGCCGGCGCTTGCGCCAGCTGGTCGAGTTCTCCTGCGTGTCCATGTCGGCGACGAGAACTGCGAGGCCGGCCTCTCCGGCCAACGCCCCAAGGCTGCGCGACAGCATGGTTTTCCCCTGTCCGCCCCGATTGATCGTGATCGCCACCACTTTTGTGCCCATGGGCAATCCACCACATTTGCAATTGTGCACAACTGCACTTGCGCAACACTGCACCGATTTTGACGGTTTGCCTAGTGCATAGGGGCAACAGCGCACGGGTGATTGTGTGCAGCCGGTCAATTTGTGCAGTTGTGATCTTTTGCACTTGTGTACAACGGTTCCTCGACGACGCGCCGCAGGCGTGGCGTTAAATCTGCGGGCGTTCCTCGCCCCGGCGCCTCTGGCGGCATCATGGCCGCGGGCCGATTGGCAAGACCCGGAGCCGCGCTAGCGGTCGCGCCCTGGCGCGAGGTCTTGTCAACCCAAAGGGCGCAAAGCATCGGGCCGGGCCATGATAGGAGCTTTCCGCCGCGTCTGTGGTGGGTATGACTCCTTTTGGGCCTTCGCCGTGTACCCATTGGCGAATTAACACACCACGGCCAGCCAGATCGCCCAGAAACGGCCGTTCAACAGGGAAGGTGCCTGCCTTCTCCGCTCGAAAGTCGCCGCTTGCACCCGTCGGATGCAAATACCGTCTGTGAAGGTTGCGCTGGCGGGGCAGGGTAGGGGTGATTTGGTGCGGTTGGGTGGCGCCGCGCTTGTAGCGCGCGGCGCAATACGCGCGACGAGCGCGTTCCGCTTTTCCTTGAACTAAGCGCCGCTGTGCGGCGCGCTATAGATGGTTTGCGCGCCAAAGGCGCGTTCCGCAAAAAGGTTGAACCAGACTTGAGCTGTGGATTGAAGCTCGAGTGTTAAAATATGTAGTTAGAGTCGTGTTAAGGAAATTGGCCGGTTTGGTAAGTATCTGATTTTGCGATGAAAAACGACCATAAAAATGGCCTCGGTGAATCCAGTATGACGAAAGACTGAATCCAGTATGACGAAAGATTGAATCCACTATGACGAAAGCTGCGTCGAGTTATCCACAGACTGCAGCCCGTAAATGAAATGACGATAGCAGCCGTTGCGTATACGAAATGACGATAGGCCGCTTGCGAATCTGAAATGACGATAGTAGGGTCAGCGTCACTGAAATGACGAAACCCGCTCAAACATCTCTCACCACCATCCTGCCGGACGACGAGGATGAGCGCCCGCCTTTGCTGCCGGTGCGCCATCCGAACCAGGACCTGTTTATTTGCGACATTCTGGATGCGATCCCCAAGGACGACATGGCGTCGATGGAGCACCCGGTCTTTTCGCTTTCGACCAAGCCCGACAACCGCATGCGGCGCTACGAGCACAATGAGAGCGTTATCGAGATCATCCCGTCGGGGAAGGGGCTGGCGACCATCCACGACAAGGATGTGCTGATTTATTGCATTTCGCAGCTCATCGCCAAAATCAACCAGGGCGAACAGCCGTCGCGCACGGTACGGCTGCAAGCCTACGATTTGCTGGTGGCGACCAACCGCCAGACCAGCGGGGAGGGGTATCGCCTCTTGGCGGACGCCTTGACGCGCCTGCGCGGCACGACGATCCGTACCAACATCAAAACCGGCGGCGTTGAGGAGACCCGGATTTTCGGCCTGATCGAGGAGGCCTCGATCATCCGCAAAACCTTTGACGGGCGCATGATGGAAATCGAAATCGTGCTGTCGGAATGGGTCTACCGCTCGGTGATCAGCAAGAACGTGCTGACGCTGCATCGCGACTATTTCCGGCTGCGCAAACCCTTTGAGCGGCGCATGTACGAGCTGGCGCGCAAGCATTGCGGCATGCAGGATGAGTGGTCGATCAGCCTCGACCTGCTGCAGAAAAAATGCGGCTCGAACAGCCCCGAACGGGTGTTCCGCTCGCTGGTGAAAAAGGTCTGCGAGCACGATGCGCTGCATGCGCATTTCCCGGACTACGCGGTTTCGATCGAGGACGATGTGGTGCGGTTCGAAAACCGGTCGAGCCTGAAGGAAAAGAAATCGGCTACGGACGATGCGCCGGTGCTCGATGCCGAGGCGATGCACGACGCCAGAACCGCGGCACCTGGCTACGACATCTACGCGCTCTATGACGAATGGGTGAGCTGGTGGCGCGACATGGGCAAGCCGGATTTAAGAAACCCGGCCGGTGCCTTCATCGGCTTTTGCAAAAAGCGGCATGAGCGCAAACCGCTGCGTTAAGCGACATCGCTGAAAGCGGGAAGGGGAGGGGAGGGGACCGCCGCAGCGGCCCCCAACCGGCTCAAAACAGGGTCGGCTCCCGGAAACCGCGTTCGACCTGCGCCCTCAACTCGCGCAGCTCGTCATGCACGCTCTCGGGTTCGCTCGGGCGTGCCGTGGGGAACCGCCGTAACAGTTCTGCTGCGCCTGCATCCTTGGCTTCGGCGCCGGTCTTGTAGCCGTCGGCTGTAGCAAATATCGGCCCGCAAAAGCCGCCGTAGCTGTAGGCCATGTCGAGCGCGTAGCGATAGAGCCCGTCGTCGCACTGACACAGCTTCAGGGCGGCGTATGAGCGCCCGCACCGCGCCAGTTCCTCGGTCGTCTCGGCTTCGTAGACCCTGTTTTTGTTCGGCTTCTGCATGTTGGCCTCCTGTTCTTGGTTTTGGGTTGCATCGGCTGATGCAACCCTGCTTGCGGTCGAGCACGGGGGTAGCAAGCGCAAGCGGCTTCTCAGGAACCGAAAACGCAACGCGGTCTGCGCCTCTTGGCGCAACCGCGTCTGCCGTTTTGGGTGGAAGCGGCTTGCGCGCGCGAGGGCGCCGCGCGCCCTTAGCCAGCTGCCGCCGGCAGGCGGGGAAACAGGCGCGTGAGGGATCGCAACCGGATGGTCGGGACGCGTCATAGCGGCCCGGCGGGCCTGCTGCAAAAAGCAAATGATTATAGGCCTGTAGAGCCCGGCCCGCAGGGACACGCCAGTCCTCTGGCTTGATTATTTATTGCAAAAATGATATAGTTTGCTTCTATGGGTTGTCACGTTTATGAACGCCGCGGTCGCGGCCGAATTTGAGGAGTTTCCGGCCGACATCCGCGCCAGGTTCAACCGGATCAGGTCGTTGATCGAGGGGCACGGCATCGCGCAGATGCGCGAGCCCCACGTGAAGCACCTTGACGGCCGGCTCTGGGAAATGCGCATGACTGGCCGCGACGGCATCGCCCGCGCGATCTACGTAACGGCCTCCGGCCAACGGGTCGCGTGGTGCACGTGTTCATCAAGAAGACGCAGAAAACGCCACGCCGCGAAATCGAGCTGGCCCACCGCCGGGCCAAGGAGGTCACATGAAGGAGAAGGAAATCCGCGCCGCCGATCTCCACAAGAAATGGATGAAGAGCGATCCGGAATACGCCCGCGCCTATGACGCGCTCGAAGATGAATTCACCCTCGCCGCGGCAATGATCGAGGCGCGCGCCCATGCCGGCCTCACGCAGGAACAGCTTGCCGAGCGCATGCACACGACGCAGGCGGTGATTGCGCGGCTGGAAAGCGGCCGGGTCAAGCCGTCGACGCGCACGCTCGAACGGCTGGCGGCCGCAACCGGCATGAAGCTGCGGATTTCATTTGAACCCGCGCCGGCAAGCTAACCGGCCGCAATGCCTCACGGATTGACGAAGCAAATCAGCGCGCGTCTTCTGGAAAATTCGACGTGCTGGCGAACAACAGCTGTCGCCGCCTAAGACCGCGGTCCTTTGCGGCCCATCAGCATCGATACCCGTAGCACCAGCTTCGAACTTATCCTGCGGACCATCTTTGCCTTCGGACAGGCACTCTATCAGACGGTCGATCTTTTACCGCGCATGCGCTACGATTTAAGGGAAAATCAGCGGGTGTTCCGGTAAAACTTCTTGAGACTGATCACACGACATTCTTGTATGCCGGCACCAATCATTTCCGTCGAAAACCTGTCAAAGCGCTACCTGGTCGGCCATCGCGCCGAGCGCGCCGGCGCCTATAACTATACGGCGTTGCGCGATGTTCTGGGGCGCGAGATGCGCAATTTCGGACGCAAGGCGCTTGACGTCATACGCGGCCGGCAAGTGGTGCAAGGCGACACGGTCGAGGAGTATTGGGCGCTCAAGGATGTCAGCTTTGAGGTGCATGAGGGCGAGGTCCTCGGCATCATCGGCCGCAACGGCGCCGGCAAATCGACGCTGCTCAAAATCCTCAGCCGCATCACCGAGCCCACTGCCGGCCGCGTCACGTTGCGCGGCCGGGTCGCGAGCCTCCTCGAAGTCGGCACCGGGTTTCACCCCGAGCTGTCGGGCCGCGAAAACATCTATCTCAACGGCGCGATCCTCGGCATGAGCCGCGCGGAGATTCGCAAGAAATTCGACGAGATCGTCGCCTTCGCCGAGGTCGAGAAATTCCTCGACACGCCGGTCAAGCGCTATTCCTCGGGCATGTATGTGCGGCTTGCCTTCGCCGTCGCCGCCCATCTGGAACCCGAGATATTGATCGTCGACGAGGTCCTCGCCGTCGGCGACGCCGAGTTCCAGAAGAAATGCCTCGGCAAGATGGACGAGGTCTCGCGCCGCGAAGGCCGCACCGTGCTGTTTGTCAGCCATAACATGGCGGCAGTAAGCGAGTTGACGAACCGCGCAGTCTTCTTGGACAGGGGATCGATCGCGCTCGACGGCCGGGTCGGCGACACGGTGGCAGCTTATCTTTCGAAGAGAACACAGCAGCCGATCTACCTAACCGATCGCGATGAGTATTACGAGGAGCCACACATTGCTCGCGCGGAGGTCTTGGCGTCGGACCCGAGCGGAGTTCATCAATTTGGCGCACCCCTAGAGATTGCAGTATGGGTTCGGCATTTGCGTGGGGTGCCGCGCGCCCATCTCGGCGTGCAAATCGTTGGCCAGTCGCTAACCCCCGTTGCTACCGTCTACGCATACCCGCCGAACCATGTGTTTGGCGATCAGCCCGGCGTGACGCTGATACGTTTCCATATCCCGAAGCTTCAGCTGAACATCGGTCAATTTTCGCTCCGAATCTGGCTAAGCGGTCCTCCCGGAACGCAGGTCCACGAGATAGTAAATGCCTGCGATTTCGAGGTTGTCCGGCACGATTTCCTAAGTTGGTGGACACCTCAGCACTGCGCTTATCACGAAGAGTTTTCCCTTGAGATTACTCGCGCTCTACGCCGCGAAGTACCGACCGATCAAATTTGCCAAGTAGAGAGTTTGCCCGGTTGATGATGGCGAATTCTTACGCGCCCGGAGAGGAAATAAAACACCTTGATATATAACAAAATCCACAGCGCTCTAAATGAGCTAACGCAGCGTCCCAGCTACGGAATGTATTTACGAGATAAGGTGCTGCGAGCTACAGGATACGATACGACACAGTGGATTCGGGCCGTCTACAGCCGCGAGTGGCAGGCTTTTCTTTCAACCTTACCCCTTGATTCGCTCAGTGTGCTTGAGATTTCACCAAGCCAGTGGCCGGTCATCAAAAAGAACCGTGTCGCACATTATAGGGCAGTGAATTTTCCTGAATTCGATATCACTAAAGATTCACTTACAGAAAAATTCGATATCATTATAGCTGAACAAGTTTTTGAGCATCTTCGTCATCCATACAGAGCGGCTCGCAACGTCCATGAGATGCTACGGGACGACGGAATTTTTTTAATTTCCACTCCATTTATGGTCAAAATTCACGCCCATCCATATGACTACACTCGTTGGACACCGGATGGCCTCCGCGCGTTCTTGGAGGACTGCGGTTTTTTTGCCGAGGTGTATGCTTGGGGTAATCGAAAGGCCATCGTCGCGAATTTCAACCGCTGGCGGCGCTTCGGGTGGAAACGTGACCTTAGAAACGAGGCAGATTTTCCCGCTAGTGTATGGGCATATGCTCGCAAGCAGCCTGCAAGTTGTCGAACAACGTGACTGTGACATCTAATTTCGATCGGTGTGCGCGTAAATCCAGAAGCTCCTTAGTGGATATTTGCGAGCCATGGCACGGATAAGCGTCATTATCCCGACTCATAATCGCGCACGATTGCTCCCGCGAGCGATTGAAAGCGCGAAGGCCGCCGGGCAGGATGTTGAAATTATCGTAGTCGATGATGCGTCTGCAGACGAAACACCATCAGTTTGCGCCGACATACCTGATATCATTTACCTGCGTATGCAGAACAACGTCGGCCTAGCACGAGCTCGCAATGCAGGGATCAGAAGAAGCACTGGTGAATACATCGCATTTCTAGATGATGATGATCTGCGGTTACCGGGATCGCTAGATTTGCAAGCGGCCATGTTGGATCAAAACCGCGATCTCGGCTTCGTCTATGGGCCAGTGCATTTTGGAGATACCCGCGACTGTGTTCCAACGGGAAGGATCAAGCCGGAGGTCTGCCCAGGTGGAGATATTTTTTGGCGGTTGGTTATAGACAATTTCATTTATGTCGCCTCGGTCATGGTACGCCGTACGCATATGGAGACTATCGGCCTATTTGCCGAGGACGTACCCGGAACCGAAGATTGGGACGCGTGGTTGCGTTTGGCGGCGATTTCCCCAGTGGATGCGCTACCGGAGCCTGTGGCAATCTATAGAGAGCCAGCATATCAGTCAGAGCAAATGTCGTCTCATCGCCCAAGCATGTGCATGTCTGGCGTGCGAACCCAGATGCGGGCGTTGAGGTCGCCTCGTGCCCTTGCCCGCGATCAAACGACCCGCAAAAGACTGGAACTGAATTACCGCGACTCCGTGTGGGACAATTTAGTACGAGAAGGCTATCGATCGCTGAGTGACCGTCAATTTTACTATGCTAGCCTGAATTTCTTGACGGCAATCCGACTGCACCCGAGAAGGGCAGCGAATGTAGGTGTAATCACGAATTTTGTTCGCTCGGTGCTCGCGCGATAACGAAGTCGGGCGAATAGCTGTGAACAGACCTTTAGGCAATAGAATGAATGCCCCGCAACAAATAATTAGCACCACTGTGACATCGCCGTGTACGAAATTGCCAAAAGCTTTTGTCTGCATTCTCAATTGGAACAAAGGCGACGAGACATTATCGTGCCTGCAATCTGTATTTGCTCAGGATTACCGGAACCTGCGCGTCGTCGTTGTCGACAATGGCTCGACCGACGGCTCACTGGCCGCGTTGCGTGCTCTCGGCGACCGGATCGACCTGATCACGCATTCTGAGAACCAGGGCTTTACCGGGGGCTGCAACGCCGGAATGCGCCACGCACTCGCCGCTGGCGCCGATTACGTATGGCTTCTGAACAACGACACCGAGTGTGACGCCGACACGTTGTCGCGGCTCGTAGCTTTCGCCGAGGCGCATCCCGACATCGGCATGGTCAGCCCAATTATTACCGATCGTGGCAGCGGCAAGGACAATTACGCGGTTGGGACGATCGATCTCGCAACCGGCCACACTCAAGAGACGGCCGATCCCATTGAAGCAGAAGCTTTACAGCGGGCATATCCACATCAGATTATGCTGAAAGGTACGGCATTGCTTCTAAAGCGCCATCTTATAGATGCCATTGGTTATTTTGATGATCGATTCTTTGCTTACTGCGAAGACAATGATTATTCCATGCGCCGTGCGGCAGCCGGATTTCGTGGAGCGTGCGTGACGAATGCCCGTGTCTACCACGACGAGGGAATGCCCGGGCAAGGGTGGCGGAAGCCGTATGCGTTCTACTACGCAGCCCGCAATGGAATATTGTTCTGGCGGAAACATGTTCCAGGGCTGGCCGGGTGGAAGCACAGCAGATGGCACTCGTGCACAATGTTTCGCGTGCTTGCCCGCAGTGGATACGGAAAAGCGGAAACTGAAGCTTTTGCAGACGGTCTGTGGAACGGCTGGCGCGGTGTAACCGGTCGTTGGGAACCATCACGTCGGTCACATCATATGCCGGCGCCGTTACGCCGCATCTTCGTTGCGATGCCGGCCCTCTGCCTTGGGCTTCTGGAGGTGAATCCTCGCGCAGTATTGCGTGCTTTGCGATCGCGAGCCCCTTAGGTTTTATCGCGGTCGATGCCAGCGCTTCCGAGATCGAGCGCGCTATGCAAGATTTCTGACAAATTTTTTCAGGTAAATCCGAAGTCCAGATATCAGCTTTCCAAGTATCGCAGTCGGGCCTCAATAATTCACCTTGAAGGTTGGACTGTCCTCCGGCCGCGTCTTGCGCCGGTCGTACAGGCGCGTCGTAGCAATGTTGGCGTGCCCGAGCCATTCCTGCACCTTGGCAATATCAGCCGTAAGCGGTGTCCTCGCACCACAGCTCTGGCCGCTTGACGTTTTCCGCGGCAGCCTTGTGGCGGTGATCAGCGGGAGCGGGTTGCGCGGCTGCGTCTGCCAGGCTGGCGGGCTGGTTC
>Ga0335083_10002010_pt1 | contig 27384 bp, 23 predicted proteins | sample Lox_Sample_42_FD_206716 | JGI IMG/M metagenome (GOLD analysis project Ga0335083, IMG submission 206716) | Soil microbial communities from Loxahatchee National Wildlife Refuge, Florida, United States - Lox_Sample_4.2 | ecosystem: Environmental > Terrestrial > Soil > Wetlands | place: USA...
CAAAAGCCCGCTCAAGCTGCTGTTCGAGCCGCCCTTCCTCGCCGTCACCATCACCATCGCGGTGGCCCTGCTGCTTGCCGGCATCCAGGCGTTCGGCCGCTTCGGCGCGCCCAGACGCCGGGAGCGCGCCATCGCCTTCGGCAAGGCCGCTCTGGTCGACAACAGCGCCGCGCTCATCCGCAAGGCCGGCCGCGAGGGCAGCATGGGCGCGCGCTATGCCGCCGTCATCCGCGAACGGGCGGTCGCCGCGTTCGCCATTCCCGCGCGCCTGCGCGACAGCGCTCTGGACAACTATCTCGATGCATTGAAAGGACGGCGGCGCTTCACCGATCTGGTGGCGGCCGCGGAAGCGGCGGACGACCGGGAAGAAATGCTGGCCGCGGCGCGCGCGCTGCATGATTGGCAAAAGGAGAAAACAGGGTGATCGTGGAAGAGGTTCAGGCGATTGCGTCGGCAATCAGGCAGGAAATCGCACGCGCGGTCGTCGGCCAGGAAGAGACCGTCGAACTCATGCTGGTGGCGCTGCTGTCGGGCGGCCATATCCTGCTCGAGGGTCCGCCCGGCACGGCCAAGACATTGCTGGCACAAAGCTTCGCGGGCGCGCTGGGCATCGATTTCAGGCGCATCCAGTTCACGCCCGATCTCATGCCCGGCGACATCATCGGCGCCAATCTCTTCAACTTCCAGACCAGCCAGTTCACGCTGACGCGCGGGCCGATCTTCACCGAGCTACTGCTCGCCGACGAAATCAACCGCACACCGCCCAAGACACAGGCCGCCCTGCTCGAAGCGATGCAGGAGCGCACGGTCACCATCGACGGCGAGAGCCTGGCGCTCTCTCCGCGCTTCACCGTCGTCGCGACGCAGAACCCGATCGAGCAGCAGGGCGTCTATCCGCTGCCCGAAGCGCAGCTCGACCGCTTCCTGTTCAAGCAGCGCGTCGACTATCCGAGCGCGGCGGAGGAGCGCAAGATCATCGCCACCCATGGCGCGCGGACGAGCGCCACCCATGCCTCGGACTGGGGCGTGCAATGCGTCGTCGCCGCCGGCCAGATCGAAGAGGCCATCGCGACCGTTGCCAAGGTCAAGCTGGTCGACGAGGTGGTGGACTATATCCTGGCGCTGATCCGCGGCACGCGCGGCGTCATGGACCTGGAGAGCGGCGCGTCCCCTCGCGCCGGCGCGATGCTGGCGGGCGCCTCACGGGCCCGGGCAGCCCTCGACGGGCGCGACTTCGTGATCCCGGACGATGTGAAGGCATTGGCGCCGGCGCTGCTTCGCCACCGGCTCATCCTCTCGCCGGCGGCGGAGATCGACGGCCGGGCCATCGAGGATGTCGTGACCGGCATCATCGAAACGATCGAAGTGCCCCGTTGAGCAAGGCCGCGCCGATCCGATGATCTATCCCACGAGAACGGCCGTGACGATCGCAGCGGTGGGCGCACCGGTGACGCTGCTCGTCGCGTTGCTCGTGACCGACCGCTGGTTCGCCGCGCTCGCCTGGCCCGGCGCCTTGCTGATCCTCGCGCTGGCCGACGCACTGGCCGGCGCGCGGCCGGGCGCGGTCAAGGCGAAGCTCGACCTGCCGCGCCATGCCGGCGTGGGCGAGACCGTGGACGCTGTATTGCATGTCGGCTTTGCCGGACGCGGCCCCCGCGCCGTGCAGCTCGCCCTGCAGCCCGGACCCCTGTTCGACCATCGGGACGAGCAGCGCCCATGGCTCGACCTGGAGGACGGCAAGGGCGCGGGCGAGATCGCGCTCACCGCAACGAAGCGCGGCACGGCACGGATCGAGCAGGTCTGGCTGCGCTGGCGCGGCGCCTTGGGCCTGGTGTGGAAGCAGCGCCGCCTCGATCTGGATGCCGCGATGGCGATCCTGCCGGACATGCGGCCGGTCAGGGAAAGCGGCGCGCGCATCTTCCAGCGGCATGCGCTGCAGGGCCTGGTCGCCCAGATCGATCGCGGCGACGGATCGGATTTCGACGCGCTGGTCGAATATCGATCCGGCATGGATCGCCGCGCGATCGACTGGAAGCAGTCGGCGCGGCACGTCAAGCTGCTGGCCAAGGAATATCGCTCCGAGCGCAACAACCAGATCGTCTTCGCGGTCGATTGCGGGCGGCAGATGTGCGAGCCGATCGCCGGCCTCGCCCGACTCGACCGGGTGGTGTCGGCCATGCTGCTCACCGCCTGGGTGGCCCTCAAGCTCGGCGACCGGGTGGCGCTCCATGCGTTCGATTCGCGTCCGCGCATCGCCAGCGGCCTGATTTCGGGCGCGGCATCCTTCGGCGAGCTGCAGACGCTTGCCGCCCGGATCGACTATAGCGGCGACGAGACCAACTACCCTTATGCGCTCGCGACGTTGTCCGCGCAGCTGACCCGCCGCTCGATGATCGTGCTGTTCACCGAGTTCACCGATCTCATCTCGGCCGACTTCCTGGTGCGGGCGGTGGCACGGCTGGTCGAGACCCATTTGCTGCTCATCGTCGTGCTGCGCGACAACGAGCTGGAGACGATCCGCGATGCCGAGCCGGTGACCGCCGACGATGTGACGCGATCGGTGACGGCCGCCGCGCTGCTGCGCGACCGGCTGATGGTGCTGACGCGGCTGCGCCACCTCGGCGTCCATGTCGTCGAGAGCGAATATGACCGCGTGCCGGACCGGCTGGTCCAGGCCTATGTCGACTTGAAGCGCAGGAACCTGTTGTGAGCGACACGCCCGAAACCGTCGAGAGCCGCCGAACCGGCCAGGCGCCGCTGGTCAATGCCAGCCGCTTCCGGGCCGCCCATCAGGATGAATGGGAGACGCTCGACGAGCTGCTCAAGCGCATGGAAAAGCGGTCCGTAAAGGCGCTCAACGACGATGCGATCCTGGCCCTGCCGCTGCTCTACCGCTCGACCCTGTCCTCCCTGTCGGTCGCACGCGAGACCTCGCTGGACAAGGGCCTGATCGCCTATCTGGAGCAGCTCTGCACCCGCGCCTATTTCCAGCTCTATGGCGTACCGACCTCGGCCTGGCGCCAGCTGCTCGATTTCTTCCGCACCGCCTGGCCCGCCGCCGTCAAGTCGCTCTGGCGCGAGACCCTGTTCTGCCTGCTACTCACCATTGCAGGCGCGGTCGCAGGCTATTGGCTCGTGATCAGCGATCCGTCCTGGTTCTACGGAATCGTTCCGGACTCCATGGCAGGAGGCCGGGATCCGAGCGCCGACGTCAAGACGTTGCACGACAGTATCTATGACAACAAGCATCAAGACGCGCTGGCAGGCTTCGCTGTGTACCTGTTCACCAACAACGGCCACATTGCCATTTTCGCGTTCGCGCTGGGCTTTGCCTTCGCGGTGCCGAGCATATTGCTGCTACTCTACAATGGCCTCATGCTGGGGGCGATGGTCGCCGTCTTCGCCCAGAAGGGGCTTGGCCTTTCGTTCGCGGGCTGGCTGACAATCCACGGGACGACGGAGCTGTTCGCGATCATCCTCGCAGGCGCGGCCGGCGTCCACATCGGCGGCGCAGTCGCCTTTCCGGGGCGCGATGCACGGATGGATGCCGCTGTGCGCGCGGGCAGGCGCGCGGCGACGGTGATGGCGGGGGCGGTCTGCATGCTGCTCGTGGCGGGCATGCTCGAAGGTATCGGACGCCAGACGATTCAGGCCGATGCGGCGCGCTATGGCATAGGCTGCACAATGCTGCTCGCCTGGCTCGCCTATTTCTATCTGCCGCGACGGGGAGAGAAAGCCCATGCGCTGGCCGCGCCGCTCCGATAAGCCTCGCCAGCCCCGGACGCTGCGGCGCACCTTCGTGACGCCCGAAGGTGTCGATCTGCGTCTTGAACTCGGCAGCGCCGGTGCCCGCGCCGCCGCCTTCCTTATCGATATCGGCATCATGTTCATCGCGCTGATCGCCCTGACCTTTGTCGCGCTGTCTTTGTTGGTCGGCGGCGTCGCGAACCAGTTTCTGGAAATTCTCTGGCTGATCGTCTTCTTCGTGCTGCGCAACGGCTGGTTCACCCTGTTCGAGATGGGCGGGCGTGGCGCGACGCCCGGCAAGCGGCTGCTGGGCCTACGCGTCGTCGCGCGCGACGGCGGTCGGCTGACCGCAGGCTCGGTCATTGCCCGCAACGCAATGCGCGAGATCGAGATCTTCCTGCCCCTCTCATTCCTCCTTCAGGAGACCGCCGCGAATGCCGTCGACGGCTTCCTGGTGCTGTTCGGCCTGAGCTGGAGCGGCATTTTCCTGTTCTTCCCGCTGTTCAATCGCGACCGGTTGCGCGTCGGCGACCTCATCGCCGGCACCTGGGTCGTGAACACCGTGCGCAGCAAGCTCGGCGCCGATCTTGGTCAGGCGAGCAGCGGACGGCCGCGACGCGAAAGTTTCAGTGAGGCGGCACTGGACCTCTATGGCATCTATGAGTTGCAGACGCTCGAGGATGTGCTGCGCAAGGGCCGCGACGACGCCATCATCACCGTGGCGGCCGCGATCCGCCGCAAGGCCGACCTGCCCGACGACGGCGACGATCTCGGCTTCCTCACCGACTATTATGCTGCCCTCTGCGCGCGGCTCGAACGCGGCATGCTGGTCGGGCACCGGCGAGAGAACAAATTCGCCGGATCAACGGCGCGCCGGGCATGACCGGCGACGCCTGACCGAAGCTCTCAGTCGGCGATCATGTCGAGATAGGCGATCACGTCATTGTCGGTGGCGATGAACAGGCCGGCCTGGACCGCCTCTTCCTGCTGCCCGGCGAGCGCCAAAGCCTCTGCGAGCGGGCCGTAGAACAGCGTCGTCGCACCGCTGCCGCCGACCTCGTCGTCGAGATGATAGAGGCGGACGGTGACGCTGTCGGCCGTCGAGCGCATCGCGCGCGCCGCCTCAGCTCGCGATGCCGCCCGCCGCCAGCACCGCCAATGTCAGCAGGTCGGACGCGGTCGAGGCCATGGTGGCGACCTGGATCGATTGCGACATGCCGATCAGCATCGGCCCGATGACACTGTCGCCGCCGAGCTCGCGCAGCAGCTTGGCCGAGAGATTGGCCGACTGCAGGCCGGGCATGATGAGGACGTTGGCCGGGCCGGACAGGCGGCTGAACGGATAGCTTTTCATCACCGTGGGGTTGAGCGCCACGTCCGGTGCCATCTCGCCCTCATATTCGAAGTCCACCCCCTTCTCGTCGAGGATGTGGACGGCCTCGCGAAGGCCCTCCAGCCAGTTGCCGGACGGATTGCCGAAGGTCGAATAGGAGAGGAAGGCGACGCGCGGCTCATGGCCCATGCGGCGCGCGACCTTGGCAGTGTCGATGGCGATGTCGGCCAGCTCCTGTGCACTCGGCCGTTCGTTGACGGTCGTGTCGGCCATGAACACGGTGTGGCTCTGGCCCACGAGGATGTGAATACCAAAGGCGGTGCGGCCGGGCGCGGGATCGATGACGCGCTTCAGCTCGCGCATCGACTGCGCATAGGTGCGTGTCGTGCCGGTGATCATCGCGTCCGCCTCGCCAAGCTGGAGCAACATGGCGCCGAATACGTTGCGGTCGCGATTGACCATGCGCTCGCATTCGCGGCGCAGATAGCCGCGCCGTTGCAGGCGCTCGTAGAGCATGTCGACCATCTTCGGCACGAGCGGCGAGTTGACGCTGTTGTAGAGCTCGAAGCTCTCCGGGTCCTTGACGCCCAGCTCGCGCAGCTGGTCGTAGACGCCCTCGCGGCCGACCAGCACGGGAATGCCGTAACCGCCATCGCGGAACTGGATCGCGGCGCGCAGCACCACCTCTTCCTCGCCCTCGGCAAAGACGACGCGCTTGGGCTCGGCGCGCGCACCTTCATAGGCAAGGGTCAGCACCGATGTCGTCGGGTTGAGCCGGGCACGGAGCGACTGGCGATAGGCCGCCATGTCCTCGATCGGCTTCTGCGCGACGCCGCTCGCCATCGCCGCGCTGGCGACGGCGGCCGGCACCACTTCCATGAGGCGCGGATCGAACGGCGCCGGAATGATATAATTCTCGCCGAAGCTGTGCGACTTGCCATAGGCGCGCGCGACTTCCTCCGGCACCTGCTGGCGCGCCAGCTCGGCGATGGCCTGGGCGGCGGCGATCTTCATCGCCTCGTTGATCGCCGTGGCGCGAACGTCGAGCGCGCCGCGGAAGATGAACGGGAAGCCCAGCACATTGTTGACCTGGTTGGGATAGTCCGAGCGGCCGGTGGCGACGATGGCGTCGGGGCGCACTGCCTTGGCGAGCGGCGGCAGGATTTCCGGATCGGGATTGGCCATGGCGAAGATGATCGGCCGCTTGCCCATCTTCTCGACCATCTCGGGCTTGAGCGCGTCCTTGGCGGAAAGGCCGAGGAAGATGTCGGCCCCGACCAGCGCCTCGGCCAGCGTCCGCGCATCGGTCTTCGCGGCATGGGCCGATTTCCACTGGTCCATGCTGTCGGTGCGGCCCTGATAGATGACCCCCGACCGGTCGCACATGATGACATTGTCGTGCGGCACGCCCATCGCCTTGATGAGCTCGGTGCAGGCGATCGCCGCCGCGCCGGCGCCGTTGACGACGATCCTGGCGTCCTTGATCTGCCGTCCGGTCAGATGACAGGCGTTGATGAGCCCGGCCGCGCAGATGATCGCTGTGCCATGCTGGTCGTCGTGCATGACCGGGATTTTCATGCGTTCCCGGAGTGCCTGCTCGATGATGAAGCATTCCGGCGCCTTGATGTCCTCGAGGTTGATGCCGCCGAAGCTGGGCTCCATCAGCGCAACGGCATCGATGAAGGCCTGCGGGTCCTCGGTCGCCAGTTCGAGATCGATGGAATCGACATCGGCGAAGCGCTTGAACAGCACGGCCTTGCCTTCCATCACCGGCTTGGCGGCGAGTGCACCGAGATTGCCGAGGCCCAGGATCGCCGTGCCGTTGGAGATGACGGCAACCAGATTGCCCTTGGCGGTATAGTCATAAGCCGTGCCCGGATTGTCCGCGATCGCCTTCACCGGCACCGCGACGCCCGGCGAATAGGCGAGCGCCAGGTCGCGCTGCGTCGCCATCGGCTTGGAGGCGACGATCTCGATCTTGCCCGGCCGGCCGGCCGAATGGAAATGCAGCGCCTCGCGCTCGGAAAATTCGACGTTCGCCTTATCGGAGGGCTTGTCTGTCATGGCCTGATCCTCGCCTCATGCATGGCCCCTAGCGGCTTTGGGGACGGTTCCACAAGGGGTCTGGGCGACCATTGTCAAAGGGTGCGCCTTTCCCTCGCCCCGTCGCCTTGCTAACGAATCGCAGTGAGCAGCAAAGCCATCCTCAAAAGTCAGGGCGAAAGCACGCCGACTCCGATGATGGCGCAATATCTCGACCTCAAGGCCCAGGCCGGCGGAGACCTCCTGTTCTATCGCATGGGCGATTTCTTCGAGCTGTTCTTCGAGGATGCGAAGAAAGCCGCGGCGGTGCTCGACATCGCGCTGACCAGCCGGGGCGAGCATCTGGGCGAGGCCATCCCGATGTGCGGGGTGCCGGTGCACAGCGCCGATGCCTATCTCGCCCGGCTTATCAAGGCGGGGCTGCGTGTCGCCATCGCCGAGCAGACCGAGACGCCGGAGCAGGCGCGCGCCCGAGCCGGATCGAAAGCGCTGGTCGGGCGCGCCATCGTGCGCTTCGTGACGGCGGGGACGCTGACCGAGGATGCGCTGCTCGACAGCCGCCGGGCGAACATCCTTGCGGCCATCGGCGAAGCGGGCGGCGCGCTGGCGGTCGCCGCGGCGGATATCTCGACCGGGCGGCTGGAAGTGGTCGCGCTTGAGGGGCATGGTATCGAGGCCGAGCTGGCGCGGATCGGCGCCAGCGAAGTGATCGCCCGGCCGAGCCTTGCCGAGCGCATCGTGAACGCCCTCCCCTTCGAGAGCCGCGGCTTCGACAGCGCCCGCGCCGAGGCCGACATCGCTCGTCACTTCGGCGTCGCAACGCTCGACGGCTTCGGCAGCTTCTCGCGTGCCGAACTCTCCGCGCTGGGTGGGCTCATCGCCTATCTCGACCATGTCGGCCAGGGGCGGATGCCATTCCTGGCCGCGCCGGTGCGCGCGGGATCGGCCGACCATCTCGCCATCGACCCCGCGACACGGGAAAGCCTGGAGATCGTGCAGACGATGAGCGGCCAGCGCGCCGGCAGCCTGCTCGCCACCATCGACCGCACCGTAACCGGCGCGGGCGCGCGCATGCTCGCCGCCGATATTTCCGCGCCTCTCATGGACCGCGCACGGATCGAGGCGCGGCTGGCGTTTGTGCAATGGCTGCATGACGACGGCCCGCTGCGCGAGGATGTGCGGGCACGGCTGCGGGCCTTGCCGGAGATGGGCCGCGCGCTGGGACGGATTGCGATCGGCCGGGGGAGCCCACGCGACCTGGGGCAACTCCGCGACGGGCTCGATGCCGGACGGGCGCTGCGCGAGAAGCTGGCGCGGCGACCGGACCTACCCGCCCTGCTTGCCGACCTGCTGCCCGCTCTCGACGGCCATGGCGCGCTGGTCGATGAGCTGAGGAGCGCGCTTGTCCCTGCCCCGCCGACCGAAACTGCCAATGGCGGCTATATTGCCGACGGCTATGATGCGGCGCTGGACGAGCTGCGCCGCATGGCCGGCGATGGGCGCCGGGCGATTGCCGCGCTCGAAGCCAGATATCGCGACCAGACCGGCATTGCCGCGCTCAAGATCCGCCACAATGGCGTGCTCGGCTATCATGTCGAGGTCCCAGCCAAACATGCCGAAGCGCTGCTCGCGCAGGACAGCGGCTTCACTCATCGCCAGACCATGGCGGGCGCGGTGCGCTTCAATTCGGTCGACCTGCATGAGCAGGCGAGCCGCGTCGCCCAAGCCGGCGGCCATGCCCTCGCCGCCGAAGCGGCGCATTTCGAGTCGCTGGTCGGGCTGATCATGGCGCGGCGGGAGCCGATTGCCCGGGCGGCGGATGCGCTCGCCCGTATCGACGTCGCGGCGGCGCTCGCCGAACGGGCGGCCGAGGGCGGTTGGTGCCGGCCGCATTTCGAGAACCATGCCTGTCTCGATATCCGGGGCGGGCGCCATCCGGTCGTGGAAGCCGCGCTCGGCAAGTCGGGCGAGGCATTCGTCGCCAATGACTGCGCGCTGTCGCCGGATGACCGGCTGTGGCTGGTGACCGGCCCCAATATGGGCGGCAAGTCGACCTTCCTGCGGCAGAATGCGCTGATCGTCATTCTCGCCCAGGCGGGGAGCTTCGTGCCAGCGCAATCGGCGACGCTCGGCCTGGTCGATCGCCTGTTCAGCCGCGTCGGCGCTTCGGACAATCTCGCGCGCGGGCGCTCGACCTTCATGGTCGAGATGATCGAAACAGCCGCAATCCTGGCGCAGGCCACGGACCGGAGCTTCGTCATTCTCGACGAGGTCGGGCGCGGCACGTCCACCTATGACGGCCTCGCCTTGGCCTGGGCGGTGGTCGAGGCGATCCACGATGTGAACATGTGCCGCTGCCTGTTCGCGACGCACTATCATGAGCTGACGCGGCTCGCCGAGCGGCTGGACTCATTGTCCCTCCACCATGTCCGCGCGCGCGAATGGCAGGGCGATCTCGTGCTGCTTCATGAGGTCGCCGACGGTCCCGCCGACCGCAGCTATGGCCTCGCCGTCGCGCGTCTCGCCGGGCTGCCGCCACCGGTGATCGCGCGGGCGAAGGCGGTGCTCGGCAAGCTCGAGGCCGGACGGGCGCAGACCGGCGGCATCGCGGCCGGTCTCGACGACCTGCCTCTCTTTGCCGCGAGCATGGCCGCCGAGCCGGAAAACAAGGCCGATCCGCTGCGCGAGGCACTGGACCGGATCGATGCGGACACGCTATCGCCGCGCGAGGCTCTCGACTTGCTCTACGAACTCAAGCAAATCGCAAATTCTCTTCCTATATCTGGCTCATGACCGGCATTTTCGATTCGCTGCCCCATCGACGCGCCATCATCGACCGGCGCCAGATCGCCGACGCCCTCAATGAGGCGCTGGCGCCGCTGCGCGATGCGCCAGCCAAGCGCGCCGTGATCGTCGACACGCTGCGCGAGGCGCTGGCCGCGGGCCGCATCGAGGTGGCGCTTCGGCTCGACCAGAACCCGACAAACGGGCGCGAGACGGTCACCGCACAGGCCTTCCTCATGGATCAGCTGATCCGCCTGCTCTACGATGCGGTCCTCGCCCATATTCATCCGGTCAACAATCCGACCGCGTCCGAGCGGCTCTGCGTGATCGCGGTCGGCGGCTATGGGCGCGGCGAGATGGCGCCCTATAGCGATGTCGATATCGGCTTCATCACGCCCTACAAGTCGACCGCCTGGACCGAGCAGGTCACCGAAAGCATGCTCTACATGCTCTGGGACCTGGGCCTCAAGATCGGCCATTCGAGCCGCTCGATCGACGAGACCATCCGCATGGCCAAGGCGGACCTCACGATCCGCACCGCCCTGCTCGAAGCACGCTTCATCTGGGGCGACCGCGAGACGTTCGACGAAGCGCAGCAGCGCTTCCTCGACCAGGTGATGCGCGATACCGCGCGCAGCTTCGTCGCCGAAAAGCTCGCCGAGCGCGAGGCGCGCCACAAGCTGATGGGCGACAGCCGCTATGTCGTCGAGCCCAATGTCAAGGAAGGCAAGGGCGGCCTCAGGGACCTGCACACGCTGTTCTGGATCGGCAAATATGTCCACCGGGTGCGCTCGGTCGCCGATCTGGTCGAGGTCGGGCTGCTGACCAAGGCCGAGCTGCGCCAGTTCCAGCGCGCCGAGGATTTCCTGTGGGCCGTGCGCTGCCACATGCACAATATCACGCGGCGCGCCGAGGACCGGCTGACCTTCGACGTGCAGCTCGAAGTCGCACGGCGCATGGGCTTTTCCGAGAAGCGCGGCCGCTCGGCGGTCGAGCGGTTCATGCACTTCTATTTCCTGACCGCGAAGACGGTAGGCGACCTGACCGGCGTGTTCCTCGCCCATCTCGACGACATGATGGCCAAGCGCGGCCGCCGTTATGTGCCGAGCTTCTTCGCGAAGCCGCGCAAGCTCGACGGCTTCGTGCTCGATCGCGGCCGCATCACCATCCCCAAGGACGATTTCCTGCGCGAAGACCCGGTGCGGATGATCGAGATTTTCGCGCTCGCCGACAAGCATGAGCTCGAAATCCACCCCAATGCGATGCGCGCGCTCAATCGCGACGCGGTGCTGATCACGCCCAAGATCCGCAGCGACCCGCGCGCCAACGCGCTGTTCATGGGCGTGCTGACGAGCCCGCGCGACCCGCAGACAGTGCTGCGCTGGATGAACGAGGCGGGCGTGTTCGGCCGCTTCATTCCCGATTTCGGCCGGGTCGTCGCGCAGATGCAGTTCGACATGTACCACCATTATACGGTCGACGAGCATACGATCCGCGCCATCGGCCTGCTCGCCAAGATCGAGAAGGGCGAGTTCCGCGAGGATCATCCGGTCGGCACGGCGATCATCCAGAAGATCAACTCGCGCAGCGTGCTCTATGTCGCGGTGCTGCTCCACGACATCGCCAAGGGACGCGGCGGCGACCATTCGATCCTCGGCGCCGAAGTGGCGATGAAACTCTGCCCGCGCCTCGGCATGACCGCCGCCGAAACCGAGACGGTGGCCTGGCTCGTGCGCTGGCACCTGCTCATGTCCGCGACCGCCTTCAAGCGCGACCTCTCGGACTACAAGACGATCCTCGATTTCTGCGAGATCGTGCAGAGCGCAGAGCGCCTGCGCCTGCTGCTGCTGCTGACGGTCGTGGACATCCGCGCGGTGGGCCCCGGCATCTGGAACGGCTGGAAGCGCCAGCTCCTCACCGATCTTTTCGAAGCCGCCGAGGAGCTCATTCGCCCGGGCCACAAGCAGCGCGGGCGGCAGGAGCGCATCGAGGAGAAGCGCCGGCAGCTGAGCGAAACGCTCAAGATGAGCGGCAAACCGTTCGACGATCTCGTCCAGCGCTTCCCGCAAAGCTACTGGATCGCCGAGCCCGACGATGTCCTCGCCGACAATGCCCGCCATCTCATCGCGGCGGGCTCATCGCAGCTCTCGATCAGCGCCGAGCCCTATCCCGGCCGCGGCGCCACGCTCGTCACCGTCTATGCCGCCGACCATCCCGGCCTGTTCTACCGGATCGCCGGCGCCATCCATCTCGCTGGCGGCAACATCATCGACGCGCGCATCCACACGCTGCGGGACGGCACCGCGCTGGACAATTTCCTGGTGCAGGACCCGTTCGGACGGCCGTTCGACGAGCCGTTGCAGATCGAGCGCATCGAGACCTTCATCCGCAATGCGCTCGACAACCGCCAGCAGCTCATGAAGAGCCTCGACAAGAAGCCGCTGTCGCGCACCCGCGCGGAAGCCTTCGAAGTGGCGCCGAGCGCGCTCATCGACAACAAGGCGTCCAACCGCTTCACCGTGATCGAGATCATCGCGCGCGATCGGCCGGCACTCCTCGCCAGCCTCGCCTTCGGCCTGTTCCAGTGCAAGCTGATGGTACACAGCGCTCATGTCGCGACCTACGGCGAGCGCGCCGTCGACACCTTCTATGTGACCGACCTGTTCGGCGACAAGATCGAGAGCAAGGCGCGCATCGCGACGATCGAGCGGCGGCTCATCGAGGCGGCAAGCAATCAGGCCACCGAGACATTCTCGGCGCCGGAATTCGTCTGAACTTCGCTAGCCCTCTCCCGCGGGCGGGAGAGGGTTGGGTGAGGGTCTTCTACTTGCAGCGTAGCTAAACGCGGACTTCTTCAGCTCCGCAGTATTGCGATGATGGTCAATATCAGCAGCCCGGCACCCAAAAAGGGAAAGAAGAGCCATTCGGGTGCCTGTTGGCCCGCGACGGAAAAAGCGTATTTGGTCACGAAAAATGCGGCGGGAGTTCCCGTGATCGCCGCCGCCACGGCGACCCAGCCCTTCCAATGGCAAGGCCAGTATCTTCCAAATGACCATGTGAACCAGACTTCGTGAGCCATGTCAGTTCACTACCACAGGAACGCGCGGCTGGTTAGCCGGCTCAGCCCCTGAAATTCCCCGGATAGGCGATCTCGTCGCGGGCCTTGCGGCCGCTCGGCACCTCGCGCTCGCGCAGCTTCTCGTGCAGCGTCGCCGGATCGCCCATGCGCCCGAGCGCGATCGCTGCCTCGACCTTGAAATTGTCCGGCACGCCCAGTCCCTCGGCGGCCGCCGCGAAATCGACGCCGGCCATGCCATGGGTATGATAGCCCAGCAGCTGCGCCTGGACCGCCATCATCGCCCAGGCGGCGCCGGCATCGAAGCTGTGGGTGTGGCTCGGCCGGTCGCCCATCACCTTTTCGGAGAGGATGTAGAACAGCACCGAGGCGTTCTGCGCCCAGTCGCGGTTGAACGGCACGAGATAGGAGAGGAAGCGCTCCCAGTTCGCGTCGCCGCGCCGGGCATAGAGAAAACGCCAGGGCTGATAGTTCATCGACGAGGGCGCCCAGCGTCCTGCCTCGATGATCGTCGCGAGATCGGCGTCGGAGATGGCGGACCCGTCGAATGCGCGCGGCGACCAGCGGTGAAGCAGGGCATCGTGCAGGCCGGTGTCGGTGGTGCGGTTGGTAGTCATGGCGCTGGGCTCTCTGCGAAAGGTGTTTGGTCGGTCCGGATATAGGGCTGCGCGTCCGGCTGCCAATCGCAATTTCTCCTCGCCCCGGCAGGGGGAGAGGATACGAAGCCTTATTGTCGAAGGCGATTAGGCGGAGTTGGAGAGGGGGCAGCGGCGCTGCGTATCTCCCCCTCTCCAAGGTCCGCTAGCCGACATGTCGGCGAGCTTCCCTGTCCTCTCCCACGAGGGGGGGAGGATAAATCTCCCTCAGTGCGAGACGAGCAGCGGGATCGTCGCCTTGGCGAACAAGGCACGGGTCGGGCCGCCGAACAGGAACTCACGCAGGCGGCTGTGGCCATAGCTGCCCATGACGCACCAGCCGGCGCGCGAGGCGATCGTCTCGGCGAGCAGCTGCTCGGCAAGATCGCCGCTCCTGGCCACGCGGCGCGCGGTGACCTTGCAGCCATGGCGCGCCAGATAGTCGGCGGCTTCGACCGGATCGGCGTCATTCTCGGTGTCGCCGACGGTCAGCACCTCGACCTCTCGCGCCAGCCTGAGCAGCGGCACGGCGGCGCGGATCGCATTATCGCTCGGTGTCGAGCCGTCCCAGGTGACCAGTGCCTTGCCACTGAGGTCGAGCGATTTCTGGTCGGCCGGCACGAGCAGCACCGGCGCCGTGCTGAGCTCCGCGAGTCGGGCCGCGGTTTCGCCGGAATCGGCGGCCTCGCCGATGCCGCGCCGCCCGACGACCAGCAGGTCGATGAGGCGCGCCGCCTCGGTCACGGCGGTGTCGCTGTTGGTCTGGATGCGCGCCCACTCATAGCTGACGCCTTCATTGGCGAGGCGCGGCTCCAGCCTGTTGATATTCTCGTCCTCGCGGTCGCGCTCGTCGACGATGAGCGCCGCAGTGGCGGTGCCGATACCGAAGCCGTCGGCGATCACCGGCAGGCCCACGACATCGAGGCAGACCAGATGGCCCTCGAGGGCGCGCACGACATCGAGCGCGCATTGCAGCCGGGCTTCCTGCCCCGGATCATTGTGAATGAGAACCATGACCGTCTTCATGGGCAGCCTCCTGAAGAAATTCCGGGCCTGCGGCGAGACTCGCCGCACCCTCTTAGCATAATGAGCGCTTGCCCGGGGCGGTTCCTTGACGAGAATCAAGGGCGATGGCCGGTTTTGAGCGATTTCCGGCTTGATAAGCGGCGCATCCGCGACTATAGGCCCGCGCTTCCATGCCTCATGGAACATCAATGGGACGGGCCGGCCGGTAAGGGCTGCCGTGTTCGTCCGCAATCGTCTGCGGCTCCGTTTTTGGCGGAATCGCGAAGACATAAGGAGACGAAAATGCCCAAGCTCAAGACCAAGAGCGGTGTGAAGAAGCGCTTCAAATTCACCGCCACCGGCAAGGTCAAGCATGGTGTCGCCGGCAAGCGTCACCGCCTGATCAGCCACAATGCGAAATATATCCGCCAGAACCGCGGCACGGAAGTGATGTCGGATGCCGACGTCGGCCATGTGCGTCTGTGGGCTCCCTACGGCCTGAAGTAAGAGAGGAGTAGAGAGATATGGCACGCGTCAAGCGGGGCGTAACCACTCGCGCCAAGCACAAGAACATTCTGGAGCAGGCGAAGGGCTATTATGGCCGTCGCAAGAACACCATCCGCGTCGCGCGGCAGGCGGTCGAGAAGGCCGGCCAATATGCCTATCGCGACCGCAAGGTGAAGAAGCGGAGCTTCCGCGCGCTCTGGATCCAGCGCATCAATGCCGCCGTCCGCATCGAGGGCCTGACCTATGGCCAGTTCATGCACGGCCTGAAGCTCGCCGGTGTCGAGCTGGACCGCAAGGTTCTCGCCGATCTCGCGATGAACGAGGGCGCGGTGTTCAGCGGCATCATCGCCCAGGCCAAGGCCGCGCTGCCCGCCGCCTGAGCGATCGACCCACGAAATCCAGAGGCGCCGGGGACAATCTCCGGCGCCTTTTTTATGCGACTTTACAGACACATCGGCAGGACAGAGGCCGCCGTTAACCTCAAATCATCCTTAACGTGCTTTAGCTTTGCGGCCGATGCCGTTACCCGGACGCGCATCGGGGACAAGATCAGAACAGACTGGAGTCTGACGTGAAGAAGATTGTGACACTGCTGGCCGCGAGCCTTGTGATGCCCGCCGCCGCCCATGCCGCCGCCTTTGTCAACGGCAGCTTCGAGAACGGTACCGATCCCGGCTCCAGCTTCTCCACCCTCTATGCCGGCTCGACCGATCTGACCGGCTGGTCGATCGACAGCGGTTCCATCGACTATATCGGCGGCTACTGGCAGGCCGGCGACGGCAACCGCAGCCTCGACATGAACGGCAATTCGATCGCGAGCATCTCGCAGACCTTCGACACGGTGGCCGGCCAGACCTACCAGGTCGACTTCCTGCTCGCGGGCAACCCGGACGGCGGCCCGACGGTCAAGACGCTCCAGGTGGGCGCGACCGGCAATGCCGCGCAGGACTACAGCTTCGATACCACCGGCATGAACCGCTACTTCATGGGCTGGACGACCGAGAGCTATTTCTTCCAGGCGACCAGCAACGCGACCACGCTGACCTTCACTTCGCTGACCTCGGGCGACGGCGACTATTATGGACCCGCGCTCGACGGCATCTCGGTGACCACGGCGGTGCCTGAAGCCGCGACCTGGGCGATGATGATCGCCGGCTCCGCGATGGCAGGCGCGTTCATGCGCCGCCGCCAGACTGCGCTTCGCTTCGCCTGATCAGGCAGCCCAGGAAATTCGAGGGGCGCCGGGGACAATCTCCGGCGCCCTTTTTCTTTGCCCGGAATTAGGCTAGCGGACCCGCCAATGTCTGAGATCGCACATCTGAAAGCCGGCCTGCTGGCCGACATCGCCGCGGCGGAGACCGCCGAGACGCTTGAGGCGCTGCGCGTCGGCGCGCTCGGCAAGAGCGGCGTCGTCACCGGGCTCCTCAAGACGCTGGGCGCGATGACGCCCGAGGAACGGCAGAGCAAGGGGCCCGAGATCCACGATCTGCGCGAAAGCGTCACCGCCGCGATCGCCGACCGCAAGGCCGCGCTGGAAGGCGCGGCGCTGGAAGCGCGCCTCGCGTCCGAGCGCATCGACATGACGCTGCCCGCCGAGCCGGTGCTTCAGGGCAGCATCCATCCGGTCAGCCAGGTGATGGACGAGCTCGCCGAGATTTTCGCGGACCTGGGCTTCGCGGTCGCGACCGGGCCGGAGATCGAGGACGACTGGCACAATTTCTCGGCGCTCAACATTCCCGAGACCCATCCTGCCCGCGCGATGCACGACACCTTCTATTTCGGCGACAGTTACAAGGTCACCGACAGTGACGGCACGCCGCGCGACATGCTGCTGCGCACGCACACCAGCCCCGTCCAGATCCGCACGATGACGAAGACGCCGGCGCCGATCCGCATCATCGCGCCAGGTCGCGTCTATCGCTCGGACAGCGACGCCACCCACACGCCGATGTTCCACCAGATCGAGGGCCTCGTCATCGACAAGGCCATCCATATGGGCCATCTCAAATGGACGCTGGAGACCTTCCTCAAGGCTTTCTTCGAGCGCGATGACATCGTCCTGCGCCTGCGCCCCAGCTATTTCCCCTTCACCGAGCCCTCGGCCGAGGTCGATGTCGGCTTCACCTGGGAGAAGGGCAAGCGTGTCATCGGGGGCAGCGAAGGCTGGATGGAAGTGCTGGGCAGCGGCATGGTCCACCCGCGCGTCATCGCGGCCTGCGGGCTCGATCCGGCCGAATGGCAGGGCTTCGCCTTCGGCTGCGGCATCGACCGGCTTGCCATGCTCAAATATGGCATGGAGGATTTGCGCGCCTTCTTCGACGGCGATCTGCGCTGGCTCAAACATTACGGCTTCTCGGCGCTGGATGTGCCCACACTCTCCGGGGGAGTGGGCGCATGAAATTCACCCTGTCCTGGCTCAAGGAGCATCTCGAGACGTCGGCCTCGCTCGACGAGATCCTTATCGCGCTGACCGATATCGGCCTCGAGGTCGAGGGCGTCGAGAACCCGGCCGAGAAGCTCAAGGGCTTCAAGGTCGCCAAGGTGCTGACCGCCGCCCCACACCCGCAGGCCGACAAGCTGCAGGTACTGACCGTCGATCCCGGCGACGGGAATGCGCTACAGGTGGTCTGCGGCGCGCCCAATGCGCGCGCGGGCCTGGTCGGCGTGTTCGGCGTCGAGGGCGCGACCGTGCCCGCCAACGGCATGGTGCTGCGCAAGGCCGCCATTCGCGGCGTCGAATCCAACGGCATGATGTGCTCCTCGCGCGAGCTCGAACTGGGCGACGATCATGACGGCATCATCGAACTGCCGTCTGACGCGCCCATCGGCACGGCCTTTGCCGACTATGCCGATCTCGACGATCCGGTCATCGATGTGTCGGTCACGCCCAACCGGCAAGACTGTATGGGCGTGCGCGGCATTGCCCGTGATCTCGCCGCCAAGGGCCTCGGTACATTGAACCCGCTGGCGTCCGTCTATCGCATGGCGAGCCTCGATCCCGTTCCGGGCGATGGGCCAGCGCCGGATGTGCGCACGGACGACACCGATGGCTGTCCCGCTTTCTACGCGCAGACCGTCTCGGGCGTCACCAATGGCGCGGCGCCGATGTGGATGATCGCGAAACTGAAGGCCATCGGCCAGAAGCCGATCTCCTGCCTGGTCGACATCACCAATTTCGTCTCGGTCGATCTCGGTCGCCCGCTCCATGTCTATGACAAGGCCAGGCTCAGGGGCGGACTCGTCGCGCGCAAGGCGAAGCAGGGCGAGCAGGTGCTCGCGCTCAACGGCAAGACCTACACGCTCGACGCGACCATGACCGTCATCGCCGACGACGAGGCCGTGCACGATATCGGCGGCATCATGGGCGGCGAACATTCGGGCGTCTCTGAAATCACCACCGATGTCGTCATCGAATGCGCCTATTTCGCGCCGGACAATATCGCACGGACCGGGCAGAAATTGGCCCTGACCTCCGACGCGCGCCAGCGTTTCGAGCGCGGCGTCGATCCGGCTTTCCTCGACGACGGCCTCGCCATCGCGACGCGTCTCGTGCTCGATCATTGCGGCGGCAAGGCGAGCGCGATCACCCGTGCCGGGACGCCGCCAACCGCACCCAATGTCGTCACCGGCTACAAGCCGGAGATGGTCGAGGGTCTGGCAGGTGTAACGGTTTCTGCCGAGCGTCAGCAGGCGATCCTCGTTGCGCTGGGCTTCACCGTGCAGGCCGGCGAAAGCTGGACCGTCACCGCGCCGACCTGGCGCCGCGACATCCACGGCACTGCCGATCTGGTCGAGGAAGTTGTCCGCATCGAAGGGCTCGACAAGCTGCCCTCGACGCCCCTGCCGCGCGCCGACGGCGTCGCCAAACCGACCGCCACGCCGCTGCAGATGATCGAGCGCCGCGCCCGCCGCGCGGCTGCCGCACGCGGGCTCAACGAGGCGATCAACTGGTCCTTCATCAGCGAAGCCGAGGCCGCGCCTTTCGGTGGCGGCGACTGGGTGCTCGCCAATCCGATCAGCGAGGACATGAAGGTCATGCGGCCGACATTGCTCGCGGGACTGCTCTCCGCCGCACGGCGCAATGCCGATCGCGGCGCATCGGCCATCCGCCTGTTCGAGATCGGCCGTCGCTATTTCCGCGCCGAGAACGGCAGCAGCGACGAGCATGTGACGCTCGGCCTCGTCATGGCCGGCGAGAAGCGTGCAAGCGGTTGGCAGACCGGCAAGGCGCAGGCCTTCGACGCCTTCGATGTGAAGGCCGAAGTGCTCGCCATCCTCGCCGCCGCCGGTGCGCCGGTCGCGAACCTGCAGATGATGGGCGAGGCCGGCGAGGCATACCATCCCGGCCAGTCCGGCACGCTGCGGCTCGGCCCCAAGACCATCGTCGCGCGCTACGGCATGCTGCATCCGCGCATCGCTAGGGCATTCGACCTTGGAGGCGCCGTGGTCGCGGCAGAAATCATGCTCGACGCGATCCCGGCGAAGAAGAAGTCCGGCTTCATGCGCGCGCTCTATTCGCCGCCTGCGCTGCAGGCAGTGACGCGCGATTTCGCCTTCCTCGTGCCGGAGAGCGTCGAGGCGGATGCGCTGGTGCGCGCGGTGCGCGGCGCCGACAAGGGAACCATCGTCGAGGCGCGGCTGTTCGATGTCTATCGGGGCACTGAATATCGGGATAGCCAATCGCCGGCAGGAGTGAAATCGCTCGCCGTCGAGGTCACGCTCCAGCCGGGCGAGAAGAGCTTCACCGATGAGGAGCTGAAGGCCATTGCCGAGAAGGTCGTGGCGGCGGCGAGCAAGCTGGGCGGTGTTTTGAGAGGGTGATTGCATGAGTGGGGAAACGCACTTCATCTTCATCTACTTGCCGGAAGCGCTGGAGCCCGACGTGCGAGAAGAACGCTACGGCGACCCGCTCAACACCCAGCTTGAGCAGGCGGGCCTTGGTTTCGTCAGCGGAGGCGGGTCATTACTTTCAGCCCCTGACGAGAATGGTAGCAGAGATATTATTCACATCGGGGTCGATGTGGATGTCTATGATCTCGATGCGGGCAGAGCGTTGCTGAGGCGCCTGCTGCCGGAACTTGGTTGTCCAGCCGGTACAAAGCTGGAATTTTCGGATCACGAAGCCCACTGGGCTGATCTATTTGATAGCGACCTCTGGCACTTGCGGCAGCCACGGCAGCTTTCCGAGTAACGTGGCGAAAGGACAGCGATGAACGCGGACTGGATCGGTATTTCAAACGAGACCCTGTCCGCGTCGATCAATCCGCTCGGCGCAGAGCTTTCGAGCCTCATGGACAGCGGCCATCACCAGCTCATGACCGACGCCGACCCGGCCTTCTGGACCGGGCGCGCGCCTTTGCTCTTCCCGATCATCGGCGAGCTGGCCGGCGGCGAATATCGTCTCGACGGCAAGCGCTACGCCCTGCCTCGTCATGGCTTCGCACGGCGGCAGCATTTCCAGGTCGTCGAGAAGATCCGCGACCGGTTGCTCCTGCGCCTCACCGACAATGAGGCGACCCGCGCCGTCTATCCCTTCGCCTTCGCGCTCGACACGGATTTTGCGCTGGAAGGCGCAACGCTCAGGATCACGGTCACTGCGGCCAACCGCAGCAACAGCGACATGCCGGCGAGTTTCGGCTTCCATCCCGCTTTCGCCTGGCCGCTGCCTTATGGCCAACCGCGCGAAGATCATGCCGTTACCTTCGCACAGGCCGAGCCCGAACCCCTCAAGCAACTCGCTGACAATCTGATCGGGCGCGAAAACCGGCCGAGCCCGGTCGAGGGGCGGCGTCTGGTGCTTCGCGACGATCTCTTCGCCGATGATGCGCTGATCTGGGAAGGCGTGCGCAGCGACAGCCTCGTCTATGGCGCCGATACCGGGCCGAGCCTCCGCATCGCCTGGGGCAACACCCCCAATCTCGGCATCTGGACCAAGCCCGGCGCGCATTATGTCTGCATCGAGCCCTGGGCGGGCATCGCGGACCGCAAGGGCTTCGAGGGCGAGATCTGGGACAAGCCGGGGATCGTGCGCGTTGCGCCGGGTGCCTCGGCAAGCTGGTGGATGAGCGTGACGCTGCAAGCGTGACAGCACTGCTCCCCTTCCCTATAGGGGCGCGAACTTCCCGGGCCGCGTGCCCGCGCCTGCATCCGAAAAGTCCTTCCCATGTCCGTCTCCTCCCGCCGCACCTTCGCGATCATTTCCCATCCCGACGCGGGCAAGACCACGCTGACCGAAAAGCTGCTGCTCGCCGGCGGCGCGATCCATCTCGCCGGCGAGGTCAAGGCGCGCGGCGCCAATCGCCGCGCCCGCTCCGACTGGATGAAGATCGAGCAGCAGCGCGGCATCTCGGTCACCTCGTCGGTCATGACCTTCGAGCGCAGGTTCGACGATCTGGGCGACGTGACCTTCAACCTGCTCGACACGCCGGGCCACGAGGATTTCTCGGAGGACACCTATCGCACGCTGACGGCCGTCGACAGCGCGGTCATGGTGATCGACGCGGCCAAGGGCATCGAGCCGCAAACGCGCAAGCTGTTCGAGGTCTGCCGGCTGCGGTCCGTGCCGATCATCACCTTCGTCAACAAGGTCGACCGCGAGGGCCGCGCGCCCTTCGCCTTGCTCGATGAGGTCGCCGATGCCCTCGCGCTCGATGTCTGCCCGATGAGCTGGCCGGTCGGCATGGGCGGCACGTTCGAGGGCATTTACGACTTCGCCACCAACCGCCTGATGCAGCCGTCGGGGTCGAGTAAAGACTATGATGGTAGCTTTCATCAATATGACGATCTGCATGACCAGAAGCTTGCATATAGCCTTTCCGCCGATGGCCTCGCTTTGCTGCGCGAGGAAGCCGAGCTGGCGCAGGGCGGCTATGCCCATTTCGATCTCGCCGCCTATCGCCATGGCGACCTGACGCCCGTCTATTTCGGCTCGGCGCTCAAGAATTTCGGCGTCGGCGAGCTGATCGACGCGCTCGCCCGCCACGCCCCGCCGCCGCGCACCCAGCCGGCAGAGCCGGCGCCGGTGGCGCCTGAGCGCGGCGACGTGACCGGCTTCATCTTCAAGGTGCAGGCGAACATGGACCCGCAGCATCGCGACCGCATCGCCTTAATGCGGCTCTGCTCGGGAAAGTTCCGGCGCGGCATGAAGCTGACCCCGTCCGGCAGCGGCAAGCCGATCGCCGTGCACTCACCGATCCTGTTCTTCGCGCAGGACCGCGAGATCGCCGACGAGGCGCTGCCCGGCGACATCATCGGCATCCCCAATCATGGCACGCTGCGCGTCGGCGATACGCTCAGCGAAAAGGCCGATGTGCGCTTCACCGGGCTCCCGAACTTCGCGCCGGAAATCCTGCGCCGCATTGCCCTGAAAGACCCGACCAAGACCAAGCAGTTGCGCAAGGCGCTCGACGATCTCAGCGAAGAGGGCGTGATCCAGGTCTTCTATCCCGAGATCGGCAGCCAGTGGATCGTCGGCGTGGTGGGCCAGCTCCAGCTCGACGTGCTGATCTCGCGGCTCGAGGCCGAGTACAAGGTCGAGGCGGTGCTGGAGCCGGCGCCGTTCGACACCGCGCGCTGGCTCAGCGGCGCGGCGCGGACGCTTGAGGATTTCGCCAGCATCAACCGCACCAATATGGCCAAGGACCGCGACGACAATCCGGTGTTCCTCGCCCGCTCCGCCTGGGATGTCGGCTATCAGCAGGAACGCAATCCCGAGATCGCCTTCAGCGCGACCAAGGAGCGGTAGACGTCATCCCAGCGAAAGCTGGGATCTCGGACTCGCGTGCTCGACATCGCCTGAGACCCCAGCTTGCGCTGGGGTGACGGCATGGGTTTTGGGTGATCCTCGCCGGAAGTTTGCAAACTTAGCGACACGTCCCTGTCAACTTCCATCCCTTCAAGTTCCGGTTCGCGGGGCACAAGGGATCGTTCGACGCGACGTGGCCCGTGCGCCGGTCGGCTGATATGCGTTGCTGAGAAAGAGCCATGCCGGGAGACTGGCATGGAAGAAGGCATGTAGGACAGCGAAAAAGCGGACTGACGGGACGCGACGACATTGCGGACATTGCTAAGTGCTTGATCGGCGATATTATCGAGAAATGAAATTCAAGATCGCCTATCTTCAACAGCCAATTATGGGTCCGACCCGGTCAGTTAGCTGTGTAAGCGAAAACGAGATTTCGGTCACCTTCGCCGAGCCCGAAGGAATAATATTCAATTTGTTCGAAGAATTGGACTTGGATCTTGAAAAAATCGATGAAGACCAATTGGCGACACGGCTCAAGAATGGCGACAGCTTCACAGTCCGATTGTCCCGAGGAGGCATAGTCGACACGCGCTTGCCCCGGAATTGGAACATATCTCGGTTTCCCAGCGCTGAACGCCTGAAAGGCGGCTAACCACCCCATCTCGGACGTCCAGCAACCCAGAATTTATTCCGCCCGCGCCCGCTTCCTGACGCCACGCCGTTTGCGGTGCCACATAAGCCCGCCGCCGAGCGCCGCGCCGACGATCGTGAGCAGGACATCGACCGCGATCATGCCCGGATAAGGCGGCTGATCGGCGATCCACACAAGGACCGCGACGATGGCGGCGACCAGCCCGACCACGACGCCGTTCGCGGTGAAATGCGCCCTGGCGTGCCGCGCCACCCAGAGGCCGGCGAGAAACAGGAGGAGGAAGATGGCCGCCCGCTTGAGCAGCATGTCGCCCTCCATCCAATGCAGCCAGGCCGCGAGCGCGCTCATCGCATAGCCGACCGGGATGAGCAGCAGTTGCGCGGCGACGCCGGCGAGGATCGCCCAGCCCCAGCGGACCGACGACAGGATTTCAGCCATGCCTCATATTCTCCCAGCCATGGCCGGGAGGCTGCACGGATCGGGTGCGGATTTCAATGCGCTCTGGGTTCAAGTCCGAAATAGGACTGATAAGCCCTCTCCCTCTGGGAGAGGGTTGGGTGAGGGCTTCCGGCGTCGGAGAAGTCGCCAAGCCGTGTTCCAATTCCCCTCACCCCGGCCCTCTCCCGGAGGGAGAGGGAGGAAGGCTCAGCTCTTCACCAGCTTGAGGTCGCCCTGCGCAGAGGGGTCTCTGTGCGTCAGCTTGCCGTCGATCTGGCCGCCGGCAGCGATGGCGATGGTCTGGTAGGAGACGTCGCCCAGGATGCGGGCGCTCCCTTCGACGACCAGTTCCTCGGTCGAGATCGATCCTTCGATCGTGCCGGCGATGCGCGCGCTCTTGGCGGCGACATGGCCCTTGATGCGGCTCTCCGCGCCCTGCACGAGTGCGGCACAGGCAATGTCGCCCTCGACCCGGCCATCGATGTGAAGATCGACCTTCGCCTCGATGTCGCCGCGCACGACGACATCGCTGCCCAGGATCGAGAAGGGCGTGTGTCTAGCCCCGGTTGCTATGGACGAGGCGCTGCTTTGCGCGCTGCTGGACTTCGAGAACATCCTGACGAGCCTCCAAAAAGCGTCGCGGATTGACCGCCTCCCCATGCACACGCACCTCGAAGTGAAGATGCGTGCCCGTCGAACGGCCGGTCGAGCCCATGCGGGCGATCGCCTGGCCGCGTGTGACCTGTTCGCCGACCTTCGCGCCGAAGCGCGAGAGGTGTGCGTAACGGGTCATGATACCATTGCCATGATCGATCTCAACCACATTGCCATAGCCCGGACGTTGGCCGACGAAGCTGACCTTGCCGGGCGCGGCGGCAATGATCGGCTGGCCATAGGTGCCGGGAAAATCGATGCCCGCGTGGAAAGCGGTCATGTGGTTGAAGGGATCGCGGCGATAGCCATAGGAGCTGGTTTCCATCGGCGCGGCGGTCGGGCGGCCGGAGGGAATGGTCGCAAGCGTCGTTTCCATCGCGTTGAGGCGGCTCAGCAGCACCGCGAGGTCGCGCAGCTGCGGATCGGTGGCGATGAGGCCCTGCGCCGGCACATAGGGACCGCCCACGCCGCGCGCATTGTCGCCGAATGAGGCAGGATTGAGGCCGAAGCTGCGGATCGCCTGCTCGTCATTGGCGAGCCGCTTCTGGGCGGCGTCCATGAGGCGCTTCTCGAAGCCGATCTGGTCGTTGCGAAGCTGGGTGAGGCGGGCAATTTCGGGCGATGATGCGTCGCTCACCTTGCCGGATTTGGCATCGGGCGCCGGCGCCTTTTCGTTCGTGGCAGGCGCATCGGCAGCGGGCGTCTTGCCGAAATTGACCTCCATGATGCGGTCCATCGCCTTCTGGCGCGCGGCAATGTCATTGGCGAGATCGTTGACGCCGCCCTTATAGGCATTGACGCTGGCCTGCCGGTCGATGACGGCGGCGCGCTCGCGGGCAATGGCGGCCCGCTCGGACGAGAGATGCGCCTGGCTCCACAGCATCGCCCCGGTCGCGATCCCCCAGCCACCGAGCAGCAGCACGATCAGCGCGGCGAGCCCGAGCTGCACGCGCGTCGAGATGCGCAGGAAACGTATCCTGCCGCCCGATCGGAGAAAGATTTCGCGCTCCGGCGCCAGTGCCACAAGCTTCGTCATGGCGCTGCGTGGAGAGATTTTGCTGATTGCCACCCGTTCGCTCTGTTTGGTTACAGATTGTCGATCTGGGAGGTGGCGCTAACAGAGCCATTTCGCAGGTGCGAATCGACTCCCGCACGCGCACGACGAGTCGAACCGGACTCGGGACGAGTCGAGTTATCAGGCAAAAATAACGCGCGAGACCTCGCTAAGTTCCTCAAAGAATCGAATATTTTTCGCCTTCCGAGTCGCGGCGCGTTGTGAAATTTTTGCAATGCAGCATGAAGCGGCGCAAATTCCGCGGGTGCCGCCCGCATCGGGCCGTTGCCATGCCGAAAAGCCGCCGCTATAGGCCGGTGTCTCGCTGCCACCGGCGCTCCCAGGCGCGCCGCATCGCGATCCCGGAGACGTGGGTGAGTGGCTGAAACCAACGGTTTGCTAAACCGTCATACTGTGAATACGGTATCGAGGGTTCGAATCCCTCCGTCTCCGCCAGCAGTCCTCAGACAGGCTGTGGTTTCTGTGCATCAAATGCCAATAGCCCGTAACTGAGCCCATGATCGATGGCCGGCAGTATGGCGCAGCGGCGAACCTCATGGCGATTGGCAATGCGGTTGCGCGCGCGATACCACCGGATCGAATCACCGCGCACATCTGGTGAAGCCAGGGCATTGGCGTCGCCCCAACGGGCTCTGGGCTTAAGAGTCGAGTTTAATCAGGAGGACCGATCATGGCCCGAGGTACAGAAGAAGACTGGAAAGCTATCGGGGAAGTGGAACCTTGGTGGGGCGTTCTTTCTGCTCCAAAGTTCCTTTCTGCTAGCCTCACTGAAGAGACCATAGAGGAGTTCTACGCGCAGGGCGCTGATGAAATGGCCTGGGTGATCTCGCAATTGAAGGTTGCGGACCCGGGTTTCAAACCGATTGCCGGCTTGGATTTTGGCAGCGGTCTCGGCCGCCTGTCCTTCCCAATGGCTGCAATGTGCGAAACCGTGGTCGGCATCGATGTTTCCCCCGGCATGCGGGCCGAGGCAGAACGCCAGAGGAAATTGCGATCGGTCCCGAATGTCACTTTCTCCGAGACCGTGCCTGATGCGGGATTTGACTGGATCAATAGTTACATCGTTTTCCAGCACATTCTTCCCGCAACGGGATATCAGATCATAAGGCAACTGCTTTCCAGACTTAATCCAGGCGGATGGACGAGTTTACAGCTGACCTTTGCCCATGATCACCGCGATCTGGTCAGCCTTCAGCGTGACACATTTGCTTTTCGGTACGATGGCGAGACAGCGACGTGCCTGGAGTTTAATGAAACCAAGATCGGCGACATGTCTATGTACGACTACGACATGAATAAGGTGCTGTTCATGTTCGTCAGAGCCGGTATTTCAAAAATCCAACTGGCTCATACGGATCACGGAGGCGTTCATGGCTTCTGGATCTTCGGAAAGAAGACCTGAGACGACCCCCGTTGTATAGCGGCAACTGGATCGGCAGAACGCGCCGGCACCGGTCGGGGATGCAACATTTCTAGAGACCTGGCTGCGCTGCTGATCACTCCGCCCTTGCCCGCCAAGACCCTGCCTTCCATGCTGGCGGGTGAGCCCACCGGATTCCAATTGCTCATGCGTCCAGACGTGGCCGGCCGCATCGCCGCCGCGTGCGGAATTGACCGAGGCGCTACCCTGCGCGGAGAAAATCTTGCACGCTCAGCTGTCCGCCCAGCGCCGCATCAGATTGTGATAGACG
>Ga0335083_10002012_pt1 | contig 27368 bp, 34 predicted proteins | sample Lox_Sample_42_FD_206716 | JGI IMG/M metagenome (GOLD analysis project Ga0335083, IMG submission 206716) | Soil microbial communities from Loxahatchee National Wildlife Refuge, Florida, United States - Lox_Sample_4.2 | ecosystem: Environmental > Terrestrial > Soil > Wetlands | place: USA...
GGTGGATGCTGTTACTCAATCACCCACGCCCGTGCGCTGGGTAGTCATCGCGGCGGAGCCCGTCACGAGTGTGGATGTCACTGCAGCCGACGCTATCTCTGAGCTCGACGAGACCTTGCACGCGGCCGGTATCGAATTGTGCTTTGCAGAGATGAAAGACCCAGTTAAAGACAAACTCAAGCGCTTCGGACTCTTCACGCGCTTCAGTGAACAAACTTTCTTTGCGACGATCGACGAAGCCGTGAATGCCTACCTTGCGACGCATACTGTAGACCGACCCTGAGAAGTCCGCTCGAATCCTGAAACGCCCTTACCGGAGATGTGGAGTCCTAGGACTGGACTTGTCCAGTTTTCCGACTAGCCAGGATTTAGCCTGCGGTTTGGTTTTACCCGCCCCGCATTGTCAAACGGACGTTAAGGACCGAGCAGTGCTAACTCATTAGTGAAGAGTGGGTTCTCGGGGAATTCTACTACCAGTTCTTTGAATTGCTTCCGCGCCACATCTTTCTTCCTTTCGCGTAGGGCTGCAAGCGCCAGCAAGATCTTGGCAAATGGCCGCAAGTAGTGGCCCTTATCAGCAGCGATCTCAAGTTGCTGAATGCCTAAAGTCTTATCGCCGTGGATTCCAATGAAGCCGAGCGCAAATCGCTTATACCCTGGCAAACTCCCGATGACGAAATTTGCGGTGCCAAGACCAAGGTAGGCATCCGCTGCCTCTGGGGTGATCGCCAACAACTTTTTGGCGTAGTTATCAGCCTCGCGGGTCATCTTCAGACTGTCGAGTTGCTGCTTATCAATAAGACTGGCATAGTCGGCTTGCATCCCCAAACTCAGAGCCATGGCGAAAAGTGCATTCGTATCATTGGGCATAATCTTCAACCGGAGTTGCGCCAGGTCCTGCGCTCGTTTTTCAGCAGCGAAAAATGCAGCGCGCAACTCCGGGTTGGGTTTGATCGGAGTCTTGCCGAGAAAACGCTTGTCGTCCAGGAAAAATCTGGAGCTCAGGATGCCCTGCCGGTAGCATTCCTCGAACAGATAGCTCGCCGCTTCTGCGGCACTCCCCAGCGAATCTTCCGGATGACATCGCCGCCAGATTCCGAATTGATGTCGAGCGTCATCAAATTTTAGTAGGTAGAGAAGGTGAAAGCCGGCTTCGAGCTCGGGCACGTGCAAGGGCTCAGTCAGAGTCTGCCTGCAGGTCGCGAGTGTCTTACGGAAATCAAACACACTCGCCATTGAGGTGCAGCATAGATGCAAACCAAGAAGGCATCCACAAAGCAAAAGTCGACTAGAACTAGCCGGAGCCACGGGCATTAATTTCATGCGAAACAACGGCAAACCACATCATACAACCACCATACGCCGATTTCGCAAGAGTCCGGAGCCCGCAAGGCTGAGACTTATGCTAAGTGCCTGATTAACGCTTACCGGAAAAGTTGGTTCTTGTACTGATCTGGTCACAAAGTCCGACGCCGATTCGTTACGTAACGTTACGTTAGGACGAGGGCGTAGAGCCTCGAAGCTCACTGCGATCTGTGTACTGCGCACAAGATTCAGCATTCAAAAGAAAAATGAAACGTGCTGCGAAGATCAAAAAGATTGACCCAAACTTTAGCCATGTGGCCCGTACCTCAAACGCGGAATTAGTTAAATGGTCCCAGGTCTCTTCTCGACCGCACATTACAAACAAAGCGAATTGGTCGGCACGGGATTCCAATTCTTCGCTGTCCTTTTCTGCCGTTGGAAAGCCAATTTCATGAAACTCGTATTCAAGGAGTTCACGGATTTCATGAAAAGCCGTATGTTCTTTCATTCCAAAGCGTTCCGGACGATCGTTGACGGCGATTCTTCTTTTTCCTGCAAAATGAAAATTGGAACCCAACAAATCATCTGGCAGCTTTTCCTTCACAAATTGTATTTCTAATTTCGTACAGATCTTTTCGAGATTTGCTCCAGAAACAAACGGAGGCAATTCAAAATAAGAGATAAATGCGTTTGCTAACGATTCTTCATCGGGAGGCCAGCTTTCGCTGTTCCGGCTAGCAAATTCATAACAAAATGTACGAATTCTATCGGGGTTCATTTATTTTCTTCCGTTTTCCTACGTTAGTTTCTGCCCGGTTAGCGTTTCATACACGCCAACAATGTAGCGTTTCGCTTCCATGCTGAGTTTTGGGCCCTTTTTGCGGGTCCCATGGGTTATTCGGGGATCATTTTTCACGAGATTGAAGGCGCTCTCAATTGTTGCGGGCGACGGTGCTTTTCCCGATTCCGGTGGCAAGTAGCCAGCCGCGACCATCAAATCCTTTACCGGCACCTCATAGAGTACAGCCAGCCCTTGCAAAATGCTCGGTCGTGGCGCTTTGCGAAGATCTCGCTCTAGCAACGAAAGGTAGGCATTGGAAGCCACCCCGGCTTTTTCGACATCCTTCAGGGTAAGCCCCTTTCTCTTGCGGAGCCGCCGAAGGTATTCTCCCAGGTTTTGCATACTGGGAGCATAGCACAGGATTGCTCCTGGGCAAGATTAGTCTTACTGTTGACAAAATCAGAAGACGACTCTATTCTCAGTAAGATTCTGTTAACTGAGAGACCCGGGGACCCTATGAGTACGTCAGCGAATCGCTTTTTCCCATGCCCGATCTGCAGCGACCGATTGGACGTCCGTAAAAGCAAGAAGGGCAAACCTTACGTCGTCTGCAATCGCTGCGGCGTTCAGATGTTTGTTCGCAACGACACCGGAATCCGGGATCTCGAACGGTTAACAGCAGCGACCGATACGATGAATGCCTGGACGAGGTTGACGGATTTGCAGAAGCGTTTTCAAAAGAAGTGCCCGAAGTGCGGCGAGAACTTTTGGATTACGGAGGAATCGATCTCGACGAGCTGGTTTGACGGGAGGTTCACCGGGTATCGCTGCCCAGACAAGGCTTGTGACGGGCTCGTTGAGGTTGAAAAGTGACCGACCGTTTCGCCCCGTTGCCAACCCTCGAATCCGCAGCCGAGAGGCACTATTCGGTCCAGGAGCTAGCGGCGCGATGGAACTTGAGTTCCGATACGGTACGGAAGCTCTTCGAAAACGAACCGGGAGTCCTGATTATCGGAAATGGGGATCGTAAGCACATCCGGCGCCGGTACATCACCATGCGAATACCTGAGTCGGTCGCCGCGCGGGTTCACCGCAGACTGTCCAGGGTGTAGAATCCCCGCACTATGCTCACCGCCTACCGCCGTCACCGTAAAGATTGCGCTCACCGCAACTCAGGAAGAAAGTACCGCCGTTGCCGCTGCCCGATCTGGGCGGATGGATTCGTCGGGGAACAAGAGATACGCAAGTCTCTCGGGACTCGCGACTGGGACGAGGCACAGAAAACAATCCGAGAGTGGGAAGCGACTGGTGATTTACCGGTCCCGCAGGAGGAACAGCCGATCAGGCTTGAGCAAGCGGCTGCGGAATTTATCGCTGATGCGGAAGCTCGGAACCTCAAGGACAAAACTGTTTACAAATATCGCCTTCTCTTTCGTCAGTTGAAGGAATTCTCCGAGACTCAGGGAATCCGCTTTCTTAAGGAACTCGATCCCGCCACACTGCGGAAGTTCCGCGCGTCCTGGAAGGATCAAAACCTCGCAGCGCAGAAGAAGCTGGAACGTCTTCGCAGTTTTTTCCGATTCGCGGTTCAAAATGCGTGGATTTCCGTTAATCCTGCAAGCGAGATTAAGAGCCCGAAAGTCACCACTCGTCCGACTTTGCCCTTCTCGCGCGAAGAAATGATGAAGATACTTTCGGCGATTGCGGGATGGATCGAGAACGGCCAGACACCGGGGAAGGCGAATGCCCGCAGGCTCCGGGGCTTGGTGTTACTGCTACGGTACAGCGGGCTGCGCATTGGTGATGCCGTAAGTTGTTCGGTTGACCGGCTTGCGAATGGGAAACTTCGGCTTTATACGCAGAAAACGGGGACACACGTTCATTGCCCGCTTCCGGAGTTCGTGGTGAAGGAACTCGAAGCGATCCCCAAGATGAGCGAACACTACTGGTTTTGGACGGGGAATGGCAAATTGCAGACGGCGGTTGGTGATTGGCAGGGGCGTTTACTGGATCTTTTCAAGGACATGAAGGTGAAGCAGTTCGCCCGCGTGCACAAGATCACGGAGCAGGAGGCGAGGAAGCAGCTCAGAGCAAAAGGCGGCAAGTTCGCCGAGGGCCACGCGCATCGTTTCCGTGACACGTTTGCTGTCGAGCTATTGCTGGCAGGCGTACCGCTGGAGCGTGTCTCGATTCTGCTTGGGCATACGAGCGTAAAGATCACGGAGAAGCATTACGCACCTTGGGTGCGCGAGCGACAGGAACAGGCCGAGGCGGATGTAAGGCGCACCTGGGCGCATGATCCGATAGCGCTCCTCGAAACGAAGGGGACACCAGAGGTACACGAAAAGCGCGGTCCCCTGAACTGATTGAAGAGAAAAGAGAAACAATGGCGGAGAGGGTGGGATTCGAACCCACGGTACGGTTTCCCGCACGCTCGCTTTCGAGGCGAGTACTTTCAACCGCTCAGTCACCTCTCCGCGGTCACTTCAACCTATTTTACCAAAGACCCGCTGCCCGGGCTACGCCGTGTTTTCTTCCCACTACCGCCCGTCCGCCGCATCAGCGGGCAGTTACTCATCGCCGTGACGCAAAAAACGCCTGCAGCAGGGAACTCGCCTCCCCACCCAACACCCCCGGCCTCACCTCCACCTGATGATTCAGTTTCGCGCTTGTCAGTAATTCAAAACACGTCCGAAACGCTCCGCCTTTCGGATCATCCGCTCCATATACCACCCGTGGCACCCGCGCTTGTACGATCGCGCCCGCGCACATCGCGCACGGTTCCAGCGTCACATACAGCGTCGCATCCACAAGCCGGTAATTTCCGATTTTCCTCGTGGCCTCGCGCAGCACCACAATTTCCGCGTGGGCCGTTGGATCACAATCGCGAATCGTGCGGTTCCCTCCGCGCGCCAGCACTTCCTCCCCGCGCACCAGCACCGCCCCAATCGGCACCTCGCCGGCGTCCGCGCATGCCCGCGCCTCTTCCAGAGCCGTATTCATATAATCAATGTCGGTCATCTTCGCCAGCCAGAGAATAGCACGCTCTCAAAATCCGCTCTGCATTGCCCGCACGACAGCCCCGAGAATCCTTGACATCCGGCCACGGGCCAAAGAGACTGTCATCATGAAAGAACTCGTCGAGCGCATTTTCCAGTTGGACATCCTCAAGGGCATGGGCATCACCTTTCGCACGCAGAACCCCAGGAACGTCTACACGGAACAATATCCTCTCGAACGTCCTATGGTTGCGGAGCGCTACCGCGGCGCGCCCCGCCTGAATAATCATCCCGAGACTGGCGAAACTCTTTGCATCGGTTGCAATCTTTGTGCCCTCGCCTGCCCCGAAAATCTGATCGTCGTCGGCTGGGAGCGCGACGACGCCACCCGCCGCAAGGTCCTCACCACCTTCACCTACGACACCTCCCGCTGCATGTTCTGCGGTCTTTGCGAAGATGCCTGCCCTACCGATGCCCTCGAACTCACTCAGGACTTTGAAATGGCCTATTACTCGCGCGAAGGTGCCATCTGGGATCGTCACCGCCTCGAAGAGGGTCCCACTCCTACGCGCTATACGCGGTAACGCAACCCATGGAAATCCGCCGCGATCCCGTCACGCAGAGTTGGGTTGTATCCGGTCAGCGCGAGCGCCCGGACGAGGCAGATTCACCTTGCCCCTTTGATCCCCCCGCCATCGATAAACTCAAAACAATCTTTTCCTCCCCGGCCGAGGGTCCCTGGCGCGTCCGCGTCGTTGCTCATCCGGAACCTCTCTATCGCGTGGAGAACGATCCCGGCCGCGCGGCCGAAGGCATTTATGACAAGATGGGCCCGCTCGGCGCCCATGAACTCGTCGTTGAAACGCCGCAACACGACAAGCGGCTCTCACAACTCGCCGACGATGAAATTGATACCGTCCTCTCCGTCTGGGGTGCCCGTATCGCTGACCTCAAGAAAGACGCCCGCTTCAAATACATCACCGTTTTCAAAAACCAGGGCGCTCCGGCCGGACAGGAATGGGCCCACGCGCATTCCCAAATCACCGCTACGATTTTCGTCCCCCGCCGCATCAAATACGAACTCGCTTCCGCCCACGATTGGTACAAGGTCAAGGAACGCTGTGTTTTTTGCGACGTGGTTCGCCAGGAGGAGAAGCTCGGCAAACGCATCGTGGATGTCCAGGGCGATTACTACGCGCTCTGCCCCTATGCTTCCCGCGTACCCTACGAAATTTGGGTTCTCCACCGCCGCCACAATCACTTGTTCGAACAGCCCCGTCCTGGTTCCAATCGCCGCCAACTCGGCGCGCTTATCGGCCGCGTGCTGCGTCGGCTTGAAAAGATCACTCCCGCCTTCCACCTCGTTGTCCACACCGCCCCAAATACCCGCAACAAAAAAGGCGAACTCTCCGGTTACTGGAAAACACTCTCTGAGGACTACCACTGGCACATCGAGATCCTGCCCATCCTCGAAAAACGCAGCAAGTCCTACAGTATCAAGGAAGTTTATTTCAACGCTCTGCTTCCGGAGCAGGCTGCCGAGCAGTTGCGCTCCGTCGATCCCAATACATGAAATCTTCCATGTGGCGCAATTCGGAGCGTGGGGGAGTTGTTGGCACCCTCATCGGGCTGCTTTGCATCGCTGCAATTTGCCTGCTTCTCTATTGGGCGCGCCACCCCATCATGCGCTATGCCGGAGAATCCTGGGTCGAGGATGAACCCGCCTCCCATGCCGACGCTCTTCTCCTCCTGGGAGACGACAATTTCTACGCCGATCGCGCCACCCGCGCCGCCGAATTGATCCGCCAGGGCGTCGCGCCGGTTGTCGTGGCCAGCGGCCGCCGCCTTCGTCCCACGGCCGGTATCACCGAACTTCTGCAACACGATTTGATCGAACGTGGCGTTCCCAAGGAAAAAATTCTTCCATTTCCCCATGACGCCGAAACAACCGAGAACGAAGCCGCTCAATTGGAAGGATTCTCAGCGGAACACCACTTTCGCAGCGTTATCGTCGTCACTTCGAACTATCACACCCGCCGCGCCTTCTACATCTTTCGCCACGTTTTTCCGCCGGGCATCGCTGTTAGCGTAGCCAGTACCCGCGACGGCGATTTTGATCCGGATCATTGGTGGGAGAAACGCAAATCCGAAGCCCTCTTTCTTCACGAATTTACCGGACTCCTGGTCGCCCACTGGGATTTCCACTCGCATGCCGCAGGCGAACAATAAGAGAAGTTATTTGCTTCCTTCCCCTTTCCTGGCAGTTGCCCAACCTGTAAACCCTTCGCGCACTTTTTCCCTCCAAATCCGCCATCTTGCTCTTTACATCTCATAAGTGCTCTAATATCTTACTCTTTCTGAGTCGCAGTAAGCCTCCAGCCCTCGATCCGCGACTTTGGAGAATTTCAACTGCGTTGAGGTGTCTTTATGTGGCGTAAAGAAGATGGGCGGCCGAACACTCCAAACGAGATTTCCACAGGGCCTGCGAACGTGACTCCTTCTTCTCTGGCTCCTTCGGTTCCTAAGACTTCAGCTTCGCCTGCTACTGTGTCGCCCAACGCGGTCGCTTGTCTCAGCCAGGGCATTCGAATCAAAGGCGAAATCTCCGGAGGCGAAGATCTCTTCATCGATGGTTCCGTCGAAGGCAAGGTCAATTTTCAAAATTCCATTCTCACCGTTGGTCCCAACGCTACTGTCAAGGCCGACATAACTGCCCGCGAAATCGTCGTTCGTGGCCGTGTCCATGGAAAGCTTGACGGCAAGGACCGTGTCCAGATCTGGAGCTCTGGCCGTGTTGACGGCGACATTCGTGCCGACCGCGTCGCCATCGAAGAAGGAGCCGAAATTCACGGCATGATGGAGGCCGGCAAGGCGCCCTCTCGCCTGGCCGAAGTTCCGGCCCCCAAAAAAGCGGAATCTTCCAAACCAAAAATAGCCGAACCCGACTCGGGGCAAACCACTCCCGGTGCGGCCGTGGCGGGAGCCGACTGACGACATGGGATTTCTCAATAAGCTGGGCCTTGCCATTGGTTCACAAACCGCCCGCGCCAACTCCGCCCCGCTCCACAATGAGCGCAAGGTCCACCATTCTGGCGGTTCATCCCTCGCCGTAGGCACGAATCGCCCGCCGGAGCCCCAGACATCCTCTCGTCTTTCGAATGGCTTGAAGGAATTCTTGTGGAATCTAGACGGCCTCGGTCACGGCACGCTTCTCGACCTCGGCCCGGCCTGGCAAACCACGCTCACTTTCTTCATTGAACGCGGTTTCCGTGTCACCTCGGACGACATCCTGCGCGATTGGTCGGAATTCCTCGTGGAAGACGACGCAAAGGCCAGGGAAAATCCCACTCCCGAGCTTTATGCCGAGCGCACTCCCGAATTCCGCGCCAAACGCTTCCTTGACCAAAATCTCCAGTATCCTCTTGCGTCGTTCGACGCGCTCCTCCTCTGGGATGTCCTCGACTACATCGAGCCCACTCTCGCCAAGCTCATAATCTCTCATCTCACCGATCTGCTTCGCCCGGGCGGCGTTGTTTTCGCCATGTTCCACAGCAAAAAGCCCACGGGCTTCCAGCGCTATCGCGTCGCCGATACCAACACCCTCCAGGTCCTTTCCGCCAAGGAAATCTTCCCTGCGCAGAAGGTCTATCAGAACCGCGAAATCCAAGAACTCTTCGGCCGCTTCCGCAGCATGAAGAGCTTCATTAGCCGTGATCAGCTTCGCGAAACTCTCTTCATCAAGTAACCCGCGAAATCCACAGCTCGATCAGCTGATTCTGCCCGGGATAATTCCCCTCTCGAATTCCGTCGCTTTTCGCTTGCTTCCCTGATTCCACGGGCGTATACCCAATTTGTGAGCTACTACAGCTCCGGAAGGAACGTATGACTCCACCGGGCTTAACAGCGCAACACTGCTGAACACACCGCTCTTGCGGTGCGAGTCGCGAACGAACAGATTGCATCTTGATCCGCTCGCCAAGCGACGCGGCAAAAAGAAAAAGAGGGCCCTCATGGAGGGCCCTCTCTCTGTTTTCACCCCTTCGGTTTCCGCTGCCCTTCTGGCGCTTCCTATTTCTGTGTGGATGCCTTGGTTCCGTGGTGCTTTCCGCGGGTTCCTCCGTGGTGGTGCTTGTGGTGATGCTTTGATGCGTGGCGCGTGGACGCATTCCCCGTGGTCTGCGGCGGTTCGGTCTGTTGCCCTGCGGACGCCACGGCCAGGCTCAACGCTGCTGCAACAATCAGTAGGTAACGCTTCACGGAAATCTCCTCGCAAATTCCCCCGCAAGGAAATTCAAGCATAACCGGTCGCGCATGTCAGGAGAAGGGAACTAGAAGTCGGGCAATAAGTATCGAAAAAGGTAACTGGCCGTAATCAGCCGCCAACTCGCGACTGCATCAAGTGTATCACTGCGTTCTGCTTCGCGATCACCTGCGCTTGCCAGACCAGCGCGATGGACATCAGGCTCATTGCAAAGATGCACAGCGCAAGTACGAGGCCCATCTGCGTCTCTGACGCAGGCATGATAACGAAGCGTCGCATCCAGTCCATAATGGCTCCCGAGTCTAAAGTGGCAAGAGTGACGCGCTCCTAGCAGCAATCCGCGTGCCAGGGCGAAAGGCCAGTTGTAGTACCATCATTACTGCCCCGTTTTTGCGGCTTTTTCGCCCTCTTGCCGGCTCTTCTTTCTGTTCCTCTCTCTCCGCTCTCCTCGGGTGTGAAAATTCAAGCACACTTTGTCCCTTCTTCTTCCTGCCATTCTTGCGGAATCCGCCTCTCCACCGGCGAACCGCAGTCTGCCTCAAACCTGTCGGGTCACAATGGACTCCAGGGCCTGCGACCATGTCTCGGCCGAATACAATGGTAGAGTTTTGCACTTTGCGACTTCGGTTGATGGCCCTGCATCTCGTGTCATCAGCAACAAGCACCGGTCGCACGTCGGAAAAATCTCCTCCGCTTCATCCGCCGTCGCAATGCCGATCCGCAGTGGATTCGCCCGCAGCGACCGCTGGTAAAGCTGCGAAAGGTCTCGCACGCAAGCGTTTAGGTTCGCCCTGATCGCCAGCGACCACAGCGCGCCCCTCTCCCTTATCTGGGCCCCCTTCGTCGCGGCTGCGGCCCGAAATCTTTCCACGTCCGCTTCCGTCGCTCCCGCAAAAAAAAACAGTTCGTCGAAATCGCGCTGTCGCAACAACTCCGCTTCCCGCTGTCGCAATCCCACATTCTGCGCCAACTCCCTCGGCGAAAGACTTCGCAGCGCCACGACCTGGATCCCCGTTTCTTCCCCCAGGGAATCCAGCATTTCCGACGCTGCGGGTTGCGGCGAGCCCTCCGGAATACACGTGAATCGTCCCATCCGCGTGCTTCGTGGTGCCTTCAGGTGGAAATAGTCTTCTGGCAGATACACCCCGCTCCCGCCTTCCGCGATAAACGGGTGCGCCAGTGCAAACTTCCGCAGCGTCGCATCCAATTGCTGCCGCGAGCGCCCTGTCAACGGCACAAACGGGATGTTCGCCTCCGTCAGGCCCTCCAGAAACTCAGGAAACCCCGTCAGCGCTTGGTTCGTCACGCTGATCAGATTGTCGATCGCACACAGCACCACGGTCGTCGAACGCAAAAGATCGCTCCAGAAACGCAGAATTCCCGCTTTCGAGGGCAATTCGATTCTCGCAAACTATGGCAACTCGTCGCCAGCAAACAAAAAGGGCGGGAAGCCTTCGCTCCCCGCCCTCGTATCAGTTTTTCTGTTACGACTTAATTGCCCGTTTTCGCTTCTGACGCGGTCGCTGTAGGTTGCGCTCCCGCTTTCGGCATGCTCAGGTAGCCGCTGATGGTGTTCTTTCCGACCTTGTTGATCACCAACTCGTCCGCCTGCCGCTGGCCCGACGGGTAGAGAATAATCGGCGAATTCACGTTGCGGTTCTTTTCTTCCAGTTTCTTGTCTTCCAGAACCACGATCACGTTCGCACGATTCTTCTTCACGTTCACGCCTTTCAGCTCGATGCTCAAGTTCCCGACCTTCTGCGGCTGATTCTTGCCGGTGATCGTGAATTCGACGTAGTCACGCTCGCCCAGCCGGCGCAGCACGTCAATCTCATCGTGGTTCTTCGCGATCAGGTTGCCCAGCTCGCTGCGCGCCATGTTCAGGTCGTTGATGGTCTTCGTCAGGCTGTCGTTGACGGTGGTCACCTTCGTGTCCACGGTCTTCACGTCATCGGTTGTCGCCTTCGTCGCCAGCTCGCCGTGAACCGAAGTATCCAGCGCGGTCAGCTTCTCGGTAGTCGCGGTGTTCGCTTCGGAAGCCTCTTTGCGCGCTTTCCGCAACTGGCCCTGCGTGATTTTCAGCTTGTCGGTCACTACCTTCAGGTCGCCCTGAAGTTCCGTGTTCGCCTTCTCGTCCGTCGCCAGCCGTTCCTTCAGCGCACTGAGGTCCTGCTGCGTCGTCTGTTCAACTGCCTTGACCTGCTCGTTCACGGCCTGCTTCGCCGCGTCCACCTTGGCCGAATTCGACCACCCAAAGAAAAGCCCACCCAGGGCAACTAGTGCCAAAACGATGATCGCTGGCAGCTGCCAGGATGAACTGCTCTTGTTTTCCACGTTCGTATAGTTCTCGGGAATCTCAGACATAGTCTCTCTATTCTCCTCACCCTTCCGGGTGTTACTTCTCATGTTTCGCAGAATGGCGGCGCTCAGCGGCCGCGGTGCTTTCTGGTGGGAAAAGATGTGCAAGCCGGAGACCGCGGAACAGAACTCTCCAACCCGGGCTAAATAGTTGCCATTAGGCCAGTTAGTTAACCTGCCCGTCCGGCCAGCCAGTACTAGTTCTGGCAATCTTTACGTAGCTATGAACGTCGCTAGTGAATTCCTACGCAGTGCAGGAATCTTCCACTTCTATTCCTGCTTCGCCCAATTCTTTTCGCAGTTGCGCCGGAGACTGAAACTGAATCCCTGTCAGACCCAGCCGCCGGGCCGCTTCCACATACTCCAATATGTCGTCGATATACACCGCTTCCTCCGCCCGTGCTTTGCATGCGCGTAGCGCTTCCCGGTAGATTAGCGGATGCGGTTTGCTCGCTCCCACGCCACACGAATACGTCCTCACCGCCTTCGGAAAGTGCGCGAAAAAATCGTACGTAGCTTCCAGTTTCGCCACATGGATCGGATCTGTGTTCGACAGTAATCCCAGCTTGTAATTCTTTGCCAGCTGCTCGAACAGTGACACGTTGTGAATCGGCTCCGGATCGAGCGCCGAGTTCCACACCTTCGTGAACTCTTCAAAGGACAATGCCAGATGGAATCGTTTGCCCAGGTGCAAATGCCAGTCCCGCGGTGCCATCCGGCCTTCCTGCCAGTCCGGCCACCGCGGATCCTTCTCAATCGCCGACCACAATTCCTCCGGCGTCAGGGGCAACCCCTGCGCTAGTTCGGATTTCACTTTCGGAAGATTGATCCGCACCAGTACCCGCCCAATATCGAAAATCACCGCGCGCAGTTTCGCCATGGATTACTTATTCCTCGGGAGTGATAGTGGCCGCCTGGGTGGAGTTCCCGGATCGCCTCGCGCGCAACACGCTGATAATCGCGGGGAGAATCGAGAGCAGGATCACCACTCCAATCACGTAATGAATCCGCTGGCTGATATTCGGAATCGTCCGCCCCAGCGAATACCCACCCAGAATCATTGCCCCCACCCAGAATACGCCGCCGAAGATGTCGTAAGCCAGATACCTCGCATAGGACATCCGTGCCGCGCCTGCAACCGGTGGACAAAACGTCCGCACGATCGGCACAAAACGCGCCAGGATCACCGCCCGGCCCCCGTATTTCTCGTAAAAATCGTGCGCCCGCCGGAGGTGGCTGCGCCGGAAAAGCAAGGAATCCTCCCGCTTGTAGAGAGCCGCCCCCCCGAACCGTCCGATCCAATATCCGATCTGATCCCCCAGGATCGCGCACAGCATCACTGGCGCCACCAGCCATTTCAGCGGGATTACCTCGCCCGCCGACAAGATCCCCGCCGTAACCAGCAGCGAATCGCCGGGCAGGAAGAATCCTACGAAGAAACCCGTCTCGATGAACACGATCAGGCAAATCAGCGGCGCGCCGCCGCCCCGGATTAACTCTTTTAATCCCTCGGGATTGAACAGGGCGCGGAAGAAGTGGAGGATGGCGTCAAGCACTCGGCATTATTCCTCATGCGCGCGATGATTGGGGCCACTCCTGCCGCGCGTGCGTTCCACACCGTGGCCCATGCAATACGGTAGCAGAAAAGCGCGGGATTCTCCCCCGCTTCCTCCCACTGGCAAAGCAGTGCGCCGCAGACTTCCACCCACCACGAACGATGCCTCATTGCAGCGACTCCGCCAGCAGCAGTTCTCCCTGCTTTCCAAATGTGGCTTCTTCTTCGTAAATCAGTCGCGCCAGCATCTGCTTGATTCTCGGAATCGCGGTACGCGCCACCGCCGCGCCGGCTTCGATCACCTCGTCAATGCGGTCGAAATCATCCCAGGCCAGCCCCTGCACCGAGGGGCGCAGCACCAGGTCCGCGTATCGTTCCCACCCCTCCAATTGATGTTTCTGGGCCGCGCTTACCGCCCGGCTCACCACCTGAAATATATTGGTCGGCGCACCGCGTTCTCCATCGTGCAATCCAACCGATACCCCAACCACGACTCCCGCTCCCATTTCGCGCGCGGCCCGCGTCGGCACCGGCGCCACCAGACCTCCGTCCGCCAGGCAACGCGTACCGATCTGTATTGGCTCGAACAGCCCGGGAAATGCGCAGCTCGCCCGAATCGCCTCGGCCAGACTTCCCTGGCGAAAGACCACTGGGTCTCCTGTCCCCAGATCGGTGGCCACCACTGCCAGTGGGATCTCGAAGTCTTCAAACTCTTTTGTACCGAACAGCTTTTCAACCAGCCTCCCCAGCCGCTCGTTGCTTGCAAGCCCGAACCTCGATACCCGCCATTTCGCAAAATCGCGGAACCGGATCTCACGGCATTTCGCCACGATGCACGGCAGTTCCGCGCCGCTGGCGTATGCCGCGCCCAAAATGCTCCCGATGCTGCTTCCCGCCACTGCGGTCACCGGTATCCCGTTTTCCTGAAATACCTGCAGCACCCCCAGGTGCGCATACCCACGCGCAAACCCGCCTCCCAGGGCCAGGCTTACACCGGGGCGTGGCGCGGGCGGCCGCACTAAAAGGGAGGCGGGCGAAAACCTCTTCCTCATACCCTCAAGAATCTCAATTTCCTCGTGGCCTGGCGATGGGCGGCCCGTCCCGAAGATTCGGTACCAAAGTACCTCCCAAATTCTTGGCTCGAAACGACTTTTTCTCATCCAGCAGTACTTAAATACTAGTGCTCTAACCTCGCTGTACCATTGCGGGACACCTCCGCAAACCCGATTCTGTCCCTGCACAATGCGTCAAATTCTTCGTTGAGGGGCGCCGATGGAAGCCGGGTATAACGCGTGGCTGGGTCACGCAGTCGTTCTGCAGGTTGCTCTTGGAGATATCAAGGTGCCGCTGCGGGGAAAGCTCCTCAAGGAAGGCGGCGAAACCATTCGCATGCGCATTGGTGAAGGCTGGGACGTGGACATCTATAAGGCGATGATCGTGGCGGTGGAAGAAGACGGCATGGCTTTGATTCCGGCATGAGGGGAGAATACGAAATGGATAATCGCATTCCCAAATACGTAACCCAGACTCGCGCAGCTTATCTCTTGGGCCTTTCGGTCGCTGAGATCAGCCGCATCTCCAGTGAAACCGGTATTGGTCACCTGGAGCGCGCGGGACAGGAAGAAGAGCGCTTCTTCACCTACGAAGAGCTCCAGAAGATTTGCGTGCTCGCCACGCAGGAGCCTTCCCCCGCGTTCACGCACTAACTCGACTTTCCTCAGGCCCCCCCTCAGGAAGTACCCCCACCCCGGCTCGTTGCCCCCAGCGAGTCGGGGTTTTTATTGCTTAGCTTCGTTCTCATTCCTTATCCGAACGTCCCCCATCCGCCACATCCCCGCCAAACCTGGTCAAGCGCCGGAGGGGCAGAATAATATAGCCCAAGGCACAAGCCTTCGGTGCAGAGCGGCAATTTCCCTAAGCGCAGGCGGCGCGACACACTCCCGCCCACTGCAAACTACAAACTACCAACTACCAACTACCAACTCCCAACTCCCAACTACCAACTCCCGACCACCAGCGCCAACCACCACCCAATGCCTTCCTCCCCTTTCCCCTTCATTGAATCGTTTCAAAAACCCTTTGACACTCGCTCTCTTCGCGGCGAAACTAGGCGGCGGTTCTTTCGGAGTATATCCTTTCCCTCATGTCCCTCATGCGTCGTAACGTTGTGGTCGCTTTTTCGGTCCTCCCGTTCTTCGGTCTCGCGCTGCACTTGGCGCCGAGCTCGTCGTCCCGGGCCGACGAATCGCTCGACCTGGTAATTTCCGGCGGACGGGTCATGGATCCTGAATCCGGCCTCGACGCCATCCGCAATATCGGCATCCGCAGCGGCAAAATCGTCGAAATCAGCCAAGCTCCGCTAAACGGTAAGCAAACCATTAACGCGCAGGGTCTTGTCGTCGCACCCGGATTCATTGATCTCCACGAACACGGCCAGGAGCCCCGCAACTACGAATTCCAGGCCCACGACGGCGTCACCACTTCGCTGGAACTCGAGCTTGGCACCGGCGACGTCCCCGCCTGGTATGCCCACCGGCAGGGCAAAGCGTTGATTAACTATGGCGTCAGCGTCGGCCATATCCCGGTTCGCATGGCCGTCATGAAGGACTCCGGGCAGTGGCTGCCAACGGGCTACGCGGCTCACAGCGCCGCTTCCCCGCAACAAATCCGTGAGATGCAGGAAAAGCTCGAAGCCGGCCTAAATGCCGGCGCGCTCGCCGTCGGCATGGGCATCAACTACACGCCCGGCGCGACGCACGAAGAAATTCTCGAAATGTTCCGCGTCGCCGCAAAGTATCACGCGCCGGTACACGTCCACGTGCGTTTCTACGGCGCGCTGGAGCCGGACACTGGCCTCGCCGCCGTTCAGGAAGTTCTTGCCGACTCGGCCGCCACCGGCGTTCCGCTTCACGTTGTCCATGTCACCAGCATCGGCTTGCAGGAGACTCCGCAGCTTATCCAAATTATTGCCGGCGCGAAAAGTTACGGCATCGACGTCACTACGGAGTGCTACCCCTACATCGCCGCCAGCACCAGTCTCGAATCCGCCATCTTCGATCCCGGTTGGCAGGAGCGGATGGGTATCACCTACAGGGATCTTCAGTGGGTGAAAACCGGTGAACGCCTGACCGCCGAAACCTTTGCAAAGTATCGCAAGGAAGGCGGCAACGTCGTCATCTTCTCCATCCCGGAAAGCGCCGCCCGCGCAGCCGTCGCCGATCCATCCATCATGATCGCCAGCGACGGCATGCCTTCAACGGGCGGCAAGGTTCACCCGCGTGGCCAGGGCACTTTCTCCCGCGTCCTCGGCCACTACGTTCGCGAAGAAAGAGCCCTCGACCTGATGACCGCTCTGCGCAAGATGACGCTCCTGCCCGCGCAACGCCTCGAAAACCACGCGCCGGCGTTCCGCACCAAAGGCCGCATTCGCGTGGGCGCCGACGCCGACATCACCGTCTTCGATCCCGAATCCATCATTGATAAAGCCACCTTCGACGATCCCATGCAATTCTCCGCGGGAATTTCTTATGTCCTCGTCAACGGTGTCCCGGTCGTCAGCCACGGAAAAACGGTCGAAGGTGTTTTCCCGGGCCGCGCCGCGCGCGCTCCGATCACGCAATAGGGCAGGGAAGATGGCGCCGCAAAATTTCATGCAAAGGATCGTGATTCCTTGTCGCTGACCGCGCTCGATTGGGCTGCCATCGCCGCCTATCTTCTGATCACGCTCGTTCTCGGCCTCTACTTCCGCCGCAAGTCCGGCAAAAGCACCGCCGACTATTTCGTCTCCGGCCGCGAAGTCAGTTGGTGGCTCGCCGGCACATCCATGGTCGCCACCACCTTCGCTGCCGATACGCCGCTCGCCGTCAGCGGCCTGGTCTACACGCAAGGCGTGGCGGGGAATTGGCTTTGGTGGAGTTTTCTTCCTTCCGGCATGATGACCGTTTTCCTCTTCGCGCGTTTGTGGCGCCGTTGCGGCCTGATCACCGATGTGCGGTTCGCCGAACTCCGCTATGCCGGAAAGCCCGCCGCGTTTCTCCGCGGCTTCCGCGCGGTCTATCTCGGCTTGCTGATGAATTGCCTCATTCTCGGCTGGGTCACTAAAGCGATGGTAAACATCATCGGCACCTCGCTGGGTATCAGCGACGCCCGGGCGCTCGCAATCTGCGTCTTCTTCCTCATGCCCTTCACGGGAATTTACGTTTCGCTCGGCGGTCTCTGGGGCGTTCTCTGGACCGACCTGTTCCAGTTTATCCTCAAGATGGCCATCGTCATCGGCGTTGCCTGGTATGGAGTCCACGCCGTCGGCGGCATGCCGCAGCTTCTTGCGAAACTGGCCGCAAAGCGCGATCTCGCCGGCCCGCACGCCAGCGACATCACTGCACTGCTTCCCGATTTCTCCCGCGGCTTCACGGGTGAGGCCTTATGGACTCTTCCGGTCATCACCTTCGTCGTCCATCTCGCCGTCCAGTGGTGGGCCTTCTGGTATCCCGGCGCGGAGCCCGGCGGCGGCGGCTACATTGCGCAGCGCATCTTCAGCGCGCGCGACGAGCGCAACGGCTTGCTCTCGGTGCTCTGGTTCAACCTTGCCCACTACGCGCTGCGTCCCTGGCCGTGGATTCTGACTGCGTTGGCGGCCGTCGTTCTCTATCCGGGGCTTGCGCAGCCGGAGCGTGGTTACATGCTCGTCGCCACGCGCCACACGCCGCATGCGCTGCTCGGCATTCTTCTCGCCGGATTCATGGCGGCCTTCATGTCCACCGTCGCGACGCAGCTCAACTGGGGCAGTTCGTACCTCGTGGAGGATTTCTATCGCCGCTTCGTCAAGAAGGATGCGAGCGAAACGCACTATGTGAATGCTTCGCGGCTCGCCACGATCTTTTTGGTCATCGCCGCCGCCTGGGTCTCCATGCAGCTCCAGTCCGTGAGCGAGGGCTGGAAGATCGTGCTCGAACTCGGCGCCGGCACCGGCGGGGTCTATCTTCTCCGCTGGTATTGGTGGCGCGTCAATGCTTGGAGCGAAATTTCCGCGATGGCCGCCGCACTTGTCACCACGCTGGCCCTGCGCAGCCAGACGCTTTGGATGGCTCTCATCGGTCGCCCCGAACCGTTCCACGGCTCCGATCCGGTGATCTTCGCCAAGACCACGCTTTGCACCACCGGCGTTACCACGGTCGTCTGGATCGCCGTGACCATGCTCACTCCCGCCGAGCCCGCACAAACACTGGTGGATTTCTATCGCCGCGTGCGCCCGGAAATTCTGGGATGGAAGCCCATCGCCAGAGTCAGCGGCATCGAGGAAGTCACGCAGGACCTGGGAAAAAATCTCGTCAGCTGGCTCGCCGGCTGCGTATTCGTTTACGCCGCGCTCTTCTGCATCGGGCAGCTTTGCTTTGGCCGCATGACGTCCGCCCTGGTTTTGGGACTGGTCTGCGCCGCCAGCGCTATGGCATTGTATCGGCTGATGCCGAAGCCCAACGAATGGCGCGTTTCGTGAGATGACCGGTTCCGCGCAAAAAGCCAGCGCGCGACACGCCGTGCTCGCGGGGTTTCTTGGCTGGACGCTCGACGCTTTCGACTTCTTCGTCATCGTTTTTCTCTACGACACGCTCTCCCACCAGTTCGGCGTCCCGAAAAAAGCCATCGTCTTTACCACCGTCGCCACGCTCGCGTTGCGCCCCGTCGGCGCGTTTCTCTTCGGCCTGCTCGCCGACCGCTTCGGCCGCCGCATTCCGCTGATGGCCAACGTCATCTATTTTTCGGTCATCGAGCTGGCCTGCGGCTTCGCTCCCAATTACACGGTGTTCCTGATCCTGCGCGCGCTCTTTGGCATCGGCATGGGCGGCGAGTGGGGCGTTGGCGCTTCGCTGGCGATGGAGGCCGCGCCGACGCGCTGGCGCGGCGTGCTCAGCGGCATTCTGCAGAGCGGCTATTCGATCGGCTATCTTCTGGCGGCGGTGGCCGCGCGATTCGTCCTGCCCGCGTGGGGCTGGCGGCCAATGTTCTGGCTGGGGGCCCTGCCCGCACTGCTCGCACTCTATATCCGCACAAAGGTTCCGGAGTCGGAGGCGTGGCAGCAACATCGCGCCGGAAGCATGGGCCAGGTGCTGCGCGTGGTGGCGCAAAACTGGAAGCGCTTCGTCTATCTGGTTGTCCTGATGATCTTCATGATGTTTCTCTCGCACGGCACGCAGGACCTCTATCCCGACTTCCTGAAAGAGGTGTATCGCGTAACGCCCGCGCGCGTCGCGGACATCGCCATGATCTACAATGTCGGCGCGGTCGTCGGAGCGATTCTCTTTGGCCACCTCTCGCAAAAGCTGGGCCGCCGCAAAGGCATGATGTCCGCGCTCGCCCTGTGCCTGGCCGTGATGCCGTTCTGGGCCTTTGGCGGCGCCGTGCCTGTGCTGATCGTCGCCACCGTGATAATGCAGATGGGCGTGCAGGGAGCGTGGGGCGTGATCCCCGTGCACCTCAACGAATTGGCCGCCGATTCCGCGCGCGGCCTGATGCCCGGCCTGGCCTATCAACTCGGCATCCTTTTCGCCGCGCCCACCAATTCCATCGAGTACGCGCTGCGCGAACGCTTCGGCTACCAGTGGGCCCTCGCCGGATTTGAGATTGTCACCATCGTTGCCCTCGTCGCCCTCCTGTGGCGCGGCGCCGAACACCACAGCCGCTCGTTTCTCCGCGAATCCCCCTGAGGCGTGTGCCGGAGAACTCGAAAACCTGGAAAACGCGGGGGGGGACCCCCACCCCCCTCTCCCGTAAGTACAGAAAATGACTGGACTTGCGAGGAGGCCGCGCAAGTGTGGGAAACAAAGAGGTTAGCGCGAAGGGTAGGAATCCTCTGGAAATCATTGAACTTGGCTGGGAAATGAGGCGCATGCCTCAGGCGGCGCGCGGAAAAGAGAGAAACACGCGAAGCGCGGAGTTTCAAAACGGGAAAAATCAGGGCAGGGAAATGCGGGGCGTGGAAAGTTGGAAGCGCCCGCGCAAGCATAGGAGATTCTCTCACGTGATACCCAATTAGTCAATAGAATTGTATGGTACTGGAACGATTTTTCGGGGAAAGAGCAACGGGAGCGCGGATAACGGCGAGCCGCGAGCAGCAAGCAGGTTCGAAATGCCGCGCTCGAAGTTGCAGGGTCCGGATCCACCCAGCCCGCTTCCGACTGCTCCACCTGAATTTGTTGGGGCCGGGCTTGCCCGGCCCGCTTCGCGCAAGACCGATCTTCCGGTCTCGTGACCCGAATCATCCGCGCAAGCCACAGCGCAGGTTTTAGCCAACCTCGCAACGTGTGTTACAATTTTTGGACGGAGCGCCCTTAGCTCAGCTGGATAGAGCGTCTGGCTACGAACCAGAAGGTCGGGTGTTCGAATCACCCAGGGCGCACCACTTTAATAGCTTTGCCTTCATTGGATTAATGAACTGCCGGGTACGATCCCCCTCCGGAATTTGGGTCCATTTGGGTCCACTAAACATCCGACAGCCCGTTCAAGCCTCTCTACTGCGGCTCGCTGTGATTCTGGGACTGCCTGAGCGTAGATTTCCGCAGTGGTGCTGAGGCTCGCGTGACCCAACTGAGCTTGGGCTGTTTTCAGAGGTTCCCCCATGTCACTTAGTAACGTCGCGTGCGTTCTCCGGAAATCGTGCCAACTGAAACGACGAAGTTGGGCTTTTGCGCATGCTGGATACAAGCAGCGCTTCAGCAGATTTCCTGGACGCAAGTGGGTTCCGTTGCGACTAGGGAAGACGAGCGAATCATCCGAGGTTCGCAATCCAGCGTGATGGCGTAACGCCAGCTCGAGAGTCGGTCCAAAGGGTATATCTCGAACGCCGCCTTGCGTCTTTGGGGTGGAATTGTGGCCTTCGTAGACCGCCTCGCGGACTCGAACAGTTCTTCGTTCGAGGTCCACGTTTTTCCACCGCAAGGCAAGCAATTCTCCGATTCGCATACCCGTAAGAACTGCCATCAAAACCAACGTGCGTTCGGGTTCGTCTAACGCACTCAAGAGGCAAGGCACTTCGTCTCTTGTAAGAAATCGCGATGGCTCGCGAAGTGGTCTTTGTGGCAGCTTGACACCGCTGGCCGGATTCGCCTGCAAGTACTCCCAATCCACCGCCGTGCTAAAGATCTTGCTCAACAGATTGCGAAGGTGCAGGGAAGTCTTCCAGGAGAATTGCTGTTTGGCCATCTTGTCCGTCACAAACACCTGTATTTGCTGCCGCCGTATGTTGCATAAGGGGAGATCCCCGAAAATTGGCAACAGATGACGACGCACAAGGTGACGGTAGTTACGTTGGGTTGCAAACTTCAGCGTGGGCAGAACGGCAGGCTCCCATTGTGACGAAATGAAATCGCGGAACAATATGGATGACTGAGGCTTTTGTAATGCGTGGTTGAGATCGTGCAGGCGGGATTCGAGGAGAGCGCGTGCGGCACGTCGAGTAGGGAAGTCCGCAAGCGTGCCAATGACCTCTGAACGACGAATGCTTCCCAGAGTTCCATCAGCCGCAAGCACAGATTCCCTCCAACGAGCGACCCATACTTTCTTACGTTTTCCCCGAACTACTAAAGTGCCGTTTTGGTATCGACGACGAATCACGGGCGAATTCCTTTCCCCCGTTGTTCGCCTTGGCTCTGCGATACCTAGCCCAATGATACGTGCACGCGCCGCGAAATCAAGCACGACTCTGTCTCCGGAGGAAATCCGCTAATGCGCTTTCTTCAAAGCGCAAATACTTGCCGATCTTCAGATGGGGTAGCTGCTCCTGTCCACGCCTCCGAGTTCGCTCGTAAACCCAGGAGGGAGGCACCCGAAGTAAGTGCGCCACTTCATGGACGGTCATCAAGCGGCCATTGTCCGTCCTCTTCCCCCCTGTGGCCGCGCGAGGTGACGCGGCGTTGGGATTGCCATCATCATCGACAAGCGCAGGATGTGGGCCTACCGTCAGCGGTTGTGATGGAGGGCTCTTCTCCCCTACGAGATTTACGTTCGAAGGAGTGGGCACTGCTTGGCGTGAACCATGTCGTCGGTCAGACGCTGGGTTCTCACGCATACCGAATTGGAGGCGTCGGTGCATGGGTTGTTACTTCAATTCCAGTTGGAACGATTCTCCTTTCCGGGTTGCGTCGTGTTTGTCGGTTTGTTGGTCTGTGAGCCAGGACTGAAACTCTTTATCCTTGTTGCAGACGAGTTTCAGAGCTTCCGTCACGACGTAAGACGGCGAGCAGTCGAGAAATTCTGCATATTTCGAGAGTTTCAACTTTGCCTCGTCGTCGAGCCGAAGCTGAACAACCTTAGTTTTCGGCTGTTTGGGTGGTGCTTTCAGAACTGGCATTGCGTTTCTCTCCTTTCGGTATTCGAGATCGTTTCTTCTTTGCATTCAGGCTTGCTTACATCTTTGTATGCACGCGGGCAAATCACGGTCACCGCTCCTCGGTGACTGGCCGGGAGCGACCCCACAGATGTTTGGGCGGCTGAAGGCCGTCCAGGGTGGGGTCGCTCCCGGCCATCTGAGTGTTTTGCCCGCGTGCATTCTTGCTGTCCTCCTGCCTTGCATCTCTTTACTCCTCCTGCGTTTCGCCCTGCTCGTGGGTGAAGTTCAATCTGAAATCTGCGCTGAAAGTCGGTTCGAGCCCCTTCGTCACGGGCGCCGCTCGGTAACTCAGCTTTGGGCTCGTTGTATTCGCTTCGAAAAGTCCCACTTGACCGTCCACGATCTCCGTTCGGAAGGACACGTTCCTTCTCGGCGCCAACCTTCGAAACTCCTCGGTGACGGCATTCACGGGAATCTGTCCGAGAAGCCAGGGCCGGTAGAGTGCTTCGATCCTGGGGTCCCGATACCGCGCTGTCGCTTCGTTCAAATAGGTGAGTTTGTCCGCGTCGAGCTTGGCGTATTCCTTGTTTTCCCACCAACGCCGGTAGGTAAAGTAACGCAAGCCTTCCACACCGGGATCCGGATTCGTAACGCGGGGAGCCATTACTTGGAACAGCTCCCGCGCCGCTTCAAAGTGGGTGGGCCGCGTTGCAATGTAGACCAACTGCACATGTGGGAGAGCCGAAAGGAGGCTGCCGTAGGCAAACAGATGCGTGTCGAAGCTTGCCAAACTCAGCAACCCGGGGTCAACAAAACTGAAGGTGACCACAGTGCGTGAAGCAGACTCGGTCGAGAAAAACATCGGGAATTTGTCCACAAAGTAGCGGTCCGTGGTCCTTTCCCGGATCGCCCCGGCATAGTGTTTTACGGGCAACACGAATCTGGCGATGCCCAGCTCTCTGCAAAAGTAGGCAATCTTCTCGTCTTCGGTCTCGAGATACCGGTAATCCAGATGCCCAAGCACGAAATCGAGAGTCGCGAGCTTGGTGCGCATGTGCTCGACGGAATGTTCACGTCGGTTGCGAAGATGTTCCCGGCCAATCGCCCGATAGACCAGACGCGAGAACAAGTGATAGACGCGGCCGTTTCTGAGGAGCATTCGAGCCGTTGCATGGCCTTTCCCCAGGACCTTCTGGGTGAACGCCATGCTCTTCTCGCCGGTCTTGGCACCGGTAAACGTGAGGTACTGGCGGGCCGAGAAGTATCCAGAGTGTGTTGCTACGAGGTACAGGAATCTGGCTTCGTCTTGGGTGTAGCCAAGACTTCGAAGGTTCTCGCTGCTGGATTCAGGGAATTCCATAGGGTCAGAGACTCAGAATCGCGGTCATAATCTCCCGCTCGTCCCGCACTCGGCGGAGGCCCGCTGCATCTTCGGAGCGGGCGTAAATCTGAAAGCCAGCGCGTGCCTTTTCGGCGAGGTGTTCGGCATGATAGTGGCCCGTCGCCAGTTCCAGGTCCACACGCGAGATTTCCATTTCTTGGTTGGCATACTCGATCCGCAGGTCGGGGAGGGCAACCTTGCCATTCACGACGGGCAGGTGCAATTCACGGGCGAAGGCAAACTTGGACCGCTGGTTCTGGCGATCATCTTGGGTCTGGGCCTTGCCGAGCTTTTGATACAGTTTCGCCTTTAACTCATAGTCGAGTTGAACGCGAAGGACCTTGCCGCCGTCACGCTCAATCGCACTGGCAGCCTTTTGGTAGAGCCGGTAGAGACTGGCGTCGTGGTCGGCCTCCTTCGGTTTCACGAGACCGGAATAAATCGTTTGGTCCACCGGCACCAAATCCTCCCGCCGGAGAAATCGTTGTCCCTGTCTCGTCAGTGTAACGACCCGCTGAGATTCTTTCTTGAGAGCACTCGTGCCCCGTGTCTGCAGAAGGCCTTGCCGCACCAGATTACGGAGATCGCCTTCCATTCCAGGACGGTCGCTGGGGTAGCCCAAGTTGGTGAGATCTTCGACTGCTATCACGCGAAACCTGCCTACCTCGGTGAGGGTGTGGATCTCCGATGGCCGGAGCGAATATGTTCTGTCGCGGTCGGTATACGGGGTCCGCTGACGGTCAGATCGAAGCATAGAATCGTAGTCGTCAGGAGAAGCAGTGCGAGTGGTAGGAAGGTGCGAGTCAAGGTGATCGGACATCGCTTCCTTCTCTCGCAGCTTTTGCAGCTGTAGTCGGACACTTGAATAGGAAGGGGAGCTCCCACCTCTGCCAGTACCAATTCCTCTGTCGCGGGCATAGGGGTCGGCCTCCCGGAAATCGTCCATAAAGGAATCGAAATCAAACCCACGCGACATCGTCGTCTCCTTCCGAGGGAAATGGACGACCCAAGAAAGCGGGGCGACCGCTAGCGCCCGACATGAATCGTCGAATAGAGGACAGGGACGGGCACAGAAGGCCGACCGAAATAAGTCGGAGGTACAACGCGATACTCATTGGCGTAGATGGGGCTAGCTAGACGGCGGGATTCGTCGTTGCTGGTTGTTCGTTCTCCTGATAAAGAAAAACCTCTTCCACGGTCTTGCCAAAGGCGCGGGCAATCTTGAAAGCCAGCGGGAGACTGGGGTCGTATTTGCCGGTTTCAATGGCATTGATGGTGCCGCGCGCGACTCCCACACAGGCTGCCAGTTCGGCCTGCGACCATTCCTTCTCTGCTCGCAACACGCGTAGCCGGGTCTTCATCGGTACCGCCAGGAATAAAGAATCAATCCGATGCTCCACAAAATGATCAGGAGCGGGGGAATACCTAGCCAGGAGATGGGATGAAAGCCAAAGCTTTGGAGGAAGCCGATAGACACCGAAAATAGCAGAGTTCCAACAAAGGCAAATGTCAGGGCACGATAATTAATCAGGCGTTCGTGCTCGTCGTTTGAGCGCAAGAAACGCAGCAGGAGGAAGATGGCGCTGATTGCGGCCAGGCCAGAAAGAACTAGCAGGGGCGAACGGACAGATGGGATTTTGCCAGCAAGAGCAATCGCAAGAACGGAGAGAACTGCTGCGGAATAGAAGAGCAGGAGCGTGGTGGTACGCCGCTCGGCTAGCTCATCTCGGAAGGGTTGATGGGGCAAGGTGACCTCCCATGGGTGGACGAGGCAGAGTAAGGTATAAGAAATACTATGTCAAGTATAAATTACATAGTGTAGCTATAAGAAATCTTCTGGTGTGCATCGGGGTTAAGTTCCCAGTAGTCGCGAGCTTAACCCGGCCCGGCGCGTGACCATTCGAGAGTTAGGAATTCCTTGGCCTTGCGGTCCCGTTGGTGAATTTGAGATTCTTCTTCTCTTCCTTCGAGATCCGCACGGGCTCCTTCTAATTCTGTCGCAGCATTTTTCTAGCTTGGGTCTCGGTGGATGTGGCATTGCTTGCAGTCACCCAATTCCGTTTGAAGTCATCTGAGCAATTTTCGATATCGGCTGCATTGTCCTTGAGCAGTTTGGTCTTTGTACCTCGGGATCATTGACAACGGACCCGTCGTGCTTGGCATCCCAAGCAGATGAAAGCTATCAGCTAGAATCTTCTGCGGCACGTGGGATCATCGCCTCCCTGTTGTTTTGTCTTAACGGGGCAAACACAGTCGCAGTTCAGCAGACAGAGTCGTCCAGACTTGTGCCTGACCTCCATCAAAAATCTTTTTACCGTTTAGCCTGTGGAAATTAACAAAAATAGTATTGACGTAGAGCCAGTAGAACTGTAAAAGTACGGCACCCTGTCCGTTTGCTTTGCAATTCGCTAGTCGTTGATCGATGGATTTTGCGCCCAGCGGAAGGGTGTGTCTCCGGGGGAAAGTATGAAATCAAGTTTTTTCCTTGCACTCTGTTTGGTAGTTGTTGTCGTAGTTTGCGCGAATGTGCCCGCTTACGGTCAGTCCTCCCAGGTTTGTGTAAGCTACCCTTCGTGCGGATGGTATTCCTTCAGCAGCGGCTGCGTGCCCGCCCTTCCGAGTGGAGTAACGAATTGCAGTTCCCAAGGCTTATGGTTTGTCCAATGCGTCTATGTGTCCACGAACTGTGCGCCTCCCCCCGTTTGGTGTCCGACGTGTGGCAAATATGTGTCCGTTGCGGGAAGTCCAATTAATTTGACCAATGGCAACACGTACATCCAAGAGAACGACGTTCGAGTGCCTGGCCTTGGCGGAGGGCTGGCTTTGCAGAGAACCTGGAACAGCCTTCCAATGCCGGGTTCAACCCCGCAGGCAGGGATGTTTGGACTGCAATGGACGTCCACCTACGAGGAACTCATTGTCAACGGAAGTGGTGATGCGGCGAACTACATGGTGTACAAGCGTGGCGATGGAAGCGTTTGGTATTTCGGTCCGAATGGTGGTTCGACTTGGCCCTTGGCTTCGCCTGCAGATGTCACAGCAACCCTGATATCGAACGGAACGCAACCTTGGACAATCAAATTTCAAAATGGCGAACAGCGGACGTTTAGCTACACGACCGGCCAACTTGCTTCCATTATCGATCGCAACGGAAATACGACACAGCTGAGCTATGACGGCTCTCTGCGTTTGACGACGATCACCGACCCCGCTGGCCGGCACCTGTATTTCACGTACAACGACAGCCACTCAAGTCGCTTGGTCACCTCCACGACCTCTTGACCTGCCCCCTAGCTCCGCGCACGGAATCATACGACGTTTACCTGACCTAAACTCATGACTTCTTTCTCTTCCCGTTCCCCGAATTGCGGCGCGGAGTCCGCCGTAGGCGGACGGAGCGCTGCAA
>Ga0335083_10002013_pt1 | contig 27366 bp, 18 predicted proteins | sample Lox_Sample_42_FD_206716 | JGI IMG/M metagenome (GOLD analysis project Ga0335083, IMG submission 206716) | Soil microbial communities from Loxahatchee National Wildlife Refuge, Florida, United States - Lox_Sample_4.2 | ecosystem: Environmental > Terrestrial > Soil > Wetlands | place: USA...
ACTGGCTGGCGAGCTGCGCTTGAGCCGATCTTTTCTTTCTTGACTGATCCCATCCCATCGCATATTTCAGGCGCAGACGTGTTGACAAATGTGGTTGCCTACTTACCGGTAGGTGCGCTCTTTGTCTGGGCTATTGGGACACGTCGCCGGTTATTGGCCCTCGGTGGTGCCGTCGTGCTTGGTGGAGTTCTGAGCTTCACCATGGAAAGCGTTCAGATGTTCCTGCCCAGCCGCGTGTCTTCAAATGTTGACTTGCTGACGAACTTGGCGGGGACTCTCATTGGAGCAATCTTGGGACTCGCTTTCCACCCAAGCTCGGATTTTGGCCTTTGGCTAACAGGAATACGGGACGAATGGTTTCTTGATGGACCAGGATCGGGAGTCGCGCTTGCTGCTCTTGCGCTGTGGGTTCTATCTCAACTTAGTCCTTTCGTTCCTTCAATGGACGTGTCAAGCGTCGCGCAAGCCCTCGCGCCAATATGGCGACCATCATCAACGTTCTCCATATATAGATTGTTGGCTTACGCCATAAACATTGCTGGCCTCGGTCTGATGATCGCGGCAATTGGAAACCACGGAAAGAGGGTCAAGTCAGCTTTCATACTTTGCGCTGGGTTAGTGCTCCTGCTCAAGCCTCTCATCGTAACTCGACAGTTGTCGCTGGAGGCTCTCTGCGGATTGGCCGCGGCCTCCCTGCTCTTATCGGCTCTGCCCAGCCGTAGGCCGTTGCAAGCCTTGCTGGCGATGCTACTTATTTGCAGCGGCTTTGTTCTTGCCGAACTCACGCCGACGGAAGGCAGTTTCCACGCGTTTAACTGGGTACCGTTCGCGGGAGAAATCGACAATACGGTGGGCGGATTTGGCAGCATCTTGGTGGGCGTGTGGCCATTTGTCGGGCTGGCGGCGCTCACAATCTTGGGATTCGGTGCCAGACGAAAACCCACGCTGTGTATTGGAGGAGTGCTGCTAATCCTGGTATTCGGCTTGGAATGGATGCAGCAAAGCGTCCCTGGCCGATATGGCGATATCACGGTCGTGATCCTAGCCGCCTTCGGTTGGACCGTTCCGTGGCTGTTCGTTCCGGTGCGACGAGAAGTGGCAGTCGACCGCCACCCGCGAAGAATCCGTCGTAGGGCTGAGGATCTGCGGTAGATGCGCAAGTTTGCTCTTTGCCGGCATAGGTTCCTGGTTTTGGACGCCCGGATGGGTCGGATGGCAATCGAAGTGTAGCGAGAGATATCATATGCAAGCAGGCGCTTGGCTAAGACGAACTTTGATCCGGTTTTACTACGCTTGTGTCAGGATTTTTTGCCCTGGCCTGAAGAATTCGCAGTTCGCCTATAGAGAATCTCTCACCGCACTGGTTAAACCTGGTACGAGATGGCTGGACCTCGGCTGTGGGCACCAGTTCTTCCCCGACTGGATGTCGGATTCCTTGAGGATCCAGCAAGACCTGGTGAACGCGAGTGATTCCGTCATCGGCGTAGACGCATTTGATCCCCGGCCGCATTCCTGCGGAATTCGCAAAATCATCGCCAATATCGAGCGGTTGCCGTTTTCGGACAACAGCTTCTCACTTGTCACGGCCAACATGGTGGTGGAGCATGTTGAAGATCCTGAAAGCCTCTTCCGAGAAGTCTATCGAGTCCTAGCACCGGGAGGATGCTTTCTCTTTCACACACCAAATGCGCGGTACTTTGAAGTGGCCATAGCCCGTCGCCTGCCGTCCGGACTCCTCAAACTGATTGCCGGGCTGCTCGATGGTCGTCATAGCGATGATATTTTTCCAACCTTTTACCGCATGAATAGAGACCACGACATACGAAAGCTTTCCGGAAGCTCCGGACTAGACGTCCGATCCCTTCGACATGTCGAATGCACCGCACAGGGTGTCATGCTGGGGCCCTTGGTCATTCTAGAACTCATGGTTATTCGCCTGTTGAGATTACGGACCCTGGAGAGATTTCGCAGTGATCTCGTGGTTCTGCTGACGAAACCAATCCCTATGGCGACGCGCATAACACCGTGTTCAGACGCCGACGAGAAGGCTCGGCAGCTCTCCCCTACCGCTGCCGACGTGCTCTGCTGAGTGGCCATAGAGGTTGACCGTCAGGTCAACAAAAAGCGGAACTCTGTGGGAGCTTTGGTTGGAAAATCGTTGCATGCGAAGCCTAGTCTCTGCGCATGCGACGTGGGCCTCTTGGACGATAAGCCTAACCAATGTGTGCCCGTGCGACTCATGGCGGAATGAACTGCCGTTGGCGCATAATCAAGCCTATTAATTTCAGCAACTTGCCTGAATGATGCAGGTCAAAACTCCACAGCGCCCAAAGCCGATTTATCTTCGGATCGCCCTGGCCTTTGGCCAAGCAAATGCAGGTACAGATTCGACGCGTTTCCCCTATGCGTGAATTAAGGTGTGTTGGAGATCACATGCTTCGAACTCGCAAGATCCAACTTTACGTGCTCCTGACTCTGCTGGCGTTCTCGATCTTCACAGTCCCTGCTCAAGCTAACTCAGACGTTAATGTGCAGCTAACGGGGGCTGGCGGTGCCGAGTACGGTTTGGGAGCAAACTACGCTTACGGCGAGTACCTGATGCCGTATTACCTCACAATCAACGGATCCCTTCCTATTGCTGTCACTTGCGATGATTACCTTCACACCGTAAGTGTTGGGGAGCAGTGGACGGCAGCAGTGAGCACCTTCAGCAATCTCAGCCAGACTCGGTGGGGAACCGCGGACGCGACTCAGTACCACGAAGCCGTTTGGATTGCTTCGCAGATTAACAGCCATTCCTCGCTCTCTGATATAACAGGAGCGCAATTCGCAATTTGGAAGCTGTTTACTGCCGGGACACCTGATGTCCCCGGAGAAAGCACTTGGATGACCGCGGCCGCGACGGCAGCGACCCATAGCTATTACGGTATGAACTTCGCGAACTGGGAGATCCTGACTCCGGTGAATCCGTTGTCGCCTCAGGAGTATTTCTTCCAAATTCCCGAGCCGAGCATTTACCTCGACCTGGCATTTGGACTGCTGGCGTTCGTTGCGATCCGAACTGTGCAGCGCAGGCGGGAAGGCGCAACCTTGAATTAGCTACATTCAGCTGCTCCCAGGTTTGACTTAGAATGAATGCCGCACCACCTGCACTTCGATCTGGGATGCAGCTTTGGGCCACTTGATCGTAATCAGCCCCGGTTCTGATAGCGCTGCTGCTGAGAGTTCCTTTCAGCGTGCGTTGCAGGCCATGCGAAGCATAGCCAACCGCATGGCCGACACCACAGTACAGAATGAATGGTGCTTGGCGGCGTCGGCCGCTCGGCAGAGTGGGCCAGCGTGTACTATAGCTTCCGACGCTAAGACTGGAAGCTGGCTCGCTGTTGTGGGCACATGCTTCCATCGCTCAGGCTACGGCGACCCTGAATCTCTGCTCTCACAGTATTTGAGCGCAGGGGTCGAAGAGCTTGCCCAATCGCTCGAGGGCTTCTTCACACTCGCGATCGGTGACGGTATCACTAAGGAAATCCTTCTTATTACCGACGTGATTGGCAGCTGCCACTTCTATGTCCGTTCTCTGCCTGGCGGCACAGCTCTTTCGTCGTCCTCGCAGGTACTGGCTGCGCTCGGTCCCGTCACGCTCGACCCGGTGGCGTGTCAAGAGTTTCTCGGAATGGGCATCATCTACGAAGAGCGAACTCTTCACAAGGAAGTCCGCAAGCTGCCGCCGGCTACGGTTCTTAGGTTTCGTAACGGAGCCGAGATGAGCCGCCTAACGTATTGGGACCCGCGCTCTCTCAGGCCGGGATCGATTGCCGATGACGATGCCGTCGACGGCACCTGGCAAACCCTGGTGTCGGCGGCCTCGAAAATCGGCCGGCGATACGAACCGGTGGTCTGCGACCTTACTGGCGGCTATGACTCGCGGGCCATGGTCGCCGGATTTTTGGGGGCGGGCATTAGACCCGTAACTGTCGTTTCCGGCAATGAGAGTAGCGCCGACGTCGTGGTTTCTCGCGGACTAGCCGAGCGACTCGGTTTGTCTCACTTACATATGATGCGCCGGGAGGCACTCTCACTTGAAGCACTACAAGCTTCGGTGCGGCTGACGGACGGAGAGTACGATGCGGTGGAGTACGCTAGAACGGCCGCAATCCACCGTGAACTCTCACAAAAGTTTGAAATCAGCGTTAATGGCTCCTTTGGAGAGGTGGCCCGCGCCTATTGGTGGGAGCTGTTGGTGCCGCACACCGGTGCTTGCCGTCCGCTGGATAGCCATAAGGTCGCGGCTGGCCGCTATGCGTGGAATTCCAGCGATGATCTCTTCCAGCCACAATTTCGCATGAATCTTATCGACCACATGGTCGGTGTCGTCGGTCGAAGCACAGCGGGGCTTGCGTCCTTTCCTAACACTTTTCAGATGGATGTCGCTTACCTTCGGATGAGAATGCAGCGCTGGCAAGGCAGGATTGCGAGCAGTACTGACAAAGTATGGCCATGCATATCCCCATTCATGTTTCGTAGCGTGCTGGAGACGATGCTGCAAGCGGGTATCGCTATACGACGACGAAGTCTTTTGGTACGGCGGATGCTCGCAAAGTATCAACCCGCGATGGCTGACTACCCGTTGGAACATGGGTATCCCCCAATGCCGGCAACGCTGCGCAGTCTGCCGAGATTCTGGCCACTAATCGGTTACTACGGCGACCGTGTTGCCAGAAAACTTAAATCCAGGTGGACAACGGCTAAGGCTCCTTCGCCTTCGGAGAGCGCTCCATTCAGTTTGTGGCAGTTCGAAGGAATCCGCGAGCTACTCGATTTGAAATCGATGCGAAGCCTGTCAGCGCTTGAGCCGACCGCAGTGGCTACGTTCCTGAAGGCTTCTCAACAGCCGAACTTCGCACGAGAGACAGAGTGGAATCGTCTGCTCACACTTGAACTATCGCTGGCGTTCAAATCGTCGTTAGAGCGGGATGTAGTCAACACGTAAGCCGCACGATCAGTTCATCTCACTTTCGCCGATACAGCGCCAAAAGCCACGGCTTATGAGCGACGTGAAACAGGTTGGCGTTAACTAGATCACAGAGGGCGGCCAGCCGGGGCCGCTTTGCTGCTGCTGTGCGGTGTGAATGGCAATTGGGACAAGGGCTACGGTCATCCACTGCCCAGGCGTCAGCGAGCCTGGTGCGTAGCTCGAGTAATACTCGGTTATATTGCCGGAGATTGTCGCCGAACCGGACGATGCTGACCGGCTGGAAATCCGGGAAAAGAGTACGAAGGTCACGCTCAACAAAACGGCGGCGATGGCCCCAGAGATGAAAATGCCTACCACAGTCGCCGCAACGCGCCGTATTTTCTCGCATATTTTCCCGATTGGGAACAGTGATTAAAATCGATTTGCGTGCAACGCGATTGAATTCGCGCAATGCTCCTTGGTAGGTCTTTTCATCGAGATGCTCAAGCATCTCCGTACATAACACCTGGTCAAAAGACTGATCGTCGACTCCCCACAACTTATCGGCCGAGCGTAACAAGGTTGGAGCTTTTACGCGCGCCAAGGCGACTTCACTGATATCAGCGGCTACAAGCGACTTGCCGCGAGCTATTAATTCATTGCTCAGAAAGCCGTCGCCGCAGCCGATGTCGAGGATGGACTGGCAATCGCCGGGAATCAACGATAGGGTGGTCGCAACACGGTTGCGTTCCCGCGGCGTGATATCGCCTTCACCGGCCCACCGCAAATCGTAGAAAACTTGGTCGATTTCCTGTACGTTCATTCCTCAACCTCGCGTGATGTTAGCGATATGTCTCTCGTTGCAGGCGCACCGCTCATTCCTCAAGCATTCGTACGGGTACGGTCACCTTGTATAAGTGCGTAGGTGTTGTGTAATCGCTCTCGTTGCGTCAGCAGAATAAAGGCTGTGTAGGCGCTGGCTCCTCCGACAGTTGAGACTAGTAATCCAATCAGGGCCGACCAGTGTGAAGGAACGGTCAGGCGAATAGTGCCCACCACAATTATCATCACCAGGCATGCACGGATCGCCGGCATGGTGGCGGCGATATATTTCCAGACTGACAAGTCGAGTTCCACAAGGGTCTTCCAGATCAGTGGTGCAGTAATGCAGGGATAAAGAATGATCCAGGTGGCGGAGATCCCAGTTGTTCCCCATCGCGCAACCAGCCAAAACGAAGCCGGGAATACTACTGCGGCAACAAAGGTATTCAACATCACGAACCGGGAGCGCTGGATTGCATTCAGCAAAACCGGCAATAGTGTGGTGATCGAGCGTAATGCGGCGTACAAAGCGAGCAGGCGCAGAGGCATGATGGCCGGGACCCACTTGGGCCCCATTACCGCTCTGACAAACTGATCGGCAACCATTGCCAGGCCAACGCAAGCGGGGAAACACAGCAGCGACAATCCTTCGGTAAGGACGATCAGGTAGCGGCGCAATTGCTCTTTGTCATTTTGTACCGCAGCAAAGAACGCAGGCGTCACCTTCATTACCATGTTAGTGATCTTCTCCACTGGGGTCGAAGCGATCGTCCAAGCCATGGTGTAGGCTCCGAGGCTCGCCTCTCCCAGGAGGCGTCCGGCAACGAGGAAATCGGAATTTGAGTAGCTATACCAAGCTACGCGGGACCCTAGTATGTCAGCGCTGAAACCCAAGGCCGACCTTGTCTCCCGGAGGTTCGGCCAGGCGAATGAGTGGCGACAGGACATGAGCGTCAAGGTCGCATAAACGACGGTACCGGACAAGCTGCCGAACGCCAGGCTCCAATAGCCGAAGCCGCGCCATGCGAGCAGTACCGTTGTCGATGCCGCGACGAGGGCGCGTACCGTATCAAAGGAGGCGATGCGTTTGAAACGCAACTCGCGCTGCAGTAGAGCATCCGGAACGACCTGAAACCCCGCTATGAGGAAACCAATACTCATGACGAGGATGACCACCGGAAGCTGAGGAGCACGGAAGAATTGGCCGACGAACTTGGCTAGCGTTGCGGAAAAAAGAAAAAGTGCTGCGCCGAAACCGACTGCCAGACTGTTGATTTGAGCCACTTGCCGGGTTGACAGGTGCCGCAGCGTAATCACCGACTGTCCTAATCCAAACTCACTTATCAGATTGATGAGTCCGAGGTACATGGTTGCCATTCCCATCAATCCGTAGTCGGAAGGCGCCAACAATCGCGCGGCGACAAGGGTCGAAGCCCAAGTCAAAACCTGAGTCGACCATTTTCCGGCGCTCGTCCAAGCGATCGCCCGGGCCAAGGTCCGATCCAGCAGGGGCTTGGACTCCAGTGGAGCTTCTGAGATCAGCCCGCCGACGACTTCGGGGGCCAGGGGAGAGTGAAGACCATCCACGAGTACCGCTTCCGAAGCTCCGTAACTGGGACTATCGTTTGACATCGACCTCTTATCTTGCGCGGTTCATGGAGCGTGTCGAAATCCGGGGGGGCGCGCGCCCAGCAGATCCCTTTGGCGACACGCAACTCTCCTGTAGCAAAGAAGCAAGACAATGGCCATCGGGGAGGCTAGTCACTACCAGTCCTGACGACGATCTCTGCTTATCTCGACGGTTCAGAAGAGGCAGGAATCGCTAAGTCATCAGTGACGGCTATGGCGCTTAAATATGGGGAAAGCAGGGAATTCCAGACCAAGAAGTTTCAGTCGCCGCGCGTAACTTAGCCTATGATTTGGCTGATTGACTTGGTTTGCGATGTCCCCATGTTTCCTGATTCCGAGAAAAATATTTCCCAGCCATTCTCAAAGGCACCGGCTTCAGATTCGGACTGCGTGGGGTACGCGACAACCCACGAAGACAATCGCTCCCGGGAAGCCGTCCCAAGCCTCGGGTCCGGCAGACTGCTCTGTCTGAAAGCGATCCCTCTCGACCCACTACGTGGCGTTTGAGCGGCTTCGTCCCGGACGCGGGGGGGCTATCTTGGAAACAAATTATTTATAACTCTTTTCTCCCACAGGGCCAGCAAAGAGTTTGCCTGATTGATAATTATTTTTCAGCTAAGCCCATGATTCTAAGGCCACAAGGCTTGGCTGCGAAGTTGCATCCTTCGATCTTTCGTGCGCGTATCCCGATGCAAGGATGTGGGTGATGAAGGTTAGTTCACGGCCCGTTGCCGTGTTTGCCGGAGTGAGTCTCCTGTTGCTGGCGTTGAGCACGTCGGCGTTGGCTGGTTCTCAAACTGGTTTCGAGGGGACAATAAGCGCAGGTAACATCAATTTCACTGCCACCCTCATGGTTGACAATGCTGGTTTTGACAGCAATAGCCTGACGTGTACAGGGGGCAAGTGCAACTATTCGCTGACTTTCACCGGTCTTAACAACAACTCGACAACGGCGACCCTCAACCTTTTTGGATTGCAGCTGTTTGGAAGTGGCGGGAATGCATCTTTCGATGTGAGCGGTGGCTATTCCATTCCTTCCAACTGGATGACCATTGGTGGCGAAAAAATTGTCAACAACAGCGGTGGCCTTGGCTGCAAGTCGAGCGGCGGTTTTGGTGGCTGGCTTTGCGCCAGTGCTTTGACGATGCCCAATGTTCTTCACATTGGATCGGGTCAGACATTTACCACGACCTTCGCCGGTACCTTTCAGCATGGAACCTCAATCATGAGCGCCTTTGACCTGCAGTCTAACGGTCTGACGAACATGGACAAGGGCAATAGCAAATGGTCGATTTCCAACTCCTGCGATTGGAACCAGTTCACGCCGATTCCTGAGCCGGAGACTTGGAGTGTGCTTGGATCCGGGTTGTTCACGGCCGTTTGGCTGCTTCGCCGTAGACTTTTGTTCTAAGCCGCTGCGTAAAAGACAGGAGAGCGCGTCCTGCCCTGCAGGAGTACGAAAGCCCGACCGCGAGTCGGGCTTTCCTGCGTGGGTAGCCGTTTTATTTTGATACCGATTAAGAATGCTGGCCAGCCAGGGATCTTCGCTTCCTAAACAGAGGCAGCCGCTCGTGCCTTTAGATCACTTCGATGCGGTGGCAATGGTGAAACGTCTAGTGCATCGGTGCTGGCGTAGGCGGGCCCGCAATCGAATGATCTGGCGCGGCGGGAACAGAAATGATGGTTTCTGCAGTGGGATAGGTCACAACCGGCTGGCCACCCGGAGAGAAATTACGGCGGTACACCACATCGCCCTCAAGCCGAAGCCGGTCCACTCCTGGTCCGGTCTTTCTAACATTCCAAATCCACTCGGCGTGGCCGCCGGGATTAAGGTGCCGGATGAGGCTAACAGACCCGTGCCCAACCGGCTCGATAGACAACGCCCCGGCGCTCTCGGGAGTGAGTTCGACGCGTAACTCGTCGTCCAGTTTGAGCAGCGCTTCCCAGGTAGCCTTGCCGGGTGGAAAAACCGCGGTCATCCCATCGGAGCCCAAAGGGGCCCGAGTCACCACAACCCGTACTTCATACCTGTCGGGATCTGCGGTGTTTGGGAGTACATACACTTGGATCTGGCCTTTGCGAGCGGCCTTCCATCGAGCTTCGACCCGCCGATGGAAATCGTCCTGAGTGTTCGGTTTGGGCGACGCGGGCGAGTGTTGTTCTAGTGAGGCAGAAGTCGCAGTTTTAGTCCCTTGCTGGTTCTTTGCATTGGGTGTGGAAGTCTGTGCGGCTGCCGAGCCCATGAGAGACAAGAGTAGTACCACGGACACCCTTACGAGACCCGATTCTCCTTTGAGCGCCATGGACTATTTAACGAAATCGTTTAGCCACATCTTTCGAGGCAATACTGGAGAAGCTAGTTGGCTACTGTGTCGAGTTCCTGCGATGTGCAACATTTTCGCTTCTCAGTGGCCGAACAGGAACGATTTCTCAAGCCTATTTCAGCAAGTGAGATGCCACTGAGCGCTGTCAGCGGTGAATCTGTTTCCCTCGGCACACTGGCTGTGCCGGAACTCCTCAGAAACCTCTGAAAAATGGAGAACTCAGGCTTCCAGTTGCCGCAGGGCAGGCGGTTCAGGAGGTTCGCCCTGTTCCCTGTGGCTGAGGACGTACAGGATCAGTTCCGTGCGGCTCGATATACCCAGGCGTTCAAAGATGCGGAACAGGTGATTCTTCACCGTATGCTCGCTGATGCTTAGCAATTGCGCGATTTCACGATTTTTTAAACCTTCAGCCACCAGCGCGACGATCTGGTCTTCACGGCCGCTGAGCAGTACTCTGCCCTGGGCGTCGGTCAGCTTCGTCCGAACCCCGTTCGAGAGTGCCTGCAGGACGTACCGTAGTTGCTGGCTGTTCGCCCACACCTGACCTTGATTAACGCTGTACACGCACTTACACAGCAACTCGCAGGAATGCTCGCGCTCGCACACCCCTACCGCCCCGTTCCTGAACGCCTTGATTACGGATTCCTTGTCGTCCGAGTCAAGCAACATTACGCAGCTCAGAAGAGGATTAGCTTTAGAGAGCTTCTTCAGGAGCTCAAATCCGGACGCAGGTCCTTCCTTCAGCCTGGCACTGATGATGGCGACATCGGCGTCGATCTTTTCGATGTCTTCATCAACGTCAGGAGAAGCAGGGGGCGGGACGATCGTAATGCCAAATTTGGAGCTCTCTAGGGCGCGCGATAACAACTCGCGTCCCATGCGTGTCGACTCGAACACTACGACGCGTATTGGCTGGAGCACTCGTTGTACCATCTCTTTGGGCGCAAAAAAAGCTACTCAACTATAACCCAAATTACTCATTCGGCTTATAGCCAATTCGTACCTAACGTGAGTGGTATTTTGGTGGTTATAGATACCCCACCAAAGACTTGGTCGCTGCGATAGCCGTACCGCTCGAACACGGCCACTGCCCGCTCGATCGAGCCATCTCATATGGACTTTCAACAAACCGACAGGTGTGGGACATTGTTATGCAATTTTGAGCACTGGATGTGTGCCAAATAACGTCAACACACCACCCCAACAGTTATTGCACCGTGCCCTTCCAGACCACTCGTAAGCCTTACCCCAGATCACCGAGCCGCGGGCGCCGGAGTTAAGGCGGGCAAGCCATGCGATTGCAGGGAACGGTTCAGTTCGGCGAGCGCCCCGGCTTGCACTTTTTGCCACTCGGCGAGGCTGGACTTCGCGGCCTCGTCGGCAAGGCGATATACCTCAAGCGCCTGCGACGGCGTGGTGCGGTCGCCACTCTCGACCACGCGGAGAGCCGAGGCTAGCGCCCCACTAGCCGCGGCGAGACCCGAGATCGTACCCGGTGCGCCGGGTGTTCCTGACTTGATCGCCTTGATCGCCGACTCCACCCCGTTGACCTGGGGTGCCAGCTCTGCGTGGCTACCCTGCAATTGAGGCTTAAACGTCGCTAGCTTCTTCTCCACAGCTTGCATATCGGCCAGAGCCTTGCGTGCCTTTAGCGCCTCACCGTAGATCTGTAAGCCGAACTCCTGCTGTTGCGCCAGAATCTCGGGCGTAGCCGGTGAGCGCGGGTCCATTGTGACCTGCAGCGGCTGCGTGTAGCTCTTGCCATCAACTGTCAGCTTCAGCGTGTAATTGCCCGGCGCGATGCGCGGCGGACGCGGTGCACCCCAGCCTTCATCTTCGTCGCCATCGATACCTTTGCCCGAACCTCCCCACCGCAGGTCCCAGATGTAGCGATGCATCCCGGGTGCGGTTTCAAGAATCGAGGGCTTGGGGAACCAGCGCTCGGCGATGGGAAGCGGAGGATGTGCCGCTGGGGCCTTCTGGTCGCTGCTGATCTGCCGCACCAGCTTGTTGTTTGCGTCGAAGATCTCAAGGGTGACCTGCTTCGCCGGGGAGCTCAGGACGTAGTCAATAATGGCGCCGTCCGGTGGATTCTTGGCCGTTGGTTCTTCAGGAGGCAAAGGCGTTCCCAGGAACACGTCGTTATCAACACGAATCGCAGTCTCGGGAGCAAAGAAGACGACCGGCTGGGCTGCGGTATCGCGGCTGACTTGGCGTAGCGTCGTGATGTCGTCGAGAATCCAGAATCCGCGGCCGTGGGTGGCGACGATGAGGTCGTCGCCGTGGATGTTCGCGTCGCGCACGGAAGTTGTTGGCAGGTTGAGTTGCAGCGGTTGCCAGTGATCGCCCTCGTCGAACGAAACGTATATGCCACGCTCGGTTGCGGCAAACAGCAGGTTCTGTTTCAGCGGGTCCTGCCGGACGGCGTTGAGAAATGAATGAGGCGCGATGCCCGTGGTGATCGCCCGCCAGGTCTTTCCGTAGTCGCGCGTGCGGAAGAGATGGGGCGCGTCGTCGTCGAGTCGATGGCGATCGACGGCCACGTATGCCACGGCCGGATCGAAGTGCGAGGCCTCGATGCCGGTGATTTTGCTCCAATCAGAGAGGTTCGGGGGCGTGACGTTTTGCCAGTTTTTGCCGCCATCGCGCGTCAGGTGCAGCAGCCCGGTATCGCTGCCCGCCCAAATAATGCCTGCCTGCAACGGCGACGGCGCAATGCTGAATACGACGCCGTAACCGCGCCCTTTAGCGTTCTCGGCCGTGGGAGGACCTTCCGGCGCTTTGCCGCCTGGGGATTTGGCTGCGCCGGTAAGGTCAGGACTGACTTGCGTCCAGTGCAGCCCGCCATCGCTGGTTCGCAAAACGTACTGCGTTCCCATGTAAAGGACACCCTTCTCCGCTGGCGAAGATACGAGCACAGGCGTCCAGGGCGCACGATATTTGCGCGCATCGATTTCATCCCCAAAGTTTTGGTACGGCCAGGGCGAGATGTTCTGGCTCAACGAGGTACGTTTATCGTAGCGAACGGCACCGCCGTAAGCGCCGGTGGCGTAGAGGATGTTCGAGTCGCTGGGATCGACCACGATGTAGCCGCTCTCACCACCGCCGACAGGGAACTGGTCCTGGCCCCTGATCTGAGCGTGGTCGGTACGGCTGTAGACGCCGATGCTGCCGGTGTCCTGCTGGGCGCCGTAGACGGCGTAAGGGAACTGGTTGTCGGTCGCGACGTGGTACATCTGCGCCGTGGGCTGGTTGTACCAGGTCGACCACGTTTTGCCGCGGTCGATGCTCACGCTGGTTCCCTGATCGCAGCCGAGAATCAGGTGATTGGAGTTTTTCGGGTCGATCCAGATGTCGTGGTAATCGTCTCCCCCGGGCGCACCGCGAACAATGGAGATGGTCTTGCCGCCGTCCTCTGTGCGATAAAAGGCGACATTCGGGATATACACCACGTCGGGATTACCGGGATCAACCGCCAGCCAGTTGAAATACCATGCACGGCTGGTGAGCCGCGGATCGCTGTTGGCGAGCCTCCAATTGTCGCCTCCGTCATCACTGCGATACAGGCCCGACTTCTTGCCGGCCTCGATCAGTGCGTACACCCGCCTGCCGTCGGGAGCTGTGGAGACACCGACGCGTCCCCAGGCGCCTTCAGGCAGGCCGTGCGCGGTCAACTGCGTCCAATTCGCCCCGCTGTCACTGGAACGGTAGAGCGCGCCGCCAGGGCCTTCCACAGGAGCGTAAGTCGTCCACGGCGGACGATGCGCCTGCCACATTCCGGCAAAGAGCACCGCCGGACTAGCGGTCGCGATGGCTAGGTCTGAGGCGCCGATGTCTGGACCTTTATAGAGTGCCTTCGTCCAGGTCGTCCCGCCGTCTGTGGACTTGAAGACTCCGCGCTCCGGGTTCGGCCCATAGGCATGACCCAGGGCAGCAACGTAGACGACATCCGAGTTGTGCGGATCCACCACAATGCGGCTTATTTGGCGTGAATCGCGAAGCCCGACGTTCGTCCAAGTCTTGCCGCCGTCCGCGGATTTGTACACGCCATCGCCCGAAGACAGAGCTGAGCGGATGTCAGACTCGCCGGTGCCGACGTAGATCACATTTGGATCTGAGGGCGAGACGGCAATCGCGCCAATCGAAGCGATCGGCTGGCCGTCGAAGACCGGTTCCCAGGTATTACCGGCGTTGGGAGACTTCCAAACACCACCATCTACAGAGCCGAAATACGCGGCGGCCGTGTCTCCCGGCACACCGGCAACCGCCACAACGCGGCCACCCCGGAATGGTCCGATGAGGCGCCACTGAAGAGCACTGAAACTCTCAGGCGAAACGGTCTGCGATGACAACGTTGGGACTACAAAGATGAGAGCGACGAGCGCGAGCAAAAATGCAAGTGGGCGCGGCGGGCAACGCACGGGAGACGTCCTCCTGGAAGAGTCGATTCACCAGAGTACACGTTGTCCGGCGGCGACGTAACAGTTTGGTAGGTTTCGGCACGGACTGTCCGCGATATCAAGCAGTGGATCGCAGTGGCGCCGGGATCTTTCGAAAGATCGGCAGGATGGGCAACGCGCAGGTGATGGCTCGCTGCCGCCAGGCCGAGCCGCCAAGTTCGCCGCGGCCTTGATCTATAGGGTGGGGAAGGGCGCTACCGCCAACCGTCTTGGCGGCAAAAGAGGGCCGGCTGTTAGTCGCTGCGGTCAGGATGGTTGGTCCAGTCGTCGTCGTCCATCTCCCTCACGCGCTGCGGCTTGAGATTGGCTGCGGCGTGGCAGGCCACTTCGGCAGCCTCGCGCGCCTTCTCAAGATTGTCAAACTCAAACTCCCCGTCCACGTGGACGTTCTTGCTGTCGAGCACAACCTTGTTCCCGTTCTCTTCTTCCATCACTACCCGTACGATGAACTTCATCTTTTCTCCTATGATTGCGGCGCTTTCACTGGTCACGATTTGCGGTCCGCAAAGAACGCCCACAAGTAGATGTTTAGCATGAGGCGAAGCGCCTGAATGTGGCGGCGCTCACGTGGGAAAGTGACAACTGAACAAGTTGTCCTGCGAAGCAGCAAGGCTGTGAACCACCGCCAATCGGCAGCCCCGTGTCCAATTGTGACTTGCGCACCCACTCTTGTGATGTCTGCACTAGCAGGCGGATGGTCGCGAGCAGATGCTGGACGTGGTGAGCGGAGCGCCCTGCGCGATTCCGCTCCGCAGCTATGTCCTCTGCCTAATCCACACAAACGAGGGGGGCCATCATATGGCAATTACAAAGCAAGAAGCACTTGATTATCACCAGGGAGTACGTCCCGGCAAGGTAGAAGTGGTCTCCAGCAAGCCCTGCCGGACCCAACGCGATCTCAGTCTGGCCTACACCCCGGGCGTGGCCGTGCCATGCCTGGAGATTGAAAAGAACCCGCAGGACGCCTACCGATACACCGCCAAAGGAAATCTGGTCGCCGTGGTGAGCAACGGCACCGCCGTGCTCGGCTTGGGTGACATTGGCGCTCTCGCCGGCAAGCCGGTTATGGAAGGCAAAGGAGTCCTGTTCAAACGGTTCGCCGATATCGACGTCTTCGACATCGAGCTTGACACGCATAACCCCGACGAGATCATCAAGGCCTGCCAACTCCTGGAGCCGACATTCGGTGGCATCAACCTGGAGGACATCAAGGCGCCGGAATGTTTCTACATCGAAGAGACGCTGAAGAAGACGATGAAGATTCCCGTCTTCCACGATGACCAGCACGGAACGGCCATCATCTCGGGCGCGGCCCTCATGAACGCACTCGAGCTGGTGGACAAGAAGATCGAGGAAGTGAAGCTGGTCGTCAACGGTGCGGGAGCTTCCGCCATCGCGTGTGCCGAGCACTACATCTGCATGGGCGTGAAGCGCGAGAACATCACCATGGTTGACACCAAAGGCGTGGTTTACAAAGGCCGCAAGGAAGGGATGAATCCCTATAAAGAGCGCTTCGCCCATGAAAATACGAAGCGCACACTAGCGGAAGCGGCAGAGGGCGCTGACGTGCTTTTGGGATTATCGGTGAAGGGTGCTTTCACACCCGAGATCATCGCCGCTCTCGCGCCACGTCCGATCGTGTTCGCCATGGCGAACCCGGATCCCGAGATTACGTATGACGAAGCCCGCGCCGTGCGCGACGACATCATCATGGCGACGGGGCGCTCGGATTATCCCAACCAGGTCAACAATGTGCTGGGATTCCCATTCATCTTCCGCGGAGCGCTCGATGTTCATGCCACCACCATCAACGAGCCGATGAAGCTGGCGGCAACCTATGCTTTGGCTTCTCTGGCGAAGGAGGGTGTACCTGATTCGGTGTGCCGGGCTTACGGCGTTGACCGGCTGAAGTTCGGTCCCGACTACATCATCCCCAAACCTTTTGATCGCCGCGTACTGGTGTGGGAGGCGACCGCCGTAGCTAAGGCCGCCATGGAAACGGGTGTAGCGCAGCATCCCGTAGACCTGACGGAGTACCGCGAGCAATTGGAGCGCACGCAGAGTAAGGCGCATGAACTGATGCGCATCATGATTCACAAGGCGCAGCTAAATCCCAAACGGGTCGTGTTCCCCGAGGGTGCTCACGAGAAGATTCTGCGGGCCTCCCAGGTACTGATCGAGGAAAAAATTGCCCTTCCAATACTGCTGGGCCGCAAAGAAGCCATCAAGAAAGCGGCCGAGGACTTGGGAGTCGAACTCGACGGCATCACCATCGTGGAACCGGAGAACTCGCCGCGGCGTGACGAATATGCTCGCGAATTCTACCGGTTGCGCCAGCGGCATGGAGTCACCTTGACCACGGCCGAGGACCTGATATTGGATAGCATGATCTTCGGCTCGATGATGCTGCGGATGGGCGATGCAGATGCTGTCGTGTCGGGCGTTACGCGAAACTATCCCGATACTGTGCGCCCCGCCTTGCAGATAATTGGTGCACGCGAAGGCATTCACAAAGCGAGCGGTATGTATCTCTTCATCACCCGCAAGGGCGATCTTTACTTCCTGGCTGATGCCACCGTAAACATCGATCCCACGGCTGAGGACCTTGCCGAGATCGCGCTCTGTACAGCACAGGAGGCCCGCCGCTTCGACGTCGAACCGCGGGTGGCGATGCTCTCGTTCTCTAACTTCGGCAGTACGCGTCACCCGTTGTGCGACAAAGTACGCCGCGCAGTGGAGTTGGTGCGCTATGCCGATCCCACCCTGATCGTCGACGGCGAGCTCCAATCCGACATGGCGGTGAATGCGCAGATGATGGAAGAGACTTTCCCATTCAGCCCGTTGAAGGGCGGGGCGAACGTGCTGATCTTCCCCGAGATGCAGTCTGCCAATATCACCGCGCGGCTGCTGCCGCAAATCTCGAAGGGAGAAGCAATCGGTCCCATTCTGACCGGTATGGCAAAGCCCGTACATGTGCTGCAACGGGGCGCGTCAATGGAAGACGTCGTCAATATCGCGACCATTGCGGTAGTTGATGCTCAAGACACGGCTGCCACGCCGCTCGGGCGATTGGATGAGCTCGTGGCTACAGCAGGTAAATAGGTAAATCGGAAGTGAATCGCGGCAGCAGCATTGCTTTTGTGCACAAAGCGGTGCTGCTGCCGCTGTGCTCTGGCCGCCAGCTCTCCTCTCCACCTCTCCCGGGACAACACCCTTCTGTTTTATCTGCCTCCAACCAACTGAGGAATGGAACACTGACGTTCCACCCGGGGAGTATTTCACGTGAAAAGCAACATCATTACCGCTCTGGCTGCGGCGGTGCTCTTAATGTGCTCGGCGGCAGCAGTAAAAGCGCAGGACAACGCCAACCAGAACCAGCAAACACCAGCACGGCACCACATGCGTGTCGGTAACAACAATGAGACCGCCACTGGGTGTCTCCAGCAGGACAGCAACGGCAATGGCTACACTCTGCAGGCGCAGGATGGGACCACTTGGCAGCTCACCAGCAATGCCATGAATCTGGGAACCTACGTGGGGAAAGAGGTCTCAGTGGCGGGTACGGAAACCGGGAGGCATGGCGATCACCTAAGCCGTGTATCCAGTTCTCAAACCGGCAACAACCACGGCCCGATGGACGTGCTGGATTTAGCCGTGGTGCATGAGAAGTGCCAGCAGTAGGAGAATACGGATGGACGCTGGTGCGAATCGGTAGCCCACCCGCAAAATGAAGTTGGTCGAGATGACCACGGATATCTGCCGTGCCTCCCTCACGGCAGATACGATTCCGTAACGTTAAGCGGTCCTGCATCTGGCCAGATTACCGTCAGGTGTGTTCGTCTCTGCACCAGAAACTCTCCTGCAACTTGCGCTGTTTAGTTACAGACCAATTCAAGTGCGCATCGCGCATTGTCCCAAAAGTGCCAGATGTAAATATGTCAATGAATTTCTAATCAACCTGCACAAAACATTGGACGTCCGACGCTCGCATCACTACCATTTCCTGACACATAAGATGTGATCCGAACTGTAGCTACTGTGGCCTATCGTGTCTTTCGCAGGCGCATCTCAGAGCGCCCGGGAAAGTCCAAGCGTGCCCCGTTTCTTGGAAATCTCGCCTTGGATTTCTGGGGACATCGTGAGGGCCCAGTGGACCGGTTCAACCCGGTCATGCCCGGATGATGCGCATGAAGAGGAGAGGGGAAATGGATTTGGGAGCAAGCTTTCGAATAACCGTACTGGCAGCGTTAGTGGTGCCCGCGTCCCTGGCGATTGTGGGCGATATTCCTGCACAGGCGCAAGCCAATAACTCGCAGCGACCGAACATCGTCATGCTGATGACCGATGATACGGGCTGGAACGATTTCGGTGCGTATTCGGGCGGGGGCATGACGCTCGGCCATCCAACGCCCAATATCGACAAGATGGCCAAAGAAGGGGCCGTCTTCACCAGTTGGTATGGCCAGGCAAGTTGTACGGCGGGCCGCGCTTCATTTATGACTGGACGCATTCCAATCCGCTCGGCGTTGTCCATCGTGGTGGCCCCGGGCGACGAGAACTATCTTCGTCCTGAGACCCCGACCATCGCTGAATTCTTCAAGAAGAATGGCTACACAACCTACTTCTCAGGTAAGTGGCACATGGGCGATAAGCCGGTAGCCTACCCGACCAATCACGGCTTCGACGAGATGAAGGAGTTTGCCGCCTACTACGCCGGTGTCTATTCCTACCCGGATACCGATAAGTGGTTCCATCCCTGGTTCCCATCGTATAACCCGGAGTTCGAGAAGATGTTTGATTCCGTGGTGAACCTGTACGAGTGGGAAGGTGTCGCGGGGCAGCCTGCCAAGCAGGTCGCCAAGATTACCTACGACTATATGGCGACGATGGACGAACGGCAGGCCGACTACGCAGTCGAGTACATCAAAGCCCACGCCAGCGGCGGCAAGCCCTTTTTCATGGACGTGAATTGGATCAAGATGCACAACCCGACCAATGCCGCGCCCGACTTCCGCGGCAAGTCGCACTTGGGCGACTATTCCGATTCGCTGATGGAAATGGACGCTGACATCGGCAAGGTGCTGGATGCTATCCGCCAGTACGCCCCCAATACCATCGTCATCCTGACCGCCGATAACGGTGCATGGCTCGATGCCTATCCGGATGCTGGAACCACCCCGTTCCGCGGCGAGAAGGGTTCGGCCTACGAGGGTGGCTGGCGTGTGCCTGCCATCATGACATGGCCCGGACACATCCCGGCGGGCGCGACCTACGGCGAGATGATGTCGCACATCGATTGCTGGTCTACCCTGGCGGCCATGGCCGGCATTACGCCTCCACCTACCGGCGAGATGAAGGACAACAACGGCAAGCCCATTTACTTCGACAGCATTGACAACAGTGCCTACATCCTGGGCAAGGCGCAGCACTCTGCGCGAACTTCGTGGATTTACATCAACGGCGAGTATCTCAACGCCATACGCACCGACATCGCTGGAGACCCGAACGAACCTTGGGTGAACATCGCATGGAAATTCGTGTGGACGGCCAAAGATTCATGGCTGGGGCCGAGTCAAGGCCTGGGCTCAATTCCGGCCGCCTATAACCTCACCATGGACCCGTTTGAGAGATACGACATGATCTTCAATGGAGCCGAAGGCGAGATGAATGGACTGAAGACCTCGCCGGGCCGCTACGCCGGCGAAGACAACGGCTGGTCGGCGGCGCTGTTTTCTGCTGCGCTCATGCAGTTTGATCAATCCATCATCAAGTATCCGAGCATTCAGCGCTTCCCAGGTGGGGCATCGAACGACCTGATCCCCGACCTGCAGCATCCGAAGAACCCGTTACCGCTGCTGGAACCCGGCAAGATGCCAAATGCCCTGCCCGCTTCCGACTAAAATCGCTTCTATTTGGATAACCAAGGGGAGTGTGCACACCGCACGCTCCCCTTTTCCGATTGAGCGCAGATTTAAATTATCAATTTACGGCTTCCAGTATCTACAAACAGCCTCAACGAAGTATTACCACCTGCGGCATCAGAGCGAATCTAAAAAATTAAACTCCCCTCAGCGCGACTCACCGGCGCATCGTACTTGACGCGGATTCGGCCGTCTCCATAGGAGATATCGGGAAACCAAAACTATTTCTGTTGCTGATAGGAATGATTCGAAAGTCTTGGAACTTCCAGGTCCACAATCCAGAACGGAAAGTTAATGTTTTGTGGGGAGGAATGGGTTGCCAGCTTCCAACCGCAACAACTTCGATATGAGGTTGCGCTTATTCAGCTCTTCAAGCGAGAAGGTTCGAACTTCTTTAAGCTTTGGCTATCGGTGCCTGGCTCTTCTCGTCATGGCCTGGGTATTTTTTCTTGCCGGCTGCGGTTCACCGGCCTCGTCTGACCCGCCACCTTGGACTTACGGTGCCGTCGCGGCAACACTGCATCCTTTAGTCGCTCAGTACACTGTCGCCGCCTCAGCTCCGGCACAGGTCAGCATCGAATTCGGCACCGATACGAGTTATGGTCGCAGCACGTGGTCGCAGCAAGTAAATGCTGGAGGTAAGGCGTCATTTTTTGTTGCAGGAATGCGTCCCACCACCACCTACCACATGCGAGCCCGGTTTGATTTCGCGTCCGGCGCTACCATGTACGACTCCGACCACATCTTTACCACCAAGGGCCTGCCCAATGTCACGTTCCCTCAGGTGACAGTGAATCAAACCTCGGGCTCTTCCGTGCAGGGCGTCGATGTGACCTCCTCTACCGGCCCACAGGCTACAGCCGCTGTTTTCGATCACGATGGTTCGCTGATCTGGTATTACTACGATCCCGCCATGCCGCCTCTGACCTTTCCACTGAAATTTCTAGCGAACGGCGATTTCATTGCGCAGTATTATCAGAATCTCCGAGAAGTGGACCTGTCGGGACAAGTCGTCCGCGAGGAAACGATCGACCAGCTTAATCACGATCTCAAGGCCGCCGGATACTCCATCCATGCGGCCGAATTTCATCACGATATGCTCTCGCTCGCTAACGGACATTGGATCGTGCTTGTCGACTTGGAGAAGGACTTCCAGGACCTGCCGGGATATCCCGGCACTACTCAAGTGGTCGGAGACGCACTCGTCGACTTGGATCCAAACAACCGGCTGGTCTGGGTATGGAATACCTTCGATCACCTGGATGTGAATCGGCACCCCTACATGTTTCCCGACTGGACGCACAGTAATGCTCTTGTGTACACACCCGACGGCAACCTGCTTCTGTCGATGCGGCACCAGAGTTGGATCATCAAGATCAATTACGCAAATGGCGCCGGCAACGGAGACATCCTGTGGCGCCTTGGCCCGGAAGGGGACTTCAGCCTGGCACAGAACGATGCAGCACAGTGGTTCTACAACGAGCACGCCCCCGTCATTGTGCAGAGCCAGGGAGCGAAGACGACGCTGGCGATGTTTGACAACGGCAACACCCGGCCCGACTCCTCAGGTCAGCGGTGCGAGCAGAACAACGACTGTTATAGCCGCGGCCTGCTCATGGACGTGGACGAGTCTGCGATGACTGCCAGCGTCTCGTGGCAATACCAGCCAGGCTGGTACTCGCTGTGGGGAGGAGACATCGAGCGGTTGCCCAATGGCGATACGGAAATCGATTTCACTAACCCCGATGGAGGACCGTCACGCGTGGTGGAGACCGACAGCAGCGCGATGCCGCAAGTCTTGTGGCAAATGAACTCCTCCAAGGCAGAGTTCTATCGCGCTTACCGCATTCCAAGCCTCTACCCCGGAGTGCAGTGGTAGAGGGCCAGCGTTTACATTGGTCGGGGTCGCTGCGGCAATAACATCGCTGCCGTAGGTGGACTGGGGCTGCGGGTCAGGCGAGACGTTGAGGACTGCCAATATCGCGATACTGTAATTATCGGGGGGAGCTTGCATAGCGCAATGCTCCCTATTTTTATGGGTTGTCTCCGCGAACTCTGACGGGCAAGATGGCGTCAGGGTATGAGGAAGAAGGTTCTGTTAAGTGTGGTGCTGGTTATGGCGCTTCCGTGGCGGGTGGCGGCCCAGTCGCAGACTACTGGTGAGTTCTGGCCGGCCGCGGAGGCTCATGTGCAGCTCTCCGAAAACACAGCCATGCTTGGCTTCGTTGGGCTGAAGAAGGGAGAGGATTTTGCTCAACAGGAAGTGAATGCGGGGATAGGAGCGGGCTATCAATGGAAGCACATAACCAAGCCTCACCTGATCAACATTGATCCTGAGAAAGAGCATTTTTTCTCTCTGGGAGGCGGCTACGAACGCATCGATACATTGCAGTCAGGAACTAAAGGCTACGAGAACAGGATTGTGCTCCAAGCCCTCGGTGGTTTCCGGCCCACATCGCGGCTCTACGTGTATGACCGGAATCGAGGCGAACTCCGTTGGATCAACGGCACATACTCCACCCGCTATCGAAACCTGCTGTTCGGGGAGTACGACATCAGTATCCATAACTTTCGGTTTAGCCCTTATGCTTCGGCGGAGGTTTTTTACAGCGGAGCAGCCGGATCATGGAATGAAGGCCAATATTCCGGCGGCTTCGAATGGCCGTACAAGCGAATCCTTATGATCCAGACGTATTACCTGCGCGAGAACTGTACGACCTGCACTCCAGGCCACTTAAATGTTGGCGGATTAACCCTCAACCTGTTCTTGGGGAAGCGTGACTAAGAGCGTTCCATAGTTCGCGGTTTAGCTCAGCGCGAAGCTTCACCCACTCTTCACGCCGGAATAGAAATTACCGCAACACACCCCACCGCGTCCTGCCGATTCAGCAACTGAATGCTGCCACCATGCGCTTCCACAATGTGCCGGGAAAGAGCGAGCCCAATGCCGCTGCCGCTTTCTTTGGTCGTGTAGAACGGCACAAACGCGTTTTCCGGGTTCAGCAGCCCCGGGCCGCTGTCGATGACTTGTATGTGAAGGAAATGTGAGTTGAGCGACCAGCGAATCGAGACAGGAGCCTGCTGGCTCGCCTCATGTCCAGCCTGCAGTACGGCTTCAGCGGCGTTCCGCACAATATTGATGAGCACCTGTTCCAACTGATCAGGGTCAGCGCTGACCGTGACGTCGGGCCCCGGTTCCAGCTGAATGGGAACGCGGTTCTCCAGCGCCGCAGTGCGCTCCAGGAGAGTTCGAATTGAGGTGGGTTGCAGCTTTGGACTCGGCATCTGCGCGATCTGGCGATAAGCCTGAAGAAAGCGATTTAGAGATGCAGAACGTGCTTCGATGATGCCCAGTCCTTTCTCGAAGTCGGCCCGCTCTTGCGCCTCCACCTCCATGCCTCTGACCCGTAGCAGGAGCGTTCCGGCGATCGACTTGATCGGAGTCAGCGAGTTGTTGAGCTCGTGGCCAAGGACGCGAATCAGCCGCTGCCATGCGCTGCGCTCCTCTTCGCGCAAGGCGCGGCTCACGTCTGACAGCAGAATCAGCGTGTGCGGCACGCCTTTCTCGCGGAACGACGTGCGCCGTACCAGCCAGCGTGCGTTGGGATTGAGCGGGCTGACCGATGTGACGCCGGTTTCGGACTGGAAGAATGCGGTGAGTCCTATGTCCTCGGCGGTGCGACCTAACAGGTCGTCTCTCGACTGCTGGAGAAGCCGCGTTCCGGCGGAGTTCACAAGGTTCAGCTTCCCATTGGGGTCGAAAGTGAACAGCGGTGTATCGATCTCTTCCAGTACACGCTTCAACAGCTCCGTCGCTTCGACGGCAAACGTTTTTTGTTCTGACAGAGTATCGGCCAGCGCGTTGACTTCCAACGCGAGCTCGCCCAGGGCATCGTTGTGGACTGCTCCTCGAGCCCGAAAGGAGAAATCTTCCTCGCGCAGTGACGAGATAACGTTGGTAAGCGTCTGCAGGGGACGAATGACCTGGTCGTGCAGGATAGCTTCCAGGATCAGGAAGACGACGAGGAGTAAAACTGCCAGGGACCACTTGGTGTCGCGCGACCAGTTCTGCTGGGAGATCAGGACAATGGCGACAATGAGTCCGGGGCCGGCCAGCAGCAGCGAGAAGACCCGAATGCGGCGTTCGTAGACGCGGCGCCGTTTTCGCTTGCGCGGCGGATATGCGTTTGCCGGTCCGTGTCGGCTAGATGCCATGCTTTTCCATGCGCCTATACAGCGCACCACGGCTCAGACCCAGCGCCTCGGCCGCCTGTGTGACGTTGCCCTGGAAACGCTGAAGAGCTTTGCGAATCAGCACGGCTTCCATCGATTCCAGGCTCATGTCGTCGACCGTGACAGGCCCGCTGCGCTGCTGCGAGAGCCCTAGATCGGCCGCTTGCAGATCAGAAGAGCGACACATGAGGACGGCGCGTTCCAGCGTGTGCTCCAGTTCACGAACGTTCCCCGGCCACGGATGCTGCAAAAGAGCCTGAAGTGCGGCGGGTTCGAAGCCGCGAATGTCTCGTCGATAGCGGCTCGTATACCGCGACAAAAAATATGCGGCAAGAACAGGAATGTCCTCGCGGCGCTCACGCAATGGCGGCAGTTGAATTTCTACGGTGTTCAGGCGGAAGAGCAGGTCTTCGCGGAATTGCCCATTCGCGCAGGCCGCCCGCAGGTCCATGTTGGTGGCGGAGATGACGCGCACATCCACCTGCTTGGAACGTGATGAACCGACGCGTTCGATCTCTCCTGACTCCAGTATGCGCAGCAGCTTGGCCTGCTGGCGAACCGGAACATTGCCGATTTCGTCGAGGAAGATTGTTCCCCCATGTGCCAGCTCGAAGCGCCCGATGCGGTCGGTCTTGGCATCGGTGAACGCTCCTTTTACGTGGCCAAACAGCTCGCTCTCAAAAACACCTTCGGAGAGCGCTCCGGTGTTGACGGCCACCAGCGAACGCTGTGCTCGCTGTGACAGGGCGTGGATAGTCTGCGCGACAACCTCTTTGCCGGTGCCATGCTCGCCCAGGATCAGGACGTTCGCGTCGGATGGTGCGATGCGCGTAATCGTCTCCATGACGCTCTTCATGGCCGGCGCGGTGGCGATGAAGTCGGGACGATTCTCAGCCTTCAGCAAACGGTTCTCGGCTTCGAGGTGCTGAGCTTTCTGCAATGCACGGTAAAGCTCGATTTGCGTGCGGACGATGGATACCAGACGCTCGTTGTCCCAAGGCTTCTGGATAAAGTCCCGCGCGCCGCGACGCATCGCTTCTACCGCGAGCTGCACGTTTGCCCACGCGGTCATAACAATGACCGGCAAGTTGCTGTCGATGGCGACGATCTCTGACAGCAGCGTGAGCCCCTCCTGCCCTGATGTTGTGTCGCGGGTGTAGTTCAGATCGATGAGCACGGCGTCGTAGCTGTCGAGCGACAACGCCTCGCGTACCAAGGCGGGAGACCGGGCCGTGTCAACCTGGTAGCCCTGCGCCGAGAGCAGCAACTCGATGGCATCAAGTATGTCCTGTTGATCGTCCGCCGCCAGAACTCTGGGGCGTTCGCTGCCCACAGTGCGGGGCCTGCGGGCTGAGCGTACCGGGTTCATATCTTTAGTGTCGAGAGCTGGCTGTACCATTGATCGCGTCCTGCACCTGGATGCCATTATGTTCTAAAGTTCTTCCAGTTGCACGGTCCAGCTCGACCCGTGACTTTTCGTAAACGGTCATGGCGTTCACGAAATCAAGCTGCGCGAGGGCCAGGTCTCGTTGCGCCCCCAGGGTTTGAAAGCTGGAAGCCGCACCCAACTGCTGCTCTTTCTGCGTGATCTCGAACAGATGCTGAGCCAGGTCACGGCCTTTGGCAGCCGCAGTGACGCGTGCCGCGCTCTGCTCCAGTGCGTATCGCGCGTTGCGCACTTCGATGCGAATCTGCTTCTTCAGCTCTTCCAGGCGTACTTCAGCCTGACGATACTCCAGCTCCGAGCGATATTGGTCTGCCTTGGCCACGCGGTTGCGCAAAGGAATGTTAATCGATGCGCCGACATAATAATCGGGGGCCGAGCCGTTGAACGCATTACTGAAAGCGCCGCCAAAGTCTCTGGGAACGTTGTTGCTTCCTCCGAGCGTGTACGCTGGGTTGTCGAGACCTGCCAGCCCCGACCCACCGTACGAAGCCACAAGGTCCACCGTCGGCAGCAGAGCGTTGCGCGCCGCCTTGCGCGTGATCTCGCGGTTGTGAAGATCGATGGCTGACTCCGACAGTTCCGGACGCGCCTGCAGTGCCTCTTGAATGAGGTCGAGGATGGGCACGGGCGCGACTTGCACCGTTCTGTCCTGCAGCGTGTCGGTGGGGACGACGGGCATCTCTTCCAGCACCGGATCGTCGAGCGATTTCGTCAGCGCATTCTTGATCAAAGATTCCTGCAACTGAAGATTGGTGCGCGCGATGGTCAGGTCCTGATCGCGCCGCGAGACCTCGGCCTCGGCGCGTGTGACGTCGAGCGCAGGAATAGCCTGGAGTTGGAGCTGTTTCTTTGCGATGTCGAGCGACTGCTGCGCGAAGGCCAGTGACTGCTCGTTCACCCGCGCCTGCTCATAGGCGCTGACCAGGTCCCAGTAGATGTTCTCGATCTGTGTGACGGTCGCGATGACCTGGTTTCGGAAAGCGATGTCGGAAATTTCCTTGTTGTTCTTGGCGATGCGAAGGTAACGAAGGTTGGGTCCGAAGCCGAAGCCTGCGAGCAAGGGTTGCCGAACCTGAAATTGCGTTTGCGCATTCAGTGCCGGCGAAAGACTGGTGTAGATACTGTTGACGGACTGACGATTGTTGAAAAATTGCGCCGTAATAATAGTGCCCGTCGAGAACGCCTGCTGATAGCCAATGTTTGCGGTGCCGGTGTTCTGCTGTAGGGTGGGCACGCCATTCAGTTGCAGGTTGGCCTGCGGCAGTGTGAGATGTTCAACACCACCGCTGCCGGTGATGAGTGGATCGAAGCTCGGGACATTTGTACCGGTACCGAGTGTCGATTCGACGATGCCCGCCGCACCTGCACCTGCACCGCCCGCGCCACCCGTGGTGCCGCCGGCGCCCGCTCCCGGAGCGCCCGCCCCGAAGCCTCCCACGCCGCCACCAGGCGTGTTCTGCACAATACCAGTGTTAACGCCGCGGAAGGTGCCGCCAGCTTTCGTGCGCAGGATGTCAGTGTCGGCGATGGGCAGGTTGTAGCGCGCGATCACCAGATCCAGATTGTTTTCCAGCGC
>Ga0335083_10002015_pt1 | contig 27334 bp, 20 predicted proteins | sample Lox_Sample_42_FD_206716 | JGI IMG/M metagenome (GOLD analysis project Ga0335083, IMG submission 206716) | Soil microbial communities from Loxahatchee National Wildlife Refuge, Florida, United States - Lox_Sample_4.2 | ecosystem: Environmental > Terrestrial > Soil > Wetlands | place: USA...
AAGGACACCGGGCTCCCGCCGTCCCTGCTGGTCCTCGAGCTGACCGAGAGCGTGCGGCTGCGCTCTGAGGAAGGCATCGCGGCCAGCCTCGCCGAGTTCAAGCGGCTCGGCGTCCGGCTGGCGCTCGACGACTTCGGCACCGGCTACTCTTCGCTCAGCTACCTGCGAGAACTGCCGATCGACATACTCAAGATCGATAAAACCTTCGTCGAAGGCGTCACGGCCTCGCAGCGGCGGCTCGCCGTCGCCAAGGGCATCGTCACCATCGCCAGCGCGCTCGGCCTATCGGTCGTCGCCGAGGGCATCGAGACTGCCGAGCAGTGCGCGCTGCTGGCCGAGCTTGGCTGCCAGTACGGCCAGGGCTTCCTGCTGGCCAGGCCGATGCCGTGGCATGACGCACAGCAGCTGCTGCGCTCGAGCCGGCCACTGACCCCCGCCCGGCGCGTCGACACGGGTTCAGGGGGCCGGTAGCGGCGGGAAACGTCAGCGACTCTGCTCGTCCATGGGGATGCGCACGCCGGTGCGCCGTGCGACGCGGGCGGCGAGGTCGTAGCCGGCGTCGACGTGGCGGATGACGCCCATGCCCGGGTCGTTGGTGAGGACTCGCTCGAGCTTCTGCGCGGCTAGCTCGGTGCCATCGGCGACGATGACCTGGCCCGCGTGAATGGAGCGGCCCATGCCCACTCCGCCGCCGTGATGGATGGAGACCCAGGTGGCGCCGGATGCGGTGTTGACCAGTGCGTTGAGCAGTGCCCAGTCGGCGATCGCGTCGGAACCGTCGAGCATCGCCTCGGTCTCGCGGTAAGGCGAGGCGACCGAGCCGCAGTCGAGATGATCGCGGCCGATCACGACCGGCGCCTTGAGCTCACCTGAGGCCACCATGTCGTTGAACTTCAGTCCCGCCAGGTGACGCTCGCCGTACCCGAGCCAGCAGATCCGCGATGGCAGGCCCTGGAAGCGCACCCGTTCCGCGGCCAACGTGATCCACTTGTGCAGCCGCTCGTTGTCAGGAAACAGCTCGAGGATGGCGCGGTCGGTGGCGGCGATGTCGGCCGGGTCGCCGGAGAGCGCGGCCCACCGGAACGGGCCTTTGCCCTCGCAGAAGAGCGGCCGGATGTAGGCGGGCACGAAGCCGGGGAAGGCGAAGGCACGGTCAAAGCCGCCCTTGACCGCCTCGTCGCGGATGGAGTTGCCGTAGTCGAAGACCTCGGCGCCGTTGTCGAGGAAACCGACCATGGCGGCGACGTGGGCCGCCATGGACTCGCGCGCCCGCTTGGTGAACCCGGCAGGATCGGCTTCGCGCTGGGCCTGCCACTCTTCGAACGGCACGCCCGCCGGGAGGTAGAACAGCGGGTCGTGGGCGCTGGTCTGGTCGGTCACGATGTCGATGGGGGCGCGGCGCGCGAGCAGCGCAGGCAGCAACTCGGCCGCGTTGCCGAGGACACCGATGGACAGCGCGCGCCGCTGGTCGCGGGCATCGATGGCGAGCTGGAGCGCATGCTCGACGGAGTCGGCGCGCACGTCGAGGTAGCGATGCCCGATCCGGCGCTCGATCCTGGCGGGGTCGCACTCGACGCAGATGGCGACGCCGCCGTTCATGGTCACGGCGAGCGGCTGGGCGCCGCCCATGCCGCCTAGTCCCGCGGTAAGCGTGATGGTCCCCGCGAGGGTGCCGCCGAACCGCTTGTCGGCGACCGCCGCGAACGTCTCGAACGTGCCCTGGAGGATGCCCTGGGTGCCGATGTAGATCCACGATCCGGCGGTCATCTGGCCGTACATGACGAGGCCGAGGTCTTCCAGCCGGCGGAACTCTTCCCAGTTCGCCCAGTCGCCGACCAGATTCGAATTGGCGAGCAGCACCCGCGGCGCCCACGGACTGGTGCGCATGACCCCGACCGGCTTGCCCGACTGCACCAGCAGCGTCTCGTCGTCGGCCAGCGTCGCGAGGGTGCGCACGATCGCGTCGTAGGCTTCCCAGCTGCGGGCTGCCTTGCCGGTACCGCCGTAGACGACGAGGTCCTCCGGGCGCTCGGCCACCTCCGGGTCGAGGTTGTTCATCAGCATGCGCAGCGGGGCTTCGGTCTGCCACGACCGCGCTGTCAGTGCGGTGCCACGCGGGGCGCGGATAGGCAGCCGAGGATTCTGATTTGTCACTGGAGGCCTCCGATCGTGTCTTCGACAGCGGTGAGTACTGCGCCCCTGGCCACCAGCTCGACGGTGGTCTCGATCTCTGGCGACAGGTAGCGGTCCGGGCCAGGGCCAGCCACCCCGTGCGCGCGCAGCAGTGCGATGACCGCGGCGGTCGCCGGGGACGGGGTGAGCGGTGCGCGCAACTGCAGGGCGCGCGCCCCGGTGAGCACCTCGATGGCGACCACGCGGGTCAGGCCGTCAATCGAACGGCGCAGCTTGCGCGCGGCCGACCAGCCCATGGAAACGTGGTCCTCCTGCATCGCGGAGGACGGAATCGAGTCGACGCTCGCGGGTGCGGCGAGCCGCTTAAGCTCAGACACGATCGCGGCCTGGGTGTACTGCGCGATCATGTGGCCGGAGTCGACGCCGGGGTCGTCCGCGAGAAACGCGGGCAGCCCGTGGTTGCGCGCCACGTCCAGGAAACGGTCGGTACGCCGCTCGCTGATCGACGCCACGTCGGCGGCCGCGATCGCGAGGAAATCAAGCACGTAGGCGACCGGCGCACCGTGGAAGTTGCCGTTGGACTCGACCCGGTCCCCGATGACCACGGGGTTGTCCACCGCGGCGGCCAGCTCGCGCGAGGCCACCTGGGCGGCGTACTCGACGGTGTCCCGCGCCGCGCCGTGGACCTGGGGGGAGCAGCGCAATGAGTACGCGTCCTGCACCCGGGCGCAGTCGGGGCCGCGGTGCGAGGCGACCACTCCCGAGCCGGCCATGATGGCCACCAGGTTGGCGGCCGAGGCGGCCTGGCCCGGGTGCGGGCGCAGCGCCTGGAGGTCAGCGGCGAAGACCCGGTCGGTGCCCAGCTGCCCCTCCACCGACATCGCCGCGGCGATGTCCAGCGTCCTCAGCAGCCGGCGTAGGTCCGCGATCGCGAGCACGAGCATGCCGAGCATGCCGTCGGTGCCGTTGATGAGGGCGAGGCCCTCCTTCTCCCGCAGCTCGACCGGGGACAGGCCCGCGGCGGCGAGCGCCTTCCCGGCCGGCAGCAGCGTGCCGTCGCAGTCGCGTGCCTCGCCCTCGCCCATCAGCGCCAGCGCGCAGTGCGCGAGCGGCGCCAGGTCCCCCGAGCAGCCGAGCGAGCCGTACTCGCGCACCACCGGGGTGATGCCTGCCGAGAGCATCGCGGCCATCAGCTCGGCCGTCTCGCGCCGCACGCCGGTGCGTCCGGTTGCCAGCGTCGACAGGCGCAGCAGCATGAGCGCGCGCACCACCTCGCGCTCCACCTCGGGCCCGGACCCCGCGGCATGCGAGCGCACCAGCGAACGCTGCAGCTGGGCTCTCAGTGCGGACGGGATGTGGCGCGTCGCCAGCGCGCCGAACCCGGTCGAGACGCCGTACGCGGGCGTGGTCGCCGATGCGAGCGACTCGATCACCCCGCGGGCACGGTCGATCGCCGCACGGGCGTCCTCGGTCAGCTCCACGGCGGCACCGCCGCGAGCGACGCCCAGGACGTCGTCCGGGCTCACCGGCCCGACGCCGACCCGCACCGGCTTGCCTGCGAAAGAACTCATGCTTCCATCGAAAGGCATGCAACGGGCCATAAACCATGGCCGCCGAGCAGGCTGTGTCTCGCATGTGAGACTCGGTCACCCGTTCGTGCGAGGATGCTTGATGTGAGTCAGGTGCCGGCCGCGACGCGAGCGCTTCGTATCCTGCGATTCCTGGCCAGCCAGCCGGGGCCCGTTCCTGTCGGGCGGATAGCGCAGGCTGTCGGCATGCCAAGAAGCAGCGCGTATCACCTGCTCAACGCCATGATCAGCGAGGGCTTCGTGGTGCACGTCGCCGATGACCGGGGCTACGGGCTCGGCCTCGCGGCCTTCGAGGTCGGCAGCGGATTCGCGCGCCAGGAACCGCTGCAGCGGATGGCCCGCCGGCCGCTGGCCGAGCTGTCGAACCTGATCCGCCAGACGGCGCATCTCGCCGTCATGCACGGCCGCGACGTTCTCTACGTGATCGAACAGCGGTACCCGGGGCGGCCGATGCTGGTGACCGACGTTGGCGTGCGGCTGCCTGCCCACCTCACCGCGAGCGGCCGGGCGATCCTGGCGAGCCTGCCGAAGAACCAGCTGCGGGCGCTGTTCCCGGACAGGGCGTCGTTCGTCAACCGCACCGGCAGCGGGCCCCGTTCGCTGAGTGCCCTTCATTCGGTCCTGGCGGAGACGCGCAGGCAGGGGTACGCCGTCGAGGAGGGCGAGGTGAGCCCGGACCTGACGAGCGTGGCGGTCGCCGTGCACGATCACAACCGCCACCCGATCGCCGCTGTCGCGGTGACCTATGCCGGCGAGGCTGACCGGCTCGCCCTGGCCGACCGCGTCGCCGCGACGGCGGCCGAGCTCACCCGGCGGATCGGCGGCTGAGTGAGAGGCGCCTGCTAGTACCCGCGGGCGCGGTCGGCCACGTTGAGCAGGGGCCGTCCGTCTAGGTACCGCCGGAGGTTGTCCGCGAAGAGCCACCGCCCGCTGCTGCCCCATGCCCCAACCTCCATCCTCCCCAAGCGGCCAGAGGTGCCGTAAGCACCCTCCTGCGGCTGGGACGCGACGTGTTTGCTTCGGAAGCTGCCGGGACAGGTAGGGGGCGGGGCTTAATCGATCGGGGGAACGGTCATGAAGAGCAAGGCGGCCATCCAGGTTGAGCACGGCGGACCGCTGGTGATCGAGGAAATCGACATACCGGATCCTGGTCCGGACCAGGTCACGGTCCGCAACTTCGCGAGCGGTGTCTGCTACTCACAGGTGCACCAGTTGCGCAGCACCGCGCTGCCCAGGCCCATGGGCCTCGGCCATGAGGGCAGCGGCATCGTGACGCAGGTGGGGAAGGAAGTCAGCCACGTAAAGGAAGGCGATCACGTCATCACTTCATGGGTTCCGCGGATTCCCATTAGCGGATTGCCTGTCTCGCGGCCCACCGGCGCTACCCTGCGCGGCCGTCCAGTCATCGCCGACGGCGACGTGTATACCTGGAGCGAGCACATGGTGACCTTCGGGGAGAAGGTCGTTCCCATGGCACAGTCAGACCCGACCGATATCACCTGCCTCATCGGCTGCGCCGTGCTGACAGGAGCAGGCGCGGTGCTGCATACCGCGAAAGTCGGGCTTGGTCAGTCGGTGGCCGTATTCGGCGTGGGCGGCATCGGCCTGTCGGCGATTGGCGCCGCCGCCATCGTCGGCGCGGATCCCATCATCGCGGTAGACCTGGTCGACCGTAAGCTCCAGTTCGCCAAGGAGTTCGGTGCTACCCACGGCATCAACGCAGCGGATACCGACCCGGTAGCCGCGATTCGGGCGATCATCCCGGGCGGCGTTGACTTTGCCCTGGACGCCGTCGGCGCGCCGACGACCGCTCTGCAGATTCTGAAGGCAGTCAGGGAAGGCGGGCCAAGGGCGGACAACCAGGGCGGCATGGCAGTGCTGCTCGGGATTCCCGTGTCCGATGTCTCGGTCGACCTGAACGAGATCCTGCTGTATCAGCGCCACTATTGCGGGAGCCTCGGCGCCACGAAACCAGAGACCGATTTCCCGCGTTTCCTGGTGTGGGTGCGCGAGGGCAAGTTCCCGCTGGAGAAGCTGGTGACCAACCGGTATTCGCTGGATCAGATCGAGGATGCCCGCATTGCGCTGGAGGAGGGACAGATTCTCGGCCGCGCCATTATCGAGATCTGAGTCAGGGAGTCAGAGCATCAGGTTGCGGCATGGAACGGGTTCTCCACGCGGGCTCCGTCATAGAGCTGGTCGTGGTTGAGATCTTCTGAGTAGATGACGCCGCAGCCGATCTCGACGGCACTACGGACCATCATGGCGTCCCAGAACGAGATCCCTGTGCGCTGGTGCAGGCCTATCGCGCCAAGGACGTCATCGGCCGCTGGCACGTGGACGTACCAGCGAGACAGGTCCGCGATGATTTCTTTCGCCACCGCCACGTCGAGCGGCTTCGAGATCTTCCGCGTAACGGTGACGAAGAACTCCTGCATGATCTGGACACTCACGCATCCGTCGCGAGCGGCCCACAACTGCTCGATCAGCGCGCGGGCACGTTCGTGCTTTCCGCCTGCGGAGGTGTCGTGCGCGTACACCAGGATGTTCGTGTCAACGAACCGCCGGTTAGCGCTCATGGATGCTGTCCCGGCTCCAGCCGATGTGCCCGCGCGTGCCGAGGTCCGCACCCTCGCGCAGCCGGTTCAGACTCCGCTCGCGAGCGCGCGCGTACCCCGTTTCCTGTTCGACCAAGTCGGAGAGCATCCGGGCCAGCAGCTGGGAGACTGAAGTGCCTTGCCGGGCCGCGAGCACCCTGGCCTCACGCAGATCCTCTTCGGGAAGGGACAGGGTGATGTTCTGATTGGCCATGCGCTTCCTCACTGTCCTACGTGCTGCACGTATTTCAGTGTAACACCATTTCAGTGGACGACCTTGGCGCCCAGTGGGTGAGGCTAACGTCGGCATTGGCCCTGCGCGGTGACTGGCAGAAGGTGTCGCGGGGCGGAGCGACCTGAAGGGAACGCCGACATGACCAGCAACTCCCCCATCTCCGGCGGGACGACCGAGACCGTCGGCGTGCTGCACGCCGGCCCGGCAGGATACGGCGAGCTCGCCGCGCAGCTGCGCCAGGCAGTGGAGACGATGGGCGGCTGGATGGCCGGGTACGGCGATTTCGCCCCGCACCCGTCGCTTGACGTGCCGCTTGAACAGTTGCAGCGGGCCGCTGGCGAGCTGCACGAGCGGCTGCGGGAGAACTACCCGTTCTTCCATCCCCGCTATATCGGGCAGATGCTCAAGCCGCCGCACCCGGCGGCGGTGATCGGCTATGTCAGCGCCATGCTGATCAACCCCAACAACCACGCCCTGGACGGCGGGCCGGCCACCGCCCGCATGGAAAAGGAGGTCGTGGCGGAGCTGGCCGCCATGTTCGGTCTCCCCGAGCACCTGGGGCACCTGACAAGCAGCGGCACCATCGCCAACCTGGAAGCGCTCTTCGTCGCCCGCGAGGTCCACCCCGGCAAGGCGGTCGCGCACAGCGCCGATGCCCACTACACGCACGGGCGCATGTGTCATGTGCTTGGCATCGAGGCAGTGGCGGTGCCAACCGCCGCCGACGGCACCATGGACCTGCAGGCGCTGGAGGAGACACTGCGCGGCGGGCGCATCGGCACGGTGGTGGCCACCGCCGGCACCACGGGGCTCGGCGCGGTCGACCCTGTCCATGAGATCGTCGCGCTCTGCCGCCGCTACGGGGCCCGGGTGCACGTGGACGCCGCCTACGGAGGATTCTTCCGTCTCATTGCAGACGGCACGCCCGAGGGGGTGGCAGCCGAGCCGTTCGCCGCGATCGCCGAGTCCGATTCGGTTGTCATCGACCCGCACAAGCACGGCCTGCAGCCCTACGGCTGCGGCGCGGTGCTCTTCCGCGACCCCGGCGTGGCCCGGCACTACCTGCACGACTCGCCCTACACCTACTTCACCTCCGACGAACTGCACCTGGGCGAGATATCCCTGGAATGCTCCCGCGCCGGCGCGGCCGCCGCCGCACTGTGGCTCACCATGCAACTGCTGCCGCTGACCACCGACGGCCTGGGCGCCGCGCTGCGCCCCGGCAGGCGCGCGGCCCTGGCCTGGGCCGGCCTCATCGACACCAGCGACGAGCTCACCCTGTTCCAGCGCCCGCAACTGGACATCCTGAGCTACTTCCCCGCGCGGCGGAGTCTGTCCGAGATCGACCGCGCCAGCGCACACATGCTCAACGCGGGCATGCGCCTTCCCGCCGCGCAGTCGCTGTTCGTCGCCACCTACACCGTGAACAGCGCCAGCCTGGCCGCCCGCGGGCACCGGGTGGCGGCCGACGTGGCAAGCGGGCGCATCCTGCGCAGTGTGCTGATGAAGCCAGAAACCGAAGAGCACGTACCGGCCCTGCACAAGCAGGTCCTGGACTTGCTCGTCGGCGCCTGAACGACCCGGGCTCGGCGTTCAGTCGAGCGTCTAGGGTCGCGGGGGCAGCGGCGGGCGGCGCCTTGACTGCCTGGTGCGCGTGTCGGGGGGACGTACCGCGGGCCGCTGCTCCAGGGCGTCAAGCGCGAGGCTGACCGCCGTCTCCAGCTGAGTGTCGCGTCCCGCGGCCCAGTCGTCGGGGGACATGATGACCTCGACGTCCGGGTCGACGCCGTAGTTCTCCACGCCCCAGCCGTACTCCTGGAACCAGAAGGCCAGCCGCGGCACGGTCATCATCGTCCCGTCGACCAGCTCATGCTCGTCGTCGTAACCGATGACGCCGCCCCAGGTCCTGGCGCCGACCACCGGGCCGAGACCGAGCAGGCGGACGGCGGCGGTGACGATGTCGCCGTCGGACCCCGAGCATTCGTCGGCGACCGCGACCACCGGCCCCCGCGGCGCGTCCTCAGGATAGGTGCCCGGCTTCATGCCGCCCGGCACGTTCCAGGCGATCACCTTGCGGGCCAGCTTCTCCACGACAAGCGCCGAGGTGTGTCCGCCGGTGTTGCCGCGCACGTCCACGATCAGCGCATCGCGCAGCATCTCGGTGCGCAGGTCCCGGTGGAAGTCAGCCCAGCCCTGGCTCACCATGTCCGGCACGTGCAGGTAGCCGATCCGGCCCTCGCTGAGCGCGCGGACCTGCGCGCGCTTCGCGCTTACCCAGTCCAGGTAGCGCAGCCTGGCCTCGCTGCGCAGCGGGACGACCGGCACGCTGCGCGGGCGGCTACCGTCGGCGGGCGCGACGGTGAGCTCGACTGGCTTGCCCGCGGCGCCGGCCAGCAGCGGCCCAGGCCCGTCGGGCCCGACCGGCCGGCCGTCCACGGCGAGCAGCACGTCGCCTGCGGCGATCCCCGCGCCTGGCGCGGCCAGCGGTGCGCGGGCGCGGGGGTCGGAGGTGTCACCGGGAATGACACGGGTCACCCGCCAGGCGTCGCCGCTGCGCTCGATGTCCGCGCCGAGCAGTCCTGGCGCGCCTGTCGAGGTGCTGCTCGGCGCGGTGCCGCCGACAGCCGGGCGAGCGTAGGCATGCGACGTGCCGAGTTCGCCGAAAAGCTCCCACAGCAGGTCGGTGAATTCCGAGCTGGTGGTGATCCGGTCGAGCAGCGGACGGTACTCGTCCTGCACGGCGTCCCAGTCAACGTCCGCCATGTCGGGCACCCAGAAGTCGTGCCGCATGATGCGGGCCGCCTCGGCGTAGGCCTGGCGCCACATCGCGGGCGGATCGAGCAGGAACCTGGCCCGGCTCCGGTCGATCTCGATCTTGTCGTCGGGATTGTCGTCGCCGGCCTTGCTATCCGCCGGAATCACCGTGAGCTTGCCGTGATCGCTGGTGACCAGCCTGGTGCCGTCTCCGCTTGCCTCGAACCAGTCCACCTCGCCGGCGAGCTCGCACACGTCGCGCCTGCCGAAGTCGAACCGCTCAAGGCTCGGGCGCGGCACGTCGTCGCCGGGCCGCGCGCCGCCGATGCCAAGGGTGCCAGTGACCGGCCTGCGCAGCCATGCCAGGCCGCCCTTCACCGCGCGCAGGCCGGAGTACCGCCCTTCGGGGACGGGGATCGCCACGATCCGTTCTGCTATCCCCGTGGGGTCCACCGGCACCGGCGGGACAGTGCCTCCGGCCTCGCCGGTGTTATCGGCACTCGCGGATGCAGCGTCCGCCGCCGTGGTGCCGGCCGGCTTGTCCGCGGGCTCGCCGACGGGCCGCCCGCCGAGTTCTGGTGCGAAGGGCGACGGGGCCGTCCGGTCCAGCGGCAGCAGGTGGGGCCTGGCGCCGTAGGGGAACGTGAGGTCGAAGAAGTGCGCGTCGTAGACCGGGTCGAAGTCGCGCAGCGACAGGAACGCCAGGTACTTGCCGTCGAGGGTGAAGACAGGCTCGGTGTCGATGAACCGCCCCTCGGTGGCGTCGAAAACGCGGTCCTCGCCGTCGGCGATCCGCGCCAGCCGCAGCCTGCGGAGCTGACTGATGTTGCTGTCGGCCGGATGCTCGGTCGGCTGCGACCACGCCAGCCAGCCGGAATCGGGCGACCAGGCAAGCCCGGTCACGACCCCGTTGTCCGACGCGGCGAGTTCCCGCACCTGGCCGGACTCGACGTCGACGACCCGCAGCCGGCCGTCCTGCGCCGCGACGGCGACCGCCGCGCCGTCGGGCGCCGCCGCAAGACTGGTGATGCGGCCAACCTGCCCGGCCGCGATCCGCCGCGGAGCTTCGGCAACGCCCGCGCCGCTTGCCGGGTCGCCAGAGCCGATCTCCAGGGCGTCGCTGCCATCGGCGTCGGTCGCCCAGACGACCTGTCCGCCGGTCCCGAGTACCTGCGGGAAGCGGGCACGGACGCCGGGAACGACCGACACCGCCCGGGCAGGCCCGTCCCGGTGGGTCAGCCAGTGCACGGTACCGCGGACCTCGACCGAGCTGGCCCGCCCGCCATGGTCCACAGACAGCGAGCCGACGTGGTCCTCGGCCGTGACAAGCCGCGGCGCCCGGCCGCGCACCGGCGAGCCGAGAGTGATGTCGAGCGGGACAGGCCCGGCTGCCCGCAGGTCTTCCAGCAGCCATAGCTCGCCGCCGCACGCGTACACGATCCGCTGCCCGTCGGTGCTTGCCTGGCGCGCGTACCAGCCCTCGTGATCGGTGTGCCGTCGCAGGTCACTGCCGTCGAGCGCGCAGGAGTAGACGTTGCCTGTGCCCTCGTGGTCACTGACGAACGCGAGCCGTCCGCCGACGATCATCGGACTGGCGAACTGAGCCGGCAGGTCGGCGAGCACGCGCTGGAACGGACCCGGGGCGCCGCCGGCCGTACCCTGCGGTATCGCCGTTGCCGGGCCGGCCCACAGGCGCCCGGCCGTGCCGCCACGGTAGCGCTTCCAATAGGCCGGATCGGTGCCGAAGCTTCCCCAGGTGCTGGTGAGCAGCCCGACCGCGCCGGCTCCGCCGGCCGGGCTCGTGCCAAGCGACAGGTCGGACACCGGGCCGAACGGCAGCACGCGCTCCGCGCCCGGGCGGCCCGACAGCGCGGTCGTCAGCGCACGGGCCCGTACATAATGCCCGAACGGCTGGTGCGCCGCGCTGACGGCGAGTACCTCTCCGTCCGGGGTCCAGCCGCTGACGCGTGCCCATCGCGTGCCCCAGTAGGTGAGCCTGGTGGTGACCCCGTCGGCGAGGCCGGCCGTGTAGACCTCCGCGCTGCCGTCCCTGGAGCTGACCCAGGCGACGTGCGTGCCGTCCGGCGTCAGCCGCGGCGTCGACGCGACCGCGTCGTCCGCGGTGAACCGCCAGGCCCGGCCGCCGGCGACCGGCGCCAGCCAGACATCGTCGGCAGCGACAAAGACTACGAGGTCATTGGTGACATGGGGGAATCTCAGGTATCCGCGTGACGTCACCCGGCCATCGTACGGTTTCGCCCGCTTCAGCCGGGATTATTTTCCACTCAACGTTAGCCAAGCTAACAAAAGCACGGGACGGGCACCGCAGCCGCGAAGGCCGGGCACTAAGCTCGGCCGCAACGCGCTAAGGACAGCTAAGGACAGCTACGGATCGAGGAGCACATGACAGCAGCCATGCCAGTCGTGCCGCTTGGCGTCAGCGGGATCCAGGTCAGCCGCCTGGCCCTTGGCTCATGGCGGACCTTCGAGCGGATCGACCGCGACCGGGGCGTCAGCGTCATGACCGCGGCGCGCGACGCGGGCATCACCTTTCTCGACGACGCCAGGTACAACGACGAGACCGGCCGCGCGCCGATCCCGAGCGGGTACTCCGAGGTGGTTTTCGGCGAGCTGTTCCGCGCCGCCGGCTGGCGGCGCGATGACACCGCGGTGGCTAACAAGCTGTGGTGGGAGTTCTGGCCCGAGCAGACGCCCGCCCAGGAGCTGGCCGGGTCGCTGGGACGGATGGGCCTGGACTACGTCGACCTGATCTATTCGGAGCGGCTTCCCGCGGACGTGACCGTCGAGGACGCGGTGGGCATGATCGGCGGCCTGATCACGGCCGGCCACGCGCGCGCCTGGGGCACGCTCAACTGGACGCCGGCGCAGCTCGAGCAGGCCTTCCAGCTCGCCGAGCGCGAGGGAGTACCCGGTCCGTCCGCCACGCAGCCGGCCTACAGCCTGATCCGCCGCGCGGACGTGGAAGACCCGCTGATGCAGCGGCTCGTGACCGAACGCGGCCTCGCCATCGTCGCCTCCTACACGCTCGCGGGCGGCATCCTGACCGGCAAGTACGACCAGGACCCCGCGGCCGGCCGGGCCGCGGGCACGCTGGACGACCCGCGGTGGGCCTCCGCGGTCGCCGCCGGCCGGGAGCTGGCCGCCCTCGCCAGGGAGACCGGACACGACCCGGCGAACCTGGCCATGGCGTTCGCGCTGCTCAACCCGTCGGTCGCCGCCGTGCTTTTCGGCGCGACGCGGCCGGAACAGGTGACCGCGAACGTCGCCGCCCTGTCCGTAGCGCAGACTCTGTCACCGGACGAACGGCGGCGGCTCACCGCCATCGGGGCTGCCGGCTGAGCATCGGGCGGAACGCGGCGCGCCCGCGGCGCTGGCGCGACGAGGAAGACGTTGCCTGCGTCCGGCGGGGTTGCTAAGGTCCGCTCTGTACACGTTCGTTCTCAGGGCGGGGTGAAAGTCCCCACCGGCGGTGATGGCATCCGGTCCTATCCCGGATGGCCGAGCCCGCGAGCGCCACAGCCTCCGTGGAGGCGGTGGGTCGAGCAGATTCCGGTGCGATTCCGGAGCCGACGGTCATAGTCCGGATGAAAGAGAACGCGACGCCGGTCCATCCGAGCGCGGGTGGTTCCTGTTCGCGTGCCATGCCCTGGGTGACATAGCAAACAGGAGGAAACCATGTCACCCGCTTCGCACCGCATCGCAATCGTCGCCGCACGCTGGCACGCCGAAATCGTCGACAGGGCGGTTGCCGCCTGCCGCGCAGGGCTCGCCGAGCGTGGATTCACCGACGTCGACGTGATCGAGGTCCCCGGTGCCTTCGAGATCCCCTTGCGTATCAAGAGGCTCGCGGCTGCCGGCGAGTATGCCGCCCTGGCCGGCTGCGCCCTCGTCATCGACGGCGGCATCTACCGGCACGAGTTCGTGGCGGCGACGGTGGTGGACGCGCTCATGCGCGTGCAACTCGACACCGACGTGCCAGTGTTCTCGGCCGTCCTCACCCCGCACCACTTCCACGAGCACGATGAGCACCTGGCGTACTTCGCTCGTCACTTTGAGGTCAAGGGGGCGGAACTGGCCGATGCCATCGTGGCTACGCTGAGTGCCGAGGTCGCGGCGGCCTGACCTGGCACGAGGGCCGTCAGACCTGGTGGTCTGACGGCCCTGTGCTGGGCGCGTTGGAGTCCGGGCGGCCGCCCGCCGGTCGTTATCAGGGTCGGCCGGTATTAGGGTCGGTCCCGTGTCCAACCGTGAGCTGGTCGTACTCGGCACCGCGAGTCAGGCACCTGCACGTACCCGCAATCACAACGGTTACTTCCTGCGCTGGGACGACGAGGGCCTGCCGTTCGACCCGGGCGAAGGCACCCAGCGCCAGATGCTGTTCGCCGGGGTGACCGCGCACCACATCACCCGCGTCTGCGTCACGCACTTCCACGGCGACCACTGCCTTGGCCTGCCCGGCGTCCTGCAGCGGATGGCGCTGGACCAGGTCGCCGGCACCGTCGAGGTCGCCTACCCGGCTTCCGGCGCGGACATCTTCGACCGCATCAGGAAGCTGTCGCTGTTTCACGACACGCTATCGGTGCGCGAGCGCCCGGTGCCGGAGGCCGGCGCCGTCCTCGCCGACGGCCCGGCCTTCCGGCTTGAGGCCCGCCCGCTGTCGCACCGCGTGCCCGCCGTCGGCTACCGGCTCGCCGAGCCTGACGGCATCCGGATGCTGCCCGCCGAACTGGCGGCTCGCGGCATCGCCGGCCCGGACATCGGTCGCCTGCAGCGCGACGGAAGGATCGAGCAGAACGGCAGGTGGTTCCACCTGGCCGAGGTCAGCGCGCCACGGCGCGACCAGAAGTTCGCCTTCATCATGGACACCCGGCTCTGCGACGCCGCCTTCGACCGGGTAGCGGTCCCGCCTCGTTGACAGCGCGTTAACGATTTTGTTGCAAAATGAGCGTGATATTGACGCTCATTGACATATCTTGCCTGGTCAACATGATCGTGCGGACGGCGCATTTACAGATTTTTAACGGAAAATAGCGTTATGTTAACTGGCCTGTTAACTAGTTCTAGCCGTAGCGTCTGCCGGACAAAACCGTGTTTCTCCTGCGTCCTGAACGCAACAGGCCATTCGCTCTCCCGATAGTGCACTGCTGCCCGGCGGGACCCGGGAAGCAGTGCTTGTCGAGGCTCCGGGCTTACCGGGGCTTAGGGCTTGCCGGGCTAGGGAGGGTGAGTGGTGGGAAATCACGATGCAGCGAGCGCGAGCGCGCGGGCGCGGGCAGGCGCGGCCGGCGACGGCATCAGGGCGCGGCAGGGCGCCAGGCCCGGCAGAGAGCAGCTGATGAAGCTGTCCAACTGGCCGGTGTCGCGCCGGCTGTTCGCCGTGATCGCCCTCGCCCTCGTCATGGGCCTGGTCTTCGGCGGCCTCGAGGTGGCCGCCGCCGAGGGCAGCGCGACGCAGTTCGGCCGCGTACTGCACCTGGCCCAACTCGGCCAGCAGGACGTCATCCTGACGCAGGACCTGCAGAATGAGCGGGACACCGCGCTCGGGCTCACCCTCGGCGGCGGCACGGGCAACCTCGCCGCGCTGCACCACGCGACCGACGCCGAGGCAGCCAAGGCCCTGGCGCTGGCCGCCGGGGTCGACGGCTCGTACCCGGCCAACATCCAGGCCAGCGTGGCCGCGCTCCGGTCGGAACTCGGCAGCAGCCTCGCGAAGCTCAGGGACACCGTCGACACGCAGTTCTGGGACCGGTCCTCCCCCGGCTCGAGCGTCGAGGGGCTGAACGTGATCAGCGAGTACGCGCCGCTCATCAACAACCTCATCACGCTCAACGACGAACTCGCGCAGGGCATCTCCGACTCAGACCTGGCCACCGACGTCCGCGAGCTGAACCAGCTGTCGCTGGAGAAGGACCAGGTCGCGCAGCAGCGGGGGCTCTTCTACAACTCCTTCACCCAGAAGTTCTTCTCCGACGGCGAGCTCCAGGCGCTGCTCTCCGCGCGGTCCGCCGAGCAGTCCGCCGAGGCGGCGTTCCTGTCGGCCGCCACGCCTGCCGTGCAGCACGCCTACAGCACGACGGTCGCCGGGACTGGCGTGAAAGAGGTGAAGAGGGTAGAGGACTACTTCTTCATCGACGGCAACGACCAGCAGTCGAATCCGTTCCTCCGCGCGAACATCAACAACGAAACCGTGGGCTTCAGCGTGGCCCAGGCCCCGGTGGCCTGGTACCAGGCCTCCTCGCAGAAGCTCGACGAGATGCAAGCCGTCGAGTCGGGCATCGCGCAGGACATCGTCGCGCGCGCTCAGTCGCTGCGCCACGACGCCGGGCAGTCCGCACTGATCGTCTCGGTCATCGTCGTCGCCGTCCTGCTCATCGTGCTGGCAGCGGCGCTCCTCGTCGCCAGGTCGCTGGCGCTGCCGCTGCGCCGGCTGCGGGCAGGCGCGCTCGACATCGCCACCGTCCAGCTTCCTGAACGCATGCGGCGGCTCAGCGAGGCGCCGGACGCCGCCCTCGAAATCGCGCCGATCGACGTGCTGACCCTCGACGAGATCGGCCAGGTCGCCAGGGCCTTCGACCAGGTGCACGCCGAGGCGGTGCGGCTCGCGGGCAACGAGGCCATGCTGCGCACCAGCTTCAACGCGATGTTCGTCAACCTGTCCCGCCGCAGCCAGACGCTCATCGAGCGGCTGGCGCGGACGATCGACTCCCTTGAGCAGAACGAGGACGACCCCGAGCGGCTGTCCAGCCTGTTCTCGATGGACCACATGGTCACCCGGATGCGCCGCAACTCAGAGAACCTGCTGCTGCTCGCCGGCCACGAGGGCGCCCGCAAGTGGAGCGAGCCGGTGTCGCTCGCGGACGTGGCACGCGCCGCGGTCTCGGAGATCGAGCACTACAGCAGGGTGCTGCTCAGCATCCAGCCGGGCATCGCGGTCATCGGGCCCGCGGTCTCCGACGTGGTGCACCTGCTCGCCGAGCTGATCGAGAACGCCACGCTGTTCTCGCCGACAGACACCGCTGTCCAGGTATCGGGGCACGAGCTGGCCAGCGGCGGCGTGCTGCTCGAGATCACCGACAAGGGGATCGGCATTCCCGAGGAACGGCTGGCCGAGATGAACTGGCGGCTGCGCAGCACGCCCGTGATCGACGTGACGGTGTCGCGCCACATGGGGCTGTTCGCGGTGGCACGGCTGGCCGAGCGGCACAATGTGCAGGTCCGGCTGCGCCCCGCCGATCCCCAGGGGCTGAGCGCGCTTGTCTGGCTGCCGGACACCGTCATCGAGCGCACGGCCCGCTCGTTCGGCGGCGGGCGGGCGCCGGTTGCCGCGCAGGCGGCCGGCCTTCAGGTCAGGCGGACGCCCGGCCAGAGCGGCATCGCGGGCCCGGCCGCGGACGGGCAGGAGCCGGTTGACTGGTTCCGCAGCCCCAGGGACCCCGCGGCCGGCCGGACGGAAAGGTAGTACGACACGAACACGCACGTTTTCCTTGCCTCGCGGTGTGTACATGGCGGAGTCTGAGTCAGTACAACCCGTTCGGATAAATCAATGGAAGCAGGGACCTGGTCTGGCCTGTCAGCAAAAGGGTGTTGACTCACCTGCGGGTTGCGAACAGGATCTCTTCAGGTCTCTTTTGTTGACTTCGATCGTCGGGGGGTGGCTTGATGCCCGCTGTACGTCGTAGCCAGGGCTCGTCCGTCGCGTTCGTGGAGCGCCTGGTGCTGGCCACCTTCGCCAGCTCGGCCAGCCTGACGCGCCAGGAACTCGAGGAGCTGACGGGGCTGTCCAGAACCGTCGTGGCCGGGGTGGTCGCCTCGCTGGTCGCGCGGGGCGAGCTGGCGGAGCTTCGGCAGCGCCCGGCCGGCACCCGGGGGCGGCCGCCGAGCCGGTACCAGCGGACCGCGCTGCTGCCGCCGGTGCTGCTGATCAAGCTGCGGAAAGACGGGGCGACGTCGGTCTCATCGCTGCGCGGTGACGGCACCCGCAGCGACACGCTCGACTGCGCTGGCTGGTCACAGGCCTGGCCGGCCTGGTCGCGATCGGTGCTTGAGGCCGCGCTGCGGCTCAGCGACTGGGCACGGCTGCCGCCCAGGCTGGCGGTGCTGTCGGTGCCGTTCCCCGTTTCCGAGGCGCGCGGCGGGTCACCGCGACCGGAGACGGCACACCGGGCACTGCGGCCCGCGCCGTGGCTCGAGGACGATCCGCGGCTCGCGCTCAGCCGCCTGCTCAAGTGCACGGCGCTGGTGGTGAACGACGCCAACCTCGCCGCGCTCGGCGAGGCCAGCTTCGGCGCGGGACGTGGCCGGCGTGCCGTCTTCCACATCACCGTGGCCGACGGCATCGGAGCCGGGTTCGTTTTCGAGGGCAAGCTGTTCACCGGAGCGCACGGCTTCGCGGGAGAGCTGGCGCACGTGCAGGTGGCACCGGACGGCGCCCGCTGCGCCTGCGGCAACCGCGGCTGCCTGCTCACCGAAACCGAGATCGCCGTGCGCGGCCTGCGGGGCCCTCCGGCGCCAGGGGACGGCGCGATGCTCGGGCCGCTGCTCGGCCGCGCGTTCTCCGCGCTCGTCACCACGCTCGACCCGGACTGCGTGGTGGTCGACGCCAGGCTCGCGCAGGAGTGCGGGCCGTTCATCGCGGAATTCACCGCGGAACTGGCGCGGCGCTGCCCGCCAGACATCGCCAGGACCCTCGCGGTCGTGCCCGGCGAGTTCGCCGACGCGGACCGGTACGGCGCGCTCGCCGCCGCCGACGCGCACGCCGCGGTGCTTGTCTCCGAGGTGGCAGCACCGCGGTGGCCGGCCGTGGCCTGCGCACCGCCTGCCAAAGTACCGCCACCGCAAGCGTCCGCTGTTTCTGCGTAAGTAACGCTTAAATCGGCGGCTCAACGACCATGCATATGCGTTGACCAGTGCGCCATTTGGATCTAGGTTTCCTGAATGCAAGACCATGGCTTGCCGAAATTCTTTCGGTCGTCTCGATGCGGAGAAGATCCATGACGACGATGAGTAATACAGTAGTTACAACAAAGGTACTCATCATCGAAGATGACCCGAACATCGTCGACCTGATCCGCTCCAACCTCGTCGTGCGCGGCTTCGCCACGGTCGTCTCCGCAGGCAGCAGGGTGCTTGCCCTGCTCGAGGAGGAGCAGCCGGACATGGTGCTGCTCGACCTGATGCTGCCCGAGGCCGACGGGTTCGAGCTGTGCCGCCAGATCCGCGAGCGGTCGCCCGTCGCGATCATCGTGGTATCGGCCAGGGGCGGGGAGCGGGACAAGGTCACAGCCCTGAACATGGGCGCCGACGACTACATGACCAAGCCGTTCGGCATCGAGGAGCTGCTCGCGCGGATCCTCGCCACGCTGCGCAGGACACGGCCCGCCGCCGACGCCCCCCTCGGCACGGCGCCGACCAGCATCACCATCGGCGACCTCTACATCGACCTGGCGGGCGAGCAGGTGCAGGTGGCCGGCGCCGACGTGCACCTCACGCCGACCGAGTTCGCGCTGCTCCGCGAGCTCGCCGTCAACAGGGGGAAGCTGCTGTCCCGCACGCACCTGCTGCGCCAGGTCTGGGGCCGCGCGTACGAGACCGAGACCGAGTACGTGCGCGTCTACATCAGCCGGCTGCGGGCCAAGCTCGAGCCGCCGGGCAGCCGGCCGATGATCGTCACCCGGCAGGGCGCTGGCTACATCATTCCCGCGTGAGGACACGGCTCGGCCAGGGCTGGTTCTGGGTCACCGTCACCAGCCGCGGGTAACGATATGGCTTCCTGTCGATCTCACAATCCATACAATTCCGGCCATTCCCGATTCATTAACAATTTTTTACGGGTTTGACCGCTTGATGTCGGGTCTCCGAAACATCTACGTTTCATCGCGTAAGGACACGTGTTCTGCGGTGTCCCGCGTCGGTGTATCCGCTCGCATTGCGGCGAAAGGTGTATGGGATGCTTCTAGGCAAGAGAAATAAGCCCCTCTCCCGTTTGGGATGGGTGGCTGTGGCGGGGGTCGCTGCCCTGATGGCTGCGGGCTGCTCGTCGTCCACCTCGACCACGTCGACCCCGGCGTCCTCGTCGGCCCCGGCTTCTTCGTCAGCTCCAGCGTCCTCGTCAGCCCCGGCCGCGGCCGGGGTTCCGAACGTGAGCGTCAGCGACTTCTCCGTTGACATCGCTTCGACAATGTCCAAGTTCAAGGACCTGGCCACGTCCGCGACCAACGGCGCGAGCAGCCTGCAGATCGGGGTGATCCTGCCCGACACCACCTCGTCGACCCGGTGGGTTGACTTCGACGCGCCGTACATCAAGCAGGCCTTCACTGCCGCCGGCTTCAGCTCGTCGCAGTTCCGCATCGACAACGCCCAGGGCAGCGACGCGACCGAACTGAGCGACGCGACCGCCGACATCAACCTGGGTGCCAAGGTCCTCATCATGTGCCCGCTCGATGGCCCGACTGGCGTCGCGATCGCGAAGCTCGCCGAGCAGAAGGGCGTCACGCTGATCAGCTACGACCGCGCCACCTTCGAGGGCTCGAAGACCTACTACGTCAGCTTCGACAACGAGAAGGTCGGCGAGCTGATCGGCACCGGCTTCAACCAGTGCCTCACCGACTGGAAGGTCACCAACCCCAAGGTCTACGTCCTGAACGGCGGCGAGGACACCGACCCCAACGCGATCTCCTTCGCCACGGGTTACAACAAGATCGTCTTCAACACCCCGGCCAAGACGGTCGCCGCGGGCGCGAAGGGCACCGCTGCGGGCGCCACGCTTGTTGCCGAGAACTTCGCCCCCGGGTGGGACAACACCAAGGGCGGAACCATCTTCCAGCAGGCGTACACCGCCAACCCGTCGATCAACGCAACCATCGAGGCCAATGACGGTCTCGCCAACTCGGTGATCACCGTACTCAAGGCGGCCGGCGTCAAGCCCAACACGGTGCCGACCACCGGACAGGACGCCACGGCCCAGGGCATGGCCTACATCCTCCAGGGCTACCAGTGCGGTTCCGTCTACAAGGCCGTCTACAAGGAGGCGCAGGACGCGGTAGCCCTCTCCATCGTCCTGCTGGCCGGCCAAACGCCGCCCGCGTCCCTGCTGAACGGCACGACCGTCGACCCGGCCAACTCGAGCATCACCGAGCCGGCGTCGCTGATCACCCCGGTGTGGGTGAACAAGGCCAACATGGAGTCGACTGTCGTCAAGGACGGCTTCGACACGGCCTCGGCCATCTGCGCGATCGCGGGTGCGAGCACCTGCTCCGCAGCCGGGATCAAGTAATCAAAGTAATCATCTGACCGGGGTTGGCGGGCCCGCCATTGCGGCGGGCCCGCCAGCCCCGGCACGATGAGATGGCTATGCAGACCAACCTGGGCAAAGCGACTGACGGGTATTGAAGATGACAGAAGTGAACGAGGCCCCGGAAGGCGCAAGCCGCGGCGGGGACGGGGCGGCACCCCTGCTGAGGCTGCGGGGCATCGACAAGCACTTCGGGCCGGTGCAAGCGCTCTACGGGGTGAACCTTGACCTGCCCGCTGGCCAGGTGACCGGCCTTTGCGGCGACAACGGCGCGGGGAAGTCGGTGCTCACCCGCTGCATCGCGGGCGCCCACCAGCCCGACCATGGCGAGATCTCCTTCGACGGAAAGCCGGTCCACATCCGGAGCACCAGGGACGCATCCGCGCTCGGGATCGAGACCGTGTACCAGGACCTGGCGCTTGCCGACAACCTGGACATCGTGCAGAACATGTTCCTCGGCCGGGAGCGGCTGCGCTACGGCCTGCTCGACGAGGACTCGATGGAGCTGCAGGCGGCCGAGACCCTGAGCACCCTGCGGGTGACCACAGTGCGGTCCATCCGGCAGCCAGTCGCCTCGCTGTCCGGAGGTCAGCGGCAGTCGGTCGCGGTCGCCAAGGCGGTCATGTGGAACTCCAAGCTGGTGCTGCTTGACGAGCCCACCGCCGCGCTCGGCGTGGTGCAGACCCGGTCCGTGCTTGACCTGATCAAGCGGCTCCGCGACCACGGGCTGGCGGTGATGGTGATCAGCCACAACCTGAACGACGTCTTTGAGGTCGCGGACCGGATCGCGGTGCTGTACCTGGGGCGGATGGTGGCCGAAGGGCCGGCCTCGAACTTTGACAGGCAGAGCGTGGTGGAGTACATGACGACGGGCAGCGCCAACGGGCGGCCGTCTGAGTCCGCCGCATCCGCTAGCGGCAAGGGCTGAGCCCGATGGCCAGAAACGAGAAGCGCCCGTGACCGCGAACCCAGGCGAGACCCCGTCAGGGACGGCGGGCGCCGGGACGGCCGACCTGACACTCGACGCCAAGGTGGCCGCGGCCGAGGTCCCGCCCGCGCTCGTCGCCCAGTCGCTGAGCCAGTACCTCAAGGCCTCATGGCTCCGGATCCGCAGCGGCAACAGCGGCGTCCTACCGGTGATCCTGGCGATCGTGATCGTGGCCGTCGTCTTCGAGATCATCACCCCCGAGCACGCCTACCTGCGGCCGAGCAACCTGGTGTACATCTTCGGGCTGAGCACCGTGTACATGGTGCTTGCGATGGCTGAGACACTGGTCCTGCTCCTCGCGGAGGTCGACCTGTCGGTCGGCGCGGTGGCGCTTATCGGCGGGACGATCGCCTTCAAGCTGGTCCAGCAGCCCGGGCCGAACTGGCCGTGGTGGGCAGCGATACTCGCCGCGCTCGCCATCTGCGGCGCGATCGGCGCCGCGCAGGGAGCGCTGACCGCGCTGCTGCGCATCCCGTCGTTCGTCGTGACCCTCGCCGGGTTCCTGCTCTTCTCCGGAATCCTCATCGTCATACTCGGCGGTGCCGACTCCACGGTGAGCCTCGACACCACGGTGCCCAACCAGAACATCATCTACGACATGGTTCAGGGGCTGATCCCTCCCGTCGTCGGCTGGATAATCCTGGCGCTGGTCGTCGTGATCGCCGGCGTGGTCATGGTGTGGCGCGCGGCCTCGAGGCGGCGCCGGGGCCTGACAGCACCCCCGCTGAGCGTGGTCGCGATCAGGATCGCGCTGCTGGCGATCGTCGGGGCGGCGGTGGTGATCATCTGCTCCGTCAACCGCGGCAGCTCACTGAAGTCGGTCACCGGCATTCCGTGGGTGATCCCGATCGTCCTCGTCGTGCTCGGCGCCTGGACGCTGGTGCTCCAGCGGACCCGCTATGGCCGCTACATCTATGCCATCGGCGGCAACCCGGAAGCCGCCCGCCGCGCAGGCGTCAGCCTTCCCGCCATCCGCATCTGGGCATTCGCGCTGTGCTCGGCGACCGCCGCGCTCGGCGGCATCCTGCTCGGTGCGTTCTTCTACGGTCAGTACAGCTCCAACACGGCTGACCCCGGCCAGCTCGTCCTGTACACCGTCGCAGCCGCGGTTATCGGCGGCGTCAGCCTCTTCGGCGGCCGGGGCAAGGCCGTCCACGGCGTTCTCGGCGGCCTGCTCATCGGCGGCATCGCCTTCGGCGTGTCCCTGCTCAGCCTTGGCTCGCTGTCCACGCCGCTGCAATACATCCTGCCGGGCGGCGTGCTCCTCGTCGCGGTGCTGATCGACGTGGTGTCACGGCGCGGGAGCGTGTCCGGTGTCTGACCAAACGCGGAGGACAAGCGATGAGGAAGTGCCCGTGACCGCCCACCAGGGCGAGACCCCGGCCGGGGTGGTCGATCTAACGGCTGCCCCCGAGGCCGCCGCGGTCGATGTCCCGCCCGAGCTCCTCGCCCAGTCGCTGAGCCAGTATCTCAGGGCCTCGTGGCTCCGGGTCCGCGGCGGCAACAGCGGCGTGCTGCCGGTGGTCCTGGGCCTCGTGGTGGTCGCCGTCGGCTTCCAGATCGCGAACTCGAAGTTCCTGTCGGCGCAGAACCTGGTCAACCTCTTCGAGCAGAGCACCGTGTACATGCTGCTGGCGATGGCTGAGATTTTCGCGTTGCTCCTCGGCGAGATCGACCTGTCCGTCGGCCTGGTCATGGGGCTTGGCAGCGTCGTGGTCGCCGAGCTTGTGCAGCCGACCGGCGCGAACTGGCCGTGGTGGGCGGCGATCATCGTGACGCTGCTCGCCTGCGCCGCGGTCGGCGCCATCCAGGGAACGCTGGTGGCCCGGCTGAGGATGCCGTCGTTCATCGTCACTCTCGGCGGGCTGCTGATCCTGGAGGGCGTGTCGATCATCGTCCTCGGCGGGTCGCTGGTCAGCATCGGCAACTCCCAGTACCGCAACGAGGTCGCGCTCTACGACATCTTCTACGGGTCGTTCAGCCCCGTGGTCGGCTGGATCTTGCTGGCCGTGCTGGTCGGAGCCGCTGGCACCGGGCTCTGGCTCCAGGACGCGCGCAAGCGCCGCCGGGGCCTGGAGACCGCACCGCGCAGCCTTACCGTGATGAAGATCGTCATTATGGCCGTCGCGGGAGCCGGGCTCGTCGCCGTCTGCAACGTCAACCGCGCCCACTTCGGGACGATCGAAGGAGTTCCCTTCATCATCCCGATCGTGCTGATCGTGCTTGGTGCCTGCACGCTCCTGCTGCAGCGAACCCGGTTCGGCCGCTACGTGTACGCCATCGGCGGCAACGCCGAGGCGGCGCGGCGAGCCGGTGTCCGCCTGGCCTCGATCCGCACCTGGTGCTTCGTCCTCGCGGGCCTGATCTCCGGTATCGCCGGCGTGCTGTTCGCCTCGTGGCAGGTGTCGCTGACCACCAACATCATCAAGGCCTCCAACAGCTACGTGCTGCTCGCGGTGGCCGCGGCGGTCATCGGCGGCACCAGCCTGTTCGGCGGGCGCGGCAAGACCATCCACGGCGTGCTCGGCGGCCTCGTGATCGGCGGCATCTACAACGGCCTCTACCTGCTGGGCGTGTCGAGCCAGTGGATTGACGTCGTGGTCGCGGGCGTCCTGCTCGCGGCGGCGATCATCGACGTGCTCTCCCGCCGGGGCGCGCCAGGCAGGGCGTGACCTCGGGCGTCCCACTGCTGCTTTCGCGGTGATCAGGTTGGGAGACATGTCTTCTCATAGGAAACAAGCGGGCCTCACGGCGGCGGGCCTCAGTGCCGCGCTGCTGGTCGCGGCCTGCTCGAGCACCAGCTCCACCGCGGCGCCTGGCGCTTCGGGCTCGGCACCCGCGAGCTCGAGCGCCGGCGCGGCGTCCCTCACTGTCAGTGAGATCGACCCCTCGTTCAGCGCCCTGAAGGCGCTCGCCTCGCTCGCGCCGGAAGGCAACGGCAACGTGGCGGTCATCCTGCCGGACACCACGTCGTCGACGCGGTGGGTGGAATTCGACGCGCCCTACCTGAAGGCCGCGTTCACGGCCGCCGGGCTGCCGCCGGCGAACCTCACCGTGCAGAACGCGCTCGGCAGCGACGCCACGCAGGTGAGCATGGCGCAGTCGGACATCACCAAGGGCGCGACCGTGCTGATCATCTGCCCGCTCGACTCGGGCACCGGCGCGCACATCGAGCAGCTCGCCAAGGCAGCGGGGGTGACGGTCATCGACTACGACCGGCTCACCCTTGGCGGCACCCGAGGCTACTACGTCAGCTTCAACAACGTGCGAGTCGGCACGGTCATGGGCGACGGCTTCACCGCCTGCGTCAAGGCCTGGAACGTCAAGGACCCGAACGTCATCGTGATGCAAGGCGCGCCGACCGACAACAACGCGACCCTCTTCGCGCAGGGCTACCTGGGCGTGCTGAACCCGCTGTTCAAGGCCGGCACATACAAGGACATCAGCAACCCGCCCGGCTCCTGGGACCCGCCGACGTCGCTGAGCGAATTCCAGCAGCAGTCCACCGCGCACAAGAACATCAACGCGGCGCTGATCCCGAACGACGCGAACGCCGCGGCGATCATTCACTACCTGCAAGGCCAGGGCATCAAGCCGAAGACCTTCCCGACCACCGGGCAGGACGCCTCGCTGGCCGGCCTGCAGAACATCCTGGCCGGCTACCAGTGCGGCACGGTCTACAAGCCGATCTACCTGGAGGCCGGGGCCACCGCCGCGCTCGCAATGTACCTGCGGGCCGGGAAGACCCCGCCGTCCTCGCTGGTCAACGGCTCGGTCATGGACACCACGGGCAAGGTCTCCGTCCCGTCCGTGCTCGCCACCCCGAAGTGGGTCACCGCGGCGAACATGAACGACACGGTGATCGCGGACAAGTTCGTCCCGGTTTCCCAGCTCTGCACCGGCCAGTACGCGTCCGCGTGCCAGGCCGCAGGAATCGCTGGATAACCGATGGCCGACCTCAAGTCTAGTGAAGACGACATCCTCTCCTCGCCCCAGGCGGGCGCCTCCGCCGAACTGCTCGCCAGCTCCACCGGCGACTACGTTCGCATCTGGGGAGAGCGGATCAGGAACGGGGAGAGCGGCGCGCTGCCCGTCGTCGTCGGCCTGATCGTGATCGTCATTTTCTTCTGGATCAAGACGCCGGCGTTCATGACGCCGGCCAACCTGGTCAACCTGATGACGCAGTCCGCGTTCATCATCACGCTCGGCATGGCAGAGATCTTCGTGCTGCTGCTCGGCGACATCGACCTCGCGGCCGGCTTCACTGCGGCCTGCGCCGCGGTCATCGCGCTGTGGATGCTCGCGCTCGGCGACCCGTGGTGGATTTCGGTTATCGTCGGGCTGGTCGCGGCCGCTGCCTACGGTGCATTGCAAGGGACCATCACCGCCCGGCTCGGACTGCCGTCTTTCGTGGTCACGCTGGCCGGCCAGCTCGGCCTGTCCGGCCTGCTGCTGTTCCTGGTCAACCAGACGGGCAGCATCGGGACCGGCGGCGTGATCACCCTGCACGAACCGGTGATCAACGCGATCGAGGGCAGCCAGCTCAGCGGCAGCTGGACCTGGATCGTGATGATCGTGATCGCGGTGCTCGGCGCGCTCGGGCTCTTCGTTGGCGACTTCCGCCGCAGAAGCAGCGGGCTCGTCGCGCCTCCGGTGTCCATCACGGCGGCGAAGATGCTGGCGATCGTCGCCGCCTGCCTGGTCGTCGCCTGGGTCGCGGACCTGAACCGGGGCCGCCTGATCGTCATCGAGGGCATGCCGTGGGCGGTCCTCGTGGTGCTGGCGATTCTCGTGGTGTGGAACGTGCTGCTCGGCCGGACCCGGTTCGGCCGGTACGCCTACGCGATCGGCGGCAACGCGGAGGCGGCACGGCGCGCGGGCATCAACGTCAGCCGCGTCCGGACGCTCGCGTTCACGCTCTGCGGCCTGACGGCGGGCATGACCGGCATCATTTACGCCTCGTACCTGGGGTCGATCTCCACCGGCGTCAACGGCGGGCAGAACGTGCTGAACGCCGTCGCCGCGGCGGTCATCGGCGGCACCAGCCTGTTCGGCGGCCGCGGCAAGATGCTGCACGCGGTGCTCGGCGGCCTGGTGGTCGGCGTCATCTACAACGGCCTCGAGCTGCTCGGCCTGTCGGCGTCGGCACAGCTGATGTGGACGGCGCTCGTGCTGCTCGCCGCGGTGATCGTCGACCGGGTCACCCGCCAGGGGCGGGCGACCTGACGGGCCAGCGAACTAGGCTCTGCCTGCAGTGAAACTGCACACAGTCCCCCTCGCCACCGTCGAGCGGATCGCGGCCTCGGCGTAACCGTCTCAAGGTCAAGAATGTGCCGTTAGGCCGGCCAGAGCCGGCTCAACGCCACATCCTTGGCGGACATCCGCCCCCGGGCTCGTGGTGATGATGATGGGCGGTGGTCAGGCGGGCCGCATGCTGCGCGCGATGCCCTGGGCGGCGACCTGGAGGGCGGCGACCAGCCTGCCGCGCGAGCGGCGCAGGTCGTCGACGACGAAGCCGAGCGCGCCGATCACGCCGTCGTCCGTGACGATGGGGACGCCGACCGAGCGCGCGCCCACGGTCATCTCCTCGTCCGTCGTGGCGTATCCGTCGGTGCGGACGCGGTCCAGCTGGCGGGCCAGGATGGCCGGCGAGGTGATGGTGCGCGGCAGGAAGCGCTGCAGCGGCCCGGCCAGGATGCGCCGGCGGACGTCGTCGGGCGCGTGGGC